>Ga0123355_10000880_pt1 | contig 41518 bp, 45 predicted proteins | sample TergutEmb28metaG_3_FD_89872 | JGI IMG/M metagenome (GOLD analysis project Ga0123355, IMG submission 89872) | Embiratermes neotenicus P1 segment gut microbial communities from Petit-Saut dam, French Guiana - Emb289 P1 | ecosystem: Host-associated > Arthropoda: Insects > Digestive system > Gut ...
AAAGCACAAAGCACAAAGCACAAAGCACAAAGCACAAAGCACAAAGCACAAAGCACAAAGCACAAAGCACAAAGCACAAAGCACAAAGCACAAAGCACAAAGCACAAAGCACAAAGCACAAAGTACAAATTATAGTGCTGATGAGCTTATCTTATTTGGGATATAAAATTCTTGTTAACGAGGGATAAAATGATAAAACGAGTGATTTTAATAATATTGGACAGTGTTGGAGTCGGGGAATTGCCTGATGCTCATCTTTATGGTGATACCGGAAGTAATACTTTAAAAAATGTAGCTGCTGCAGTGGGCGGGCTAAATCTACCCAACTTGGAGGGTATGGGATTAGGATATATTACTGATGTAAAAGGTGTGGACAAGGTAGCCAATCCTCTTGGAGCTTATGGCAAAATGGCTGAAAAATCTCCCGGTAAAGATACAACTACAGGGCATTGGGAGCTTGCAGGTCAAATACTCAAAAATCCTTTTCCTACATATCCTCAGGGGTTTCCGCAGGATATCATAGAAGAATTTGAAGCCAAAATAGGCAGAGGGATTATTGGTAATATAGCTGCTTCTGGTACAGAAATTATTCAAAAATTGGGCGAAGAACATATGGAAACCGGTAAACCTATTGTTTATACTTCGGCAGATAGTGTTTTTCAAATTGCAGCTCATGAAGAGATTATTCCTTTGGAAACCCTATATGATTACTGTAAAATAGCCAGGGAAATGTTCCAACCGCCTCGTGGCATTGGCAGAATTATAGCCAGACCTTTTATAGGAAGCCCAGGAAACTTTATCAGAACTAAAAATAGAAAAGATTATTCTTTGGAGCCACCTTATCCAATGCTTTTAGATATATTGATTGAGAGCGGCTTGAATGTAACAGGGATAGGTAAAATTAAGGACATATATGCCGGTAGAGGAGTTACAGATTCTATTACCACAAAAAATAATCTGGATGGCATTGCTAAAATTATTGAAGCAATGAATAGGGTAAGCAATGGGCTGATTTTTGCAAACTTGGTTGATTTTGATATGGATTTTGGTCATAGAAACGATACCAAAGGCTATGCAGGTGCTTTGGAGGAGTTTGATAGGGAGTTTCCCAGGATATTAAACGCAATGAATAAAGACGATATCCTGATTATCACGTCTGACCATGGCTGTGACCCTACCATGCCGGGTACAGATCATACTCGTGAATATGTGCCTTTGGTAATTTATGGACACTATGTTAGAAAAGGAGTTTCATTGGGTACAAGGGAATCTTTTGCTGATGTAGCTGCTACCATTACCAGTTTGCTAAAAACACGATCTGTTCCGGATGGAACTGACATGAGTGGGGAGTTTTTGCAGAAAGTTTAGAGATTTTTAATAATCATAGATTGAATAGTAAACAAATAGTTTGCAAATATGGAAAAATGTGTTAAAATTAGCTTTGTAGGCAAGAAATGACAAATTTCTCGACTTAAGGCTTCCCTTGCACCGTAGGGTGGTACGGCTGATGCTATTATGTGGGTGCATAGCAGCAGATAGCAGGGGAGGTGATGCGGCAGTGAATGTGTTATATTTTCTGTTGACAGTAATAGCTGGTAGTATCAGTATTTTGATAGCCGACATATTAAAAGACAGAAAAAAGAAGTAAACGATCCCACCCACGGACCGTTTACTAGAGTATAAATAACCATTTTCACCTGCATAATACAAGTTGTATCACCCTTGCCTACAAATAAATTATAAAGTAATATAGCTAGAATGTCAATTATTAACACTTATTTATCTTCACTTACGCAAAGGAGCTAACAAAATGCAAAAAGAAATGTTAAAAAAATTCGAAGAAACTAAACAATATATAGAAAATGCAATAACCGATAAGCCAGAGGTTGGCATTATCCTGGGATCAGGTCTTGGTTTTTTGGTTGAAGAAATCCAAAACCCGGTACTGTTGCCATATACTAATATTCCCCATTTTCCTGTAACCACAGTAGAGGGTCATCAAGGTCAGTTGGCAATAGGAAAGTTTGAAAATAAAAGTGTTGTAATGATGCAAGGAAGGTTTCATTATTACGAAGGTTACTCTATGGAAGATGTGGTTTACCCTGTCAGAGTTATGAGTCAATTGGGTATTAAAAACCTGATTATTACTAATGCTGCCGGAGGGGTGAATGTAGATTTTCAACCCGGAGATTTAATGCTTATTAACGATCATATAAATCTCATGGGAGCCAACCCTTTGATAGGGCCAAATATCCGGCAGTTTGGAGATAGATTTCCGGACATGTCAGAGGCTTATAATTTAAAATTGAGAGAACTGGCACGATCAACAGCAAAAGACTTGTCAATTCAGGTGCAAGAAGGTGTTTATGCAGGAGTTACGGGACCAAGCTATGAAACCCCTGCTGAAATACGCTATATGAGAATAATTGGAGCAGATGCTGTAGGTATGTCAACAGTACCGGAAGTAATTGTAGCCAACCACATGGGTATCAATGTTCTTGGTATTTCATGTATTACCAATATGGCTGCCGGTGTATTACCTGAAAAACTTAATCATGATGACGTTGTTGAGGTGGCTAACAAGGCAAAAGATACTTTCATAAAACTTGTTAAGGGAGTTTGTAATAAATTATAAATTACAAATGAATGTGTAAAAAATAGAGATGATGAATTTTCATTAAATATTTGTGCCGGAAGGAATGGGGCAAATCATGAAGGCCTATTACGATATAGTTTTAAAGAAAAGAAACGGTCGTGAGTTGACTAGAGAAGAGATTAATTATTTAATAAATGGTTTTGTAAGCGGAAGCATACCGGATTACCAAATGGCTGCATGGGCAATGGCAGTTTATTTTCAAGGATTATCTGAAGAAGAAACAATATATCTTACAGAAGCTATGATTAACTCAGGGGATACAGTGGATCTTTCTCCAATACCCGGCTGTAAAGTAGATAAGCACAGTACAGGAGGTGTAGCTGATACAGCTACACTTATTCTTGTTCCATTAGTTGCTGCGGCAGGTGTGTCGGTAGTGAAAATGTCAGGCAGAGGCCTTGGCCATACAGGAGGAACAAGCGATAAACTTAAATCAATTCCGGGCTTTTGTACAGATTTGGATATTGATACTATTTTTAAGCTGGTCAGAAAATCCGGAGCTGTGATGGCAGGGCAAACAGGTAACCTTGTTCCTGCAGATAAAAAACTGTATGCTCTAAGGGATGTTACAGCTACTGTTGATATCATACCTTTGATAGCAAGCAGTGTAATGTCCAAAAAAATTGCTGCAGGTGCAGATAAAATTTTACTTGATGTAAAAGTAGGCAAGGGTGCTTTTATGAAAACCAGAGAACAAGCCATGGAGTTGGCAAGGACTATGGTCAAAATTGGTACCGGCATGAATAGAGAAACTGTTGCCTTAATCACTAATATGGATCAACCCTTGGGTAATGCTATTGGCAATGCTCTGGAGGTAAAGGAAGCAATTTTGATACTCAGAGGAGATTTAAAGGGAGATTTATATGATTTATCAATAGAATTGGCTGCTGAAATGCTTTTAATGGCAAAAGCTGTTAGATGTAGAATAGAAGCTAAATCCTTACTGAAAGGTCTTATAGAGGATGGCAAGGCAGCTGAGAAATTTGCCGAAATTATAGAAAACCAGGGAGGAAACCCTGCTGTGATAGAAGATTTATCTTTATTGCCTAATGCTCCGCTTGTTACACCGGTGTTGGCTTCTGAAGATGGATACATTTGGGAGCTGGATGCTGAGAAACTAGGTAGAGCTGCTATGATTTTGGGTGCAGGTAGAGAGTACAAGGAGCAGGAGATTCTTCTGGAAGTAGGTATAATCTTAAATAAAAGAATAGGGGATGAAGTCAATGGTGGTGAATCTATTCTAGACATCCATTCGGTTAACCCCTATAACCTTGATGCTGCTTTTGAGTTAATAAGTGAAGCTATAAAAATAAAAGCTGAAAAACCTCAAAAATATCCCTTGATCTTTGATAGAATAGCAGAGTGAAGAATTTCCCCATCACCTCAGAGTGCATGGGGATTTTTGATTTAATGTGTTAAAGGGATAATCCCATTCGGCATAAATAACTGTCATAAAAAACTATTAACCAAAATAAATTGAAATAAAGGTAATACCAATATGCTTTGGTGTAAGTGTCTGACTGATGGTTTTACTGCTCCGGTCAGTTCCGTGACAGTAGCCGGAATTCCCTCCGCAGTAAAACCATCAGTCAGACACTTGGCAATTTTAATTTTGGTAGAGGGGGGATTATCATGTACCGGAACAAAGGACTGAAAGCTCTTTTGTTTGCGTTGTTATTTGTATTGCTATTTAGTTTGCCGGCAGCAGCAGAGGTGGAAATTAATGCCGAAGCAGCTATTTTGATTGATGCAACTACCGGTTATGTACTTTTTGAATTGGATAGTGATAAAAGATGGTATCCTGCCAGTATGACAAAGCTAATGACCTTGGTAGTAGTTCTTGATTTAGTTGAGCAAGGTCAATTTTCTTTAGATGAGAAAGTAATCACAAGTGAAAATGCTGCAAGTTATGGCGGAGCTCAATTATATTTAGAAGTTGGGGAAGAATTTACCTTAGATGATATGCTCAAAGCAATTATCCTTGGCTCAGCTAATGATGCCAGTGTAGCTGTAGCAGAGCATATTGCCGGTAGTGAAGCAGATTTTGCTGTTCTTATGAATGAAAAATCCAGGGAAATTGGAGCTATCAATACCAATTTTGTCAATGCTCACGGCTTACATCATGAAGACCACTATTCAACAGCAAGGGATATGGCTCTTATAGCACAGTACAGTCTAAGATTTCCAAGGACGTTAGAATATACATCAATGCAGTATCATGAGTTTCGTGAAGACCCACCAACTGCCAGATACAGTCTTAACAGGCTGCTTTGGTGGTATCCCGGAGCAGATGGATTTAAAACAGGGACTACTTCAGCAGCAAGGAGAAATCTGGTGGCAACAGCTTCCAGAGATGGATTAAGGTTAATATCTGTAGTAATGGGTATTGATGAGGTAAATGGTCATTTTAGAGAAAGCATGAAGCTATTAAACTATGGATTTTCAAGATATACTTTTAAACAATTTTATGCTGAAAATACTGTTTTTGGTCAAGTAAGAGTTGGCATGGGTGCCAAGGATTTTGTTGACCTTATAGTAGTGGATAATGTTGGTATCACTATTTTAAAAGGTCAAGATGACGGATATTCCACAAGGATAGTTATGCAGCCTTACTTATCTGCACCGATAGCAAAAGACATGGTAGCCGGTGAGTTGATTGTTATGAAAGACGGTAATGAAATAAAAAAGTTTGATTTAGTAACTGCAGAGGGAATAGAAAGAGCTTCTATTGTAAGGATGATAGTAAAAGTAATTAGAAATGTATTCATTATAACAGCTTAAGCGGGCGATTAATAATCGCCCCTACTTTTTGCCCTTTTTTCGACATTATTTCTGTAAATATTATGCAGGAAGGATATGAAAATTGGTAGAATAACTAACGATAAACTAGTATTAATTTTGGAACGTAAGGGGGAAATATTTTGCTCAAAACAGAGGTTTTAGATAAAAGCCTACTTGTTGAAATAGCAGGAGAATTGGATTTGAAAGTTGCAGACAAACTTCGCACAGATTTAGATAAACTAATTGATGAGAATCCGGAAAAGGAATTAATTTTAGATTTCTCCAATGTTAGCTTTATAGACAGCTCAGGTTTGGGCGTTTTACTTGGCAGATACAAAAAGATTTGCACAACTGGAAATAAAATTTACATAAAAGATGTACAACCCCAGGTAAAGCGTGTTCTGGAACTGTCAGGGATTGCCCGACTTATAGATATTACAGATCTGCATAGAGATGAGGAAAGGGGTTAATAATGACTAAAAATAATGATAAGATTTTAAATCAATTGAAAATGGAATTTTTAAGCCTTCAAGAAAATGTAGGTTTGGCAAGAGTAACTGTTGCATCATTTGCAGCTCAGGATGATTTGACCCTTAACGAGCTAGAGGAAATAAAAGTAGCAATTTCTGAAGCTGTATCTAACTCCATAATCCATGGATACGATAATTCAGAAGAAGGTGTAATAAAAATTAACATAACTCGCTATGAGGACAGGCTAAAGATAGAGGTAATAGATGAAGGTAAAGGCATAGAAGATGTTGATCAGGCTGTACAGCCTGCTTTTTCCACAGATCCGGAGAGAATGGGCTTGGGCTTTGTTTTTATGGGTTCTTTTATGGATATTTTGACGGTAAACTCTAAACCCGGATCAGGGACACAGGTAATTATGGAAAAACGGATAGTCAATACTCTAAAAAATTAGGTGATATACAATGGGGTCTAGATTATCTGAAATGAATCTACCCAGATTTCCTTTATTATCTGATAAAGAGATGCAGGAGCTTTTAGCCAAGACAAAAGAGGGAGATGATCTAGCACGGGAACGGCTTGTTAACTGTAATCTAAAATTGGTATTTAACCTTGTACAAAGGTTTGAAAATAGAGGTCATGATCTTGAGGATTTGTTTCAAATAGGAACTATAGGTTTAATGAAAGCAATTGATAAATTTGACTTAAACTATAATGTTAAGTTTTCTACATATGCTGTTCCTATGATATTAGGAGAAATACGCAGGTTTCTCAGGGATGATGGTTCAATTAAAATCAGTCGTTCTCTAAAGGAAACAGCTTTCAAAATTTATAAAATGAAAGAAGAAATAATTAAAGAGATAGGGCGTGAACCAACACTTATTGAATTAAGTGAGAAGCTTAGCATCCCAAGGGAGGATATTATTGCTGCTTTGGATGCTGTTCAAAGTCCATCTTCTATTCATGATACTCTTTATCAAGATGAAGGTGACCCAATATTAATTGTAGATCAATTGCGAGATACTAAAGTAAGTGAGGAGATTTGGTTTGATAAAATTCTTGTCAAAGAGGTTTTGAGGGACTTGCCTCAAAAACATAGGCAAATCATTCTTCTGAGATTTTTTCATGATAAAACCCAGATGGAAGTAGCTGAGATTGTTGGCCTTTCACAGGTACAGGTATCCAGAATCGAAAGGCAGGCATTAAAAGATATCAAAAATATTTTAAAAGAGCCATCCTGATTTTTAAAATTAGAATGGCTTTTTATATTACTCTGAGAAGATTTTCTCTAGTTTGCCATCCTGAACGAAATGGAGGATCTTGTATAGCGAGGAATCTTATTAGCATAGATAATTTTTTGCTGGCAATAATAATATTAAATCTGCAATTTGCTTGTAGACTATTTTCAATAACACTACTAAAGGGAGGTATTTTTAATAATGCATGTAAAAGTTGTAGAATTGGTTGGTGAATCTCATACAGGCTGGAAGGATGCAGTCCAACAAGCAGTTAACGAAGCATCCAAGGAAATCCCAAATATTACAGGTGTAGAAATATATAATCTTACTGCTAACGTAACAAATGGTCAATTAACGGATTATAAAGCAAATGTAAAAATCGCTTACTCAAATCAGAGAGGTGGCCATATGCAGCCACAATATCACCAGCAATATCATAATCATAGTCAAGGTGACATGCTGTAATGGCTGATGGCGTAAGCCGGAAGTCGGAGGTCAGGTTTTTCAAAAGCTTTTGCCGATTTCTGACTTTTGCTATATTAGGATACCAACATAGGGGTATTCCTACATATATGACATTTAGGATGGTTATATGAAAAACAACAAAAGAAAAGTAATTTTAATAACTGACGGAGATAGGTCTGCAAGAAAATCTATTGAAAAAGTTGCCGAACAAGTGGGAGGAAGGTGTATATCCCTTTCAGCCGGCAGTCCAACTCCCATATCTGGTGAGGATATAGTTCAATTGGTTAAAATGACACTCTGTGATCCAATCTTAATCATGTTCGATGATAGAGGTAAAGTTGGCCAAGGTCAAGGTGAACAAGCTATGGATTATGTAATTAATCATCCGGACATTGAGGTTCTGGGAGTGGTGGCTGTAGCTTCAAATACTGATCATACTAAAGAGCTTCATGTGGATATTTCTATTGATAGGCATGGCCATGTTATTGATGGAAGTGTAAACAAAGAAGGTTTTCCTGCAACAGGTGGTCTGGCAGGCGATACAATAGAAATATTAGAAAATAAAGAGGTTTCCTTGATAATTGGCACGGGAGATACCGGTAAAATGGATGGCTGTGATAATGCTATAAAAGGGAGTCCGGTTACCTTAAAAGCAGTAGAAGAAGTTCTTGCCAGGAGTGGATTTCATGTCGGAAAGAGCTGATAGGGTCAAGGTTGGTAAAGATTTTTCTAAAAATGTTGAGTACCTGATAGAAAGCCTTGCTGTAGAAGAAAATTTTGATATTATTTATAGAGAAATGGAGTTTTTCAGAAGAAAATTTGGCATGTTCTTTATTGATGGTTTTGCCAGGGACGAACCGGTTACTTTGATAACTAAATCCTTGGAAAACCTGACCCGTGAAGAAATGTCTCCTTTTTCTTTAGAAAAATTAATAAAAAAGCACATTCACTTTATAGAAGTAGAAACCGAAGAAAAAATGGATAAGGTTATATATGCCATTTTATCCGGATCTATGGCAATTGTAGTTGAAGGTGCAGATAAAATCATGATCGTTGATGTTAGAGAGTATCCGGTAAGGAGCTTGGAAGAACCGGACTTAGAAAGGGTTATTAGGGGCTCCAGAGATGGTTTTGTAGAAACTATAGTATTTAATATAGCCTTAATCAGGAGAAGAATAAGAGATCCAAAGTTAAGAGTCAAGATGATGCATGCAGGTAGAAGATCCCTGACTGATATATGTGTAGTGTATATTGAAGACATTGCTAATCCTGATATAGTTACCTCTATAGAAGAAAAAATAGACTTAATAGATATTGATGGATTACCTATGGCTGAAAAATCCATAGAAGAGCTTATAACACCGGGGAGTTTTTGGAATCCTTTCCCCAAAGTTCGTTACACTGAACGACCGGATGTAGCTGCAGTGCATTTATTGGAAGGTCATGTGCTGGTTTTGGTTGATACATCTCCAAGTGTAATGATCTTACCGGTTACAATTTTTCATCATCTTCAACATATAGAAGAATATCGACAGGGTCCATCATTAGGTGTTTTTATAAAGATGGTGAGATATATTGGAGTATTTTTATCCATATTTCTCTTGCCTTTATGGCTATTATTTGCTCTTGAGCCGAAACTGCTTCCGGAAAGCTTGAGTTTTATAGGACCTGAGGAACCTAGTAATGTACCGCTTCTTATACAAGCCTTATTTGCAGAATTGGGTCTTAATCTTATGAGGATGGCCGCTACTCATACACCATCTTCTTTAGCAACAGCACTTGGTCTGATTGCAGCTCTTCTTATTGGTGAAAAGGCGGTAGATGTTGGCTTGTTTTCGCAAGAGATTATAATTTATGCTGCCGTTGCTGCAGTGGGTGTGTTTGCAACACCAAGTTTTGAATTAGGACTTGCCAATACATTGGCTAGGATCTTTTTACTTATTGCAACAGGGTTGTTCCATTTGTCGGGTTTTATAGGTGCAGTAGTGATACTTTTGCTTTATATCGCATTGACCAGAAGTTTTGGAGTACCATATATGTGGCCGTTAATACCTTTAAACATAAAGGCTCTATATGCAGTAATTTTCAGAACACCCATACCTATACATAATGTAAGACCTAGCATAACCAAGCCCAGGGATAAGGATAGACAATAAAGCATTATATGAGAAACCATTGTCCATTAAACGGATAATGGTTTTTTTAAAAAAAATCTAATCCAGTAAATGTTTTAACATCCCCTCTGGGTTATTTAAGAATTGTTTTGTTAGTATATAGTGCTCAGTTTCTTTGTATGGAATCAGCTCAATTTTATCTGTGCTCAATACAAATATTTGTGCATCTGGATAAGCAAGAAGGATCGGTGAATGTGTGGCAATAATGAACTGTGAACGACGTTTTATCAAATTATTTATTTGACAAAGAAGTGCCATTTGCCTAGATGGTGAAAGTGCTGCCTCCGGCTCGTCAAGTATATATAAGCCATTACCCAAAAAACGATTTGTCATCAGAGAAAAAAAGCTTTCACCATGAGATTGTTCATGTAAAGATTTGTCACCGTATGCTTTCAAAATACCGGCGAATTCTCGCTCCATTTCATCTATTTCTGTGGCAACATTATAAAAACTCTCAGCACGGAGAAAAAAACCATCTTTTGCTTTACGATGGTTTTTTACCAAGGTAATATGTTCATGTAATTGAGAATGTGTTGGCATAGTAGAAAAATTAAAATGTCTGGAACCTCCCTCAGGATTGAAGCCATAATTAACTGCAATAGCTTCCAATAGAGTAGATTTTCCGGTACCATTTTCGCCAATCAAGAAAGTTACATTGCTCTTTAAAGGTAAAGATTTTAAGTTTTTTACTGCAGGTAATGAAAATGGATATACAGAATCATCAATATCGGCATTTGTATTAATTTTAATTTCAGATATGAAAAGCTCATTCATCTATATGTCCCTGCTTTCTAGTATGGGTAGGATTCAAAAGATTTTACTATAAATGTTTATCTATGTATGGGTAGGATTTAGTCTATTTTTCTAAATATATGTCGAAATTTCAAAAAAATCAAGGTACATTTTTCACTATAAGGCCTATCTCATATTAAACTTTTACGAAATTTTTAAGACCGTTAAGCATTGAGTGGAGTTTATCGTTTTTATTGGAATTTGATTTTGAAAAATCTTGAATTTGTAGAAATTAAGGGAATTGTTCTTTAGAATAAACCATGATATAATATATTTGTTGAACATTCGGACAATATGCTGGGGGGGTGAAAAATATGGCAAAAAAAGAAACTTTTGAGACAGGAGCTGTACCGGGTAAAGGAAGATATAGATGTACTACGTGTGGTTTGGAGCAAGTTTTAGATAATGATACAGATGCTTTAGCCCCTTGCTCTATGTGTGGAAATGTTATTTGGGCAAAGCTTAAGGACCGTTCTTAATATTTTACATAATGAATTAGATAGCAAATACAACATAAAGAAACCCAAGTGTATACTTGGGTTTCTTTATGTTTATACTAGAGAAAGCACTTATATGGTAAGAAAAGGAGGGCTTGGATGATAAAAATAGGTATACCACAATCACTATTTTATTATTACTATTATCCATTATGGTCAACATACTTTAAAGAAATAGGTTGCCAAGTAGTTGTTTCAAATAGCACCAATAAGAATATTGCCACAAGGGGTGTGCAATTAACTGTTGATGAATCTTGCTTTCCGGTGAAAGTATATTTTGGACATGTGGAAGACCTGTTATCAAAAGTTGACTATATTTTTTGCCCAAGGATAGTCAGTATTGAGCCCAAAGAATATATTTGCCCCAAGTTTATGGGGCTGCCGGATATAGTAAAAGCAGCTTTTGGTCATAAAGTTAAATGGCTAACTCCTACTATTGCCTTAAAAAAATATTGCCAACAAGAGCATAAAACAGTTTTTACAGACATGGCTAAAGAATTAGATATTGATACTAAAATTGCTGATTATGCGTGGGAGAGAGCAATTAAAGCACAATCATATTATGAAAAATTGATACTAAAAGAGCTGACCCCAAATGATGCATTAGAAGTATTTTTAGGGAAAAAAACAGAAGAAGAGTTACAAAACAAAGATGCTCCAAATATAGCACTTCTCGGCCATGGATATAATCTTTATGATCAATACCTAAACATGAACCTTATTAAAAAGCTAAGAGCCAATGGCTTTAATATACTTACCCCTGATATGGTCGATAAAGAGGTAATAAGCTACCATAATAGCAAACTTCGAAAAAGGATTTTTTGGACCCTAGGTAAGAAAATAATTGGCTCTCTTTATGATTTCTCTGAAAAAAATAGGGTACAAGGGATTATCTATGTAGCATCCTTTGGCTGTGGGCCTGATTCTATGATAGGTCATCTGGCAGAGAGTTATATCAGAAAAAATAATATTCCCTTTATGCATCTGACCCTGGATGAACACACGGGAGAAGCCGGTGTAAATACAAGACTGGAAGCTTTTCTAGATATGTTAAAAAGGAGAGAGGCAGTATGAAAGTAACCTTTCCTCATATGGGACATTTTCATATTATAGGTAAAACCATATTTGAAGGCTTTGGCTTAGATGTAATAGTACCACCGCCATGTACAAAAAAAACCTTGAATCTTGGCACCAAATATTCTCCGGAATCAGCATGTCTTCCGTTGAAAATAAATATTGGAAACTATCTTGAAGCTGCTGAGCTAGGAGCTGATACGATTATCATGGGTGGGGGTGTAGGACCTTGTAGATTTGGTTACTATGCTGAAGTTCAAAGAGAGATTTTAGAGGATTTAGGATACGACATGGATATGGTGATCCTTGAACCGCCGGATGTTCACTTGCGGGAGGTATGGGATAAAGTAAAATACCTGATGCGTTCCACGTGGACTAGATCTTTAAAAAGTATCTATCTGGCATGGCATAAAACACATGCCATTGACCAACTGGAAATGGAGCTTCATAGATTGCGACCCATGGAGACCAATACGGGGAATGTAGATAATATTTTCAATCATTTTTTGATTGATATTGATAAATGCAACACGAAGGCCCAGGTGGTAAAAACTCTTAATAATTATCAAGGTGAGCTTTCTGTCGTATCTATGCATAAAGATAGACCTAGCATTAAAGTAGCTATAGTAGGGGAAATATACACTGTTCTTGAGCCATTTGTAAATTTTGATATGGAAAAGATTTTAGGAAAATTAGGTGTTGAAGTTTATAGGCCCCTATTTTTGAGTCAGTGGATTAATGACCATCTTTTTGGAGGGTTACTGTCCGGTAAAAAAAGTTCCAAAATAGCAAAGCAGCTATCTGAATCTTATTTAAATTATTTTGTAGGTGGACATGGAAGAGAAACAGTAGGTCATGCAGTAGAGCTTAAAGACAAGGTAGACGGTGTCATTCAAATTGCACCCTTAACCTGTATGCCTGAAATTGTAGCCCAAAGTTTATTACTTAAAGTTAGTGAAGATTGGGGTCTTCCTATTATGACCATCTACGTTGACGAGCAGACAGGTAAGGCAGGTTTAACAACCAGGCTGGAAGCCTTCACTGATATGATCTATAGGAAGAAATTTTCCGATACAAAGGAGGAAATCATTATATGCATGGGTATTTAGGCATAGATGTAGGATCTGTAAGTACCAATATAGTTATTATTGACGACCAAAACCAAGTTAAACATAAAACATATATAAGAACCCAAGGCCAACCTATAAAAGCTGTCCAAAAAGGATTACAGAAGATCCATGAGGAAATTAGTGAGGAATTGACTATCATGGGTGTTGGTACAACAGGCAGTGCCAGGAATTTAACTGCTCTTATGGTTGGAGCTGATGTTGTCAAAAATGAAATTACAGCACATGCTGTTGCAGCCTCAACCATGGTACCTGATGCAAAAACAGTAATCGAAATTGGAGGACAGGATTCCAAAATCATAATTTTACCTAACGGTGTTGTTGCTGACTTTGCTATGAATACAGTTTGTGCAGCAGGAACAGGTTCTTTTTTGGATCAGCAGGCTTCCCGACTAGAATTGTCTATAGATGAATTTGGCAAAATAGCTTTAAAGAGTAGAAATCCAGTGAGAATCGCCGGACGCTGCTCAGTATTTGCAGAATCTGATATGATACATAAACAGCAGATGGGCCATGCTCTTAAAGACATAGTGGCAGGACTTTGTGAAGCATTGGTACGTAATTATTTAAACAATTTAGGTAAAGGCAAAAATATTCAATCCAAAATAGTGTTCCAAGGTGGCGTTGCTGCCAACCATGGTATGATAGAGGCCTTTAAAAAAGAACTCAATTGTGAAATAATTGTACCTGAGTACCATGATGTCATGGGTGCTATAGGTAGTGCTTTATTGGCCAAAGAAACAACCAAAGGCCATAATACCAAATTTAAGGGCTTTAGATCAGCAATGGGTCAATATCAGGCCAACAGTTTTGAATGTAATAGCTGTGCCAACCTTTGCGAGGTTATACAAATACTTGAAGGCCATAAAATACTGGCAAGATGGGGAGATAGGTGTGGTAAATGGGAAGATATAGGGGCATCTTCCCATGAGTGTCCGGTAATTAGCTGATTGTGCCCCAAGTCACTATTATCAATAAAATTTTATATTTACTTTAATATATGTACAGTAAAAGTTTTTATATTTTCCTCGTACTTGGCGATAAGTCAACGAAACCTTTCATCAGATCGGTTTTTTTCTTTTTCGGGCAAAGGATTTATCATGTAAATAACTTCAAAATAGGGGAGGTGAAACAAATGCCGATTATCAATTCAGTAGTTAGTTCAGGGTTAAGGGTCATGGTACAGATAGGAACGAATCTTGGAGGTTTACCAATCATCCGTGCCAGAAATTTTACCGGAGTAAAACCTCAAGCGACAGACGAAGCTGTCTATAATGTTGGAGTGAAAATTGGGGAGCTTCAAGAACATCCTGTTAGTGCTATCAGAAGGATTGTTGAAAGTGAGTTAAGTTCTCAATAGTAGCTAAGTAAATAGAGCAAGGAAGGAGGTGAAAATATGCTGACAAAAAGGTTGGAATTACAATTTTTTGATGAAGCTGGTACTAGATTCACAGTAGGTTTTGTTGACCCCAGAATAAATCTAACTGACTTGGAGGTAAAGGATGCCATGGAAACTATCTTGGTAGAGGATGTGTTTACATCCCCAAGGGGTGATTTGACAGCTATAGCAGGAGCTCGTATTATAGCCAGAGAAATTATTGAATTCTCAGTAATCGGATAAGGAAATATTAGCCCTCATCCTCAAACTCCTAAAGGTGTTTGAGATGGGGGTTTTGTAAAAATAATCCAAAAACCATCTTGACAACAAACTTATGTTCGCTTTATAATAAGCTTAAACTAGGAGGTGGAATATTATGGATAAATTATCTTTTGAAGAGATATGGCAGAATATTAATTGCCTAGTGCCTGTATATGATGAAGCAGGAGGTAATGTAACGCAAGTCCATATGGATGATGGCAGGATTCTTACAGATACCAGAAAAATTTGTACGGTTCTGAGAAATTTAGCAAAAATTTTTGCAGTGGATGTAGAAGCAGCTCGTGTAAAGTATTCAAAGCTTATTGATAGAAAGATTTCTGTACCAATACCTTTACATTTAGATTTAGTAGTGGTGCCGATTAAAATGAGGAAACTTGTTGCTAGGGAAGATGGGGCCTGGGGATATGTGGTATTGTCAAAAATAATTTGCTATGCCAGACATCCTGAAAAAGCCGATGTTATTCAGATTTTCTTTGATAATGGACATATTGATGCTCTGCTTCTTACAAAAAGTTTCCAAGTAATTTTAGAAAGTGCAAAAAAGATATACAGATCCTATAAAAAGCTCCATCTAGTTGCGGTAACAAAACACGATGATGAGATACTAAAGGAAGAATTTATCAAATATTGTGTTATGCCTTTTATGGAAAGGAATCGCCAATATTATAACTGTGAGGCCAAAAAAGAAAGAATTTAATTATAACAAAACAATACTATTCTCGTTTAAAAACATAGTTCTTGTTTTTTATCACCAATTAGTAAAAAATAATCTGGGTTAATCTCCAGGTTATTTTTGATTCCATTATTCATTAAATATTAGAGCTTTCATTTACTAATTTGTGATTAGTGAATTTATCAATTGTCTCTAACACATCATCCAAATCAAACGGTTTAGTAATATATGCACAATAGATATTATTTGGCAGGGGTTTCTTAAATGCATCTGTTGATCCGGATATGATAACAATAGGTATTTTTGATAACCTTTCATCTGCAGATATATTTTTTGCTACAGTAGAACCATCCATATTTGGCATTATTAGATCTAACAAAATAATATCCGGTAATGGGTTGGTTTGTAAAATCTCTAGCCCTTTAATACCATTCTCTGCAAGTCTTACATCATGGCCAGCATATGTTAAAAATTCTTCAAATAAAAATCTTATGTTTTCATTATCTTCTATAACTAATATCTTGGCCAAATCAACACCACCTTATTCATAAATTATAATAATGGCTATAATATGCAACTGAAATAATTATAGCATAAAAACCATAAATTGCCATAAAGTTTTATCAAGAAATTTTAAATTTTTATATTTAATCGTGTATTCTTTTTATTTTTTGATAAAAAAATTCAAAAGAAGGCAAGAATATTCAAAAGTTTCCCCTTACACATTGCTTAGAAACGCTATATATTACTTATTAATAAGCTCTGATTATGCTCTTTTGGAGTGTGCTGGAAATTACGGAAAAAAATAATTAAGAAAGGAGGAGAATAAAAATGACAAAAAAATTAAGATGCATTTTATCAAAGAAATCACTTGTGTTTCTAGTAATTGTGTTAGCGTTAATTATGACTTTAGGGCTGGTTGTGTTTGCTGCACCTTCGTTATATGCGGAAGAAATCGCACATAATGAAGTTCTCTCTGAAAAATATGAAGAGGAAGCTATATATGATGAAGCTATCTCTGAAAAATACGAAGGAGAAGCTATATATGATGAAGCTGTCTCTGAAAAATATGAAGAAGAACTTACATATGATGAAATTTTTTCTGAAAAGTATGCAGCAAAAGAAGAAGAGCAAGAGATAATAGCTTTAGGTCTCGTTGATCATGGACATAGTTTTATTACAAAAGGTGAGCTGCGGGACGTTAATAATGTGCCCCAAATTATCTTTGGGTATTATGACACAATTAAGGCGTATTTTGAGTATCAAATTCCAGATGGACTAGCAATAAATGCCGGAGATACAATGACAGTTGTGATTCCAACTCAATTGAGATTCAGTGCTGGTGTATCATTTGACATCTTTGATAATGATGGACATAAAAGTGGAACTGGTGTTGTAAATCCCATCATAAATACCATAACCATAACATTTACCGACTACTATGAAACCAGACCCTTGGGTAGAGGTGGAAATTTTTACGTGTGGCTCGCGTGGGATAGAAGTGAAGTCGAGGTAGGCGAAATTTTTCCGATTAGAATTCCATATGACGGTACAGCAGGTGGGGACAATATCACTGTCGGTCCTGGTGTGACCATTGATCCTAGTGAAAGGTTGTTTAAGTGGGGATGGGTAGGCGACAGTCTTCAACTCGTGAACTGGGTAGCCAGAGTCAACGTTGCGGGGGTAGATATCCATAATGCGATTTTTAGGGATACTCTCGGTTATGGCCAAGTTTTAATCAACAATGATCCAAATTGGTCCTCCCACAATGTTTGGGTAGCGGTAGGTCATTGGGTGGAAGGCGTATGGGTATCATTGGGTGGCTTTCACCCCTACGACCATGGACGACTTACAGTAGGAGATGATGGTACATATTTTGAAATTGATTTGGGAAATTTAGTCCGAGGTGCTTCTACAGTGATGACTGCCATTGGTAATTGTGGTAGCTGCTGGTCATCACCTGGGGTTACTCAAAATGGTGTTTCTCTTATGATTTATTACACAACCAGGATAACAGATGGTGGTGCCGCTGCTGGAATAACAGGTTATGATAATTCGGCTGTCCTATCAGGGAATGGTATAAGAACAGAACGTATAACAGTTTGGACACCTATTGTGGGTGGTGGTGGTAATCCTGGCGGATTTAGCTTTGATTTTTTCGCATATAAGGAAGTTTATGGCATCGGTTCTCTATCAAACCCTGCAGTCTTTGAATTTGAATTTATAGATACCACAGCAGACCCAAATAGGGTTGTAGCTTGGGGTCGAGTAGAGATAGCGGAAAGAGGTGCTTTAGGTAGACAGCCAATTACATTTTACTTTGATGATGCTTTCTCGGATCCTGTCACTAGCTGGCAGCATATTCTACGTAATGGACGGGAATACAAATTGATTGAAGTAAGCCATCCTGATTTTGATGTTAGTTATTTAGGAGTCAATACGTTACCTGGGACAGATAATGAATTTCGCGTAAGTAATGCGATACCCTCTGTAAGCATTACTGTGACAAATAGAGAACGCTCCACAAATGGCCAGAATGATCCGCCGAGGCGTCCAGGAGGCGGAGGAGGAACGGGGCGTCCGCCAACAGCAGTGCCGACAGATCCAACAGATCCAACAGATCCAATTGAACCAATATTGCCTATAGGTCCAGAAGATCCGGTAAATCCAGTAGAGCCGATATTACCGATAGAATACACAGAGCCTATTGAATATCCAGTACCGACAGGTCCATCAGACCTAAGGGAACCGACTGATACAGCCATATATCTGGAAGAGGCAAGTAGAGAGCCTGCACAAAGAACAGGTACTTTAGCACCACAAACAAGTGATGCTACCCAATTGCCATGGTTACCGTTGATTTTTTCAGTACTGGGACTTTTGGCAGTTGGTTATATAGTGAGAAGAAAGTTATGATTAGGCGTTTGATATTTATTTTATGTGCAGGTATCTTGTTGACGGTATTTCTGTGGTCCGGCCAAGAGATTGTTACTCGGCTGAGCGAGTATCAAACAGCCAGATCAGAGTATATCCAATTGCGTGAGCAACTTGATATTCCCGCTGAAATCTCAGTAGAAGCAGAAAATGAAGAAAGCATAGAGGACATCAATTTTGATGTCCTCTATGCAATCAATCCAGATGTAGTTGCTTGGATTATTGTATCGGGTACAACAATCAATTATCCGGTTGTCCAAGGAGCTGATAATGAATGGTATCTGAGGCACACATTTAGTGGTCAACGAAATGCCTCAGGAGCAATTTTTTTAGACTATCGTAATAATCCGGATTTTTCAGATACTCATACACTTATTCATGGCCATAATATGCAAGATGGTTCCATGTTTTCATCTTTAGAGGAGTGGGGTGGGGATTGGTTTATAATCCACAGACCTAATGAAACACTAGAATATAAAGTATTTAATCGACAAATTGTGTCAGCTAATCATGAGTTGTACGTAATTCCAAATACCATAGCGGGCAGCAGGGAACAGGTCGTAACCCTTTCCACTTGTGTATCCGGGCGATCTTATTTACGATATGTGGTACAAGGTCGACTTTTCGAGTCAAACTGAAATTTTAATATTTTGTCTGATTTAATAAAAAAAATTGAGAAATTCAGGAAAATCGGCTATAATAAAAAGTAGCACAACTAGCAGGGCGGTTGGTTTCACTTCCGAAAGGAGGTGATGCCTATGTCGACTTTTGAAGCTTTGATGCTAATGCTGACCTTCGGGTTAGTTTTAATAGCGGTTATTAAGCTGACAGGAGACAAAAAATAACCGCCCCCGGCAAAGGTTGCGGTTATTTCTGTCTTAAAACTATTCCTAAATCCGTAAACCAACCGTCAAGTTAGCTTGTGCTAGAGTGTCAATGTTTGAGCATTGGCACTCATTTTATATTATATGCTTTATATAAGCATAATATAACTTTTGACGAGTTTTTTATATTCTCTCTTCATTCATAGTATAACCCATTACAATAACTGTTGACAATATAATTGACAAAAATTTTTGCTTTACCTAAGGAGGAGTACTGATATGCAGGTAATTGTATCCCATTTAAATCTGGATTTTGATGGTCTTGCCTCCATGGTGGCTGCCGGAAAACTATATCCCAATGCCAAAAAAGTATTGCCGGAAAAATTAAGTATTTCAGTACGACACTTCCTTGCCCTGTACAAAGACAGTATGCAGTTGTTCAAACCACAGCAAATAGATTGGCACAGAGTGGAAACGGCTATCATAGTGGACATTGATAGCCTTGAGAGAGTGGGATATTTTAAAGAGTATCTTCAAGATGCTAAATTAATTATCTATGATCATCATCAACCTTCCGGAGAACATAACAATAAAATAATCTTTAAAAATATTGACAATGTTGGTGCAACAGTAACCCTTTTAGTTGAACAATTACAAGAAAACAATATAAGCATATCTGCCTTTGAAGCTACGATTATGGCACTTGGTCTTTACACTGACACAGGTTCTTTTTGTTATGCAAATACCAGCTCAAGAGATTTACATGCTGCGGCCTATTTGCTGGAAAAGGGGGCAAATTTGGAGATTGTCTCCAGATTTTCTGAAAAGCCTTTATTAGGTGAGCACCAGGACCTTTTTAATGCTTTAATGGTAAATAGTACAGAGTTCAACCTAAAGGGACTGGATATATTTATTGCCCGCCATAAACAAAAAAAATATCAGAGTGGCTTATCCTTACTGGCCCACAAGATTTTGGAGATAACAGGTGTAAATGTTCTTTTCTTAATTGTGGAAATGGGAAACAAGGTTTTTATAATTGGCAGGTCTAACACGGATATGGTTGATGTTCAGGCAATAGTTGCCCGATTTGGAGGTGGTGGACACTCCAGAGCTGCCTCTGCTTCTGTTAAAAATGGAGACTATCCGGAAATACAGGAAACAATCAAGAGCCTTATAGCAAGTACCCTAAAACCCTCTATATATGCTAAAGATATTATGAGCGACCTTGTAAAAACAGTTTCACCTGAAACAAAGATTGAGGAAGCTGCAAAAATTATGCTTAGATACGGTCATACCGGGCTGCCTATTGTCAAAGATGGTGAGTTAATAGGTATTATATCCAGACGTGACGTAGACAAAGCAAACCATCATGGATTGGGTCGTGCTCCTGTTAAGGGCTTTATGAGTAAAAATGTTATCACTATATCAAAGGAAACTTCAATAGAAGAAATCAAAAGCACAATGATTGATCAGGATGTGGGAAGGCTTCCTGTTATAGAAGATGGAAAACTTATAGGCATTGTTTCCAGGACTGATGTGCTAAACTACTTACACAATGAAAATATTAAGGGTAATGAAATAAGTACTGTTTTACCTGTACCCATTGAAAAAGATGTCCAAGACCTGTTGAAAAAGAATATCTCTGTTGAGCTTTTAAACGTGATAAAAAATATTGCAAAAGAAGCTGATATTTATGGGTACAGTGTTTATATGGTAGGAGGTATAGTAAGAGATCTCTTGCTGGGTTGTACCAGTGATGATATAGATATAGTTGTTGACGGTGATGCAATTGAATTTGCAGAATTGCTTGCTGAGAAATGGGGCGGAAAGATCACAAGTTACAAAAAGTTTGGCACAGCTAAATGGAGCTTAGACAACGGGTTGGATATAGACTTTGCTACTGCAAGAAAGGAGTATTATGATTATCCTGCAGCCCTTCCGACAGTTGAAAGGTCAAGTGTCAAAGAGGATTTATATAGAAGGGACTTTACCATCAATGCTATGGCTATTAAGCTTGACAACTTAAAATATGGATTTTTGATTGACTATTTTCATGGTTATAGAGATTTACAACAGGGAATAATTCGTATACTATATAATTTGAGTTTTGTTGAGGATCCAACCAGGATTCTCAGAGCTGTGCGTTTTGAACAGAGATTTGGTTTTGCTATGGATTCTCAAACCTTGGAGCTTGCACAAAACTCAATAGAACTCATAGAATCTGTATCGGATTCCAGAATTGCCAATGAGCTAAAAAGCCTTTTCAGAGATATCAATGTAGTTAATTCTATTAAAAGATTAAATTACTTACATGTCTGGCATCATCTATTCGGTTTTGATATTGATCAGGCTAAATTATCTCAAATAGCAAACTTGGATAAAGCCTACAAAGATATGGGCAAGAAGCTTGCTGAAGATATTGATTGGATTTGTTATCTGGCAGCTATTTTATATAATACAGATGGATGGATAGATACCTTAGATAGATATGCACTAAATAATTTTGACAGAAAAGTTGTTAAAGATATATCAGACTGTAAGGAAAACTGGAGAAAAATTGCTACTGAACCAAAGGTTACGCTTGGTTTTTTACATAAGATTTTTAAAGATAATTCTTTCAGTGCTATTCTTTTTATGGCTACTATGGAGCCTACCTGTTATAATGATATGATAGTAAAATATTTGCAAGAGCGAAAAAACTTTACCATACCCATTCATGGACTGGATTTAAAAGAAATGGGAATAAAGCCGGGACCAGTTTATAAATTGCTCCTTACTGAATTGGAAGAAGCATATTTAAATGGAGAGTTTAAGAATAAAAATGATGCAAAAAAATGGATATATGAGTATCTTAAAAATAAAGAGATAGGGGCAGATTTCACATGTTTAAAGGAAGAATTTTAAGTGGCATGAGACCAACCGGAAGCTTACATATAGGACATTTAAGTGTTCTGGAAAACTGGGTAAAGCTCCAGGAGGAATATGAATGTTTTTTTACAATAGTTGATTGGCATGCCCTTACCACAAGCTTTAACGAAACTGAGAGCATACCGGGCAATATTCATGAAATGGCTCTAGATTGGTTAAGTGTAGGGATAGACCCTGAAAAGAGTTGTATTTTTGTACAAAGCCATGTTAAGCAGCACGCTGAATTGCACTTACTCTTTTCTATGATAACTCCTGTATCATGGTTGGAAAGGTGTCCTACATATAAAGATCAAATACAGCAGTTGAGTAAGGAAGGCAAGGATATTGCTACATATGGATTTTTAGGTTATCCTTTATTGCAGGCTGCAGATATCTTGGTTTATAAGGCAAATACTGTTCCTGTTGGTGAAGATCAACTTCCTCATGTGGAGTTTTGTCGTGAGGTAGCAAGACGTTTTAATCATCTATATAAAAGTGATGTTTTCCCTGAACCCAAGGCAATCATGGCAAAGATTTCTATGCTTCCCGGGTTGGACAAGCGTAAAATGAGTAAAAGTTACAATAACTATATAGCAATTAATGAATCCAAGGATGGGCTATTGGAAAAGGTTAAACAGATGGTCACAGATCCTAGTAGAATTCACAAAACTGATCCGGGCAATCCTGATGTTTGTGTTGTGAATACTTATCACAAAATATATACAACAGATGAAGCAGCAGATATCCAAGAAAGTTGTAAGCAAGGAACTATCGGCTGTGTTGCTTGCAAGAAAAAATTAGCTCAACAAATGGAGGCTGCACTGGCACCATATAGAGATAAAAGAGAATATTATGCACAGAGGCCTGAATTAATCAAAGAGATTTTGCATGATGGTAAAAAAATGGCTGAAGCAAGAGCTGAAGCTACAATGCAAGAAGTTAGAGTATCTATGCATTTGTAGGGGCGGTTATTAACCGCCCGTTTTCGCCTGTAGGCATGTACTATGCTTTAAGAGGTTGTCTCCAACCTCTGACTTCTGATTTCCGACTTCTGCTATAAGGATGATATATAAATGGACTATAAGGTAAACTTAGAATGCTTTCAAGGACCGTTGGATCTTTTACTCCACCTCATTGAAAAGCAAGAATTGAATATTTATGATATACCTATATCAGTCATCACTGATCAATATCTGTCCTATATGGAGGATTTGGATGAAATCAATCTCGATTTTGCCTGTGATTTTTTGGTAATGGCTGCTACACTTCTATCTATTAAAGCAAAGATGCTTTTACCAAAGCCCAAAAAGGAAGTTTCCCTTGAAGATGCGGAAGAGGATGATCCCAGGAATATCCTTGTTCAACATTTACTTTCATACAAGAAAATCAAGGAGACAGCCCAGATACTCAAAAATATTGAGAGGCATCAGAGGTTAAAAGTCGCCAGACCTATAGATAAGGAGTATTTCATCAGTGTGCTGTTTCCGGATATGCCAGTTACAGGCCTGGGTGTAGATGAGCTTTTGGGTGCACTAGAAAAGCTTCTAAGTAAAACAGAGCCTGAAAAGGCTCATATTATCCAAAAAAAGCAATACTTTATTAAAAACCAGATGAATGCAGTATTGAATACCGTTAAAAGTCGCGAACGAGTGCTCTTTAGTGAATTGTTTGCTTCTCATCCCAGTATTTTAGAAATAATCGTTACATTCTTAGCAATACTTGAACTTTCAAAGCTTCAAAAGGTTAAAGTTGTACAGGAAGATGTTTTTGGCCAAATTACCCTTTTGAAAATTTAGATAACAAAGGAATGTTTTAAATGGCTCTTTTTTATAAAAATGAAAATAAAGGTACGTTAGAAGCACTGCTTTTTGTTGCAATAGATCCTCTTTCCATAGAAAGGTTGGCTCAGATCACTGAAATGGAAGAGGAAACTATAAAAGAACTTCTAAAAGAAATTCAAGAGGATTATACAGCCCCCCATAGAGGTTTAGTAATTGAAGAAGTTGGAGGGGGATACAGGATAGTAACACGTCCTGAATACATGGATTATGTGGAAAAGCTCTACAAACCTCAGGTTAATCCTTTATCTCAGGCAGCTCTTGAGACCTTGGCAATTATTGCTTATAAGCATCCTGTTACCAGAGCAGAAATTGAGTCTATCAGAGGAGTGAAGGCCGATAGTGTAACGGCTACCCTCCTTGAAAGAGGTCTAATAGAGGAAGTTGGCAAAAAAGATGCTCCGGGCAAGCCTACTTTATACGGAGTTACAAAAAAATTCCTATGTTATTTGGGGTTTAATGATTTAAACCAATTGCCCCAGATAGATGGACTATTTTCAACAACTGATGACGAATAACTAGAATGATATTGTTATAAGGTATTATTCATCTATGGAAAGTCTAATATTTGCAGAACAAGGCTGAGAGTATAACAATTCTCGGCCTTTTTTTGTCCATAAGTATATAATGCCTTATTTTTATACTATCAACGAATATACCTGTTAATGGTGGGAAAAAATAGAAATACAACCCACTAGAGGTGATATTTCATGATTTGGATAGTAGCTATATTATTACTATTAATCTTATCCGTCATTATCTTTATTTTACCTATCAAACTCGGAGTTAATTTTAAAAAAAATGGCGAGAAGGAAGAACTCTATGTAAAAATTGGCATCGTTCTTGGAATATTTAATCTTCAAGGGAGTGTTGACTTCTTTAAATTCCACCTTAATGGACTATTACCCTATATTTTGCTGCAAACGGAAAATAGAGTCTATGCTGAAAATCCATGGCTTGATTTAAAGAAGTTAATAAAGATTTCTTTGCCTTTTAGAGACGATATTTTATTTAAATTACTTAAACGCATGTTTGAAGTAAATAATAGATTTTTCAAGGAAATAGTCTGCCAAAGACTTGCTTGGAAGACTAATATTGGACTTGGTGACCCTGCTTTAACTGCCTTATCGACAGGTGGCATATGGGCAGCTAAAAGTATACTTTATATGAATTTACAAAGGAATGTTCAGGTGAATTTTCATAAACCTGTCTATGAAGTTAATCCGGTCTTTAATAAAACAGAATTTAGGGTTGCTTTTGACTGTATATTCACCTTTAGATTTGGGCATATTATTATAGCAGGCTGTAAAGTTTTGGTTATTTATGTAAAATCACTTTTTGCCCAAAGGGGGTAAAACTCTTGTCGGAACATCCTATTGAATCTTTAATGAAAACAGCAATGGAAAGTATTAAGGAAATGATAGATGTAAATACTATAGTTGGGGATCCGGTGGAAACGCCTGATGGAACTGTAATTATACCTATTTCAAAATTAACATGTGGGTTTGCTGCCGGAGGTGGAGAATATGCTAGTAGTGGAGATGATACAAAGGGTAGTGAAAGTTTCCCTTTTGGCGGTGGTAGTGGGGGAGGTATTTCTGTTTCACCCATGGGTTTCCTGGTAGTTGGAGGAGGGCAAATAAGGCTCTTACCTGTAGATGCTAATACTGCTGTCATTGATAGGATGATAGATATGGCACCACAAATGGCCAACCAACTTCAAAGTATTTTCAAAAAGTCTAATAAGGAAACTAAAGAAGGAACTCGTTATCAAGGAGGGATATAAATCCCTTCTTTTTTATTTGTGCAGAAAACAGCCTTGAACATATTAACCCTGTTTGGAGTTCTAAATTTGGACATAGTTTCATAAATTGGTCCAAAGGGAAGTGAGCAGATGATTAATTTAGTTTGGCTGTTTTTGCTTTTAGCGGGCATTGTAGTAGCAGCTATAAATGGAAATATAGAAGTGGTAACAGCGGCTGCTTTGGAATCTGCACAAACAGCTGTTACTATTGCAATTGGACTAATAGGAATAATGGCATTTTGGTTGGGTATCTTGAGGATTGCTCAGGATGCAGGCTTAGTGGATGGTTTGGCCAGGATTGTCAGACCTTTTATGGTCTTTTTATTTCCTTCAGTACCCAAAGATCATCCTGCCATGGGTGCTATGGTTATGAATCTAAGTGCTAATATTATGGGTCTTGGAAATGCAGCCACACCCTTTGGCCTAAAGGCTATGCAAGAATTGCAGAAGTTAAATAAAAATCCTAAAGAAGCCTCGGAAGCAATGTGCACATTTTTAGCTCTCAATACAGGAGCTATCACCTTAATACCTGCAACTATCATAGGTGTCAGAGTTGCAGAAGGGTCTGCTAATCCTGCAGAAATTGTTGGTCCCACTATCTTTGCTACAGCCTGTGCAATGGTAGTTGCTATAACTATGGATAGAATTTTACGGTATAGATATAGAAGGAAGCATGGAGGATAGAAAATGCTGATAGATATTATTAATACTATTTCTATATGGGCTATTCCATTTCTGTTGTTTTTTATACCATTAATAGGTTATTTGAAGGGCGTAAAGGTTTACGAAGCTTTTGTATCAGGTGCTGGTGACGGTTTTTCTACAGCTATTAAAATAATACCTTTTCTTGTTGGGATGTTGGTAGCATTGGGAGTTTTTAGGGCTTCCGGAGCTATGGATATGTTTGCTGCTGCATTAAATCCTGTTTTGACTTTATTAAGAGTTCCTGCAGAAGTGATTCCTTTGGCTATTATGAGACCTCTTTCAGGTGGAGGATCTCTTGGAATAGCCTCAGAGCTAATTGGTACCTATGGTCCTGATTCTTTTATAGGCAGGCTCGCATCTACCATGCAAGGAAGCACAGATACCACATTTTATGTATTAACTGTCTATTTTGGGTCAGTTGGAATTATACGTTATAGATATGCATTAACCGTAGGTTTAACCACCGATATAGCTGGACTTATAGCTTGCGTATATATTGTGAATTTGGTTTTTGGGTAGAAAGTGAGAAAGAATGAAACATTGTTTTTTATTTTACAAAAACTTGACAATATGGGGTATATCACATATGATTGTGGTATATACTAGATTCACGAAAGATTTGGTGGGTATATTGCAAGATTCAAAATTTGAGGTTAAATTTTATGATAAGTCAGATGGTACAAAGCCAGCTAAGGATTTTATTTTGGAGTTGCCATCGAAAATGCAAGCCAAAATGCTTCGCATAATTGATATGTTGGAAACGAATGGTTCAGAGCTTAGGGAACCTTATTCTAAGCATTTGATAGATGGTATATTCGAGGTTAGAACACAGATTGGCTCGGATATTTCCAGGGTTCTATATTTTTTCATAATTGGGCGAAAAGCCATCTTGACACATGGCTTTATAAAGAAAACCCAAAAGACCCCGCCATCTGAAATTGAACGTGCTAAAAAATATAGGGCAGAGTACTTAGATAGAGAGGAGCATCAACAATGAGTGAATGGAAAGAGTTTCTTGCAGAGCAGCTAAAAGACCCTGAAATACGTGCAGAATGGGATGCCTTGGAGCCTGAATTTGCCATAATTCAAGCTATTATTGAAGCACGGAAAAATTCCGGACTTACCCAGAAGCAACTTGCAGAACGGACAGGGATTAATCAGAGTGATATTAGCAGGTTGGAAAATGGCGAAGCTAACCCATCTCTCAAGACATTAAAACGACTTGCAGATGCTACAAATACAAAGCTTAAAATTGAGTTTTTGCCTGCGGAAGCAAATTAGTATTCAAAAAATAACCAATGAAGATACGACAGATGGCGGTGGAGAAGTTTCTGGCTTCCGACTCCTGACGATTGACTTCCAATAAATGAGGTGTATTAAACATGGAAAGACTGCAAAAATTCCTTGCTGCAGCGGGGATTGCTTCCAGAAGGAATAGTGAAGAGCTTATCCTGCAGGGAAGAGTTAAAGTTAATGGTCGAACTGTTAAAGTATTAGGCACTAAAATCGACCCTAATAAAGATAAAGTGCATATAGATGGAAAGTTACTGGATAATAAAGAAGAGCATGTATATCTGCTTTTAAACAAGCCAAAAGGCTATATCAGCACTGTTAAGGATACTCGTGACAGGAAAACAGTCATGGATTTGCTGCCAAAGCATAAGGGTAGGCTATATCCGGTAGGTAGACTAGATTCTCAAACAACAGGCCTGCTGCTTTTCACAAATGATGGAGATGTTACATACAAGCTCACCCATCCCAAGTATGAATTTTCTAAGACCTATCGTGCTTCAGTAAATGGAAAAATTACTTATGAAGCCGTTGAACAACTGGAACAGGGAGTTAAGCTTGAAGATGGATTGACAGCACCTGCGAAAGTTAATGTTTTGGAAATAGACAGCGATAGAAGCCTCCTTGAGATAACTATTCATGAAGGTAAGAACAGACAGGTAAGAAGGATGTTCGAAGCTGTTGGTTTTCCAGTACACAACTTAAAAAGAATATCTTTTGGTTTTCTAAATTTAAAGGGATTAGCTCTCGGTAAGTACCGTATGCTGACTCCGCAAGAAATAAAGCATCTAAAAAGATTACTTAAATAAGTATTTTTGTTTCATTTATCCTCAGCTTATTGTTATAACTAAGCTGAGGATAATTTATTTTTTAAAAGTTTTAATTGTGGAGAATACTAACAGTAAGAAGGAAAATATTTCTTTTATATAGAAATAAACACAGATAGATATTGGAAGAAAGGTGGACAATATGGTTAGAAAGTATCTAGATGGTGAAATATCGGAAACAACTGTAAGGGTAAGGATTAGAATGGATTTTAAAAGCCAAGTTAAAAAAAAGTTTCTTGGCAATAATAATTTAATAAAAGCAGCTGAAGATACCAGGGAACAACAGGTAGCTCTTTTGCGTAACGTTCCTTTTCAAGGGATTAAGGTAGAAGACATTGATGTTGCCATGGAGATTTACGTAGTTTATGATGAAAGCACAGGCGAGGATGTTGCTTATGCACCTATTCTTTTGATATTAGAAGCAGATTCCTTTGATGATGTGGTACGCTTTATAATGAGAGATGAGTTTAGAAAAGTTGAGATTATTGAACCTCAGGAAATTTTTATGAGCAAACAAGATGCAGAAAGGCTGTTATTTAAAATTAATACAGAGCTGCGAAGTTATAGAAATGATCTGGACAAAAGGTACAATTTAAGATAAAATACAAAGTTAAGAAGTAATGCTTAAGGTATCTCAAATGAGATATTATTATGATATTTACATAAAAGGAGGTATGATTTAAATTGGCAAAAATGTATTATGAAGCTGATGCTAACTTAAATTTATTACAGGGAAAGACAGTTGCAGTCATTGGATATGGCAGCCAGGGACATGCCCATGCTCTTAACTTAAAAGATAGTGGCGTGAATGTAGTAGTAGGCCTAAGAGATGGTGGCCGCTCTAAAGTAAGTTGGGAAGCAGCAGAGAGTAAAGGATTGACTGTGCTTCCTGTAGCTGAAGCAGTGAAAAAGGCTGATATAATTCAAATCTTAATTCCAGATGAGTTTCAAGGTGCTGTTTATGCAGCTGAAATTGCTCCTAACTTGGAGGAAGGCAATGTACTAATGTTTTCCCATGGATTTAACGTTCACTTCAACCAGATTGTACCGCCTGCCAATATAGATGTGCTTATGGTTGCCCCTAAGGGACCTGGTCATATGCTCAGAAGACTATATGAAGACGGCAAAGGAATGCCGGGCTTAATTGCCATATACCAAGATTACACTGGTAAGGCTAAAGATATTGCTTTAGCTTATGCTAAAGGTATTGGATGTACTAGAGCAGGTGTACTAGAAACTACATTTGCAGAAGAAACTGTGACTGACTTGTTTGGTGAGCAGGCTGTTCTATGTGGTGGTGCTTCTGAGCTTGTCAAAGCAGGTTTTGAAACATTAGTTGAAGCAGGTTACCAGCCGGAAATTGCATACTTCGAATGTTTACATGAGTTAAAACTTATTGTTGACTTAATGTATGAAAATGGCTTAGCCGGCATGAGATATTCAATTAGTGATACAGCTCAGTTTGGTGACCTTACGAGGGGCAGAAGAATAATAACTGAAGAAACACGCAAAGAAATGAGAAAAATATTGGCTGAAATCCAAAATGGAGAGTTTGCTAGAGAATGGATTTTGGAAAATCAGGCTAACAGGCCGGTATTCAATGCTCTCAATGAGAAAGATGCCAACTGTGAGCTTGAAGTTGTAGGTAAAAAACTCAGAGCTATGATGCCTTGGCTTAAAAAGTAGTGATTTGATGAATGAAAAAGTGAAAGGTTTTTATAACCTTTCACTTTTTTAAAATATGAAGACAGGAGGATAATACAAAATGAGGATAGTTAGATTTTGGGATGGCAACAAAGTATCCTATGGTTCACTTGAAGATGATATAGTCTGGTCAATCGAAGGTAATTTATACGGCAACTATAGCTTAAGTAATAAAAGCCTGAATCTTAATGAAGTTCAATTACTGGCACCCTGTGAGCCTACAAAAGTTATATGTATAGGTCTTAACTATCACGACCATGCCAAAGAAATGAATTTACCCATTCCCAAAGAGCCTATTATATTTTTAAAACCTCCATCATCAATTACAGGTCCCGGAACCAATATAGTCTATCCTTCTCAATGTACCAGACTGGACTATGAAGCAGAGTTAGCTATAGTGATGGGAAGTGTTACAAAAAATATTGAACCTGAAGATGCAATGGATAATGTCTTGGGTTATACTTGTTCCAATGATGTTACAGCAAGAAATCTACAGCCCAAGGATGGCCAGTGGGCTATGGCTAAATCCTTTGATACTTTCTGTCCGATAGGTCCATATATAGCTACAGATGTATCAGCAAGTGATTTAAATATTAAGCTTATGCTAAATGGTGAGGTTAAACAAAATAGTAATGCATCTCAGATGATATTTTCTGTGCCATTTTTAGTAAGTTATTTAAGTAAAATTATGACCATTTTCCCAGGTGATGTAATCCTGACCGGGACTCCTCCGGGGGTTGGTCCGATGGAACCTGGAGATGTTGTTACTATAGAAATTGAGAATATAGGAAAACTAACTAACGTTGTAGTTAAATAATTAAAGAGATAAACGAGACTTCTTATTGAATTGTTAATTGCTTTTTAAAGGGTGGTTTTTTTGTGAAAAAAGTTGCCATTATAGGTGGTGGTGCTGCAGGTTTAATGGCTGCAGTTGGTGCTTTAGAAAAGGGAGTAATCCCTGTCATATTTGAAAGAAACAAAAAGCCGGGGATTAAGCTTCTTTTAACGGGAAAGGGCAGATGTAACCTTACAAATAACCTTGAAATTCCTGATTTTGTAGAAAACTTCCCCGGTAATGGTAGTTTTTTATATAGTTCTCTTTATAATTTTAGCAGTCAGGACTTATTGGATTTTTTTACTGAGCTTAATGTTCCTACTAAGGTAGAGAGGGGAGGTCGTTTCTTCCCTGTATCTGACAAGGCTGCAGATGTTGTAGACGCATTAACAGATTATATTACTAAAAAAGGTGCTCAAATCAAGTGTAATGCCAGAGTTGAGCAGCTATGGATTGACAATGGTAAGCTTTTGGGAATAAAGGCAGCCGGCAATTTTTATAATTTTACTTCTGTGATAATTGCTACAGGAGGGTTGTCATATCCTAAAACCGGCTCTACAGGTGATGGATATAAGCTGGCAAAGGAAGTTGGCCATACTATTATAGACCCATTTCCATCATTGGTACCTTTAAAGACTAAAGAAGTATGGGTTAAGCAGACCCAGGGCTTAGCTTTAAAAAATGTTCAGGCAACTGCTTTTTGGAATGAAAAAGAGTTGGGTAATGAATTTGGTGAAATGCTGTTCACCCATTTTGGTGTTTCAGGACCTATTATCCTTAGTTTGAGCAGAACTATTGTCCAAACATTAAAAACAAAAGGTGGGACGATAAAGTTAAAGATTAACCTTAAGCCTGCTTTGGATGCTGCCCAATTGGATGCCAGACTGCAAAGGATTTTTGCAGAGTCTTCTAATAAACAGTATAAAAACACTTTGGATACTTTATTTCCAAAAAGTCTTATTGAGCCAATGATATCATTGAGTGAAATTGACCCTCAGAAACCTGCTCATCAAATTTCAAAAGAAGAAAGAACCCGCTTTGTTAAGTTAATACAAAACCTGGAGTTAACTATTACAGGTTTTAGCTCCTACGATGAAGCAATAGTGACAGCTGGAGGCATTCATGTCAAAGAAATTGATCCATCAACCATGGAATCAAAGCTGATGAAGGGTCTTTTCTTTGCCGGAGAAACTTTGGATATAGATGGTTATACAGGAGGTAACAATTTGCAAGCCGCTTTTTCAACCGGATATTTAGCCGGTCAATCTGCAGGAAAATGTGCGGGCGGTTAATAACCGCCCCTACGAAACATATACAATCCGTGGTGGTGTAGGGGCGGATTCCATATCCGCCCGTTCAAATTAATGGCGTCCGAATATACCGGTAATCACATACATAATATTTAGAAAGTATGTGTTACTGGGAGGGTATTATATTGATTTTGAAAAAGCTGAAAGCATTATTAATTTGTGTATGTCTTCTTGCTGTTGCTGCCTACTCTTTAGCTAACTTTAATTGGTTTTATTACATATGGGATACTAGGTATTATGAAATAGTGCATGATGTTTATCTTACACACTTTCCCCAAGCAAGGGAAGTTTCCTTTGAAGATAATCTTTTAACGACGATAACTTTAAGAAGTTCAGATTTTTTTTCATTACCCCATGCTAAAATTTATGTGAACCATCATCGTATATCTGATTTAAGGGATGGCCAAATTACCTTAATTGTTAGCCATGGAGATAGAATTTATTTAGACACAAGTTTTTATAACAGAGAGCTATATTTTGAATTTGTAGCCACATCTGGAAACATTGTTTATCCTGAGACTGGTGAAAGGTTTAGCCTACTTCCACAGAATAACCTTATAGGGGAAATAATAGTTCAGTGATTGTGAGAGCAGCTGTTGCCATTCATCAGTGGTCACTTGGGCGATTAAAGATCCGAGCGATTACTAATGCACTAATGCACCCCCTACGAAACATACATAATTTGATATGTAGGGGCGGTTATTAACCGCCCGCACAACTATACAGCCTAATTATCCAGTAGTAATCCGACAGCGGATGACTAACGACTATTAAAGGAGATTATAAATATGACTAACATTGCTATAGATGGTCCTGCCGGTTCCGGCAAAAGTACTGTAGCCAGAATGCTTGCCCATAAGCTGGCAGGATATATATACATAGATACGGGTGCTATGTATAGAGCCTTGACACTCAAAGCTCTTGAAAACAATATTGATATTAATGACGAAGCGGCAATGACAAATCTGGCAAATAGCACTGTAATTGAGTTACGACCCGGTGATCCACAAGATGTTTATTTGGATAAGAGGATGGTTACAAAAGAAATAAGACAACCGGAGGTTTCTCAATACGTATCTGTGGTAGCCCAGTATCAGGGTGTAAGAGCAAAGCTACTAACGATTCAACAGGAGTTTGCCCTACATAACAATGTAGTAATGGATGGAAGGGATATTGGGACAAATGTTTTACCAAATGCAAAATATAAGTTTTTTGTTGATGCAGATATTGAGGCAAGAGCGGAAAGAAGATATATGGAGTTAACTGCCAATGGTTATGATATTACCAGACAAGCTGTTAAAGATATGCTATTAGAGCGTGACAACCAAGATATTAATAGACAATTCTCACCTTTAGTAAAAGCAGACGATGCCATACTAATTGATACTACAGCCCTTACACCCCAAGAAGTTGTCGATAAAATGTATTCAATTGTTAAGGGAGAGTAGTTACTATGCTATATTCTTTTGCTATAACAATTTGCAGATTTATTTTTAAATATTTATGCAAATGGCAAGTGGAAGGTGCTGAAAATATTCCTAATGAAGGGCCTGTAGTTGTTGTTGCAAATCATGTAAGTTATTGGGATGCTGTAGCACTGGCTGCTGTAGTACCGAGGCAGATATACTTCATGGGCCATTCGGGACTATTTAAGATACCTGTCTTTGCTCAAATAATCAGAAGTCTTGGAGCGTTTCCGGTTGATCGAGATAAATCAGATAGAGCAGCTTTAAGAGCAGCTCTGGAAATATTGAACAGGGGAGATATCCTGGGAATATTTCCGGAAGGTACAAGGATAAGAATCGGTACTCTTGGAGAGTTTAAGATGGGCGCTGCCATGATAGCAGCAAAAGGCAATGCTCCTCTTATACCTGTTGCACTTATTAATACAAAAAATGTTTTCTCCGGAGGCTTTTTTAGACCTTTTAAAGTAGTAATTAAAGAAGGTGTATATATTACCGGCAAAGACGGAGAAAAGATAACATCACAACAGCTCGAAGAGGTATCTAATGATATCAGACAGCAAATTTTTACAGTTTTGCAGGATTCTAAAGATTTTTAACGAATGATAAATAATGTTTGAAAAAATATAGCAAAATAATACTATTTCCAATTTAATTTACGGATAAAGATCAATCTGTAAACGCTGTTGGCATAAGGAAAATAGTATTGAATCAGTTTCGATTTAATCTATGATTTAAATCAAAATTGGTATAAATATTGCTAAAAAAGATCTGTTTGTGGGAGTTGTAAAAGCTTGTGAAAATTATTGTGGCTGAAGAAGCAGGGTTTTGTTTTGGAGTAAAAAGAGCCATTGAGTTGGCTTATAAACATATAGAATCCAACAATACATACTCTTATGGTCCTTTAATACATAACCCACAAGTTATTGCAGACATGGAGGCACAAGGAGTAAAGTGTATTGAAGATATAGAGGATTTAACGCCAGGTGCAAAACTCATCATTAGGTCTCATGGAGTAGGCCCGCAAGTTTTTGAGAGTGCTCAAAAGATGAAATTGGATATTATTGATGGTACATGTCCCTTTGTATCAAAAGCACAAGAAATTGCCTACAAGCTATATCAAGAGGGTTATAATGTTATTATTGTTGGTGATAAAAACCATCCTGAGGTCCAAGGCATTGGAGACTGGGCACAACATGCTTATGTAGTTGCAAACCTTGATGAAGCAAGAATACTACCTGAAATGGACAAGGTTGGTATTTTAGCTCAAACCACCTTACCTGAAAAGGTTTTTTTAAATATTGTAGAGTTTCTTAAAAGTAAAGTAAAAGAAGTTAAAGTGCACAATACCATCTGTCGTGCTACACATGTACGACAATTGAGTGCTAAAGAATTGGCACCCAAGGTAGATTTGATGGTTGTGATAGGGGGATATAACAGTGCAAACACTGGCAAGCTTGTTGATTTATGCCAGGGTATAGGTACTCCTACAATCCACATTGAACATGCTCATGAATTAAAAGCAGATATGTTTGATAGGGTTAAAATAGTAGGAGTAACTGCAGGTGCTTCAACCCCAGATTGGATTATTGAGGAGGTAGTTTTGAAAATGGTTGAATTCAGTAATGATCAAAACAAAGAAGTAGAAGAAGAAGCAATAGTCGAAAAAAACAACGATACATCAACTACTGTTGTTAATGAGGAAGTTGCACAGGAGGATACTACTATCCCTGAGAATATTGATATTCCAGCAGCAGCTACTTTTGAAAAAGGTGATATAATAACAGGCAAAGTTGCACAAGTTGATGAAGATCAAATCCTTATTGATGTTGGCGGAAAATCCGAAGGGATTGTTCCTAAGGGGGAAATTTCTGCTACAGGGGATGCTGTGGACTTAAAGCCTGGTGATGAAATAGAAGTATTTGTAATTAAGTCTGAAAATGAAGAAGGTCATCCTATCTTATCTATAAGAAGGGCTGATAGACTCAAAGCCTGGGAAAATATTGAGGATGCTTTTGAAAAAAATACTGAAATGCTAGGTAAGGCAGTTGAGGTTGTCAAAGGTGGTATTCTTGTAGATATAGGTATTAGAGGTTTTGTTCCGGCTTCTCTCGTAGAAAGAGGCTATGTTGAAAATCTTGAAGAATACGTTGGCAAAGACCTTAGAGTAAAAATCATTGAATTAGATAGAGCCAATAATAAGGTAGTGTTATCACAAAAAGTTATTCTAGATGAGGAATTTGATAAGCAGAAACAAGAGACTTGGAGTAACATAGAAGTTGGTCAGGTTAGAAAAGGTATTGTTCAAAGGATAACTAACTTTGGAGCCTTTGTAGATATTGGTGGTGTAGATGGTTTACTTCATGTATCTGAGATTTCCTGGGGTAGAGTAGATCATCCCAAAGATATCTTACAAGAAGGCCAGGAAATAAGTGTAATCATCTTAGGTGCCAACAAAGATACTGAAAAAGTTTCTTTAGGCCTAAAACAATTACAAGATAACCCATGGAACGTTGCTGCTGCTAAATATCCTGCTGATTCAATTGTAAAAGGTAAGGTATTAAGAATAGCTTCCTTTGGGGCGTTTGTAGAGATTGAACCGGGAGTTGAAGGATTGGTTCACATATCTCAACTTTCCGAAGAGCATGTAGAAAAAACTGAAGATGTTCTTTCGGTAGGCGACGAAGTTGAAGTAAAGATTATTGGTGTTGATACAGAAGCACAAAAGATGAGCTTAAGCGTTAAAGAAGCTCAACCTAAAAAACCTGTAACACCAAAGCAAAAAGAAGAAAGAATAGAAGAGTATGTAACTACAAATGATGGTGGATTCACCATTGGAGATTTATATGGGGATTTATTAAAAGGAAGCGAAAAAAAGAAATAAATTGTAAGCATAATAGTTTTGTTTAAGCCTCATCTAGCATAGCTTAGATGAGGCTTTTTATATTAAAAATTTCTCTTGTAATAGATTGAGTTAAAAAGTTTGTATATTGTATACAAATGTAATATATCTTTACAGAAGTAAATTTTAGATTTATAATACTAACAATTGTCTATTACTTACTATATGTAGTAATTAGTATGGAGGGAGGGCAATGTTAGGGTAAATCGTATTTATTTATGGTCTTTTATTCTCAAATATTAAATGGTTTTAAGAAACTAAAGGAGGAAAAATATGCAGTTAGCAACCAGAATTTTAATTGGCCTTATTGCAGGGGTCGCTGTTGGTTTGCTTTTCCAAGGGTATATAACTATAGGTAATGTTCACTTGCATCCAGGAATAATGACAACATGGGTTCAACCTATTGGTTTTCTATTTATCAGCTTAATTATGATGCTGATTGTGCCCCTTGTTTTATCAACATTGGTAACAGGTGTGGCAAGTACAGGTGATATTAGACGATTAGGAAGAGTTGGCGGAAAGTCCCTATTCTTTTTTGTTAGTACTGCAGCAATAGCAGTAACTAGTGGTATTCTTTGGTCAAGGATATTTTCACCGGGAAGTGGATTGAATTTGCCAACATATGGCTTAGAGCACACTCTTCGTGAAGCCCCACCTGTAATAGACGTTTTACTAAATATTGTTCCTAGAAACGCTATACAAGCAATGGCAGATGGTACTATGCTACAGATAATCTGTTTTGCAATATTCCTTGGTGTTGCAATTACCATGGTAGGTTCAAAAGCTGATCCTCTTAAATCATTTTTTGACTCCCTTGCAGAGGTAATGTTGAAGATTACTGAAATAGTTATGAAAGTAGCTCCTATTGGTGTTTTTGCTCTTATTGCTCCAGTAGCTGCAACTCATGGTATTGAGCTTTTACTACCATTAGCTCAGGTTATAGGAGTTATGTATTTAGCAGCAGCGTTTCATTTAATCGTGTTTTTCGGAGGAATTATTAAGCTTACTTCAAGATTTTCTTTATATGAGTTTTACAAAGGGATGTTCCCTGCAATGGTCGTAGCATTTTCAACCTGTAGTAGTGCAGCTACATTGCCTGTTACTATTAAATGTGTTACCCAAAACCTTAAGATACCAAGGAAAACAGCCAGTATTGTTGTTCCTTCAGGGGTTGTACTTAATATGGATGGCTCAGCCCTCTATCAAGGTATAGCAGCACTATTTATCGCTCAAGCTTTTGGTTTAGATTTAACACTTGGTCAGATGTTTACGATAGTTTTAACTGGAACATTGGCATCTATTGGTGCAGCAGGAGTTCCGGGAGCAGGTATGATTATCTTATCCATGGTTTTACTATCAGTTGGCTTGCCTGTAGAAGGTATAGCTTTGATTGCCGGTATTGATAGGATACTAGATCAGGCAAGAACTACTGTAAACGTTACAGGGGATGCTGTTTGTTGTCTTTTCATAGAAGCAACAGAGAGAGGACAAAAGTTCCATCCATCTATACTTGAACCACATGAAATTGCAGCAGCCGAAGATAATATAAAAAGTTAATATAAACTTACATCTATAATAACCAAACCTCATCTAACATTAGTTAGATGAGGTTTTTTGTATATTAGCTAAAAGCTAAGGGAAATAATAATATTAGATATGCAATTAAAAATAAAAGAAGGGAGTTATTAATTTGGAGAGATTTCCAATAGGAATGATAATTCTAATGGTTATAGCAGTATTAATATATTTTGGATTGGCCCAAAGGATACTTGACCGAATGAGGTTAACTGATAAAGCAGCTTTAGCCATTGTAGGTGCAATATTTTTAGGCAGTTTCATTAATATACCTGTGCCTTTTGCCAATATTGAAGGTTCCATTAATCTTGGAGGTGCGATAGTGCCAATAGGCGTGGCTGTATATTTGCTATATCGTGCAGGAACGAGCATGGAGGTTGTTCGTACTCTATTTGCCATTGCAGCAACAGCAGGGACAGTATATTTCCTTAATAGCTATGTCTTAAGTGCTGATCCCTGGCAAACAGGTAGAGCCATTATTGATCCCCTTTACATTTATCCAATAGTTGCAGGTACAATAGCTTACATTATTGGGAGATCCAGAAGAGGGGCGTTTATTGCTGCAACATTAGGAGTTTTGGTAATGGATATAGTAAATTTCGGATTTCTACTTACTAACGATATTAGGGGAACAGTTGCAATTGGCGGTGCAGGTGCTTTTGATGTAATAGTACTCTCAGGTCTTTTTGCAGTTTTGCTGGCTGAGGTAGTTGGGGAAACACTTGAGAGAATACAAGGAGGACCACGTACAGAAGGAAGACCTGCAGAATTGATTAGAGGTTTACAGGGTGTAGAAATCCCGACACCTGCGAGAAAACCTATGGAAAATGATGATACTTGTGCAGATATTATTGAAGATAAAAAAGATGATGAGCCACTTGAAATGGAAGGTGAAAAAAAAGATGAAAAATAGATTAATAATAATTGCTGCGGCTGTTTGTCTGTTTTTAGCAATTAATATGAATCCTTCAGGGGTGAGTGCTGATTTCTTTGAAGAGCTTACTGATTTTCATTCCAGTACACAAGAACCTTTTGCAATTTATAACGAAGATGATGAATTGTTATCAATGATGGCAAGGGTTATCCGTGTTGGTGATGAGTTAATCGCCTTTGATGGTAAGCATTACAGGATAGATAGGATTGAAGATAGGAGGGCTTTGGCAGTATACGTTGGTGAACATGATATAGCTCTTATGGACTTGCCGGTGTCAGCAAACTTGCTGGCTCAGGAAGAGCAATATGAAGAAGAATATATAGGAGATCTTTTAATTGGAATATTCCATACACACTGCGGTGAATCTTTTCTTCCTTCTCAAGGTGTAGATAATATACCCGGAGCTGGTGGGATACTTGATGTTGGTGAGGTTCTTGCCGAGACTTTAGAAGAAAAGGGATTTAGGGTTATTCATGATCAGAGTTCACATGAACCCCATGATGCTCAAGCATACTATAGGTCAAGGCGAACAGCTGTGGGGATTTTACAGCATTATCCGGCTGTGTTAATAGATGTTCATAGAGATGGTATTCCTGATCCTGAATTTTTTAGAAAAGAGATTGATGGTGAAGATGTAACCCAGATACGTCTGGTTGTAGGCAGGCAAAATCAAAATATGCAAAACAACCTGGAATTTGCAAAACATATAAAGGCAGTGGGGAACGAAATTCATCCGGGTATAGTTAGAGAAATTTTTATGGCTGATGGGAACTACAATCAAGATTTGGGCTTTAGAGTTATCTTAATAGAAGTTGGTACCTATACAAATACAAAAGAAGAGGCAAAGGCAGGTGCAGAGCTATTTGCAGAGATAATGCCTGCAGTAATGGGAGTATCAGCGGGTGGTGGCGGTGGATTTACCGGACCACCTGTCCAAGAAGGTAATTGGAGTAGTATCTTTTGGATATTGACCCTAACTGTTATGGGGATTGGTGGTTTTTTGGTGATTAGTACAGGCAGCTGGGAAGGAGCTGTTAATAAAGCTAGGCAATTTGTCACCAAGGAATGGGCTAACTATATTGGTTTCAAAGAAAAAAATAAGCAAGATGATAATGATAAGAAAGACTAACTATGTAAATGTCATATACAATGGGGGATTTTCATGGAAGAATACGGGATAATGGTGCTTCTTTCCATAGCCCTTGGCACAATGGGAAGAATACTGTTATTAAAAACTGACTATAGACAGTATCCAGGTTATCCCCATGGTTATATCGTGCATATATCTTTAGGATTTATAGCAGCTGCCTTGGGTGCAGTTGCTATTCCTGCCTTGGTAGAACAGGAATTTACAGCTGTAACATTTTTGGCACTTGCAGCCCAGCAATTTAGGGAAGTTAGGAATATGGAAAGAAACTTTCTGGAAAATTTAGAAGATGGGGATATTGTTAAAAGAGGTCATGATTATATTGAAGGTATAGCCAAGGTTTTTGAAGCTCGCAACTATCTTGTTATGATTATCTCTTTTGGAACCAGTGCTGCAATATTTTTTGTTAACTGGATGGCTGGTTTAGCAGTAGGTTTAGTGTTGATCTATTTTTCAATTAGATTAATGCAGGGACAAACCATCAAAGATATTGCAGAAGTTAAGGCTGCTCAGCTTCGTTTTGATGGTCCTCTTTTAATGATTGGGGATGGTATTGTATTAATGAATGTAGGTTTAGAGGAATCGAAAGAAAAAATCCTTAAAGAAGGTTTAGCGGTAGTAATCAAACCAAAGGATGATAATGCAAGGGCTACATTGCATAATTTAGGGCAAAGGCAGGCAATTGTACATATTGCTGCGTCAATACTTGGGACTAAAGCCGAAATAGGTGAACCGGAATGGACACCATTAGCCAGGAAAAATATTGATACCGGTGTTATCGGTTTGTATATACTACCTAATGAGCCTGATATGAAAGCCTTGATTAAAGCGGTTGAGATGTCACCTGTGCTGGAAAGTTCCAGAAGGAATATACTTACCACAGGTTCTGGAAAATATGCGTCAGATTAACAGTC
>Ga0123355_10000881_pt1 | contig 41497 bp, 22 predicted proteins | sample TergutEmb28metaG_3_FD_89872 | JGI IMG/M metagenome (GOLD analysis project Ga0123355, IMG submission 89872) | Embiratermes neotenicus P1 segment gut microbial communities from Petit-Saut dam, French Guiana - Emb289 P1 | ecosystem: Host-associated > Arthropoda: Insects > Digestive system > Gut ...
ACCAGAAAGCTTCGATATTGCCACTATCAACTTCAAGAATAGTCTTTGGAGGGAATTCTTCGAGAATGCCGAGTACAGAGAAAAGTTGTTATCTGTTAATGATAACAAGGAAAAAATTAAAGAATTTCTCGTCCGAACGCTAAATAACGGAAATGCAGGACACGCAGAAAATCAAATATTTTTCAGGCACTTTTGGAGATGACGGTACCAATTTGATACCAAAACTTTTTTGGTTTACTCCTTGCGCCATTGTTTCTTTGGTTCAAATTTACCACAGTCGCCGCAGGTCTGTGGCCAGTTGGCTTTCCATTCCATATATTCGGCCTTACTGATTACACCATCAGCAATTGGTTACAAGAATGGAAGACGTGGAAAAAGTAGATATTAGGTAGTGCTACAATGGAGTAAAAAGTCCATGAAGGGCTTTCGCTTGAGCTTGGCTTCAATAACGAATCAATAAGTATACCGCTTGTATGGGCACAATAAAGAATCGAAATATATTGTTTCCATGCGTCTAAAAGCATCTGTTTTAATTACCGCTGTCTTGCCAGAATCGCCCGCTGTATTGCTTAATGAAAAGTCGTCAATGGTAAGGAATCCGTATTTTACTTCCCAAATCTCTACAATATTGTGCTTTTCAGAGAGTTCCCTTAAAATATAGCGAAAAGTAAAATAGTGTCCCGGTTTAGGTAAATGTCCTTTAGGCTTATTTTTTTTAAGTGCTACTTTTATTTCTATGCCTTCACCTACCGTATGTATTAACTCCAGAGGTAAATCATTTGGGATGAGGTCAGGGTATGCGTGAGGGCGATTGCGTATATATAATCCTTGTGAATAGTTGGCAAGCCCTGCACCAAGCATATTTCCTATTATTGAAGAAAGATTCGCTAATTCAACTGTATGGCTTAAAGACTCGGTACCTGCTCTAAGCAATTGCGTATCTATAAGGTCAAGCAAATTATAACAATACTGAATAGACTTTAAGACCATTTCAGAGGTTATACCAGTGTTTGCTTCAAGGGAAGGACAAATGATTAAATTATTGCATGCAACTTCTCTTGAATAGTTATTGTCATCAATGATGTCAAAAATGGAAACACCAAGACCCTTTGCGATGCTGAGAAGCGTTGAAACCGTTGGTTCTCGCTCCCCACGCTCAATAAGCCCAATTGTTGTGCGATGCAGTCCGCTTACGGATGCAACATCTTCCAACGAGAGGGATTTTTCTTTCCGGTATGATAAAATTTTCTTGCCAATTATATTTTCCATGACTTAATAATAACACTATTGACAAATGAATTAAATGAGACTATAGTCTACACGAGAGGTGTCGTTATGGGTAAAATTTTTCTTGCAGATTTGTTTTGTGGCACAGGCGGGTTTTCAAAAGGTGTGTGTAATTATAACGACTCCTTTGAATTGGCGTTTGCCGTTGATGTGCTTCCAAGTGCCACGCAAACAACGAAAAAAAATCATGACACCGCGTATGTAGTAAATAGTGACATTAGAAATCTAAAGCCATCTGATGTCAAAAATAGGCTGACGTTGTGTGGCAAAGACAGGCTCGATTTAATTATTGGCGGTCCCCCATGTCAAGGATTCTCTTCAATAAGGCCGTTTAGGTCAAATGATGATGAAGACCCTCGCAATACCTTGTTTGAAGAATTTGCGAAATACATAAATTTTTTTCGCCCAAAAATGTTTGTCCTTGAAAATGTTGTTGGCATTACAACTCACGCAAATGGTTCTACGCTTGCACAAATGCAAGAATTGTTTTTAGAGTTAGGATATGACACAGATTGGCGAATCATAAATGCTGCGAATTATGGCATTCCCCAAAAACGTGAACGTTTCATTATGATTGGTGCAAGTGATAGTGCGAAAATTGCTTTCCCCGAACCAACGCATACGTTTAACGGTAAAACGATAGGAAGCAAAAGAAGGGATAAAATGATTGTCGGCAATGATACCCTAGCATTGTCGGCGTTATCAGTAATGGATGCAATTGATGATTTACCCGAAATCGAAAGCGGAAAATCTGCATCGTATTATAATAGTCCGAGAACAGATTACCAGCGAGAACGTCGTGCAAACATGGATAAGCTAACACTCCACGAATCTACCAACCATTCAGAAAAAATGCTCGAAATCATTCGGCATTCTGGAAGTAGTATAAGCAGCATACCTTCACATTTAATCACGAGCGGATTTAGTACGTGCTATTCACGTTTAGAAGCTGACGAACCAGCCAACACAATCACTGTCAACTTTGTGCATCCAGCTTCAAACAAGTGTATCCATCCAAAACAGAATCGCGCTTTAACTCCACGGGAAGGAGCTAGGTTACAAGGTTTTGATGACGATTTTGTATTTTGTGGGACGCGCGCTCAAATCGTAAAGCAAATTGGAAATGCCGTACCTCCCTTAATTGGTAGGGCTATCGCATCAGCCATTTATTCGGAATTAAAATAGTCTTGCATAACTTTAAAGTTTCTACAAAGATGCCAGTAGAAATTACAGTTGTGTAAGAAGTCTTATGAAAAAGCAGCTCTTTGCTGTGGGAGGGAAAATGATCATAACTACCGATATAATTAACAAAATGGTAGATAAAATCCGTAAGATGCCAAAGTACAACAGTGTTGATATCCCTGCGGAAACAATTGAATCATTAGTAGAACTTGCCGGCCCAGTTTCAAAAAATTTAGCAGATTTAGAAAAAAGAGTACGTGAAAAAATTCATAATATTACTGCCTTGTACTTAGGGGAAATAGATTATAAAAAAGCAACAGATGAATTTATGCAAATAAAAAATGACTCTGTAGCAGTAAAAGAATTTTCTTTGCATAAGTTAACCGCTCATGCGTCTACCAAAGAACGGGGTAACGACCTTATGGTTTTGTATCAACAATTATTTGGCCGCATTGGTAAATGCAACAATATTGCAGATTTGGCTTGCGGCTTGCATCCTTTGGGGTTGCCCTTTATGGGCCTTCCTTTAGATGCCGGCTACTATGCATATGATCTGAACAAGGCCAGAGCAGATTTTTTAAACATTTTTATTACCGAGCAGGGGTACAATGGGGGATGTTTTCATCAAGACATACTAATTAATCCGCCTTCGGTGGAACTTGACGCCGCCTTCTTTTTTAAAGAGGCTCACCGTTTCGAAAAGCGCCAGCCGGGAATCATGCGTACTTTTTTGGATAGTATAAACGCACACAAAGTTGTAGTTTCGCTGCCGCTGCAAAGCTTGGGGACAAGCAGTGGGTTATCACCAATATACGAAAAAACACTATATGCATATGCTGCAGAACATAATTGGGCATTCGAAAATTTTACTTATGGTAACGAAGTGTTTTATATTATAGATAAAACAAGTTACTAAACCAAAGGAGGGTTGTTATGAAAGACTATCTGGTATTTGATGCTCATTGCGACACTATTACTAGAATAATGAGGTCAGGTGAAGAACTGTATGAAAACAACTGCCATCTAGACCTTAAAAGATTAGAGAAATACAGCGGCTTTGTTCAATTTTTTGCTGCTTTTGTGTCCCCGGAATATTGCCCTGGCAATGCCTACAAGCGTTGTATGGATATTATCAAAAAACTTGAAACTGAAGTAGCAAAGAACCCGGAACATATTGTGTTTGCAAAAGAGTACAGCCAAATCACAAATGCAATTAACAGTGGCAAAGTTGCCGCTATTTTAACCATAGAAAACGGCGGGGCCTTAGAGGGCGACATGGCAAAACTGGATGAGTTCTATAACCTTGGCGTGCGCAGCATTTGCCTGACATGGAACGGAAGCAACCAAATTGCATGCGGTATTGGCGGCGACAATTTGAGCGGCGGCCTTACGCCTTTTGGTTTTGATGTGGTTAGGCGCATGAATGAGCTTGGCATGTTGGTGGATGTATCACATATTAATGAGGCAAGTTATTGGGATGTTATTGACACAAGCACATCGCCTATAATTGCGTCCCATTCCAATTCAAAAGAAATGTGCGACCACCAAAGAAACCTTACAGACAACCAGTTTAAAGCCTTAATAAAAAACAACGGAGTTACGGGAATTAACCTGTGCCCGCCTTTCCTTAACAAGAGCGGTACTGCCGACATGAATGATATATTGCGCCACATAGAGCATCTTATGAGCCTTGGCGGCGAAGATAATATTGGATTTGGTGCAGATTTTGATGGCATTTCAAATACACCAACCGATGTGCAGGGTGTAGAACACCTTAGCGATATTATTGAGGCCCTGCTGCGCAAAAACTACAGCGAAGAACAGGTGAAAAAAATAGCAGGGTTAAATTTCTTGCGTGTATTACAGGGCGTCATGAAATGATAAACCATGATTATACAGGTGATGTTAAGGCAGATGTTAAGTCTTTGCTTGATGCTTACGCCAAAACTAAAAGGACTTTTGACCATGCAAAAGATGTTGCGGAAATGAACATAAAAATTGCCGAACAATATGGTTTAGACAAAGACGTTTGTGAAATATCCGGGTATCTGCATGACATAAGCTCTGTTATATCCCCGGAGGATATGCTTTCCTATGCCATGGAAAATAATTGGTATATAGATGATGCGGAAAGAAAGTATCCGTTTCTTTTGCATCAGCGGATATCCGGAGTCATAGCCCGGGAAGATTTTAACATTACAGATGAGCGGATTTTATCGGCGGTTGAACATCATACAACGTTAAAGGCCAATCCTTCCGCTTATGACATGGCTCTTTTCGTTGCGGACAAACTGGCATGGGATCAAGAATACGACGCACCATTTTATGCAGTGGTCAACGATGCATTAAAGCAGTCCTTGGAAAGTGCCTGCCTTTGTTACATGGACTATATTGTAGACAATAAAATGATACTGCATCCGCATAAGTGGTTTGAAGAGGGTAGGGAGTTTTTGCTGCATTATCGTATATTAATGAAAAATATCAGGAGGTAAGACATGGAAAGATCCTTTTATATTCAAAACAGGCAGCGTCTTTTTAACGAAATGCCCGATGGGGCAGTAGCGGTGTTTTTTTCTGGGGAAGCCCCCCGCAAAACTGCGGATTCATACTACACATTTTTCGCAGACAGGAACTACTTATACCTCTCTGGGGTCGACTACGAGGGCTTTGTTCTGGTACTAACCAAGATAAACTCCAAATTGGAAGAGAGGCTTTATATTCTTCCTAAGGACATGCTAAAAGAACGCTGGAACGGCTATCGTTACAGTGTCGAGCAAGTAAAAGAATTTTCCGGTATCGATAACATCCGCTATGTAGAAAACTTTGAAACAGAATTTTATGGTATCGTTCGTTCCGGCAATGTAAAAAAACTTTGTTTAGACTTGTACAAAGACCGCCCGGCGGAAGCGGACGACATTGTCCATCGTTTCGCCAATAGAATAAAGAACTCCTTCCCCTGGATGATAGTAGACAATTTACAGCCTACAATGCGCAAACTGCGTACCATCAAGGCTCCTTGCGAAATTGAAGCCATAAAAAAAGCGGAAGAAATAACTAAGGCCGGCATCATAGCAATGATGAAAGCCAGTAAGCCTGGCGTAACCGAGTACGAGCTTAAGGCAGAATATGATTATACGGTTATGAAAAACGGTGTAATTAACAACATGTCACAGCCTATTGTTTCTGCCGGCAGCAATAATTTTTATATACACTACAACAGTTTTACAGGTACAGCTAAAGATGGCGATATGATACTTGTAGATGTTGGAGCCGACTGGGATAACATTGTTACAGACGTGTCACGGACGTGGCCTGTAAACGGCAAATTTACAAAAAAACAAGCCACACTGTACAATGCAGCTTACGAGACATCTAATTATTTGTTCGATATTATAAAGCCAGGTATGCCCATGCGGGACGTAGATGCAACCGCACGTAAAGTTTGTGCAAAAAAATTGGTAGAACTTGGCCTGCTTAACAGCGTGGAAGAATCGCCAAAGCTAATTTGGCACGGTGGGGCTCATCATGTGGGCTGGGATGTCCATGATATGGTAGAAGTGGGAATAGATAAAATGTGTGCCGGGATGATATTCTGTGTAGATGTTGGTATCTACTGCGAAGAGTGGGGCATTGGTTTCCGCTTGGAAGATAACTGTTTGGTCACAGACACCGGATGCATTAATTTGTCGGCTGGCATTCCGCGCTCTATTGAAGAGATAGAGGCTGTATTGCAAGAATAATTTTTATACAATCTGCTTAATACTGGCGCGTTTTACATGCTTGCAAGGTATCAATATATTTTCCGCTATTAGTGCTTCGCCATCGCTACTTGACATTTTTATAACGCTGTCTGCTGCGGCTTCGCCAATTTCGTGTAGGGGCAATGTAATAGTGGTAAGGGGCGGCGAAAAGAAAAATGCCGCTTGTATATCGTCAAAGCCATGAACGGATACATCTTCCGGTACGCGAAGCCCTTTTTTCTTCAATGCATCGATGGCACCAAAGGCCATTAGGTCGTTCATGGCAAACACGGCAGTGGGTGGGGCTTGCAAACCAAAAAGCTTATCTGTAAGACAGTATCCGGATTCATAAGTCCAGTTTCCGTAAACAAGATGCTCGTCACTAAGTTGCAGCCCATGTTCTATAAGGGCCGAACAATAGCCCATTAAGCGACGCTTGGTAGCATGCGAGTTAGTCATTCCTCCAATAACCGCAGTTTTGGTGTGCCCTTGGCTAATAATATACTTTGCCGCAAGTACTGCCCCTTGATAGTCGTCATAACTTATGCATTGGGCTTTGTCTGAAGCAGGTGTTGAGGAGTAACAGTAGGTGTAAACCACAGGTATGTTTAGTGGCGGCAATATGCTGCCTATGTCCCGTGGGTGTACGCCAACGTAAATGAGGCCGCATATGCGTGCGGACAATAACGTATTAACAGCTTCCCGTATGCTGATTAAAAACTCGTCGGTTTCTGCTAAATGCTTAAACATGTCATCGGTTTCATTATTAACTTTTGTGTTTACTCTAAGGTTATCTATATTTATATTATAGCCGTCCGATTCGCATTGCCGGCATATGCTGTCAATTATATATGGCGACGCAAAGCTGCTTATATCTTCCATCAGGACCCCAATGGTTCTGGTGGTATTTTTTTTCAAACCCTTGGCAATATGATTAGGGATATAGTTTAAATCTTGAATAGCTTGCTTAACTCGCTGGGCAGTTTTAGTAGAAACTTTGGCATTATTATTTATAACGTTGGACACAGTAGCAATAGAAACACCGGAATGTTTTGCAACGTCGTGTATTGTAATCATTTGTTTTCACACCTTGTCGTTTGTTTTGTATAGAATAACACGAGATGTTGTCAAATACAATAAAGTGCGACATATGTGCATAGCGTTTCATACATAAAGGAAACGACGGGGTGGGGAAAAATAGACCATATTACTATTGACAATGGCTTTGCAGTGTGATATACATGTGACATGTGATAAATATAAACGTTTAACTAGTTATTTTTGTGGCTTTGATGCTATTAAAATTAAATGGACGGAGGGATGCTATGAAAGTTCAGCAAGCACTACCACTAAAGAATGTTGTAATCGACGACAGTTTTTGGTCATCTATCCAAGACCTTGTGATTGATTTCGTCATACCTTATCAAAAGGATATCATGGAAGACAAAATCCCGGGTGTGGAAAAAAGCCATGCAGTAGAAAATTTTCGCATTGCCGCAGGGGAATCTCAGGGAGAGTTCCATGGTATGGTATTTCAGGACAGCGACATTGCAAAATGGTTGGAAGCTGTTGCATATGCCCTAAGTGTGCGTCCAGACCCTGTTTTGGAGCAAAAAGCAGACGAGTTGATTGACCTTGTTGGTCGCGCACAGCAGCCAGACGGCTATTTAAACACATATTTCATTGTAAAAGAGCCGGATCGCAAATGGCAAAACTTACAGGAATGTCACGAATTATATTGCGCCGGGCACATGATTGAAGCTGCTGTTGCCTACTACATGGCAACAGGCAAAGATACATTTTTAAATATCATGCGCCGCAAAGCCGACTTAATTTGCAGTCGTTTTGGCGAAGGTAAAATTCAAGGTATCCCAGGGCATCAGGAAATTGAACTGGCACTTGTACGCCTTTATCATGTAACTGGAGAAAAATCATACTTGGAAACTGCCGAATATTTCCTTAACGAACGTGGTAAAGATCCAAGTTTTTTTGCAGAGGAAATAAAAAGAAGAGGCTGGCATCATTGGAGTAACCAAGAAAATAGGGAATACACACAAAACCACCTGCCCATAAGGGAACAAAATGAAGCCGTTGGACATTCTGTGCGTGCGGTTTATATGTATGCAGGTATGGCAGCTCTTGCAGCAGAAAACAACGATGAAACCTTACTTGGTGCTTGTCGCAGGCTTTGGAATAACATTGTGCAAAAGCGCATGTATATTACCGGCGGCATTGGTTCTACAGCACATGGGGAAGCTTTTACCACAGACTATGACCTGCCAAACGACACAATTTATGCAGAAACATGTGCGTCTATAGCAATGGTGTTTTTCGCAAGGCATATGTTGGAAGTAGAGCCAAAGGGTGAATATGCGGATATCATGGAGCGGGAGCTGTACAACGGTGCCTTAAGCGGAATGCAGCTTGACGGCAAGCGTTTCTTTTATGTAAACCCGTTGGAAGTTGTGCCGGGCGTTTCCGGAAAAATGCCTCCTTATAGGCATGTATTGCCACAAAGGCCGGAATGGTATGCTTGTGCTTGCTGTCCTCCAAATGTCAGCAGACTTATAACATCTTTGGGGCAATATGCTTGGGGTGAAAATGAAAAAGGCATATTCAGCCACTTATATATTGGCGGCCAGGCAGACTTTGAGCATGCTGGTAAGGTAAGCTGTGAATCTAATTACCCTTGGGATGGTAACGTGCGCTACACTATAAGTCCAAAAACTGCCGATGCAGAATTCTTTTTTGCTGTTCGCATACCTGCATGGTGCAGTAAGTGGTCTGTTTCCGTTAACGGTACCCCTGCAGAATTTGATTTGAAAGACGGTTACGCATATATCTCCCGTAAATGGAGCGAGGGCGATGTTGTTGAACTATGCCTATGTATGGAGCCTGTGCGTATATATGCAAATACAAGTGTGCGTGCAAATGCGGGTTGTGTAACCCTTATGCGCGGCCCTGTGGTTTATTGTTTTGAAGAAACAGACAACGGACATGATTTATCGGCCCTGCGGCTTCCACGGGAAAGTAAAATTACGGCAAAACGTGAAATGGTGGAATCCATTGGTAATGTAATTGTGCTGGAAACAGAGGGAGTCCGCCTACAATCATGCAATGAACTGTATAGTACAACGCCTCCAGGAAGCAAATCTGTGTCTTTGCGTGCAGTTCCTTACTATACATGGGGCAACCGTGGTAGCGGCGGAATGCGTGTGTGGATGCACGAATAAAGGAGCTAATTATGAACCCATTAGACATCCTGCGGGAAGACGCAAAGGCCATCTATATTGGCAACCTAAACACAGTAGATGCGGATTTGAAATTGCCGGATAAGGGCAAAAACGGTTCCGAGATTACGTGGGTTTCCAGCCGGCCTTACGTGGTTAACGAAAGCGGAAAAGTTATACGCCCTCATGCGGGAACCGGCAATAGAAACTTAACACTTACTGCCCGCCTAACCTATGAAAGTGAAATACTGGAACAGTCTTTCGACCTTACTGTACTGGCCCGGGAAATACCATGGAAAGCAGTGAAATTACTGCCTACAGAAGTTGGTATCGAGCTTAATAATATTCAAAAACTGCATTTGCCCGGTGCCGTAATTGCAGAAAAAGATACCGGAGGCTTCTCTGCCCTTTCCGTATGTTGGGGAGCATTACCAAAAATAGATTCCCCTGGCACGTATCGCATCACAGGAGAACCCCCGTTAGAGAAACAGCCAAAACTGGTGCCCGAAGCCATAGTTCATGTATGGGAAAAGCAAACGGACTGTGAATTGCCAAAACAATTGTTTAAGCCTTTTACACTAAATCAAGTATGTGTAGACGGCGGCATTTTTGCAGAAAATAAGGGCAGGATGCTGGAATATTTATTAGACGTAAATGATGACAGCATGCTGTACAATTTCCGTGTTGCCGCTGGTTTGGATACAAAAGGTGCGCCTCCACTTACTGGGTGGGACGCCCCGGAATGTTTGTTAAAAGGGCACACCACAGGCCATTATCTTTCTGCCTTAGCTTTGGCTTATTGCAGTGGACAAAATGAAGAAGTTTACAGGAATAAACTGGATTACATGGTTGATGGCCTAGCAGAATGTCAAAATGCAATGGCTGCCAGCGGCAATTTTAAAAAAGGTTTCCTAAGTGGCTATCCGGAAGATCAATTCGATTTACTAGAGCAGTTTGTTACCTACCCAAGTATATGGGCACCATATTACACTTTGCATAAAATTATGGCAGGGCTTTTGGACGCTTACGAATTTGCAAATAACGTCACTGCACTTGAGGTTGTTAGCAAATTGGGGCTTTGGGTGTATAACCGATTAGAAGCTGCCGGTGCAGACACACGCCGCAAAATGTGGGCAATGTACATTGCCGGCGAGTACGGCGGCATGAATGAAGTTATGGCAAGACTAAACAAGATATCTCCAAAACCCGAATACTTGCAAGCCGCACGTTTCTTCGATAACGATTTGTTGTTTTACCCAATGGATAAAAATATTAATACATTGCCCGGCATGCATGGCAACCAGCATGTGCCGCAAATGGTTGGCGCAATGGAAATGTTCGAGCAAACGGCAGAAAAACGGTATTACAATGCGGCCCTGCATTTTTGGCAAATTGCCACCCAGAACCACTCATACAGCATAGGTGGGGTAGGGGAAGGGGAAATGTTTAGGGAGCCCAATCGTATTGCTTCCTATTTAACAGAAAAAACTGCCGAGAGCTGTGCAAGCTATAATATGCTAAAGCTTACATCTCGTTTGTTTAGTTACACCGGCTCATCTGCCATGGCGGATTATTTTGAACGTACACTGTACAACCATATTGTTGCTTCCCACGACCAGAGCGGGCCTACCAGCGGCAGTACCTATTTCATGCCTCTTTTACCTGGCGGAAAAAAAGGGTATGACAAAACCGGCAACAGTTGCTGCCACGGAACAGGATTAGAGAACCATCTAAGGTATCAGGAAATGATATATATGCAAAGCGAAGACACACTATATGTAAACTTATTTATGCCATCACACTTGAATTGGACGGAAAAAGGCATTCGTGTGACACAACGCAACGGATATTTGGAAAACCAAGCCACAGAATTTTTTGTTCAAGGTGCCGCACGTTTCAAACTAAAACTAAGAATCCCAAGCTGGCTTGACCAAAAGCCAAAGCTACTATTAAACGGGGTAGAAACTGAATATACAGAATGTAAAGGGTACGCAGTTTTGGAAAGGGAGTTTAACGATAACGACCTGATTTGCTGGATAACACCGTTTTCTTTCCGCTTCCAACCTTCGCCGGACGATGCATCAATTGGCTCAATTATGTACGGCCCGCTGGTTATGGTTGCAGAAAGTGAAGAAACAGAATTCTTGCATATTGGTGGGTTAACCCCAGAAAAGACGGACGATCCACTGGTATTTACATGCGGCGGCTATAAATTGCGTCCAAATTACATGGCATGGGATTACCCATATCATGCATATGTCAAACAGTAGCTTTAATAAAATTTTATATAAACTGCGGTCAGCTAACCGCAATAGGAGGCTATAAAATGAAAAAGACTGTTTTTGTACTTACACTGCTTGCACTTGTACTTTTTGCATTCGTGGGTTGTAACCGGGGAGGTAGTGGTGAACTCGGGCTAGAGCCTCGCCCATTTGCAACCGGCGAACCAAACGAATGGGGCTGGATTGTCCCAGAGGAAACATTAGTAATTAACATGTATTTTGGGCAAGGCAACCAGGCTTCGTTTTATGCAGACGAACAGGGCGGCAAGGCATTCATGGACAACTGGCTGCTTGAAAACATGAATGTCCGTATTAACAGGGTACAGACCGATGTTGATAGACACACGGCATTAAACCTGATGCTTACTGCAGGTGACTATCCCGAGCTTATTACCAATATGCCAGGGGATATGGCAGACCGCTTTATAGAACAAGGCCGTGCGGTTAATCTTATGCCTATGATGGAAGATTGGGGCTACAATATTACTCGTAGAGTTGGCCCATATCTCAATATGCTTCATACGCTTGTTGAAGATGATGACGGCCAAACAAACGCACATTTATACAGGTTGCCTGTTAACTGGGGCGAAACCCCAAACGTAGCCGGTTGGGATTTTGGTATCCGCTACGACCTATGGCGTGAACTTGACATGCCTTTGTACACCACGCCGGAGGAGTACTTCTACACACTTTTGGCAGTTCTGCAAGCAAACCCTGTAAATGAGTTTGGCGAGCAAGTTTTTGCCCTAGGTTATGTGGGTTCTAATAATTTGATACATTTAAATGTAATGCTAACTGCGTATGGTTTTACAGGTGAAAGATACCGCCGCTGCGAAGGCCAAAACTCGTTTACACACTGGACACGTACAGAGGAAGCACGCGACGTTGCACGCCTTATGAATAGAATGTGGCGTTATGACATGATTCATCCAGATTTCTTAAGCATGACAGGCGACGATTATTTTGAACACATAGACAATGGTAGAATTATCGGGAACTTGAGTTCATGGTGGCACGCTTGGGTTGGCGGGCACGAAAGATGGGCTGGAATGAGAGATGATTGGCAAAATCACGAACGTTTCATGAACGTATCGGTTGCATGGCCGGGCGTTCCTATAGAAAGAACACGTTTGCTAGGCTATAACTGGCTGGGCGGAGACCGTGCTATTATCACAACACAAACTGAGCAAGCCGCAGATATTCTACGCTTTATAAACTGGCAAAACAGTGAACTTGGTAACCTTATATCCGGCTGGGGCCCACCTGCGCAAACAAACAACTGGCAGATAGCAGCTGATGGCACATGGGTAGTACAAGATGATATTTTTGATATCGCACGTAAGAACGACTTCTTCCACCCAAGACGTGCACAACATGGTGCCAATATCTTTAATATAGCTGTAAACGGTGGCTGGCTAAGAACAGACGGACGCTCTAACTTTGATATGATTGACCCGCGTTTAACAAGAGTTTCTATTTGGGATTACTGGCCAATAGACCCGTCAACAGGCGAATTTGTTGATGAGGGCCTTAGAATTGCGTGGGGTAACTTTACTGCTCCTGCGTTTAATACCACGATGTACACCGTTACATGGGATCCGGAATCTCCTGTAACAATGGCGCGCACGAGTATCCTTGCAGCCGAGGAAGTTTGGTGGGCGCAAATTGTAACTGCAAACTCCGAAGAAGAAGCAATGCGTTTCTTCGACGAGGCCGCTGCTCATGCAGAAGTGTTAAATGTAAGAAGTGTAGAGGAATTTTTCCAACAACAATTTGATGCAAACCGTGCATTAATGGGGCGTTAATTATGGCAGCCCACGAATATCAACCTCCTCCCAAGCCTCCGCTGCTTGGGAGGGCGGTTAAACGCTTTAATAGGGAAAAAGCACTATGGCTAATTTGCGGTGTAGCCCTAGTGCAGCTCTTTATATTTTCTTTTATACCCATTGGCGGCATTGTAATTGCGTTCATGAATTTTACCCCTGGGCGGTCGTTGCTTGACTCACCTTGGGTAGGGTTGCAGCACTTTCGCAACTTTCTTGCCTTACCAGATTTTATGCGTATTTTACGTAATACGCTAGTTATAAGCGGGCTTAACCTTACCATTGGTTTTATCGCACCCATAATTTTCGCGCTGCTGTTAAACGAACTATTTAACAAGCCTTTTAAGCGCATTGTTCAGACAATTTCATATTTGCCTCATTTTGTATCATGGGTTGTTGTGGCAAGTATTATGACGACACTCCTTGGACATGCCGGGGTTATTAACGAAGTACTAATGCGGTTTAGCCTTATTGAAAGGCCAATAGCATTTTTAAACTCCCGTGAGCTGTTTTGGCCTATTATGATAACCGCCAATGTGTGGAAGGGTGTGGGTTGGTCCGCAATTATTTACTTAGGTGCAATCGCCGGTGTGGATCAAGAGCTTTATCAGGCTGGTGCAGTAGACGGATTGGGGCGTTTTGGCAGAGTATGGCATATAACAATGCCTTCTATTTTGCCAATTATAATTCTCTTGTTTATTTTGGGCATAGGTAACATTCTTTCCACAGGCTTTGAGTACCAGCTATTGTTGGGTACCCCGCTTACGCGGGAAAGGTATGAAGTAGTTGATACCTTTGTATGGCGTTACGGTATTGGTTTAGGACGCTTTTCCTTTGCGGCTGCAGCTGGGCTTATGAGATCTATCATTGGCTTTATATTGGTGCTTACTGCCAATTGGGTTTCTAAAAAAGCTGCCGATATTTCAATAATATAGAAAGGGGATATGGTTATGAAAGATTCCGAAACAAGAGCCGTATCCACGAAAAGGCCCGGCGTAGCTCCATATTTAAGAAACGGGATAGGTGGCAAAATATTCAACGTAATAAACATTACATTTATGATTTTGTTTTCCTTTGCAATGATATACCCGTTTTGGAACCAGCTTATAATTGCCCTTAACCAAGGCCTTGATACGCAAAGGGGTGGGTTATATTTTTGGCCCCGTGTATGGACATGGGAAAATTTTGCATTTGTGTTTAACAGGGCGGATTTGATGCGCGGTACTGTTATTTCTGTACTGCGTGTAGTTGTTGGTACTGTAACACATGTAGTAGCAACGGGGCTTTTGGCTTATGCGACTACGGTGAGGGGCTTTTCCGGCAGGAAAGTTGTGCGCATTGCCTTTATTGCCAGCATGTATTTTGGCGGCGGTTTGATACCGTTTTTCTTACTACTTGTAAACTTAGGGCTTATAAACACATTCCATGTATATTGGCTGCCGGGTTTATTTGGTGCATTTAACATGCTGCTTATGGCATCCTACATTTATGGCTTGCCCGATTCTTTAGCGGAATCTGCCAGAATGGACGGTGCAGGAGATTTTACTATTTTCTTTAAGATTATCGCCCCACTATGTTTACCTGTTATTGCAGTAGTTAGTATCATGACTGCTGTAGGTCATTGGAATTCTTGGTTTGATGTTATGGTATTTAACCCGGGCGGCAACTGGGATACATTGCAAATGCACCTTCGTAGGATTTTAATGGAGGCAGAAATGGCAGGGCAGCTCTTGTTAGACCAACAACAACAGGAAGCTATGCGTAATTTAACAACGGCTTCTGTGCGGGCGGCTACCACCATGGTTGTAACTATTCCAATTGTGTGCGTATATCCATTCTTCCAAAAATATTTTGTTGGGGGAATAACTCTTGGGTCGGTAAAGGGTTGATATTATGGATAAAAATATAAGTTATCATTTTTCCGGAAAGCACTTTAGCACGATAGTGCGCGGGTGCGCACTAATGTCTATGCAGGCGGGTGCGGCTCAGGCAGGACGGCGGGAAACACAATTTATATTACCGGAAAAGTCCTTCGGGGCAATAGATATTGCATTTGAGCAGGCGGGCGAATTGTCCCGCCTTGCTTTTGATTCCGAAAGCAGCGGACAAGTTGCCCCGCCGCTTTTTTCTAAACGTGCCGGGTGTTACCAGGTTACTTACGAAGCTAATCCTCTACAGGTGAAAGTCTCTTGGGAACTTACGGGTGCCGCTCTTTTGCAAAAAATACAAATTACTAATGTGTCCGACAAGGAGCTTCGGCTTTTAGATGTGGGGTATCGTTTTCACAGCCATACAAAATTCAAGTTTGGCTCTTCTGTTGCAGATAAAGTAATAGGGCACCATTTTATATCCGGCCACGGGTCACATCTTTTGTTTGCCCGCTGCGACGGAGACGGACCTTATTTGTTGGTATTGCCCCAGGACGGAACCATGCTTGAATACTTTGACGTGGAACAAGTTGAAGACGGTGCCTATATAGCTTACCCGTTATCTGCGGAAGCGGTAAAAAAAGCCGGTGACAGCAGAATGCCAACACCGGGGACTTCACTGGTTTTGACTGCTGGAAAAAGTATTACCCACACATTTAAATATCTATGGACACAAGATAATGACGATGCCCGCCGCTTAATTGCAGAAAACGGCTTGATAGATATTGATGTTGCGCCGGGGCTTACTGTCCCTGTCGGTAGTGTGGTTTCCCTTTCTGCCAAAAGCAGTTGGAGCGATTTAGAGCTTGTGCTGCCCGAAGGGGCGGAGTTGCTTTCCCGGCAGGATAACATTTCAAGCGTGGAAACACAGAAATCCTGTATTCCTTACATGTTTAAACTCCGCCTTAGTCAACTTGGGGAAAACGAATTAATATTCCGCTACGACAAAAATCGACGCTGGATGAAAGTAACGTTTTTTGTAACCCAGGATATTAAAACCCTTATACAAAAACGGGGTGCATTTATTGCTAAACGACAGCATACAGACTCTTCCTTGTGGTATCACGGCCTTTTGGCGGAGTGGAACAACAGAACTGGGGCATTGCTTGGGCCGGATAATTACGATGATATTGGCGGCTGGCGCATATATGCCGTAACATGCGACGACCCGGGGCTTTCTAAGCCGGCCTTTTTGTCTGGCAAGCTTGCGGAATACCCGGAGGAAAGCCAAGTGGCGGCACTGGATTTATATGTAGAAAATTTTATATGGGGCGGCCTGCAATGTACCGAAAACGAAGCCTATCCATATGCCATTTACGGCATCCCAGATTGGAAGAAAAACCGTGACAGCGAAGACGCTGGCTTAGGCGGAAAGTTGCATATTTGGCGAATTTATGATTATCCTCATATCGCGCTTATGTACTACAACATGTACCGTATAGCAAAAAATTACCCATCCATGCCCCTTACCCACAATGCATTAACGTATTTGCGCAGGGCAAGGGATACGGCTATTGCCATGTTTACAGTTCCTATGGACTTATCCCGTTGGGATGCCAGAAATACAGGCCTGTATAATGAGCTTTGCTACGAAGACATTATTCACGCCTTAAAAGCGGAAGGATTGTCCTTCGACCGCCTAGAGCGGCACTGGGTACGCAAATGCCGTTACTTTGTTATGGAGTGTACCGATTTGTATGGTTCTGAATATCCATTTGATACCACGGGCTTTGAAACCACACACGCCTTAGCCAAGTATGCCCTTAAAACAGCAGAAAGCACCATAAAAGAAAATCCATATCCATTGCCAATGACACGGGAGCAAGCCGCCCGCTTTATGGAAACTCAAATGGCTTGCAACATTGCATGCCGGGGCGTACTAGAGCCAGCCTATTACTGGTACGGAAGCGATTATAGGTCTAGAAATACCGCCTACACTCTTAGTTACATGTCTCAAATGGGTGGTTGGGCAATTCTGGACTACGCACTATATTATGCAGACGACCCATTCCGCTTACTACGGCTGGGGTATGGCTCCATTCTTAGCTCATGGGCCCTTATGAATACGGGTTACTGGTTCCCTGGAGATGAACACGATGGTGCTGCCAGCGGTGGTTTTGAACCTTTAGCCAAAAGCAAAACATGGTTGGGTCAGGAACTTAATGGCGGACCATGGTATTATTCCTGTGAAATAGACTTGGGCTTTTGCGGCGCACTTAGGGGTGCAGCTGCCATTGTAGCTCAAGACCCGGAATTTGGGCTAATCGGTTATGGCGCTTCCATTAGTGGTAACCAGATAACTTGCGAAGATGGTATTAATCGACGTTTTCATATTATTATGCCCCAAGGCAGACTGCATGTGCTTATAGATAAAGGGCAATTTAGCGACTCATTTACTATAGAAGATAACCGGCTTGTGTTTAAGGTTGACCCATGTGGTTCAGTTGGCGATACTGTAGTAAGCATTGTGTCGGACGGTTTTGGTGCTGTACGTGTTGGGGAATCTAAGGCCGAGGACGGTAAGGAGTTGGCAGTGATATTGTCCTGTGAAAATGGGATACAGGAAATTATAGTTACATGTGACAAGGCTTTGATTTGAGTTAACTTGCTTTTATAGTCGAGTAAGTTGGATACAGCAACGGGCATTGTTTTTATTCGTTATCATCCGCTGATACCACGGAAGTGGCTGGTTCGGTTGTGTACACAATCGCTTATAAACACAATGTCTGTTGTTGCTTGTACTAACATAAATGCTTGCATGAAATGGAAATTTTCTGTACTATCATAGTTGTACGACCATGTCTTGCAAATAAAAAATTACATAATCAAACAGGAGTGTATTTAATGGAAGCACCTGTATTTAACATACAAAGGTTTTGTTTGTACGATGGGGACGGCATTCGGACTACGTTTTTCTTTAAAGGCTGCCCTCTTAAATGCAAATGGTGTCATAACCCGGAAAGCCAAGCCGGTGAACCGCAAATGGTATTTTCCAAAAAAAAATGCACTGGATGCGGAGGGTGTGATAGGGGCTGCATATATGGCGCACGGGAAATAGCGGGGAAGCTATATTCGGTGGATGAATTAATTCGCATTGCGGAACGGGACGCAGAGTTTTACAAAAGTTCCGGTGGGGGCATTACTCTTTCTGGCGGAGAAGTAATGATTCAACCAAGGGATTTTTTGCTTGCCCTTATGGGGGGGCTTAAACAGAAAGGCTTTAACCTTGCGGTGGATACATGCGGTTATGCGCCGTTTGAAGCATTCGAAAGTGCCTTGCCGTATGTGGATACATTTTTGTACGACGTAAAATTTATTGACAGTTCCCGCCATTTACAGTTTACTGGAGAAGATAACAGCCTGATTTTATCTAACTTGAAAAAACTTAGCCATATGGGCGCAAAGCTGGAAATTCGCATCCCGGTAATTGAAGGGGCAAACAGTGACGATGTAGAAATGAGAAGAATCGCAGCTTATATTGCGCAAAATATAAAAGTGGAGAAAGTACGCCTTTTGCCATACCATACTCTTGGTAAAGAAAAATATGAACAATTAGGGATGACAGCTAGTGACGAGTTCTCTGCACCATCTGCCCGGCGAATGCAGGAGTTGACGGAAATGTTTATGGGATGTGGTGTGCAAGTGTGTTAAGGCATCATTGCCAGAAAGGAGCGCATGCTTATGCAAAAAAGAGGAATGAATGAAAGAACCCGCAAATTGCGGCACGAAAGCGAAACCACACAGCCACGCATATGTATGGAACGGGCTTTGCTTGAAACAGAAGCCTACAAAAAGTATGAAGGGCGAGTTTCTGTGCCGGAACTTAGGGCACTTGCTTTTAAGCATATCTTAGAAAATAAGACCCTATGGATTGGGGAAGGGGAGCTAATTGTTGGTGAAAAGGGCAGCAGTCCGCAATCTGCCCCAAGTTTCCCGGAAATTTGCTGCCATACCAAAGATGACCTTATGGTTATGAACCAGCGAGAGTTGGTGTCCTTCCGTGTTATGCCAGAGGATATAAAAGCCCAGGAAGATACAGTTATTCCATTTTGGCAGGGGCGGGCCTTGCGCGAGCGCATTTTAGATTCCATGACGCCCCAGTGGAAACATTGCTATGCCGCAGGTATTTTTACAGAGTTTATGGAGCAGCGTGGCCCGGGCCATACAGTAGGTTCCCGCAATATTTACCAAAAAGGCTTTGCAGATTATAAGCAGGAAATTGCAGATGCCATTGATAAGTTGGATTTCCATAATGACATTGAAGCCCACCAAAAGCGTGAACAGCTTTTAGCCATGAGTATTTGTTGCGACGCCATTATGATTTTGGGTAAACGTTATGCCGACTATGCTCGCAAGCTTGCCGCTACAGAAAAAGATGCAACCCGCCGGGCGGAGCTATTGCATATAGCGGAAAACTGCGATGTAGTACCCGCCAATAAGCCGCAAACTTATTGGCAAGCCATTCAAATGTATTGGTTTGTGCATATTGGGGTAACAATGGAAATTAACCCATGGGATGCCTTTAGTCCTGGCAGGTTAGACCAACACTTGTATCCTTTTTATAAAGCAGATTGCGCCGCAGGTAATCTTGACAGCAATAAAGCACGGGAACTTTTAGAATGCTTGTGGATAAAGTTTAACAACCAGCCGGCCCCGCCAAAGGTTGGCATCACATTAAAGGAAAGCAGCACCTATACAGACTTTGCAAATATCAACACCGGAGGCATTGCGGAGGATGGCAGTGATGGCGTAAACGACGTAAGCTATCTTATCTTGGATTGCATGGACGAAATGCGCTTATTACAGCCCAGTTCAAATGTTCAAATAAGCCGAAAAACACCAACTGCCTTTTTGAAACGTGCTTGCGAAATTTCCCGTAAAGGATGGGGGCAGCCAGCTTTTTATAATACGGATGCAATAATACAAGAGCTCTTAAACGCCGGTAAAAGTATTGCTGATGCAAGGCAGGGGGGGGCAAGCGGCTGTGTAGAAACCGGTGCATTTGGCTGCGAGGCATATATTTTAACGGGGTATTTTAATCTTCCGAAAATCTTAGAAATAACCCTCAATAACGGTATCGACCCAATGACCGGGCATCAACTTGGCCTGCAAACCGGAGCAGCCGAAGGTTTTGCCAGCTACGAGGAATTGTTCGATGCTTATAAAAAGCAGATAGATTATTTTGTGGATGTAAAAGCTCAGGGCTCTAACACAATAGAATCAATTTACGCCCGTTATCTTCCCGTGCCGTTTTTGTCCATTATCACAAACGACTGTATTGCCAAAGGCAAGGACTACAATGCCGGGGGCGCAAGATACAACACAAGCTATATCCAAGGCGTTGGTATAGGAACGGTTACAGACTCACTTGCCGCCATAAAATATACCGTTTACGACAATAAACTGTTCCCTATGGAAAATTTGCTTGAAGCCATGTCAGAAGATTTCGAGGGCTATAATGATATCTTTGCCATCGTGCAAAACAAGGCACCAAAGTACGGCAACGACGACGATTATGCCGACGATATCATGAAGGAAGTATTCGGGCATTATCATAAAACCGTAACCGGGCGTCCGAATGTAAAAGGTGGCAGTTACCGGGTTAACATGCTGCCAACCACTTGCCATATTTATTTTGGTGAAGTTACAGGGGCATTGCCAAACGGACGCAAGGCCAAAAAGCCCGTGTCCGAAGGTATTTCACCATCCCAGGGCGTGGACATACACGGTCCTACAGCTGCCATTAAGTCTGCCGCAAAAATGGATCACTTAATTACCGGCGGTACCTTGCTTAACCAGAAATTTACCCCTAGCCTAATAGAAGGGGGCAAGGGTCTGGATATTATGGCAAGTACGGTTACGGCGTATTTTAGTATGGACGGACATCATATCCAGTTTAACGTGATAGACCGCGAAACCTTGCTTAATGCACAAAAATACCCAGAAGAGTATCGCAGCTTGATAGTGCGTGTCGCCGGTTACAGCGACTATTTTCAAAATTTAAGTAAAGCACTTCAAGACGAGATAATAGAACGAACTGAGCACTCATAAAATGAAGGAGGATATCTATGAAAAATTCAATTTTTAATGTTCCACACCCGGTAAACGAGCAGGTATTATCCTATGCCCCAGGTACACCAGAGCGGGCAACAATTAAAAAAGAACTGGATGCACAGGCATCATCATTTCTTAAAATCCCAATTGTTATTAATGGGAAAGAAGTTCACACGTCAAAAAAGGTAAACTGTGTCATGCCTCATGACCACAACCATGTTCTTGCAGAGTATTCCATTGCGGGCCAAGATGAACTTAAGGCTGCCGTAGAGGCTGCAATGGCTGCAAAGCAAAAATGGTACGATATGTCTTGGGAACACAGGGCGGCTATTTTCCTAAAAGCGGCGGATCTTATTGCAGGGCCTTACAGAAACCGTATAAATGCTGCAACAATGCTTGGGCAAAGTAAGACTGTTTATCAGGCAGAAATTGATTCCGCTTGTGAATTAGCTGACTTCTTACGCTTTAATGTCCATTTTGCTCAAGAAATTTACAAAGACCAACCAATCAGCTCTGCCGGTGTTTGGAATAGGGTAGAGTATCGTCCTTTAAGTGGTTTTGTTGTGGCAATAAGCCCCTTTAATTTTACCGCAATTGGCGGCAACCTTCCTACGGCACCTGCACTTATGGGTAATACAGTTGTGTGGAAGCCAGCTTCTACGTCGGTGTTATCAAATTACTATATCATGCAAATATTGATGGAAGCAGGTCTACCGGATGGCGTAATAAACTTTGTCCCATGTGGTGGCAGGGACGTAAGCGAGCATGTTTTAAGCGACCCAAGAATGGCGGGGCTTCACTTTACAGGTTCTACCGGCGTATTCAGCGGTATATGGAAAGCAGTTGGCAATAATATTACAGCATACGAAAATTACCCGCGTCTTGTTGGTGAAACAGGCGGCAAGGACTTTATATTTGCCCACAACACAGCACAAGTTGACCCTCTTGTTACGGCAATGGTTAGGGGCGCATTTGAATATCAAGGGCAAAAATGTTCTGCGGCTTCCCGGGCCTATATACCTGAGTCTTTATGGCCTTGCGTTAAAGAAAAATTGCTTAGCGAAGTTGCAAAGCTGCGGGTAGGCGATGTTAGAGACTTCCGTAATTTTATGGGAGCGGTAATAGATGAACCCGCCTTCCGCTCTATTACAGAGTACATCGATTATGCTCGTGACTCCGCAGATGCGGAAATACTTTGTGGCAGTTACGATTCTTCTAAAGGCTGGTTTATTAACCCAACGGTAATTCTTGCAAAAACACCGGACTTCAAAACAATGCAGGAAGAAATTTTTGGCCCTGTATTGACTGTATACGTATACCCGGACAATGAATTTGAAGCGGCGCTTACAAGCTGCAATACCGTGTCGCCTTATGCCTTAACCGGTGCTATTTTCTCGCAAGACAGAAATATGCTTGCCTACATGGAACACGAGCTTGCAGAGGCAGCAGGCAATTTCTATATCAACGATAAACCAACCGGTGCGGTTGTAGGCCAACAGCCATTTGGTGGCGGGCGTGCCTCTGGCACAAACGATAAGGCTGGTAGCGTCCTTAACCTACTGCGCTGGACCAGCCCCCGCACAATTAAGGAAACTTTCGTACCTGCCGTTGCAGTGGAATATCCATTTATGAGTGAGGAATAAGGAACACGCCCTAACAAATTGAAATCATAAACATTACGACAAAGGCAGTTTGCTACTATTGTGGCAAGCTGCCTTTTTGAGTATTGCAAACAATCCCACGCCTCAATTTTACAATTTTACATACTTTCTCTAAAAGCATAACATGCTGCTCCAACAAAAAGGCGTATTTGCTACAAATATTTGACAATATATATGCAATATTGTCTTGACGTTGGATAAATATGGTGATATGCTTGTCGTATCACACAGTGGAAACATTAGACATCCTTGGGCACTGTCAGGAGCGTGCGAAAATGTCTCGAAATCAAGGAGCACATTGCACGCATGAATGAGTTCTAAAGAGGTCTATTGGCTGCATAACTTACCAAATTACATATGAGGAACCGTACCATACGTAATTTGGTAGTAAAAATATTTGGGTTTGTACCCACAAGCGAAAGGAGTAACTGTATGTGTAAGTTTGCACAACGCCTTCTGGTGGCTGTCATCTGTATTGCAATGGTATTACCTAATGGCTTCATCGTTCATGGGGCCGCAACAGATGATTTACCAGGTGTAGTTACAATGGAGTACGAAGTCAGCAACGAAACAGAATCGGCTCAGGAGTATCCGGAGGTAGATCCTCCGGTAGTGGAGTATCCTGAAGAGGAACCCCCGAAAGATGAATACCACGAACAAGAGCCTCTCGTAACAATTCCGGATTCTGTAATCACACTTCCATATTTTATGGACTATGCCGTTTTCGACATACTTGACCTTAGAGGCATTGTAATTGAAGTAGATGTTGACGATGCCCCGGAAATACTTATTTACAGCGATATTACTCACGATATGATTTCTTGGGCATATGACCGCGACCTTAACTACACAGCAGACTTTATTGCAGACCAAACTCTTGATACAACTTATAGGACGCTTATTATTACACCTTTTGAAGGGTCACAGGTAATGCTAGATTTGCCCGTAAGACGGTACGCCTTTGATGACGGCGAGTACTTTGTTTTGCGTTTGGCATCACAAAACCCGGTTAATGGCGGCGTTGGTGAATTGCGTCGCATGGAAGCAGCAACAAACGTGCAGCACCAAGTTTTTGCAAATATCACAACTGACCCACTATTGGGGCCGGATGGCAAGTTTCCGCCAACTCTTAATAATAACGCTCTTTTCGGCTTTGTTCATAACCGGGGCGAGCAAGTTGGATACGGGATTATGTCAATTAGCCGCAACAGGCTTATAGATTCCGCAATCGACAACCCTGGCTGGGCAGTTAATGTTTGGGCAGACCGTGATGTACAGCAAGACGCCGCTAATGATAGGCTGTTATGGCGTGTAGTCCGTTTGCCGAACGGATACTATTCTGTACTTTATGTATACAACGACCAAAGTGTCGTTGCTTTTGGCGGGCCAAGAGCTATGAGGATAGGTGCCCTTAATCAAAACATACCTATGCCCCGTATTGATATTTCTAATCCGGATTGGTGGCATGACAGTAACCTATGGTTCGAGCTTGAATCTGGGGTACCTCACGATGTTGCCGCATCCCTTGTTTCTATTGGCGACATTGAGCTTGTGGACGACGATGTTGCAGTGTTTAGTTCCCTGCTGGCAGGCACTATATCATTTGACATACCAGGAAACCCGGTTGCCATAGAAAATGTACCGTTACAGTGGTACAGGGGCCAAGCGGAAACAGGTCCATGGACAGCAATTTACGGCGCAACAAGCCCGGTGTATATAATCCAGGAAAACGACGATGGTTACTGGCTAAGAGTTGGGGCCCATCCGGCAGAGCCGTATATACTTGGCAGCCCTGTATTTAGTGCGGCGGTTGGCCCGGTACAGCCAAGGCCGGAGTTTATTGTCCATTCTGCAGATATTGTAAGCATTCGTATGATTGAAATGGGCTGGATTGATATACGGTGGAGAAACCGCATGGCGTTTGACACTACCATAAGCCACGACCAAAACCCTATCAGAAGACCGGAAAATTTCCGTCTTACAATAGATGGCGAAGAAGTTGGCATAGAGATTGCTATGTATTATGAATTCCCAATTGCCAACCCTCACACATTTATGAGCAGCATTAGGGTAGAAGATTGGCAGTACTGGTGGGATAAATTTAAGATTAACCAGTTCAACCACCCGGGCAGCAGTACACCGCTGTTTTATGACTGGCTTAACTATGATATTAACAATGACCCGCTGGGAATATTTGAGTGGTGCGATAACGACGGAATGTTCACATTTACCGGACAGAATGTGCCATTTGGTATGCAGCTGCAAGTGCTTGCCCCATTACCGTTACACGCCGCTGCAGGGGGCGGAACCATTAGCACAATGGATGTAGTTTACGACGTCCTGTATACTCCATACTATCAATTTATCGCTCCTGTATATAGTTCTGTTTCTCATCCAGATTCCCCATATTCGGATATTTACATTCGTATAGCTGGGACAATGTCCAGAACTAATGCCCTTGCAAATGCCGAAAGAGCCAGAATCATGCTTACTCACACCCTTTATTATGACGATGTTCAGTCAGATTTCCTTAACGGAATAATCACACAGTCATTACAGAGGCACGGGTTTAATAAGATTCTAACCGGTTCCGGTGAAAACGCCGTGTTTACGCCGGAGTTTAGAGGCAGGACATTCGGCAGTTCCCCTGCTGCAGGATACGGCGGACGTAACAACTTTACAAATGCTGCCGGCGGAATGATGAGCGTAAACGTATTTAACCACGAAGTAGGTCACGCAGTTGATGGCTTTGCTATTATGTATCTTGCCGACAATGCCACAGACCCGGAAATACGGGAATTCTTTAACGATATAAGAAGACGACTTGCTTTCTATTTTGCAGAAGTACAAGAACAAAACTGGTTTAACCCGGGTTTTGGCGGAACATTCCGTAACAATAGAGGTGAAATGTTTGCCGGACTTTTCGAAGTTTGGTTTAACACAAGAGGCCAAAACAATGCCCAGCCTACGGGCCGCTTAGCATTGGAAGTTTATCATCCGGAGTTCTACCAATTGGCATCGTCATTCCTTATTTCGGAAGACTTCCCCCATATACCCGGATGGAATCGTCCTACGCCAAGTACTTTCCGTGGGCAGCGTTCCCCAAGGGTATTTGTACCTAACAGAGGTGCAGCTCATGATCTTACAACCATTCGCTATCAATTTGGATCTATGTGGGCAGTCGAGCCTACAGCAGTCGGGCAACTTGGTATTCCAACTGCATTTAACTCTCCGGCACACAGGGCACCAACACCTGGAGCCCGCCCATACAGCGGAGGACAATATTTTAAAATTCTTGACAGCGTAAGATACCAGTGGTGGACAGGCAGTATGTACGGTGCCCAGTTAAACACATGGTTCGACTGGTCAAGCGGCACAGCGGCGCCAATGCGCGGTACCTTCCTGGTAACTCCGCAACAATTTAGCATGCCAGACGGTTCATACAAAATTGTTTACAGCATTACGGCATCCGGCGATGATTTTGGCTCCGATGGCGGGCCTTTTGACCATAGATTTGGTAATGACCACCATGCACTGCCAGGCGTATTTGCTCATGCGGATGGCACAGGTCGTCATTACGGTGGCAGTTCCTTTGGTATTGTCAGCCCATGTTTGGTAGATGTGCCAGAACCACGCCCCGTTGTAAGGGGAATGCCATATAACCCTGCAGACCCATATCAACTTTGGTATTTTGTAGGCATACAAGGCCGTTATATGCAAATAGCCAACTTGGGAATGAGCCTAAGGGGTTACCAAATGGTAATATCCACCCGTTACGGTACTGCACCGTGGAGCGGCGGCACTTATTATCTTGAGCCGTGGCAAATGAACCCCGAGCCCGGCGCAGTAAAGCAAATTGTACAGCTAAGGCCGACCCCTGCGCCAGCGGCACAAAATACACGCCTTACTCACTTTAGATATAATGTTATCCCCAATGTCCGCTACGACGTAATAATGGAAGATGTATGGATTGATTCAAATGATAACGTTATTTGGATCAGATGGACAGAGGCAGTTCATGATACAGCCATGGCAGGTAATATTGACAATTTCCGTGTTGTACAAGCCGGTGAACACATCGAACTTAGCCAAGATGGTTCCTTTACCGCAGGCAATATTACACGCCTTCAATTGGCAGAACCGGCTGTTGCACCAATACTTGGCGGTGCGGGCCTTAACATCCAGTTTACAGCATCAGCCAACAGTGTAAGCGGATTGCCACTTAACAACCAAAGGACATTTAACTTCCGCGGGGAAAACTGGCCTGCCCCTTCAACAGAATGGGACACTCTTGATGCAAGAGTTGCATATGCTCAAGGCCTGTTAAACCTACCTACGGAAGTAAGTGAAGACGGATTAGACGTACACTACACTGTTTATTGGGTAGATCGTGCCACGATGGATGCGTTGCTTAACGCAGTAGCCACCGGCAGGACAACTCTTCGCCCAGCACTTACTGCCCCTGCTGTAACAACGGCTGATATCGACAATGCCATATCTGCGCTTAATGCAGCAATCAGTCAGTTTATGGCGGCAAGAGTACTTGGCGGCACAGAGCCCGGAGTAGGGTATCCGGAGTTAATTGCAAAGCTTCAAGAACTTATAGCCTATGCCCAAGACTTGGTAGACACCACTTATGTATGCGAAGACGGCACAGACGTACTTGCAGTAGACTTCTGGGTGACCCAGGACGTTATGGACGAAATAGTAAACGCAATAGCGGCAGCAGAAGACATTATTGACACACCTCCATCAGCGACAGTTATCCAAGAAGCAATAAACGACCTTCAAGAAGCCATTGATCTTGTAATGGACGAAAGCAGATGGGGACAGGAAAAAATTACGTTCCTTCCACCGGGAAGCCTTGGCGGCGTAATCGGTAACACATTTGTCCGTGACTACGACCCAGATGCACGTTGGAGTTTTTATCATAGTATTGTTACAGAACATTTTATAATCTTCTGGGAGAATACCGGGTCATGGGTAAATGGCGGCCCAAGCAACGCACCTTACACCGGGGTCGATGCTACAAACAGGTTCCTTCCAATGGATGAAATCGCCGAAGCTCACGATAGGATTTTTGAGTTCATCCGTGATGATATTGGCTGGGCAAACCCGGAAAGGGCAAACCCAAGAAGGGGCGAACCTGATAACCGCCACCGCTGGGATACCCACAGGATGATATCCTTTATCGATTACAGAAACGCATGGCATGCGAGCGGCGGTACAACTGGCTCCGGCGATAATCGTATCGGCACCATATGGCAAAGTTTAGTGCCATCCCGTCCGGCCCGTTACTGGCCCGGCTCTGTTACAACCATTGAACCTTTCCGCTTTCCAACTTTTGTGCATGAGATAGGTCATGCTTTCCAAGCAATGAGCCGTATCGAATACCCGATTAACGTAAACAACAATACGCCGGGTGCACCTGGTGTGGGTTCACTTGGAGAAATTCAGTCCCAGCATAAAGTATGGCAAATGTACGCCGGATGGTTCTATATGGAACATCACGGTCAACTCTTTATGAATAATACCCACAGGGGATTCTTGCACCCGACAGTTCAGTGGTCTGCCCCAATGTTGTTTGAATACTGGACGTATCTGCATGGCTCAACTATTGCTGGGCGGTTAAACCGCCAAGGCGTGACAGGCCTCCAGCAAGATGTAGTGGCGGCTTATATCCGCTACACAGAGATAACCCAGGAAGAGTTTAACGACCAAGTGTTTGACGCAAGCAGAAGATTTGTAACATGGGATTTACCGCGTGTAAGGGAAACCAATGCACCATTTGCAAACTCCGATCAATTTGCAACAGCCCTTACAACAGACGGACGCAGCGACTGGTACAGAATTTCTCCACTGCGTGCGCCAAACAGCTATGGTTTTAATGCAATTCGCTTAGATGTCCCACCAAGCGGTACGGTTGTGAACCTGGAATTCCAAGGTCTAGGGTATCCATACTTTGCAATAACAGCAGCCAGAAGTCAGCTTGCCGGATGGAGATACGGCTTTGTCGCAATGACCTCTGACGGCACCCGTGTATACGGTCCAATGAACTCTGCATCTTATGCAAACCCTGACGGCAATACAAACTTTACCGTTCCCGCTAATACAGAATACTTGTGGCTTGTAGTAACAGGCGCACCAACCCAGCATTGGAATGGTGCCGTGGGTCATGGTACAGAAAACTGGGGTTATGAAATAAGACTTGACAACGCCGAATTCCATAACACAGTATCCATTACTTTTGTCGGTACAGACTTTACTATGCTTGACCATTCTATTGCAGCAGCACAGGCAAGAGTGGAAGCAAACTACCTCCCAGACAGATGGGCAGTTTTACAAGCGGCACTTACAGCGGCATTAGAAGTTCGTGCCCTTGATGCAGATGCCCTGCAGGCAGACGTGGATGTAGCCAACAGCGTACTTGTTATTGCACTATTTGGTTTAACAGGTATAAATTCGGACGATGTGGCTTATGCCCTTAGCGTACCCGGCGCAATAAACGCTGAAAACGGCAACCTTGCCCGTGTAGAACATGGCGGAACACTAACACTTAGCCATGTACACGGATGGGGAGCAAACAATCAGGCCTTCCATGATTCTCAGGCGGCAGTATTGCGTAATGGCGTATTAACATCGGGTCACTGGCATACCCACAATGCCCAAAACACCAACCCGGAATTATTTAACAATGACCCAACAGATCGTCACACCCTTACAATGACATGGCCTCATCCTGTAACCATCGACAGTACAAGGATATTATGGTGGAACGATGCAGTGGCAGGGGCGACTACAGGTGTTGCACCGCCGGGAGCCGACACATTTGTGGAATATTGGGACGGCAGTGCATGGGTAAGAATTAATATCATAATTAATGACGTAGGTGTTGGTACAGGAATACTTGGCAATATATCAAACGGCCTTAACTTTACCAATACTCGTTGGAACGGTGTATTCTTCGAGCCGGTTACAACAACTGCATTCCGCATTAATACAGCAAGGGCACCAGGCGTTGGAATGGACGCCGGTATTGGCGCAACCCAATGGGAAATATTTGGTGTTATAGCTGATATACCATGCCCGGTACCAGGTTTTGATATCTTTAATAATGGTGAAGGCGGCAGCCCAAGCAGGCCAAACTCGGATCTTGCAGAAGCAGGCATAATCCGTATGTGGACACAGCTTGACGGCGAAGGTGCACCTGTATACCTTGCAGCGGCAGACACAATTACAGCCCTAGACCAAAACGGTGACTGCGCCATAGAGTTTGTGCATGTAAACCGCATATGGTCAGACGATGATGGTTGGCTAAATTACTTCACCTCTATAGATGTGGACAAAAATGAACCATGGCAGTATATCAACTTTACAATTACCATTTATGGTCAAACAGTTGAGTTATTGCTTGTAAACAGTTTATTCATAGTTATTCCTATGCCGGTGCCAAGCTTTGACATCTTTAACAATGGCGAAGGTGGCAGCCCAAGCAGGCCAAACGCAGATCTTGCAGAAGCCGGTATAATCCGTATGTGGACACAACTTGACGGCGAAGGTGCACCTGTATATCTTGTAGCGGCAGATACAATTACAGCCCTAGACCAAAACGGTGACTGCGCCATAGAGTTTGTACGCGTAGGCCGTGTATGGTCAGATGATACGGGCTGGTCGGATTACTTTAACCTGATAGATGTAGATAAAAATCAACCATGGCAGTATATCAACTTCTCTATCACTGTGTATGGTCAAACGGTTGAGCTATTTCTGGTTAACAGCAATTATATTCCACCAGGTACAGGGCTTCGCTACGATCGTTTCGAATTCCCCGGACAAAAAACCTTGTTGTTGCCGGCACTAATTTGGGATGTGCGCAACGAAGACCCAAACAACTATTGGTATATTGCCGGATACGCTTTGTACAACGATTTCACATGCCCAACTTACCCATACAATATTTACAACATGGTACTCACAGAACATTTCGCTATCTTTTGGGAAAATACCGGCTCTTGGGCTAATGGGCGAGGTCCGTCATATGGCACCGGGAACAGGCATATTCCTATGGATCAAGTAGTAATTGCAGTAGACGAAATGTTTGAGTTTATCCGAGACGATTTAGGCTTTGCAGAACCCGGAGCAAGTCATGACTGGGATAATTATCGTATGGTAATATTCCTGCGTTACAATGCCGGCGGTGCTTTTGGCGGTGGCGCAACCCACAGGGACTATGCCGGAGTACCCATAACCTCTATTGGTATGCTGTGGCAAAATGCCGGTGCAACCAGGCCAGACACCCAAGGTCGTATTCCAACTTTATTGCATGAGATAGGTCACTCGTTCCAGTATATGTTAAGGTCTGATGGATATTGGGCATTTGCTACCAACCCGCCAGACAGCCGGGGTCAGGTTATTTGGGAAATCACATCCCAGCATAAACTATCCCAGTTTTACCCGGGATGGGGCACTACTTTCCAGGCCCATCACAAAACAAGCTTTATGGGCGATTCTCACAGAGGCTTTTTACACGAAGCACAGCGTTATCGTGCCCCATGGGTACCTGAGTACTGGGCGCAACTACACGGCAGAGACATTATGGGTCGTTTGTGGCGTGGCGTACAGCAAGGCGAAGATATCATTATGGCCTATCAGCGCATGTTTGATATGACCCAGGCAGAGTTTAACCGGGAAATATTTGATGCAAGCAGCAGATTTGTTACATGGGATTTGGATTCGATTCGGGATGTGGCTGCACCTAACGCAAATAGGCACCCAAGTGCATTTACAACCGATGGCGAATGGTACCGTGTAGCTACCAACCGCGCCCCTCAAAACTATGGATACAATGCAATCCGCCTAAATGTTCCTGCTGCCGGTGCTGTAATCGAACTGGACTTTAGAGGGATTGCGGGTCACACGGATTTTAGGCAACACAAAGTAAACTTAGCCGGATGGCATTATGGCTTTTTGGCAATGTTAACCGATGGTACTCGTGTTTACGGGGATATGTTCTCTGCAACATATGCAAACCCGGAAGGCCAAGGTCAATTTACTGTACCGGAAAACACCGCATATCTATGGTTGGTAGTAACCGGCGCACCTACGGAACATTTCGAACATCTATGGTTTATCCCATACAGCCCGGTTTACGGCACTTACTATGCCGAGCAGTGGCCTTATGAAATAAGATTGACGGGAGCCGAATTGCATAGTTCGGTTGGTGTAACCTTAACAGGTGTACGCTGGGGGACATTAGATGCGGCTATTCAAACGGCGCAAGCCAGAGTAGAAGCCAACTACTGCCCTGTTAGCTGGGCCAATATGCAAACAGCACTTACGGATGCAATAGCAGTTCGCAGTAATGCCTATGCAACTCAAGAGGATGCCGATGACGCAGCAAGTAATCTTATTATTGCCCTATTTGCTTTAATTGGTATAGATTCCTCGGATGCAGAATACATTTTAAGTGCCCAAGAAATGAGAGATAACCTTGCCAGAGTTGAACACGGCGGCACTTTGACCCTAAGCCATATTCAAGGCTGGGGCACAGGAACCTCAGCTACGGCCCAAGCCGTCCATGATGCAATGGCAGCATCTTTACGCAATGGCATAGTTCTTCCACCAAACAGCAACAGTAATAACCACCGCTGGCACACACACAACTCGCCGGCAGCAGCAGGAGGCTTTAATAACGACCCTACAGCCCGCCATACCATTACCATGGAATGGACGTATCCGGTGTTAATTAACGGTACGCGCATTATGTGGTGGAACGACGTGTTAGAAGGCGTGACAACAAACGTACCACCTCCCGGACCGGACACATTTGTAGAATGGTGGGATGACGTAAATGAAACATGGGTAAGAATCGACCTGATGCTTAACGACGTTGGCAGAGGTATCGGTGTGCTGGGTAATAGAGTCAATGGCGTATATCACAATAATACCCGTTGGAACGGTGTGCTTTTTGAACCGGTAGTGACAACAAAATTCCGTGTTAGTACTCATAGGGGTTTGGGCGTTACCGCTACGGATACTGGCCTTGGCGCAAGCCAATGGGAAATATTTGGTCACGCTATAAGTGAAAACGAAGTAATTGTTTTCGATTTAAATGGCGGCACCTACAATTCTTCAAATATCATTTCACATGGAGTCACTCCGGGGATAGAAATTGGCTATAGTAATGTACCTGCTCCAACACACAACAACTACACATTCATGGGATGGAGATATTATGGGCAAGCCGCCGATACCCCTAATTTAACATCTGCAGAGGTTGCCGCATGGGTTGTAACCGCCAGCCGCACATTTATAGCCCAATGGCGGCAGGAATCTGTTGTTCTTGTTAGCGCAACAACATCCCCAAGAGATTTTATTAGCGTAGTTGAAGCATCCCCAAATATATGGACTATAACCTTTAATGTAACAAAGACATGGTCTGACGGGACTACCGAAGTTGTTGAATATAGTGTTAACGCACGTAGCATTAATGCTAACTTAATGGGTCAATATGTCTTTGGGGTTAATCATCCGCTCCATGGGTTTGTACTTGTGTTTGACATGAGGGTCAACGGTTCTAACATTCGCACATTTGGTTTGATACGACGCCCGTAAGTTTTTAACGCGAAATAATGTGCTGTATAAACAAAAGCGGGATTACTGTTATATTAGTAATCCCGCTTTTTTGGCAATATTGACATGTAAAACGTTGCAAATTTTTGTTTTGTTAACCACCTTGCCATAGTTGTAAAAAAATCATACAAGTTTATGCTTGAATTTGACAAAAATATATGTTAAAGTTTGTGTAGTTATATGCAACGGTATATGTAACAGTGTGTACTGTTGTACAAATTATTTTAGGAGGTATTATATGCGAAAATTGCTAGTGTTACTAATGGTAATGGTTGTAATGGTACTTGGTTTTGCCGCCTGTGGGCGCGACCCTGCTGCCGGCGCCCCGGAAGGCGTACCACGTATCGAGATGATGTTTTGGGGAGGATTAGAAGAACAAGAGGCAATGGAATCGGTAATTCGCAACTTTAACTCGCAAAACGAAGGTAGAGTACATGTTATTGGTACACATATACCAGCAGATTTCGGTACAGTAATGAACACAAGGCTGGCGGCTGGTGACCCACCAGACATTGCTTACACCGGCTCAGGCGGGTTCTACACAATGGCATCAGAAGGCCATTATTTTGCAATTGATAATCTTTTACCGCCCGGTTTTATAGACACCGTTATCCATGACGCTGTCTGGAGATACGATGGTAGAATTTATGGACTGTCTACAGCGCAAGTTAACTTGATTCTTTTCTACAATGCGGACATTTTTAATAGGCTTGGCGTAGAGCGTCCTCCACACCGTTTTGAAGATGCACTTAGCTGGGATGCGTTTGTAAACTTGGCACAACAAGTTACAATTGACAGAAACGGCAATAATGCGCTGCATCCGGACTTTAACCCAAGGCAAATTGCTACTTTTGGGTTTAACTTCTGGCCTGGCATTAACGATGTTTCTTTGTTTGCTTATTCCAACGGTGCGCGCATTGTAAACGAAGCCGGTACAGATACCGACTTTGCAAGCCCCGAATGGATAGACACCATGAACAAACTCAATAGACTTGTACATTATTATCATGTTGTACCAACTCCGGCGGATTCCGAAGGGTTGCCTTCTTATCCATTAGAGTCAGGTGCATTTGCTATGACTGTAGGCGGAAGATGGTCCATGATGGGGTTTGCACGCCAACACGTTCCTTTCGAGCTTGGCGTTGCAGTTATGCCTGACCTCGGACATGGCCCATTCACGATGAGCCCTCCTGGTATTACCTCTATTTTCGCAGGAACAGAGCATCCGGAACTTGCTTGGGAATTTTGGCAATTTAAAATGGACGTAGAAAACGGAGCCACAGAGCTATATGCTGGTGGACTGTGGCAGCCAATTGTACATGACCCATGGTATACAGATCCTGCCGCACTTGCCGTATGGACAGACAACCCGGCTCACCCGCCTGCGTTCCAATCTGCTGTACTTGACATGGCTATGCGTCCATCACAAATTGTTCCTCTTACTGCATCTTATATAAGAAGACCCGGAGAATTTGTACAATTTGTTACCCCGGTTATCCAAAACATACTAGGTAACCCAATGGATTGCACAGGCGATATTATGAGGGCATTACAAGAAGAAATTACTGCTAACAATGCTTTCCACGGTGTTTATAACCCTGCAAATATTTTGCCACGCAGATAAGTACGGGAGTTAATCAGTAAATTTACCCCGGCAAAGATACAGCTTGTCTTTGCCGGGGTTTTCTAAAACTCAAAAACTTTTAGAAGGGTGGTTTACAACGGATGAGTACCCAAACCACGGTATTAAAACCTATAACCAAGAAGCTGTTTAAGCGCAATGAAATATGGGGCTGGTTATTTGCGGGGCCTGCTATTATCGGTTTCTTGGCATTTACACTGGGGCCAATGTTATCAAGTATATACTTGAGCATGACCGACTCTACATTAGGCTTTGACGGTAATTGGATTGGTCTAGAGCATTATCGGCGCATATTTACATCCGATCCGTTTATTTGGATATCACTTCGCGTAACATTTACATTTGTGGCTATTTCGGTACCTTTAAATGTAGCCATGGCTTTTTTTGTAGCACTGCTTTTAAACACAGAGGGACTAAAAGGAGTTAAATATTTTCGTACTATAGCATATTTGCCTTCAATTGTACCTGGTGTTGCTACTGCATTTTTATGGCGTTGGATATTAAACCCAAGAGGGCTATTAAATCACGCATTAGAAGCTGTGGGCATACCAGGTCAAAATTGGTTTTTTGACGAACGGTGGGTTTTGCCTTCCTTTGCTGTTATGGGAATATGGGGTATTGGGGGCAGTATGATTATCTTTCTAGCTGGCTTGCAAGGAGTTCCCCGTTCACTATACGATGCAATAGAAGTAGACGGCGGCAATATTTTTTCAAAATTTCGTTATGCTACACTTCCAATGATGACACCTACAATATTCTTTAATGTGGTTATGGGTATAATCGGTACCTTGCAGACATTTGTTGGGGCATTGCTTATTACCGAGGGTGGGCCCAATAATGCTAGTTTATTCTTTGGCTGGCATATTTACCGCACAGCCTTCGTGAACTTTAATATGAGCTATGCGGCTGCGCTAAGCTGGGTTATGTTTGTAATAGTGCTTTTCTTTACTGTCATAATCTTTGCCACAAGTAAGCATTGGGTATATTACGAAGGAGGCGACGACAAATGAAAATGAGCCGCACAACAGCAACAAGGGTAAAGCTTATTGTATGCTACACAATTGTGGCAATAGCATCCTTCGTTTTTTTTGTGCCATTTTTTTGGCTGGTAAGAAGTTCACTAATGGATCATGGACAATTATTCCGCTTTCCTGTACAAATTTTCCCCAACCCGATTGTATGGCAAAACTATCCGGAAGCACTGCGGGCGCAACCGTTCGTGCTGTTCTTCCGCAATACCATATTCCTTGTACTTATGAATATTTTGGGTTTGGTTATCACTGCATCTATGGCAGGGTATGCTTTTTCAAGGCTTGTATGGCGTGGTAAAAAGATTGTATTCTATTGCTTGTTAAGCACAATGATGATACCTGGTTTTACTACCCTTATTCCAACCTTCCTTATTTGGGGTAACTTAGGCTTCCATAACACATACATCCCTTTAATACTGCCGGCTTGGTTGGGTGGTGGGGCTTTTAGTATTTTCCTCTCCCGTCAGTTTTTTATGACCATTCCCAGAGATTTGGACGAGGCTGCGCTTATTGACGGGGCAAGTTATTGGAAAATTTTTTGGGTTATTCTTATGCCACTCTTAAAACCTGTAATAGCTGTTTTGGCTATTTTTACATTTATGGGCACCTGGAACGATCTTATCGGGCCATTAATTTATTTACGTGACAGGAATTTATTTACACTTTCCCTTGCTCTTGCTAGTTTTAGGGGGCCTTGGCTCTCTCGATGGGATCTTCTTATGGCGGCATCCACTATAGTTACACTGCCTATGGTTGTGGTATTCTTCTTTTTCCAGCGTTATTTTATAGAAGGTGTTACACTTACGGGGATTAAAGGGTAGAGGAGTGAATGTTTTGACAAATAAAGATATGATACAAAAGGACTTAGATGATATATATCTAGGTAATTTGTTTACAGTTGAAGCGGATTTAAGCTTTCCGGCAGAGGGCAAGAATGGGTCAAAATTTACTTGGAAGTCAAGCTTCGTTTATATCCTAAGTGACGAGGGGAAGGTAACGCGCCCAAGAACCGGTTCTGGTAACCGCATTGTTACCCTTACGGTAACAGCAGAAAAAGATGGCGAAAATGCAAGCCGGGATTTTGAAGTAACGGTTTTGGAGAGGCCAAGCCGTTTAGTTATTACAGGAGTGAATCCGGTAATTGCGGAAATTGCAATTGGAGAAAAATATCAATTGCCAACGGTTGTAATTGTCACCAAGGAAGGTGGCGTTTTTGGAACTCTGCCTGTTGTTTGGAAGAACGTACCGGACTTTGCAAAACTTGACCAAGGTGTTTATACAATAAGCGGCGAGGCTTTGATAAATGCACCGGAGTTTACTCCAACTGCACAAGTTACTGTAGTGTTAGAAAAAGCCGAAGCCCTGGAAGAGCTATATGTTCAACGGGTTTATGCATTTGGGCTTGGGGATGTAAAGCTAATGCCCGGGCATTTTGACGAAAATCGAAAGCGTTTTGAAGAGTTTCTGCTTAATTGTAACGACGACCAAATGCTATACAATTTCCGTGTTGCTTGCGGCTTGCCCACAAAAGATGCACCTCCTATGACAGGATGGGATTCCCCGGAGGGTTTGCTGCGCGGGCATACAACGGGGCATTATCTTTCCGGCATTGCTTTGGCTTGTGCAGGCAGTGTAGAAAATGGCGCAAAGTTTAAACAAAAAGTGGATTATATGATTGAATCCTTGGCAGAATGCAAAGATGCATTCCAGGCCAGCGGCAATTATGCTCCGGGTTTTTTAAGTGCCTATTCGGAAGAACAATTCGATAAGTTGGAAGAATACGTCGTTTATCCAAAAATTTGGGCACCTTACTATACGCTGCATAAAATTTTTGCAGGGCTTCTGGATTGTTATGAATACGGAACAAACGACAAAGCCCTGTACATTGCAGAACGCCTTGGGGACTGGGTATATGCAAGGCTTAGTAAACTGCCATCCTATCAGTTAAACAAAATGTGGGCCATGTATATTGCCGGAGAATACGGTGGCATGAACGAGGCAATGGCGCGGTTGTATAAACTTAGCCCCAAAGCTGAATATCTTGCCGCAGCCAGGCTTTTCGACAACGAAAAGCTATTCCTTCCCATGGCGCAAAATATCAATACACTTTGCGATATCCATGCAAACCAGCATGTCCCGCAAATTATTGGCACCTTTGAAATTTTCCGTCAAACGGGCGAAAGTGTCAGCTATGAAATTGCCCGAAACTTTTGGCGGTTTGCCACAGAGGCTCACATTTATAATTTGGGCGGAATTGGGGAAGGGGAGATGTTCCGTGACCCGAATCTTGCGGCAGCATATTTGACAGACAAGACTGCCGAGAGCTGTGTAAGTTACAATATGCTAAAGCTCAGTTCGCTTTTGTTCCAATACGAGCCATCTTCTAAGTATATGGACTATTACGAGCGCACGCTGTTTAACCATATTGCCGGCAATGGCGATGCATCCGGCCCTACAGGCGGCTCCACCTATTTTATGCCTTTGCGCCCCGGCGGTAAAAAAGGGTTTGATGTCCATGGTAATACCTGCTGCCATGGTACAGGCCTTGAAAGCCACGTAAAATATCAGGAGAGCATCTATTTCAAAAGCGAAAATACCCTGTATGTAAACTTATATGTGGCGTCTAAGCTGGAATGGAAGGAAAAAAACGTAACATTTACACAGACAGGTGACTTTTTAAAAGAAGAGCGAGCTACATTTGAAATAAGTACAGACAAAGGCAGTGTAGATGTAGAAATTAGGTTGCGCATTCCATATTGGCTGGATAAAAATACAAATGCATCCATCAAACACAATGGCGTTGATGTAAACTATGTTGTCAAAGATGGTTATGCAATAGTCGCAGGGCCATTTAAGAATGAGGATAATCTTGAAATAAGCCTGCCTTTCCATTTTAGGCTAGAGCCTACACCAGACGATTCCAAGGTTTGCTGCCTATTCTACGGGCCACTGGTGCTTGTTGTCGACCACGAAAGTCAGGAGTTTATCGAGCTTCCGGCAGACAATAAATTTGATGTGAAAAAAACAGGCGACCTAGAGTTCTCTTGGGCAGGGCATAAGTTTATTCCACTTTTTATGGCAAACGAAAGGCCATATCATGCTTATTTTAAGCTAGTACAATAATTAGGAAGAAACACGACCTAATAACACCAATTAAGCCCTGGCACCTCTTTTTTATGAGTATTGTCCAGGGCTTGTTTTGTGCTGTTTATGAATGGTTTGTGAACAGTATGTAAACTTATCCTATTTTTGTGCATATTTGCACATAACCTGTTATACTGGGTACAAATTAATTTACGGAGGAAAGAAAATGAAAATTAAAAAAGCATTCATATGTAGTTTGGCTGCGTTGTTTATTCTAATTACTGTATCAAGCTGTGGTAGAGATTCTGAGAATGTAAATGATACCGAGCCAGATTATATTCAGCGTGAAACTTTTGCCGAAACAGAACAACAAAGTACAACACCATCAAATGACGAAAGTGCTCCAACCGATTCATCGGATTCTTTCTCCGAAGATTTTTCTTTTAGTGAAGACCTTGATGAAAACGGCTTTTGGCGGGGTGTAACTATTCTTGACCATGTAGAGTTATTCAACTATCAAGCTTTGCATATTCCCGCAGAGGTTCACCAAATTTCCCAGGAAAGTATTCAAGAAATAGTTGACAATATGTTAGCTAGTGAAGAATTCTTTGTACGAGTTGCAGACCGTCCGGTTGTAAGCGGCGACAGGATAAACATCGATTTTGTAGGAAGTGTAGACGGTGAAGAATTTGAAGGCGGCTCTACAATGGAGATGGGAATGTACGTAACTGCAGGAAGTTCGGAATTTATAGGAGACTTTTTGCATCAATTAATTGGTCACATGCCTGGTTCAGTTGTAAATGTAGAAGTAGCCTTCCCCGATGACTATTTCGAGCCATCTTTAGCAGGGGCGGAAGCTTTGTTTATTACAACAATTAATTATATCGAAGAGCCGCCGGAGTTAACCGACGAATTCGTAGCAGAAAACTTTTCTCATATAAATAATATTGCAACTGTTGAAGAATTGTACGAGGATATTCGAGAGTTTCTTCAAAGCAATGCAATTATGCAATATATTAATAGACATATAGACACGCAAACTGTTGTTAGGTCATTTCCACAGCCGGTAACGAGGCACTTTGAGCAGGCAATATTGCTGGATTACGCCCAGCAAGCAATGCAATTTGGAATGGACTTGAACGCATTACTGGATATGCAAGGGTTCGATTCCATAGAGGAATTTGTCGAAGAAATTCGGGATGAAATTGAATTTGAAGCAAGACGCTCCCTTGCATTACAAGCAGTTGCAGAAGATGCGGGCATTACTACAGGCATTCAAGATGTAACAGATTTCTTTATAGAGAATTTTCACACAGAGGATTTTTCCATGTTCGAGGAAATGTATGGGCTGCCTTGGCTTAAGCAATTTATCCGTAACGAGAGGGTACTAGATTATATTCGCGAACATGCTGTACTTGGGTGAGGCAAATTTGTAATAAAAAACCCTGAAAAAACTCGACAAAATCGGGATTTTTAGGGTTTTTGTTTATCTTTGAAAAATTATTTAATCATTTTAAAAAAAAGCAGTTGACAATGTGAGAAATAGTGTCTATAATAGCCTTTGTCTCTCCTGAATGGGAGAGGTGTGAGAAAGCGTTAATGCAAGAGATACAGGTAGATACAAGTGTATAGCAAGTAATTGTGAAGTATTGTATCGAAGTAGAAAGCAAAGATATTTTTTAAAGCATTAGCGTAGGATTTATTGCCCCTTGAAAACAGAATACCATGTAAAAGAAATTAGGGACCCTTATTTGAAGTTAGCTTTCGAGTTAGACTTCAAATGTTTGAGGCGCAAGCTTCAAGCGGTAAAGGTGTGTCCGCAAGGATACTACCTTTCAGTCGTGCTGTGAAAGCAGTCGACTATAAAGACAGATACAATTCGCATAGCGAAGAGACATCTGAGCTAATCAAAACAATTAAC
>Ga0123355_10000882_pt1 | contig 41488 bp, 31 predicted proteins | sample TergutEmb28metaG_3_FD_89872 | JGI IMG/M metagenome (GOLD analysis project Ga0123355, IMG submission 89872) | Embiratermes neotenicus P1 segment gut microbial communities from Petit-Saut dam, French Guiana - Emb289 P1 | ecosystem: Host-associated > Arthropoda: Insects > Digestive system > Gut ...
CCATCGTCACTATGCAGACTATGATCGAAGTCTACAAATAACACGGGCAGACTATCAAAAACATTATCATCCTAGTGAGACTAGCGGCAAAATTGCCTGCTACGTTCCTGCGCACAAGATGACACGTGCAATACTCAAGAATATCAATTTTGCCAACGAACTTAGCAACAACGTCACACTGCTGCACGTTGCGCGCGACGCAGATGCAGAGCAGGAATTCCGTCGTCAATACCGCGAACTAGGAGTGAGTGTGCCGCTTGTAGTTCTCAAAAGTCCTTATCGTGATCTTGCAACGCCTATCGTTAATTTCCTTGATGACCAAGAAGCAAGGCTTGAAAGTGGTCACAGCATTGCCGTTGTTATGACGCGCATTACCTTTGACCACTACTATGATAATCTGCTGCATAATCAGACAGCCTACTTCCTAACGCGTGCCTTACGTGACTATAAAGACACTGCTACAATAGCGGTTCCGTATCACATGAATTTGCAAAAAATCCGCGATACGTATGTCTCTGCGGACGATCAGTTGCAAGAATCAAGCAAAAAGTAATTGGCAGAGTCTGTCCATTTCAGGACAGTTCTCCTATCTAAATCTTGGCGGAATTTGTACAAGCTTACAACGATTTGTTCTGGCTTGTAATGCTTTCTTGCCATGATTATTCCTTTCAAAGTAGTAGTGCTATTCTACTAACTATGAAAGTGGTACAGGATTAGGGGGCAAGATCATGCCAGTTCAAGCAGTGATGACTTTTCAATTCTAGTTTTTGTTACAGATTTGTCTTTTGGGTTAGATGATCTGGGAATGTCACTTGAGGAATACGAAGAATTATTTTTCAATCATGAAGTTGCAGACTATCAAGGCTATAAACTTACTAGTATTGATATTGAGGTAGGTACTATTGAAGTGCGTAGGCAGGAAGAAGACGGCTTTTCATCATATATTCTCCTAATTGGGCAGAGCTACGTTCAAATATCTGGCGCAGGCAAATCAGATGTGACTCTGCTAACTGAGGCAGAAAACAACAAGCTAACTTCTATCGTGGCCACAATTTCGTATTAGTTGTGGTGCAAATCGGGAAAAATATTCCTGATTTGCACCAATGTCTGCTATACTGCTGGCATGATTAAGCGAGATATTGAGCAAACTCTAGCACGACTCATGAATGGATTTCCAGTAGTGGTTGTGGCAGGTCCCAGACAGTCGGGAAAGACAACTCTGCTTCAGCAGATGCTGCCAGACTATCATTATTTCAATTTAGAAGATCCTGATACCTTTGTTTTGGTCGAGGCTGATCCTGGTGGCTTTATTCGAACCAATAACAAAAATGTCATCATTGATGAAGTTCAGAAAATGCCTCAATTGCTTTCCTACATCCAAGTGCTTTCTGACGAACAAAAAGAAATGGGCAATTTTTTGCTTTCGGGATCAGAAAACATACTACTTTCTGAAAAGATAAGCCAATCTTTGGCGGGACGAGCTGCATATTTGAACCTGTTCCCATTTGCGCTTACTGAAATTGCGAAAACGACAAATCCAGCAGATGATGTTTATGAACAGCTGTTAAAAGGGTGCTACCCGGCAGTTTACGATCGCGATGTGACGCCTCTCGACTACTACAATCAATATTTGGCAACTTACATAGAGCGAGATGTTAAGCAAATTACGAATGTACACAATTTAGCACTCTTTCGCAAATTCCTAGCACTTCTTGCAGGAAGGGTTGGCAACCTTGTCAATTATGCTTCACTCTCGAATGATGTTGGTGTTGATGCAAAGACAATAGAAAATTGGCTGTCGATACTTGAAGCATCTTTTCTTTTAGTTCGCCTGCAGCCGTTCCATTCTAATCTGGGTAAGCGCCATATAAAGTCAGCAAAAATGTATTTTACTGATCCAGGGATTGTGTGTAGACTGTTGGGGATAAGGAGTGCAAATGAGCTTTTTGCACATCCGCTCATAGGAAATATTTTTGAAAATTTCTGCATTGCTGAAGCACTCAAGCAAAGAGCAAATTTTGAATTGCCAAGCAAATTTTACTTCTACAGAGATGCAAAAGGTAAAGAACTTGACCTCATCGTAGAGGATGGATTAACGCTCACTCTTGTAGAAATCAAGTCAGCGCAAACCTATGCGTCGAATTTTCGGGCAGGGCTAGATTTTTTTGAAAGCCTCATACAGGATTCCCATTATAGAATAGGTGAAAAATCCATAATCTATACAGGAAAAACTGCGCAAGTAGGTGATGTTGTTCTATACAACTGGCGTGATTGCTCACAATTGTTTCATGCAGGTGCACAGTGACCGATATAGAAGAAGGCAGCAATACATTGTGGTCGAAAATTGAACCACTGCTTGCACACGTTGAGCGTCCTTCGCGCTATATTAATGGCGAATATGGGGTGCCGCACTTGCCACTGTCGCAATCATCACAAGTGCAACTTAATGTTGGACTGTGCTATCCAGCTGCCTATGAATTGGGACAGTCCAATCAGGCGCTGCATGTGTTGTACGATCAGGCGAGCAGAGTAGAGGGTGTTCGCGTACAGCGCACATTTCTGCCAGGCGAGGACATGGCTACGTTGCTGAAAGAACAGCAGCTGTCACTGTTTACGCTTGAAGATTGCACGGCAGTAAATAAACTTGACGTGTTGGGCATTACTCTGCCATTTGAACTGTGCTTTCCTGCAGTGCTTGAGATACTTGATTTGAGTGGATTACCTGTGCGTGCTGCGGATCGCACAGCAGATATGCCACTTGTTATTGTGGGTGGTCCTGCTGCCTATAATCCAGAGCCTATTGCACCCTTTGTTGATGCTGTGTTTTTGGGCGAAGCTGATGGGGGAGCGCTAAGTGACATTTTAATTGCGCTACGTGATTTGCAGGCGAGCGATACATCACCTAGCAGGCAGATGCAGATGGAAGCTTTAGCGCAAATACCTGGTGTTTATGTGCCCTGTCTTTTCGATAGCGGTGTGCAAGCTGAGCCAATCATGCGTCGTGTTGCACATGACTTTCATAGCGCAGACTTCACTCCGGCTTGTCTAATGGTTCCCTATGCAGAGCTTATTCATGATCGCCTTACCGTAGAAGTCAGACGTGGATGTACACGCGGTTGTCGTTTTTGCCAGGCGGGCATTACCTATCGTCCGGTGCGTGAACGTAGTGCAGATAGCATTGTTGCAGCTGCGGTAACGGGCATAGAGCGCACGGGTTTTGACGAGGTCTCACTGACGTCATTGTCCACTACAGATTACAGCTTGATTGAAGAAGTCTTGCAGCGCCTGAAGCGACGTTTTGCTGGTACCGGCGTTAGCGTCAGCATACCTTCACTGCGCGTTGACAACTTCAGCATTGATCTCGTGCGCATTCTAGCTGACAGGGGAACAGGAGCTTCTAAAAAAAGCAGTTTAACTTTTGCACCAGAAGCAGGATCGCAGCGTCTGCGCGATGTCATCAATAAGGGTGTTACTGACCAACAGCTCCTTGATACTGTTGCCTATGCCTTTGAAAATGGTTGGACGCGCGTGAAGCTGTACTTCATGATTGGACTGCCTACCGAAACCGATGAAGATGTTACCGCTATAGGTGATCTGGTCAAGCAGGTTTTGCATACAGCACGCGAAAATGTCAATCCTAGCAAGCGCGGTTCAGTACAAATATCGGTCAGCGTTTCAACTTTTGTGCCTAAAGCACATACACCCTTTCAGTGGGAGCCGCAATTGCTGCCAGAAGAAACGTTACGTCGCCAGAAAATCCTCCAAGGGGCGATTCCTCGCAAGGGCATAAAGCTCAGCTGGCATGACGCATCGGGTTCCTTTATTGAAGGACTTGTTGCACGTGGCGGACGAGAAATCGCTCCATTAATCGAGGAGGTCTGGCGCAGTGCGCAGGGAGCTGTTGCCTACGTAGATAATTTTGACTTTGATTACTGGGAAACGGCTGCGAACAATCTTAACGTCAACCTAGAATCACTTATTAACAATAGACTAGATTCACAGGATTCGCTGCCTTGGAGTCACCTACATGCAGGAGTCAGCACAGATTGGTTGCTTGATGAGGCGGCAGCAGCTCGCAATGAACAGTTTACCCCAGACTGTGCTTTTGATACTTGCAGCAATTGTGATGTCTGCGACAACCTCAATGTTGACATTCACCTTGCAGATGACACAGTGCGGGCAGGTGCGCGCCATGACTAATCCGACACTTTTTCGCTTACGCATAGCTTATGCAAAACAAGGTCGTGGACGCTTTCTATCTCACCTGGAAGTTCAGCGCTACTTGACGCGTCTTGTTAGACGTAGCGGACTGCCCTATGCTGTCTCGCAGGGCTTCAATCCCCAGATGCGTCTTGCCACAGGTCCTGCTCTTAGCGTTGCCGCTGCAGGCAAGCGCGAGTACTGTGATCTTACCCTGATGACCTACGTAAAGCCTATGGACGCACTCCGCTGTCTGAATGAAGTTCAAACTGACTACTTGCCTGTGCTTGATGCTGCCTATGTCGGCACAAAAGAGCCGTCACTCAACGCTGCGATTTGCGCACAAGCTATCTGCGCTACAATAGAGGATGCGTTTGCAGATATTAGCGCGGACGTCCAGCCAGAGGAACTGGCACAGCAATTGCAAGCGGGGTTGGCAGCCTTGCAGGCACGCGACACACTGGAAGTAGAGCTCAAAGACAAGACAAAAGTTTTTGATTCGGCCATGCATGTCCCGAAAGACATAGATGTGGTGACAAAGGGGTCAGCGCTACAGATTGGGCTGACTCTGCGAATCTCCCCTCAGGGGTCACTGCGCCCCGACGCTCTGCTCGCAGCATTGTTTCGTGCGGCAGATCTTCCTGCCCCAGACATAGGCTCAGTGAAGCTGCAAAGAACAGCACTCTATCTAGATGATGGAGAGGGCGGTTTGCGCCTACCGCTGTAATCGTTGCAGGATGAGCCGCCCTAGGCAGAGCGCGTCCATTGCGGACGGGTCTAGGCAATCTATGAGGGGCAAGGAGTGATGGCAACATCAATTACACGTGAGATGCTCATCTCGCAAGACCATTCAGAGCTTCGCGTTGCCATATGTGAGGATAAGCAGCTGGTCGAGCTGTATATCGAGCGTGCCAAACGCAGTGTCGTGGGCAACATTTACTTAGGTAAAGTTACCGATGTTCTGCCTGGTATGCAGGCAGCCTTTGTTGATATCGGGCTTGAGAAAAACACTTACTTATACATTGATGATTTGCGCGTTGATGGTGAAAGGGTTGAGTCTGCGCGTCAGATTTCAAGCTACCTACAAGTAGGGCAAACCGTTATGGTGCAAGTGGTCAAAGATGCAATGGGCACAAAAGGTGCACGCGTGACGATGGAATTGTCCATACCAGGACGTTTCCTTGTGCTTTTGCCTTATAGTGATCGCCGTGCTGTGTCAAAGAAGATCGGGGAATCGCAGCGTGAGGAACTGATTGCGCTAATGCAGCACGAATTATCAGAAGGTGTTGGTGCCATTGCACGTACTGCCACAAAAGATGCTGCCACAGAAGATATTATTGCTGACATTAAGCTACTAACGCGCATCTGGGATCGTGTTAAGCGGCAAAGTATTGAGGTTGCAGCGCCTGATGTCTTGTACACAGAGGTTGATCTTGCTATGCGCAGTGCACGTGATATCTTTACTTCTGAATACAGTAGTCTGACCATTGACAACAGACAGACCTATGACAAGGTTGTAGGACTGATGAAGCGCTCGGCTCCCGAGCTGGTAAAGCGTGTCAATCTGTACCGTAGTCGCGGTGAGCCGCTTTTCAACCGCTACGACATTGAAGATGCGATTGCACAGTCATTGCGACGTGAAGTTTCCCTGCCCAGTGGCGGCTCAATTGTTATTGATAAAACAGAAGCATTAGTCACCATTGATGTAAATACAGGCAGTTTTGTAGGCAAGCGTACGCTTGAAGATACACTGCTTAAAACAAACCTTGAGGCAGCGATAGAAGCAGTTCGCCAGTTACGTTTGCGTGATCTGGGCGGAATTATTATCATCGACTTCATCGACATGCAATTAGATGCCAGCAAGGAAAAGCTGCTTGAAGAATTGCAGGAATTACTTGCACGCGATCGCACGCGAACAAAGCTTGTGGGACTTGACAGTTTGGGCTTGGTTGAGATTACGCGCAAGAACATCTCTGATGGCTTATTTCAAACGATTAGTGAAGTCTGTTCATATTGTGCAGGACAGGGACGACGTCTATCTGCAGCAACGCGCAGAATAGAAATTGACCGCAGGCTGCGCAACTATGTTGTGAGCAGTAAACAGCAGTCCTTCCTTTTTGCCATCAATGATGAAACTTATGAAATTGTAACTGCTGCAGGTATCAATCTGGCAGCGGCCATCAAGGCAGATACAGGAAAAATGGTTAGGCTATTTCCTGATTCTTCACTGCAGGCAATTGACTTTGAATGTTTGATAGAGGGACAAAGTCCGTCTAGTGCTGAACAGCGCAGTGTGCAAGCACCCGCTGCCGCTCGCTTCTTTGGCAGAGGTTAACTATTCGGCCGGTTGCGTGAACAGACGATGCATAACGTTATCTTCAACGGTGATGCTGTCTGCCATAAAGACCCACATGGCTCCCACATATTCAAATCTGCCAGTCATGTCAACGACATCGCCTGGCACAGGCATAGGTGAGCCACCCACGTTGTTTGCAAGCATTCTAGTGGTTCCACAGTTTAGATATCCGCAGCCCAAAATATAGACATTGTCTACGATGGCAAAGGTAGCGGGATGATCAGGAGAAATTTGTGTGACGGTGGCAGTTAGCTCGAATGGCTGCTGATACTCAAGAGGATTGTCAAAGACATCGCCAACTTGTAGGGGACCACCACCACAGCCCATTAGTGCAAATACAGCAAAGGTGCTTAAAGTAGCAATGGCAGCAAATTTCATGAGTGTAGTAGCTCTTAGCACAAGATCCTCCTAAAGTATGTACAACTTACCGTTCATTTTACACTACTAAATTGACTGGTGTGCTTAGGTGTGCTTGGGCGATTACCAATTGCCCAAAAGATATATTCCCATCATTGGGGGGCAACTGTTCGTCAGTGACTACATAGAGACCTTTCGCACTTAAGATTTGTTGTGAGCCTGTGAGCAGTAGACGATTCATGAAGACGCCTCCTGATAGGGCTACGGTATCCAGTCCGTACTGACGAGCTGCTTTTGTGCTGACATCACCAACCATAGTTACTACTGCATCATGGAAGCGGCGAGATAACTCTGCGGTAGTTAGGTCGCTTTCGCTGTCTTCCATTGCCACAAGGTCATCAAGGAGGGCACGAATCACGGGCTCTGGGTCGATGATTACTTGCGCTGTGTGCATTGAAGCGTTGCTGCTTGTTGAGCTGTGGGAGCTCTTCGCATCTGTGTCTGTGTGAGCTGCATTATTTGCGCGCAGAGCAAAGCGATAATGTGGGGGAGTGTGCCGCACATTCAAATCAGTGCTCATTGCTTCAAGCATCATAGCGGGCGAGCCTTCAAATGCCGCATCATCAGCTACTCCCAGCAGGGATGCAATTGCATCAAATAGACGTCCCATCGATGAGGTTAGGGGAGTGTTCAGCTCGCGCTGCACCATGGCAAGCATTGTTTCGCCTTCGTGCTGTTCTAGCCTGCGGGCAATACGTAGCGCAGCAGGATGGTCGCGCAGACCATAGCTGTCTAGCAGCGCATACAGGGTACGGATGGGTCGCTTAATGGCACCTGCTCCACCGGGCAAGGCGAAGGGACGCAGATGAGCATAACGTTCAAAAGTTGGTGTATTGGTGCTGGCAATCAGCACTTCACCACCCCAGATCGTGCCATCAGTACCATATCCTGTGCCGTCAAAGGCAATGCCAATGACGGGGCTTGTAATGTCGTGTTGTGCAGCTGCTGCTGCGATATGTGCGTGGTGATGCTGCACGCCAATCAGTTGGATGGGGTTTTTGCTAGATGCGCTTTGTTCTTCTTGCACCTGAGCCCATTTAGTTGAGAGGTATTCGGGATGCAAGTCATGTGCAATGACCTGTGGAACGATCTTAAATAGGCGCTGGTATTGCTCAATGCTGTCAGTAAAGGCGTCAAGTGTTTCGCTATTTTCAAGGTCGCCAATGTGCTGTGAGACAAAGGTATAGTTTGACTGTTCGCCGTCACTGCCATTGATGCTGTCAGCAAGGGCAAAGGTATTTTTCTGTTCACTGCCTACTGCAAGGATTGCGAGGATATCGGCAGCTTCATTCTGTGCATCTGTGGAAACAGGACTGGTGGCAACTGCAGGCGCAGGCTTTACGGTAGTTTTTACAGGCATGGGCGCATAGCCACGTGCGCGCCGTATCATTTGCAATTGATTGTCCACTACACGCACGACACTGTCATCATAGCGTCCTGCAATGGGACGGTCGTGCATTAAAAATGCATCTGCAACAGAGCTGAGTTGTTTCAGTGCAGTTGCGTTGTCGCAAACAATGGGCGCACCACTAACATTGCCACTAGTCATAATCAGTGGACCATAAAATTCTTCTAGCAGTAAATGGTGAAATGGAGTATAGGGCAGCATTACTCCAACTTCGTCTAGCCCTGGGGCAACTGACAGGGCAAGGTCTGGTCCGCCATCAGGGACTTCACGACGCTTGCACAATACGATGGGGCGTACGCTGCCTGCAAGTATTGCTTGTTCGTGTTCGCTTAGCTCAACGTAGCGTGCGACTTGCTCTATGTTTGCAAACATGACGGCAAGAGGCTTGCCCCAGCGAAACTTGCGGTCACGCAGGCGACTGACAGCTCTCTCGCTACGCGCATCACAGGCAAGTTGAAAGCCACCCAGGCCCTTTATGGCAAGTATTTTGCTCTGTGCGAGGACTTCGGTAGCCTCTGTCAGCGCAGCTTGCGAGCGTGTGCGTTCAAAGGTGATGTCTTTGCTGCCATCGCCATTATCATCGGTGGCATCTATATTGCCCACAATTTCATCATTGTTGTCTGCAGAATAGCAAAATTGCAGTCGTGGACCACAGATAAAGCAGGCATTTGGCTGAGCATGAAAACGACGGTCTTTGGGATCTTCGTATTCTGTAGCGCACTGAGAACACAGAGCAAAGTTGCGCATAGTAGTTTTTGGTCTATCGTAGGGGGTATCTTCGATAATCGTAAAGCGAGGTCCACAGTCGGTACAGTTTGTAAAAGGATAGTGATAGCGGCGATTTTCTGAATCGTATAGTTCATCAAGACACGCTGTGCAGGTTGCAACATCAGGCGAGATAAAAGTGCGTTCATTCACATCAATTTGTGAAGGGCGAATTTCAAAAGTGGCAAAATTATTTACAGGAACGCTGCGAATGGTCACGCTCTCGATATGTGCTGCAGGAACGTCTATTGCGGTACGAGCTTCCATTATCTGCGGAAAAGAATCTACGAGGGCGGTGCTGCCTTCAATGCAGATGTGCACACCGTCACTGGCATTCAGCACCCAGCCACGCAAGGATAGCTCACCTGCGAGCTTGTAGACATAAGGTCTAAAGCCAACTCCTTGTACCACACCAGTAACCTGCAAACGTAGCGCCTTCATTTGTTCCTTTCCGTGTTGGACTGCAATGGACGCACTCTACATCATGTTAAGTTGCTCAACAATAGGCATATCAGTATTGTTTGTGCGGAATGCTTTTCAAATAGCAATTCGTACCTCACAAATAGTATCAGTACCTGCAAGGATTTAACGAAAGTACCACTGTTTGTTTCCTTATGGTAGAATGACTGTTCACCAGTTCTGCACCAGCCGTACATCACCTTTGTATTGGTCGCGAAATTATCGCACTGTGGGTGCATCATATTGTGGTCAAATAATGACCAGTGTAGGAATGAAGTAGCGACATATGGAACAGCATGTAATGCACAACAACATGTCGACTTCAAATAGATTTCTAAGTAGGCTTAGAATAGGTTTATGAAAGTCCGGATTTTAGGGGGTTCTTATGACAGCAATTCGCATTACAGAAGATTTTAGTGCAGAAACTACCACGCACGCCTGTGATTTGCCCGTCGAATCAGCCATGGGTGATCGTCGCGTAAAGCTTGATGATACAACTCTGCGTGATGGCGAACAAACTGCGGGTATCGTATTTAGCGACGAAGAAAAGTTCAACATCGCTGTTATGCTTGACGAGATTGGCATTGACCAGATTGAAGCAGGCATTCCAGAGATGGGTGGCGGCGAGGTTGAGGTTATTACACGTATCGCTAATGCAGGACTAAATGCATCTGTCTTGGGCTGGAATCGTGCGGTTCCTTCTGCCATTAAGGCATCAATTGACTGTGGTGTAGATGCAGTGGCAATTTCACTTGCGACCAGTGACCTGCACATCAAGACAAAACTTTTTAAAGATCGTGCCTGGGTGCTGGACTCAATTCGCAAGAGCGTTGCCTTTGCAAAAGAACATGACGTGTATGTGTCAGTAAATGCAGAGGACGCGTCTAGAACAGGGCTTGACTTCCTGGTTGAGTTTGCAGCAGCAGCTGCTGCTGAGGGTGCTGACAGGTTGCGCTTTTGTGACACCATTGGATTGATGGAGCCATTCCGCATGTATGCTGCGGTAAAAACACTGATTGAAGAGACTGGTCTGGAAATTGAAATGCACACGCACAATGACTTTGGCTTGGCGACGGCAAATGCGCTCGCAGGCATTCATGCAGGTGCAACATGGGTAAATGTCACCGTAGGTGGCTTGGGTGAGCGCGCGGGTAATGCCTCACTGGAGCAAGTCGCGATGTCGCTGAAGTACCTTGAGGGTCAAGACATCAACATCGACACGACAAAACTCTATGACCTAACCGACTATGTTTTGCGTGCTGCAGGTCGCGAATTGTCACCGTCTACTCCTGTTGTGGGCAACAGCATGTTTAGCCACGAATCAGGCATTCACGCAGATGGCGTCTTGAAGAATCCTGAGACGTATGAAGTCTTCCCGCCTGAAGAGGTTGGACAAGAGCGTCGTCTGGTTGTGGGCAAACATTCAGGTGGAGCAACAATTGTTGCAAAGCTGCGTGATCGCGGCATAGAGGTCGGGCGTGAAGATGCACAGGCAATCCTGGCATTGGTACGTGCGAAATCAAGCAAGCTAAAGCGTGCGCTGACTGAACGTGAACTATTCACGATGCACGCAGACTATATGGAAAAGAAAGAGACGACTTAAAAGAAGTGGAAACCGTGGGAAAAACAATAGCTGAAAAAATATTTGCAACGCATGCTGGTCGAGAGGTCAGCGCAGGCGACATTGTGGTTGCCGACGTTGATTTTGTCATGGCACAGGACGGGACGTCCCCCCTTGCCATTCGAGCGCTTGAAGAGATGGGTGTTGATTCGGTCTTTGACCCGACAAAGGTTGCCTTGGTCATGGATCACTCTGCCCCCAGTCCCCTTGAGGGAGTCAGTGCTCTGCACACTATGATGCGTGATTTTGGCAAGAAAACAGGTGCAATTATCTACGATGTTGGCTGTGGTGTATGCCACCAGCTAATTCCCGAGCAAGGACATGTTGTTGCAGGTGATTTGGTGGTTGGCTGCGACAGTCATACCTGTACCTATGGTGCGATTAATGTGTTCTCGACAGGTGTTGGCAGTACCGATGGTGCAGCTGCAATGGCGTCTGGCAAGCTGTGGTTCAAAGTTCCTGAAACTATCAAGGTAGTTGTTGATGGCAAGTTGCCAAAAGGTGTGTATTCCAAAGACATCATCTTGTATTTGGCAGGGGTGCTGGGTGCTGATGGTGCAAACTATCAGGCACTTGAGTTCAGTGGTAGCACCATTGATGATATGTCGATTGATGCACGCATGACCATTAGCAACATGGCGATTGAGCTTGGTGCTAAGGCAGGCTTGATGGCAGCAGACGACAAGGTCGTCGAATGGTGCCAGGCACACTCGGACAAGGAAGTGCGTCCAGCTAATCCTGACGCGGATGCGAACTACATTAAAGTTGTGGAAATTGATGCAGCAAAGCTGGTTCCACAAATTGCAAAGCCTCATACCGTTGATAATGTTTGCGACATTGATGAAGTCGCAGGGCTGCCCATTCAGCAAGGTGTGCTAGGTACCTGCACCAATGGTCGACTCGAAGATCTGGCGATTGCCGCTAAGATCATGGAAGGCAAGAAAATTGATCCTGACGTGCGCTTTATTGTGGCACCTGCATCAAAGCAGGTCTACTTAGATGCGATGGAGGCAGGATACATTCAGACCTTTGTAGCTGCTGGTGCCTGTGTGGTGACTCCAGGATGTGGGCCCTGCGTAGGAACGCATAATGGTGTTCCCAGCGATGGAGAAAATGTTATCTCAACCGCGAATCGCAATTTCAAGGGACGCATGGGCAATAGTAATGCCTTTATCTATCTGGCAAGTCCAGCTGTAGTAGCGGCAAGTGTGCTTGCGGGTAAAATTGTTGATCCTCAAAGTCTTGATGGTGGTCTTGAGTGCTGTGATTGGTGTGGTGAGTAATATGTCTACTTCGAATGGTGTCTTAAAGGCAAAAGCCTTCAAATATGGCGATGACATTAACACTGACTACATCATTAGCGGTAAATATAAATTTAAGTCGAACGACATGCAAGAAATGGCTGTGCATGCCATGGAGGAACTTGATCCTGACTATTATGATAAGGTCAGCCCTAACGGCGGCTTTCTGATAGCAGGAACGAATTTTGGCTGTGGTTCAAGTCGCGAGCAGGCGCCCTTAGTGCTAATTAACAGCAACACAAAGGCGGTAATCGCAAAGAGCTTTGCACGCATATTCTTTCGTAATGCGATTAACACGGGACTTCCTGTAGTTACTCTTGATACCGATCAAATTGCGCAGGGCGATGAACTGGAGCTTGACCTTGAAGCAGGAGTTGTGCGAAACCTGACACAGGATACGGTAATGGAGTTTGCTCCGCTGCCTCCTGTAATGGCACAGCTGTTAAGCGATGGTGGGCTAGTTGCTCACATGCGCAAAAATAATGGCAAATTCAATCTAGAGGATTAATACATAATGGCACAGAGCTTTACTGTTGAGTCGCCCATTGCAGAGACGGTTGATGCAGCGCGGCGCAAAGTTACAACACGGCGTGAGCTGGCAGAGACATTAGGGCACTCGACGCGTGCGATGCGCGAGTATGCCGCGCAAGTGATTGTCGAGCTTGTTCGCATTGACGCAGATTTACTGCAGGATTTTTCAGGTGATATTGTAGATGCCTTGAATCGTCCAGAATCTCTAACGCGTTACAGCATGCTAGAGATTATTGGCGAGATGATGATTTCAAATCCGCGCATTGTGACTGATTCTTATGAACTGCTGCAAGAATGCCTGTATGATGAAGATTCTGGTACAGTGCGACTTTATGCTTTTCGTGTTCTGGCGCGCTATGGTGCAACAGGGCCTGCTCGGTCGTTAAAAGTCTGGCCAGATTTGTCAATGGCACTACGCTGCTTCCATGGTGATTCTGAATTCATTGCCATGCTAAATGAGCTAATTAATATGCTTGCAGGGCGCGCAGATCAGCAGGTCAAAGATGCGGCAGTTGAGCTGTTTGCCTTTGATGCAGAAAATGCGCGTGGCATGCTGCGTCGCAAGGCACGCACCATCGCAACTTTTGCTCCTGATGTGCTAGAGCGCATTCAGGCAGAAGCGCAGGCTGTGGCAGATGCGGCAGCAGCTCGCAAAGAAGCCGAAAATGTTGCTACAGAAGAAGATGATACAAGTGATGATGCAGCAACAGATACAGATAGTGATGCAGTAAAAGATACAGGCACAGAGAAAAAGGAGTAAGTCGACGTAATGGCAACAACAGGAATAACTCACACAGTAACGCTCATTCCAGGAGATGGCATAGGTCCTGAAATCACCCGTGCGATGCAGACAGTTATTGCGGCCTCTGGTGCAGATATCAATTGGGAAATCCAACAAGCAGGTGAGGCGTCCTTTGAGATGAGCGGCGAGCTACTGCCACAGGCAGTGCTGGACTCAATTCGCAGCAATAAGGTTGCATTGAAAGGACCGCTAACGACTCCTGTCGGACACGGATTTCGCTCACTTAACGTGACGCTGCGCAAAGAATTGGATCTGTTTAGCTGCATTCGCCCATCCCAATCTTTCCATGGTACAGGAGCGCGCTACGAAGACGTAGACATTGTGCTGTTCCGCGAGAACACAGAGGATTTGTACGCAGGTATTGAATTTGAGCAAGGCAGCGAGGGAGTACGTCGCATTGCAGAAGTAGTTGCAGATCTGGGCGCTGGTGATATTCGTGACGATGCAGGATTATCACTTAAGCCTATCAGTGTTTTTGGTACGCGCCGCATTATGAAAGCGGCTATGGATTATGCAGTTGCCAATGGACGTAAAAAAGTGACGATTATCCATAAAGCTAATATTATGAAGCATACTGACGGGCTGTTCCTGCGCGTATGTCGCGAAGTGGCCGCAGAGTATGCGCAAAGCGCACCAGAGATCGAAGTCGATGACTGGATTGTAGATGCTGCCTGTACGCGCCTTGTTACAAATCCAGAGCTGTTTGACGTATTGGTATGCCCAAATCTTTTTGGTGATATTGTGTCAGATCTTTGTGCTGGACTAGTAGGCGGTCTGGGCATTGCTCCTGGTGCAAATATTGGCGATGATTTTGCCCTGTTTGAGCCAGTACATGGCAGTGCTCCTTCGTACGCAGGTCAGAACTTGGCAAATCCAACGGCGATAATGTTGTCTGCGGTAATGATGCTGCGTCATCTGGGCGAGCAAAATGCGGCAGAGCGCGTTCATAAGGCAATTGCCGAAGTAATTGCAGAAGGCAAAGTGCTGACCTATGACTTAATGCGCATGCGCTATGGCACTACTGATGGTGCTTCGAGTACGCAGGAATATGCTGATGCAATTGCCGAGAGAATTGTCGGATAAATGACGGCACCACAGAGCATGCCATAAGAAGCCTGTATATCTGATTCTGTGCTCACCAGGAATGAGCTACCTTGCTGTGGCTGCTGGAGTCTGGACATACAGCTTCCTTGCTGACGTATTCTGAGGCATCTAAAGAGGGTAATCGTGAAACGCTTCTTACCTGAAAATATTGACCATTCTGTGTTGGACGCGCGAACAGTGGCCATTATTGGCTATGGATCGCAGGGTTGTGCACAGGCTTTGAACGTGCGTGATAGTGGCATTTCTGTTGTTGTTGGTGTGCGCGACACGGACAGCGACAGTGCGCGTGCTGCCGCTGCCGAAGGCTTTACAGTACTACCTCTTTTTAAAGCTGCTTGTAAAGCTGACTTGATCATGCTGTTGACCCCAGACGAAACCCATGCAAAGCTATTTGCAGATCTTGCCCAGAATGTCGATTTGGCAGGCAAGACAGTCGGTTTTGCGCATGGCTATGCCTACACCTATGGACTTATCGATTCGCCACCTGATACAGACATTGTGCTTATCTCGCCAAAAGGCATTGGACCTGCGGTACGCGAACAATACGTGCAGGGCAATGGCGTAGCAGCACTGATTGCAGTGGCATGCGATGCAAGTGGGCAGGCACAAGACAAAGCTCTTGCTTATGCTGCTGCTATTGGGTCGGATCGTGTCGCTATTTTTGAAACAACGTTTGAGGAAGAAACAGTCGCTGACCTATTCAGCGAACAGGCAGTTATTGTGGGTGGCGTGACAGAGCTTATTCGTGCAGGGTTCGAGACCATGCTAGATGCAGGTATTGCGCCAGAAGTTGCCTACTACGAATGCGTTGTTGAAGCGAAATTGATTCTGGATATGATTGTGCGTGATGGCTTCACGGGCATGTTTGAAAAAATCAGCAATACTGCAGAGTACGGTGCGCAGCAGTCAGGCAGTCGCATCATCAGTGACACAGTTCGTGCAGACATGGACATGCTTATGCAAGAAATCAAGACGGGCACATTTGCAAAGTCTTGGAACAAAGAAGTTGCAGACAGATATCCTTCTTTACTAGCACAACGCCAGAAATGGGTGACAAGCCAAATAGACAAAACTGCCACAAAGATGCGCAAGCTCTAATTCCTGCTATATGAACGCATGGTAAAATTTACTCTCTAGCAGTGTGGAATTGACTGTCCATTTTACTGATGGATTGACTTGTCACTAATCTGAAGGGAGTAGGATTTTGCGCCTAATGATTATTGGAGCAGGCGGCCACGGTCGCGTTGTTGCAGATGTCGCACGTGCGGCCAACATTGATATTTTTGCTTTTGTCGATCAGAGTCCGCCCGCAGCAAAGCTTGGTGACATTCCTGTATACGCTGATATTGAAACTGCACTTGCAGAAAATGAATATGAACAGCCACATTTCATTACTGCTATTGGCGACAATCAGATTCGTGCGCGTGAATACTCACGTGCAGTAGCAGCAGGTCTGCAACCTGCGAGTGTTGTCCATCCCTCTGCGGTCATTAGCGATCAATCCTATATTGCGCCCGGCACCTTTGTTGCAGCACTCTCTGTCGTCAACAATGATGCGTCGGTAGGCGAAAACGTTATCATCAATACAGGTGCAATAGTTGAACACGACTGTGTTGTTGGTTCGCATGCCTTTATATCGCCAGGAGCGGTACTGTGTGGAGCGGCTCGCGTAGGGGCCTACACCTTTGTCAGCACAAACGCCACCCTGATTCCTTTTGCAAAAGTGGGTGAGAATGCCATGGTCGCTGCCGGTGCTGTTGTCACAAAGAACTTCCCCGACGACGTGCGGCTGATGGGAGTTCCTGCGGTGCATCGTCCCATAAAACAAACAGATAGCACGGACTGATGACTGACCTTGCGACAAGCTGGCCACGTATTCCCAAAGATGTAGCTGCAGCTGCTCAGCGTGTTCTTGCATCGAATCGCATAAACTACTGGACGGGCACAGAGTGCCGCCAGCTTGAAGCAGAGTACGCCCAGTACCTGGACGTTCCCTACACATTAACCGTTGCCAACGGCACGCTTGCACTTGAGCTTGCCCTGCGTGCCCTTCGCATAGGTGCAGCGAACGGTGGTAGCAAGACCGATGAAGTCATTGTGCCCTCGCGTACCTTTATTGCGACTGCAGGCGCAGTAGTTGCGGTAGGTGCAGTGCCAGTAATTGCAGATATCGATCCTGCAACCAACAATTTGACAGCAGTTTCAGTGGCACAGGTCACAACACCGCGCACTCGTGCTGTTATTGCGGTGCATTTGGGTGGCTATCCTGCACCGATGACAGAGATTTGCAATTTTGCCGACCAGCTCGATATTGCAGTTATTGAAGACTGTGCGCAGGCACATGGCGCGCTGTATCAAGGTAAGCCAATTGGCAGTATGGGGGACGCAGCAGCCTTTAGTTTTTGCCAGGAGAAAATCCTGCCAATGGGTGAGGGTGGCTTGATAGCTTTTTCTGGTCGTAAGGGCAACAGTGATGCGACAGAGCAATTTGAGCGTGCATGGTCGTATCGTGATCACGGCCGCAATTATGCGAAAGCACACAATCAGACGGTGAGCGCTGCGTCGTCGCAGTTTCAATATTTGAATGATTCCTTTGGCACGAATGCGCGCATGACAGAGATACAGGGCGCAATGGGGCGCGAACTACTGCAGTTGTTACCGCAGTGGCACAGCGCACGCAGCAGTAACGCAGCTATATTAAAACGCGAACTTGCAGATTATGAATCTGTGCTGGAATTTTGCGACCTATCTGACGAACAGATGCAACAGGGTGGCTGCCATGCCTATTATCGTCTGTACGCAAATTTAGACATCAAGCAACTCAATGCAGGCTGGACGCGCGATAGAGTTATTGATGATGCTAATAAGCTGGCTGCCGCTGAAGGTGTTCCTGTAGGTATTGTGCAGTACGGCTCATCTGCACTCATTGGCAAAGAACTTGCCTTTCTCCGTGCAGGAATCGCAATACCTCCTGTTTTGCCTGGTGCAGAAACTGCAGATGCAACCAGCCTGGCATTCTTTGTTGATCCAGGCAGAAACGGGGCAGACATGCGGCAAGCTGCGCAGTGCATGGCACGCATCTTGCAAGATGCAACCACCTGAAGTGCTTGAGTGTGTAACGCGTAACTTTATCTAAGGTTGCTAACTGAGTGCTGGTCAGACTCGTCATTGCTATTTTTTGAACTGGCACAATTTATCTGAGCATGAGGTACAGCGCAGATTTCTATTTGTCTGGTGGGAAAAGAACGGTGGACTTCTGTAGAAAGCTAACTCCCAGCGCATGATTACAGTTAGGGCGAGCACCGCAAGAGTGACTGAGAAGAAGCTTGGGAAAAGCACTAGGGGTAGGCACATCATAAGATAATCCCAGTTGTGTATGCGACATACGGCACAGCATCTGTTGCGCATAAATAGCTTTTGAAAAGGACAGAAAAAGATGATGAAAATTAGGTCGAGCACGCCAAAGGCAAGTGCGATGACCAGCACCACTGCAGGAGTAAGTGTTCCATAAAGGTAAAGTGCGAGAAGTGCTACAGAGGTTATCGTGAGCCATGACAAAAGGCTTAGTAAAGCGCCTTTGTTCATAGACTTGCGAAGCGTGCGCTTTGCCTGAGGCGCAAGATTGTCTGCCTTGGCAGGCTCATACGAGCAGGCAAACTGTTTGCGAGCACCAATGGCAATGCGCCGGTTGGGTATAATTCTGAATAGCATGCCGTAGGTTAAGCTAAGCCAAATTAGCCAGAGAAAAGCCTGTGTAATTCCAACTTGAAGGGGAGGCTCAAGCAGTTGAGTATAGTTTAGTGCCTCACTGTTTGTTGCGAGTAGCACCAGAGCTACTGCAAGCAGCACAATACGGAACACGAGCTTTTCTATATGACGATGAATCGTCTTTATGATGAATGCCTCCTTGCTGCGGACATGCCTAATTGCGGCAATTTTGATAACTGTCAGCATATTGCTATTGACATATTGATATCGCCTTAAGAATTATGCCACAGCTTATCAATTGGTCGCATCCTTACGTAGTAGCTCCTACACATCGGCTCAGAGTTGCGCGATAATAAACCCATGCAAGTTTTCAGACGAATCATACACTGGCTGCGCACGGTGCGAGGAGCTCGCAGGCTCTGGCAATGCTTACTGCTCTCGCTTGATGCTGCGGCCATTGTGCTTGCAACCGCCATTACCTATCTTGCGCGCTTTGAGGGGCAAATTCCGCAAGACTTTGGACAATTCATGCTACCGTTTACTGCTGCTTCAATTGTTGTCTACGTGCTTGCAGCCTATTTGTTTGGCCTGTACCGAGTTGTATTGCGCTATGTGGGCATTGATACCTTGTTCAGAATTGTTGCTGCTACCGCATGTGCAGCAGCAGTGCTGACCATAGGAAGTCTGACATTTTCATCTGTGCTGGGCTACGGATATCGATTGATTCCTTTAGGCGTGCTGCTTATCCAGAGCATCTTTATCGCGATTGCGCTTTCAGGTATTCGACTGACGGTGCGAGCTGCCCATCATTTGCGTGCCAACAATGCACAGGGGCTTCGTACCATAATTATTGGTGCTGGTAGTGCTGGTGCATTGCTGCAGCGAGACATCAGTCAGAGTCGCCACCTAAACATTGAAGTCATCGGTTTTCTTGACGACAATCCAGCCTTGCGTGGAGCACTCTTAGGTGGAAAGCCAGTACTGGGCGTTATTAATGATTTAGAAAAAGTGGCAGAGGACGTCCAGATCGAGCAGGTTTTCGTAGCACTTCCTTCTGCGGATTGGCAGGGCGTACAGCAGGTGCTGAATCGCGCTACGGACCTGGGACTGCAGACACGCATCATGCCAAAAATCGTTATTGAAAAAGGCAAAGTTGCTGTGTCAGACCTGCGCAAGATTGACGTGACTGACCTGTTGGGTCGCGACTTCACTCCCATTGATGAGGACAGTATTAAAGCCACCATTGCTGGCAAACGTGTTGTGGTGACTGGCGCTGCAGGCTCTATCGGTTCAGAACTATGTCGTCAATTGCTTGCAGTGGGTCCAGAGAGCATTGCTTTGTTAGAAGTAGACGAGAGCAGATTGTATAAACTGTGGTTTGAACTAGAGGAGCGCAGTCCAGGACGGACAAGCATGCACATCGCAGATATTCGTGATCGCGATAAGCTGCGTGACATCTTTACAGACGTGCGACCACAGGTAGTTCTACACGCTGCTGCCTACAAACAAGTTCCTCTGATGGAGTCAGAACAAGTAGAGGCCATTCATAACAATGTCGTCGGAACGCATAATGTTATGCGTGAGGCTATTGCAGCAGGCACGGAACGCTTTGTGCTGATTAGTACTGACAAAGCAGTTGCCCCCGCAAGTGTTATGGGCAAGACTAAGGAACTGGCTGAAAGATTGCTGTTGTTCTACTCTGAGAGCACTGAGATGGTGTCGTGTGCTGTGCGCTTTGGAAATGTACTGGGATCGCGAGGATCAGTTGTGCCGATCTTTGAAGAGAAGCTTGCACGTAATGAAGCCTTGACGGTGACTGATCCAGAGGTATCCCGATATTTCATGACTATTCCAGAGGCAGCACGACTTGTCTTGCAGGCGCAAGCAATTGGGCAATCTGGCGATGTGTTCCTGCTAGAGATGGGACAGCCTGTCAAGATTGTTGATCTTGCGCGCAAAATGATAGCCCTCTCGGGTGCACCAGCAGACGTGGTATTTACAGGGTTGCGCCCTGGCGAAAAGCTACATGAATCCCTAATCACAGACCAAGAGGAGCTAGAAGACACCATCTGCCCTGGCATAAAACGCATCAAGCAGGCAGAAGCGCAGGCACTAGATGGACGTACTCTAAAAATTCTGGAAGAGGCTGTTCAAAGCCGACAACCTGTAGACCGACAAAAATTCTTCTCACTGTAATCGCACACCGACATACATTGTAAGAAGTGGAGCCAGCGACCGGATTTGAACGAAAGCAAAATGAGTGAAACAGATATTTATATCTGTTTCCGAATGACGCGCATCGTAGCCGCAGGCAACCGGTAACCTATTCAGTTACAGCAAAGCGCTAAGTATGGGAGATAGGGAATGGAGCCAGCGACCGGATTTGAACCGGTAACCTATTGATTACAAATCAATTGCGCTGCCGTTGCGCCACGCTGGCTCGGAAATTGCTGTAAATCACAGCAGTGAAGTAGTATAGCGGATTATTGTGTTCTTGTGTAGGGGACCTAATGTTTTATTCCTTCTCATCCAGACGAATATGAACTTCAATAGACTTGTGCGCACCATTTTATCTGCGCAAAGAAACAATTTTGACATATTTCTAATTCGCCCTTGACCAGCATATGTTGTGTGCGGTACTCTACTTAGGCTCAACATCTTGTGGTTGGGCCTTTTTACTCACTATATGTAGATATCCTTATCTATTGTGACTACTTAAACTGCTGTAAGCGAGCTGCTTAAACGCAACAAATCGGAAAAGGAAGAGGAAGTTCATGACAAAAACTGCTGCAAAATCAACGGGAAAGAAGTCAAATGCTGACATAAAAGCAGCAAAATCTACAAGCTATGATCGTGCGATTGATAAGCGCATCAAGCCTAATGCTTTGACCGTTCTTGAGCGTCGTTATCTAAAAAAGGATAATGATGGCAATCCCACCGAAGAAGTAGCAGATATGTTTGTCCGCGTTGCAGAAAACATTGCAAGCGCAGAAAAGGTTTGGGGTGCAACAGATAGTGAGGTTGCCGACCTGGCACTAGAATATTATGACCTGATGACGAATCTTGAGTTTCTGCCCAACTCTCCCACATTGATGAATGCAGGGCGTGACCTGCAGCAATTATCTGCCTGTTTTGTACTGCCTGTTGGCGACTCTATGGAAGAGATATTCGAATCCATTCGCAATACGGCATTGATTCACAAATCTGGTGGCGGCACAGGATTTTCTTTTTCACGTTTACGCCCCAGTGGCGATAATGTGCGCAGTACTCAGGGCGTTTCTTCTGGACCAATCTCGTTTATGCGCGTCTTCAATCAGGCAACAGAAGCAGTTAAGCAGGGTGGAACCAGACGCGGTGCAAATATGGGTGTGTTGCGCATTGATCATCCAAACATTATGGACTTTATCACCTGCAAGCAAGAAGGCAATGACTTTGACAATTTCAACATCAGTGTCGCGCTGACAGAAGACTTCATGGAAGCTGTTCGCGAGGGCAAGAACTATACCTTGCACAATCCGCGTACTGGCGAAGTAGAGGGCGAGCTGGATGCTGCAGATGTCTACGACACAATCGTTAGCCTGGCCTGGGCAACAGGAGATCCTGGTATTATCTTTATTGATCGCATCAATCGTGCGAATCCTACACCAGATTTGGGTGAATTTGAGGCAACAAATCCTTGCGGTGAGCAGCCACTTCTGCCCTATGAAGCCTGCAATTTGGGCTCTATCAACTTGTCACGCATGGTGACGGAGACCTGCGCAAATGGCAAAGAAGGTGTAGAAGTAGATTGGGATAAGTTACGAGAGGTTGTCCATAAATCTATCCGCTTCCTCGACGATGTCATTGAAGTCAACAAGTACCCGCTGCCAGAGATTGATGAACTAGCGCGTGGTAATCGCAAGGTTGGTCTGGGCGTCATGGGCTGGGCAGATTTGCTTATCATGCTGGGGATTCCTTATGACAGTGAGGAAGCTGTCAATCTGGGTGATTTGGTCATGGGCTTTATTAATGACGAGGCAAAGATGGCATCGCGTGAGCTTGCAAAGGTGCGCGGAGCATTTCCAAACTTCAAGGGCAGTACCTATGACACGCCAGGTGCTGAGCCAATCCGCAATGCAACGGTGACTACTATTGCACCAACGGGAACCCTTTCGATTATTGCAAGCTGTTCATCTGGTGTTGAGCCACTGTTTGCGATTTCTTATGTTCGCAATGTCATGGATGATGACAAGCTGGTTGAGGTCAACCCATTGTTTGAGGCGATGGCACGTGAGCGTGGATTCTATTCAGATGATCTAATGGAAAAAATCGCAGAACATGGTTCTGTTGACGGACTAGAAGAGGTACCAGAGGATCTGCGCAAGATTTTTGTGACTGCACATGATATTGGTCCAGAGTGGCATATTCGCATGCAAGCAGCCTTCCAAAACCATGTTGATAATGCCGTTTCAAAGACGGTGAACTTTGCCAACGATGCAACGACAGAAGATGTGCGCCTAGTGTATGATCTGGCGTATAACCTCAAGGTCAAGGGTGTCACTATTTATCGTGATGGTTCAAAGGATGCGCAGGTATTGACAACAGGTGCTACTGCGAAAGCGGGCACTATACCTGCTGCTGGTAGTGTCGCGGCTGACGGAACATCTTTTGGTGAGCTTGAGCCACGTCCACGTCCTAGTGTGACTATGGGACGCACTGAAAAAGTTAAAACAGGCTGCGGAAATCTATACGTGACAGTGAATTGGGATGAGGCAGGTATTTGTGAGGTCTTTACCCAGATGGGTAAGAGTGGCGGTTGTGCTGCGTCACAGATGGAAGCACTTTCGCGTATGATTTCTGCAAGTTTGCGCGCAGGAATTGATCCAGCATCACTAGTGTCGCACCTGCGCGGTATTCGCTGCCCCTCGCCAATGTGGGCGCAAGGTGGCATGGTGCTGTCCTGCGCAGATGCGATTGGTATTGCCATGGAGCATGCGATTGAATATGCATCAACAGGTAAAGAGTCAAATGGTGTATCACGCCACATAGATGCGCTGGACAATAAAGCAGGAGGTTGTCCAGAGTGCGGTAGCTCACTAGAGTACGAATCAGGTTGTCATGTATGTCGTTCCTGCGGGTATTCGAAATGCGCCTAACCGTGTACTAGGCACCCAGATTCGACCCTGAATCAAAACAAGCTGCTCGTGTAAATTATGCACTTGCAGCTTGTTTTTTCAATTTCCAATAGTGTTGACAATGAGAAACTACATCTGTAGAATATGAAGTACGACAAATGTAGAAAGCGAGTACTGCGTCACATGGTGCAAAGTACTTGTCAGCGTGATTGGAGCAAAATGAGCATGATTAAGCGATTGCCAGATGCAGAATTTGAGCTGATGAAAATCATCTGGCGCAGTGAACCACGCATCACCACTTCAAAGATTATTGATAGTCTTGGCGATGCTAGCAATTGGAAGCCTCAAACAATTCTGACTATGCTGACACGTCTTATTGAAAAGGGATTTCTGACAAGTGAGCGCATAGGCAGGCAGCGCAATTACACAGCCATAGTAAACGAAGCTGAATACATGAGTGTAGAGACAGACGGATTCATGTCTCGCTATCGGGGCAATTCCCTTGGCAGTCTGGTAAAGGCTATGTATGACGGCAAAGACATGACAGAAGAAGAAATCAATGAGCTGCGTCAATGGTTAAAAGAGAAGGAGTAACAACATGTCCCAATTCTTTCTTTCATTTTTAGCAACGTCACTGTTCATGACGATAATAATAGCTGCAGTTCTGATTATTCGGGCACTGCTTCCTAATGTATTCAGTCCAAAAATACGTTACGTGGTATGGATAATCATACTGCTTGGCTTGATAATTCCTGTTAGGCCTTTTCTTGGTGATGGCTTAGTTGATTTTCAATTGCCTTTTGCTGTATCTACCGAAGGTCAGACTGTACCTATTTTGTCCGGTACGGGCAGTACAGGTAATTCAGGCATTACTGGTAGTGCAGCTGCTGGACAAAATTTGCCTGTGCAGGAACCACTTGTCGCCGCCATTCCTGACGGAGGAATTGGTATGGTGTCCAGCTTGCGGGCACTATCTGTGATTGAAATGCTCGCAATTGCGTGGATGGTAGTTGCCCTTGCGGTCTTGGCATATCACGTGTGGAAGCATGCACGCTTTCTTGGACTGGTTAGGCGCTGGGGTAGTCCTGTAGACGATAAAGAAGCCCTGACTATTTTGCAAGGAGTGCTGACAGAAAAAGGAATCGCTGCTAAAAAGATTGCTCTAAAGAGGTGCGAATTTGTATCAACGTCAATGATTGTTGGATTTTTTCGCCCCATGATACTTTTGCCAGACAATAATTTCGACGCTGATGAACTTGAAATGATTTTTCATCATGAACTGATCCACTGGCGACGCGGTGACTTGTTTGTGAAGTTACTTTCTGTCATTGCGCTCTCACTAAATTGGTTTAATCCAGCAGTCTACATCATGAATTCTGTCATGCAGGCAGACTGCGAAGCGTCATGTGATCAGTTAGTAATTGCGAGTGTTGGCAATGAGAACAAGCACTTCTACGCAGAAACAATCATGGAAATGATTGGCTATAGATCAGCAAACGTAACAGCACTTTCAACCTGTTTTTATGGCAGCAGGCGAGGGATAAAAACACGAATGGAGGCTATTATAAGTACTGCAGATAATAGCAAGAAGGTTGCGATTGTCACGCTGGCTACATCCCTTTCTACCTTGGTTCTAGTGATGGGATTAGTGGTATTTGCTGGATCAGTCTTTATCTTTTCTGAACAAGGCCAATCAGATCTGGAGCGCATGACTGATGTGGCTGCTGTTGATGATGGCTATGATAACGATGTTTATGCAGATGTTGACGACCTCAATTTTGATTCGCCCGCTTTTTCCTTTGAGCAGATAGAAGAAGACGATAAAATTAACGTTGTTTTTCAATTGGAAGATGGGACAACTGCTCGTGCATTTGTTAATGAGCTTGGCACGATTTCAGTTCTTTGTGACGATGGGACAATAAGCTGGGCGACGCCCAGGTATCCCCCAGGGGGTACCAATATTTCCTCGGAAGAAGCAGTCGAGATCGCGCGAGAAGATCTCATAGATCGCAATGTGACAGCAGCGCTTGGTGGGCTTGATTATGGTTGGGGCGAGGGCATAGATATATCTTGGGAATTTGAAGAAGTGTGGGTATGGGTACTGTTATTTTACGTACAAGATGAATCCGAGCTTCGATTTAGATACCTCATTTGCACGCAGACTGGTGACATCATAGACTACATACAGGAATCACCACCATTTGATATTGGGTGATATTAAGAGAGGCTGCATCTTTTGATACAGCCTCTCTTTAGTAAAGATATGTGCGGGGTTTAGTCAAGTGAGAAAATAACAGCGTTTCCGCCAAATTCTCCTGCTTCGAATTGCAGCTCAAGACCAGTAGCACCTTCAGGAATCTCAACAGCATATTCACCTGTTAAGGATCTGCCAGGTGGAAGGGTGCCATCAATTCTACCTTGAGCGTCTGCGCTCCATGACTCGTCTAGCTGACGTCCATCGGCATCAAACACTCTAATTACTCCCGACCAAAGGCTTTGCTCTTCGTCAGAGATGTTCTCAAAGGTCATATCGATAAAGAAAAACTCATTGCCTTCGTCTGGAGAATTCCATTCGTCGGTACCAGTATCAGTGCGCGTGCCATTAATTGTCACGCGGTAGTTACCGATTTCTACCGTATCGCCCACATTAAAGATTTCGATAGAAGCAGGCTCTTCCTCTACAGGCTCTTCCGTTACCGCTGGCTCATTTGAGTCAACAAGTGTTGGACCATCGTCAGTTCCAGCGCAGGCTGCAAGAGCCATCGCAAGAGCCAAGACTACAATCAAATAAAGTAACTTTTTCATTTCCCTCTACTTTCTAACGGACGTACTTTACAAGAGCATTAGGGTAGCATTATTTTTGCAGTGGGTAAAGCTGTGCGAGTGCTAAGGAAGTCTACTTTTTAATCTGGCGCAGATTCTGCCTGCTTAGGATACAACTATGCAGGGCTGATCTCGTCTGCTCTGTATCTCACTCGGTAGCTGATACAGGCGCTGTATCAGCTACCTTGCTTGGATTAATGTGTACCATGCAATGCTTTACCTGTGACATTTGATCCTCTATGTCATCGTGGATTGCGGTTCCAATTTTATGCGCTTCATCAAGAGTGTAATCTCTTGGCAAGCTGATTTCAACGTCAACGTAGATGCGGTCGCCAAAGATACGCGTTAAAATCTTGTCAATGCTTGCGACTTGATCGTATTGTGCGATTATTGCGCGTATCTTCAACTCAACGTCAATGCCAGCACTTTTATCAGTCACCTGGCCAGCTGCTCCTATAATGATGCTAATCCCCGTTTTTATGATTATCGCTGCGATGATTAAGCTGGCGATAGGATCCATGATAGGCATGCCCAGCTGTGCTGTTGCAATGCCGATGAATACTGCTGATGTTGCCAGAACATCTGACCAGTGATCTGCTGCCGCTGCTGCCAGCACGTCGCTTTGATAGCGCTTTGCGCGGTTGCGCGTAAAAAGAGTCATAAATATCTTGAATGCGATGACAATGGCAGCCACCCAAAGTGCTGCTGGATGAGGCGCTTCAAGACCGTAGTTTGCGCCTTGCCAGACCTTCTGCACTCCATCAAAAGCGATAAAGGCACCAGTAAGTGTTACTACTGCGCCCAGCAGCATAGTGACAAGACTCTCAAAGCGTTCATAGCCGTAAGGATGTTTTTCATCGGCTTCGCGCCCTGCAAGTCGTACTCCCAGCAGTACGATAATGCCATAAAACACATCGGCAGCACTGTTTACTGCATCTGATAGTAATGCAGCAGATCCTGCAAGTAAGCCAGCAACGCCCTTTAGTGCTGTTAGAGCAATATTGGAAAGCAGGGTAAGAAAGGTAATTCGCAGTACTCCACGCCGTGCAGTTTCACGACACAGAAGTTCTGTCTGCCCAACGCCACTTTTAGCAGATGCTTTATTGTGGATGCTCTTTCGCCAGAGTTTGTCCATTACTAGATAATAGCAAACTGCAGGGTCGCAAAGCGATACAATGTAAGTGAAAGTGCAAGGATAAGGCGTACCATAGATTCTAAGTAGGGGAGTATGACCATGTATAAAATATCAAATGACCAAGTTGTGTATGCAATGGATGCAGGGAATGCTCCCGTGTTGACGGTTAATTCAGGCAGCCGCATTGAATTTGAAACAGTTGATGCCTTATCGGGACAGATTACTTCTGAAGCCGACCAGTTTGATGCGCTGGACTGGAATCGCGTTAATCCAGCAACAGGTCCTGTGTACATTAATGATGCACAACCAGGGGATGCGCTGGCCGTTACGATTGAGCGTATTGACGTTGCAGATGTAGGTGTTACTATTACAGGTTCAAATATGGGCGTGCTGGGTAATGTGCTGCAAGAAAATACCATCAAGGTAATTCCCATCCGTGATGGTAAAGCAATTTTCTCTGATAAAGTCCACCTGCCACTAAACAAGATGGTTGGCGTTATTGGAACTGCTCCTGCAGGGGCGGGTATTAGTTGCGGCGTTCCCTGTGCGCATGGTGGCAATATGGACTGCAAGGAGGTACGTGAGGGCGCAACGGTAATTCTGCCTGTCAATGTGCCAGGTGCATTGCTTGCAATGGGAGACCTGCACGCAGTGATGGCAGACGGCGAGGTTTGCGTGAGCGGTCTTGAGGTTGCGGGCAGTGTGACGGTGAGTATAAAATTGATAAAAGGTGCAAATTTGCCACTGCCTATGATTATGCGCGACAGTCACGTAATGACCCTCGCCTCACATGAAGACCTTGATGAAGCAGTCAATATGGCAGTGCGCAATATGGTGTCTTATCTGTGTGACAAACACGACTTTGACAAGGCAGAGGCGGCTATGTTGATCTCACTTGCAGGCGATGTGCGCATCTGTCAGGTGGTTGATCCTAAAAAGACTGCACGTGTAGAGCTATTGAAAGAGTATTTGTAATTTATTTCCAGATGAAATTGGAGGACTAGGTCATCATGAGCATTCTTGTTAGGGTAGCGCAGCAAGCGGAAAATGCGGCAATTCAAGCCCAACAGCACCTTGAAGGTGTCAGGGCAGGTATGGCAGCTGCAACATCTGACAGGGAAAGAGCACAGTGGGCAAAGGCTTTAGAAAAGGCCGAAAAGAATAGCTCAAAGGCAAGAGCAAAAGCAGATAAAGCAAATAGGGATGCTGGAATCACGAATGCTCAAGAAGATGAAGTTCCTCAACAGGAATCCGCTGATGTGGTAGCCACAGGATCACCTCGAACCGCTGCAGAGATGTGGCAATATTGTGAAAAGTACGAATTGGCAAGTGGAGTTTCTCAGGCAAAGGGATTGAGGAACTTTACGCTGATTGAAAACAGCCTGAATGACGACGAAAAGGTCTTAACATGCTTTTGTGGGCTGCACAACTACGTCAGCATGACCGAACATGATAATAATTATTCATACGCAGTGACAAGCAAAAGAATAGTTATGGCCCAAGATCGAATGCTGGGCGAAAATTTTAACTCTGTATCGCTGGATAATGTTAATAGTACGTCACTTGGTACAAAGCTCTTAATGGGAATAGTTAGAGTTGATACTTTGGGAGGAGGGTTCAGTGTAGGTCTGAATAATGATGCTGCCAAGCTGGTCAGTGAAAAGCTGCACGAAGCCCTTGCTGTGGTTAAAAAAGCCGATGAGCCTGTTCCAGCTGCTACAGCAGCAGCCCCTACTGCAGCTGTAGACATAGCTGCTGAAATTAAGAAGTTTGAAGAGTTGCTATATGCGCGCTTAATTACCCAAGAAGAATTTGATGCAAAGCGAAAGCAACTTTTAGGTTTATAGTTGCGTACGATATTTGAAGCTTCTATTTGTCAGAATGATCGTTGCCACTTTGTGGACGTATCTTGTTGGCAATTGCCTATGCAACAAGCAGAGCTACAGTAAAAGTACTGCCAGTGCCAGCTTCTGACTGTAGGTCGATATTGCCGTTCCAGCGTTCAACTGCTTTTTTAACTAAGGCAAGACCCAGACCCGTTCCTGCGGGATTATGTGTACGACTGGATTCTGCGCGGAAAAAACGCTCAAAGACACGTTGTTGATCATTTGAGACAATGCCCATTCCACTATCACGTATGCTGAGCAGCCACATCTGTTTATCCGCAGTTAGACGTAACTCTACGCTAATTGTTCCAGAATCTGTGTAGTGCAGAGCGTTTTCTAACAGGTTATCTAATATGATGCTGGCGTCGGTGGGTGAGACTTTTGCAAGAAGTGTCCCACTGAGAGATGAATCAATCTGCACGTCTAATTTGATACCTTTTGTCTCCGCAGTGCGGCTAGGCATGATGGTAGCCTGCTCAAGAATGGTTCGTAGGTCGCTGACACTGTCTGCATCAGGATTTTCATCAAAGCGCGACAGGTCAAGCAATCCCTCTGTGAGCTCACGCATCTTGTTGATTTCTACGGTGATGTGCTGCGCAAATGTACTGGCAGTTTCACTGTCGCCATCTGCCAGTGCCATCTGCAGTGCATCTGACAAGGCTTCGATTCCTGCAAGGGGAGTCTTTAATTCATGACTTGCTGCAGCAACAAAGTCTGTCCGCATGTGCTCTAAGCGCGCATCTTTGCGCTCATTTTCTGCACTTGCTGCTTCTGCGACTGCAGAGCTTGTCTGTGCCTGATCGCATTCTGTCTGTAGATGCTGAATCTCTGTCTGCAGGATTGTCCGTGCTTGATTAATGTTGTTTGCGAGTAAGCGTAGCTGTGGGTCATTGAAGCGAGCATGACCCGTTGCAGCAGCGTGTGCATCGCGACTGCTGAGATCTTGCAATTCTTGCAGCTCGTCTGCGGGAACTATGTGCCAGTTGAGGATTTTCATTATTCAGCGTCAGTATCGAAACGATATCCTACTCCGTGAACAGTTTGCAAATAGTCAGGTGCTCCACATTCTGACAGCAAGGCGCGCAGACGCCTAATGTGTACATCGATGGTACGTGAAGAATGCAGGTAGTCATGCCCCCACACTTCCCGAGACAATGATTCGCGACTCATGACCTCACCTGATCTGCTTGCAAGTGTGTAAAGCAGCGCGAATTCTTTTGCGCGAAGTGCCATTGGCTGACCATTTGCCGTTGCCTCATGCTTGACAGGATTAACAACCAACATATCTATATCTGTGTCATCAGCAGCAAATCGCAATACTGTCATTTTTGTCGCAGCATCTTCACGTTCATCATCAGTATCACTTTGCGACCATTTGCTGCGTCGCAGGTTTGCACGTACTCTTTCGAGCAATTCATCAAGTGAGAAGGGTTTGCTTACATAGTCATCTGCGCCCAAGCGCAAGCCTGCAATGCGATCTTCAGTTTCGCCTAGTGCGCTAATCATGATGATGGCAACGCTAATATCGCTATTTCGCAATTCTTTGCAGATTTCATGTCCATTTTTGCCTGGCAACATGATGTCAAGCAGTACTAAATCTGGACTGAAGGTCTGTACTGTATCAACAGCGGCCGTGCCACCATCAAGAGCTTTGACTGTGTATCCTTCACGACGCAAGGCAAATTCAACGCTATTGCGGATTGCAAAGTCGTCTTCGACTATCAGAATGCGCTGTGCTGCCTGCTTGGTATGACCTTTGTTTTCCATATCCTAATAATCTCATGATGTTGCCTTGCAGACAAAGAAAAAGTGTGCATCAGAAGTCGTTTAACAATTTTTTTACAAAGCAGTGTGACATTTTACATCTGCCTAACACGTATGCGTGCGCGCTTATCGCACAATATTGCCTGTGTGTCATGTGGGCACACACAGCTGTATGAAAAATCCTAAGGGAAGACGCGTGCAGATAGGCAAGCACGCAAACAGAAAGGTTCAAAACATGAAAAAGTTCAAGTGGGGGAGTGCGTCCAAAGCTGCAATATTGGCACTTTCAGTTGCACTCATGCTGACTGCAGCATTGCTTGTGGGCTGTGGTGGTGATGGGAACGGCGATGTAGATGTAAGTGATGATGCTGATGCTACAAATGAAGCATTAAGCGGCATGCTGACCATTGAAGGTTCAGATACTATGGTAAACATTGCTCAGGCATGGGCAGAGCAGTTTATGGATGAAAATCCAGACGTTATGATTACCATTCGCGGTGGTGGATCTGGTGCAGGTATTGCATCGCTTATCAATGGCACCGTTGACTTTTCATTGGCAAGTCGCGATGTGCGTCCCTCAGAATTCGAGGACGGTGCAGCAGTAGGCGTAGAGATTATTGAAAACACAACATCCTACGACGGTATTGCGGTAATTGTTAATCCAGAGTCAGGAATGACGGAAATCAGCAAGGATGATCTGGGCAAGGTTTATCGCGGTGAGATTACTAATTGGTCTGACCTGGGTGGAGAGGATCTCGACATTGTCTTATTGGGTCGCGATAGTGCGTCAGGCACCTTTGCTTTTTTCCAAGAAGTCATCGTTGGCGAGGACGATGACTATTCGCAAACTATGAGAAATATCCAGACAAACATGGGCATTGTGACAGAAGTACAAACTAATCCAGGCGCTGTTGGCTATGTGGGCATGGGCTATGTTACCGATGATGTTGCTGTGCTTGAAGTTGATGGAGTAGTGGGAACTGTTGATGCTGTGCGTGATGGAAGTTATGTGTTGGCACGCAGAATGTTGATGAACAGCGATGGTGCTCCAACAGGTCTTGCTGCTGCTTTTCTTGACTGGGTTCAAGGACCAGCAGGTCAGGCAATTGTCGAAGAGGAAGGTTTCGTGCCAATCAACTAATGCAGACAATGCCAATGTGCTGCATTGCTCAAGCTTTTCAAGCCCTTAGAGGTGTGATTAGTAGATTGACGTAAATATGAATAAACCTGCGAACCAAAAAAAGAATAAAACCGTACGATTCCAAACAGGAATTCAAGAATCTAGGCGCGCTGTTTCAAATAGCTTGATAGAAAAGATCGCACGCTTTCGGAATACGCGCGCACTAGATTCTGTTGCAACCGTTGTTATCACTATGCTTGGCTGGACAGCCATTTTTGTGCTGATTGGAATCGCTGGCTTTTTGATACATAGCTCCATAAGAGCATTTGACGAGGTGGGAATCTGGTCGATGATCGCAGGCACCGATTGGTTTCCCACCTCATCTGATGCTCGTTTTGGATTTCTGCCTGCACAGGTGGGTTCGGTTTGGGTAACGATTGTTGCCTTAGCTGCCTGTGTTCCCATTGGTGTTTTTTCTGCAGTCTATCTGTCAGAATTTGCTAGTAGCAAGTTTCGTGAAACTGCAAAAGCTGTCATTGAGTTCATGGTGACGATTCCTTCAGTTGTCTTTGGCCTGATAGGTCTTGCAGTCCTGGTTCCGCTTATCCGCACATACCTTCCTGTCGATTCAGGACTCATCGGTCTTACCGCGGGCTTGGTAGTTGGCATTGTGTGTCTGCCGACCGTCATTTCGATTTCAGAAGACGCCTTGCGTTCTGTGCCCAATGAATTGCGACACGGGTCTTTTGCGCTAGGTAATACCAGGTGGCAAACTGCGTATAAAGTAGTGCTGCCTGCCGCAAGTAGTGGCGTTTTTGCTGCCATCATGTTGGGCATGGGGCGTGCTATTGGCGAGACGATGGTAGTGCTGATGCTTGCAGGAAATGCAGGCATTATTCCCACTAGTCCTTTCGAGGCAGCACGTACCATGACAGGCACTATTGCCCAGGAAACAGGAGAAGTTGTACGTGGAAGCGTTCACTTCTCAGTGCTGTTTGCTTTAGGCTTGGTGCTTTTTGTGGCCACATTTATTATCAATTTGACCGCTGATATGATCTTAGAGCGCAGCAGAAAGAAGTGGCGCAGATGACTAAGGCAGGCAAAAAAACGACAATTACTTTTAGTGATTACAACAGCAAGGGAGCCCGTAGGGCAGAGGCAATTGTACGTATTTTTACGGCTACCTGCTGTGTTGCGGTAATGGTATTGGTTGCCTTTTTGTTGGGCTACCTGTTTATTCGCGGAGTTGGATCCATTTCCTGGTCATTTATTTTTGATTCGCCGCAAGATCGTATGACGGGCGGCGGCATCTGGCCAGCCATCGTGGGAACACTGTGGTTGATAGGACTGGTGAGTGCCTTTGCAATGCCTGTTGGGATTGCAACAGGCATTTATCTGGCCGAGATTGCGAAACAGAGTAGGCCTGTACGCATGCTTCGAGTGGCGATTGCGAATATGGCAGGTGTTCCATCAGTTGTTTATGGACTGTTTGGGTTTGCGGCCTTCTCGCTTGCTTTTGGCCTGGGCAAGTCATTGCTTGCCATGGGACTTACCTTGGCCTGTGTAACCTTGCCTGTTGTGATTACGGCAACAGAAGAAGCTTTGCGCCAGATTCCTACTGAGCAGCGCCAAGCTGCAATGGCATTGGGTTGCACACGTGCACGGACATTGGGCAAGATTGTGCTACCAACCGCACTGCCAGGCATCATCACTGGTGCCATATTAGGCTTGTCACGTGCTGCAGGAGAAACCGCACCAATCCTGTTTACGGGTGTGGCGTTTTTTGCACCTGTTGCAACTGATATCATGCAACCATCAATGGCCTTGCCTTACCACTTATACATTATGGCGACACAGCCAACAACACCAGCGCCTCACATTGTGTGGGGAACAGCACTAGTACTGACAGGAATGTTGAGCATTACTAATGCCGTAATAGCTACGTGGCGCTCACACAAAAGGAGAAAACTGCAATGGTAACAGCCCAAAGACAAGAATCCAGCCAGTCTGGACGTTTTGACATAGAAAATGTATCAGTGTCGTATGGCAGCGAAAAAGCTCTGCAGGGGGTAAGTTTTTGTATCGAGCCACGTAGGGTCACTGCATTGATTGGTCCATCTGGCTGTGGTAAATCGACCTTGTTACGCTGCTTCAATCGCATGAATGATGCTATCGATAATGTAGAGGTCGAAGGTCTGATTGCGCTAAACGGTGAGGACATCAATGCAAAAGCAGTTGATGCTGTGTCTTTGCGCATGTATGTTGGACAGGTATTCCAACGTCCTAATCCTTTTCCTTTGTCCATTTATGATAACGTTGCTTTCGGTCCGCGCACCCAAGGTGTTCGCAAGCGTGACGAATTGGACGAGATTGTCATTGACAGTCTGAAGAAAGCAGCGTTATATGAAGAGGTCAAAAATAGCATGAAGAAGCATGCCTTTGAGCTGTCAGGCGGACAGCAACAACGTCTATGCATTGCACGTGCGCTTGCAACAAGGCCAGGCGTACTGCTAATGGATGAACCATGTAGCGCACTTGATCCCATATCAACGGGCATGATCGAAGAAACTGTTCAGCAGCTCAAAGAAATAATGACGATTGTCATGGTGACACATAACATGCAGCAGGCAGCACGAATTAGTGACACAACTGCATTTTTGCTAAGGGAGTCCATTGAGGAACCTGCAGAGCTGATTGAAATCTGTGATACCAATACGATGTTTACTCAGCCAAGTGATATTCGGACCGAGAATTATATAACGGGTCGCTTTGGATGATGTTGGCATTGCACAACTGGACTGGGAAATTTATTTCCAGTTATCCCTGCGTGTCGCACGCTTTCTCTCAAAGAAGCGTTCATTGTAGTCAAAGCTGCCTCTTCGAGCACGAAGCAATGCGCTTCTGCCCTCGGTATTTCGCGTATAAATAAGCTTTGATTTTCCGACATGCTTCTTCCAGTGCTTGTGAAATATATCAGCGTTTGATCTGTTGTTGCCAAACAGGTTGGGCACGTTGAAGTGTGAAGCTCTAATCATCGATTTAATCGTAAGCAAATAGCGAGGATTATCAACACGTGAATATATCTCCTCGATGCATTTGATATATAGGTTATTTTCATACATAGTTGCTCCATGCAGGCTGGTACTGTGCTCATTAACGGCGGTGTGATTGTCAAACTGTATAGGAGTCTTTTCCGTGCGGTTGGACACGAGTTCCGGAGCTGTTTTTATTGCACCTAGATCATGAAGGGCAGCCAAGGTAGCTTTACCTACTCTGTCCATATTCCTAACAGGATTAAAGTGGCCAATCAGCTTGCCAATGAAATAGAGCTGCCATCCAACACCCAACAATGACCAGACAAAAAGTCCAGCATGTTGTCCCTCTGATTGCGCAGTCAGAAAAATTGCACCAACAGCCGTAGCCACAAGGCCAAAAATCATTCTTTGCAAGTCAACAAATGCAAAGGTATTGAATCGTCCCTCTAACCTGATATTGCCCTGCATGCTATTTACTATTTTGATGTCTTCGCCACCAAATAGTGCCAAAATCTCTTTCCATCGCCTGTGGGTCTCGCTGCGATTTTGTGCAAGTCCATACATTTTTTGATTGATTTGCTCGTGTTGTCTGAGCAGCTTCTCATCGTCACGTATTTCAAGATTCAAACGCTCAAGTCCGTTCTGGATAAGAGGCTCAGTGTATGCGATGCCAACAAAGCTCTGGAAGCGACGCTTTAAGGTATGGTAGTCACTCAGCTCAAGTTTCGAAAATAGCCTCCGCTGATAGTCGTGTCTGGTTATGCTGACCAGATGCCAGATATTTGCAACCTTATTTGGGTCGGCTTTGCTGCGCCTGATTGCCCTGCCACGCATTTGATTCGACAACATAAACGAACCAACATAGCTTGCCATAATCAGACTATTGATTGCCTGACAGTCCCATCCCTGCCCAAGCAATGCTGCGGTGCCAACAATAATGCTGATTCGCTTCTCAATCATCGCCTGCGTGATTATTCCCACTAATTGACTTCTATGTCTGTCGCTAGCGTGGATTGAAACGTATCCCTCAAAGGGCGTGTCGCGGAATTCGCATTCGGGCAATGCATCCGTGACAAAGGGAATTAGCGAAGTGGGGATTATCTTAAGACCTCCTGTCAGGATTGCAATATTGGGACAATCCCTTGACTGGATAAGTCGCTTGAAAATGGGCACAACGCCTATCTTGTTATAATCTTTGTGCTCAAGGGCATCCCTGCGGATATAGTCGGTGAGGATGACCATGCTTAAATCGTCTTGCAGGCAGTCATATTCACGGCGTGCAATCTCTACAATACTTTCCATCTTGCCGACACTGCTTGCCATGAGGCGCTTAAGCGAGTTGTCGCCCTGAATGACAACGCGCCGCCTTTCGATTCCACCAATTTGCCTGAGGTCTTTGCGCAGGGCTTCGATTACATCTGGATGGCGCTCAATTAGTTCATCGTCATCAAACAAGATGCCTTGCAGCATAAGCTCAAGCCATTCCATGCTTTGTGGGGGAATGGGAGCTCTGCCGCCTAAAGCACGGGCAATTCTTCCATTTATCTTGCCGCCAACATCGTTTAGAAAGACGAGTAAGGCGCTGTAATATTGGGGATTTTCGAGAACCTTTTCTTCGTGCTGTTTGTAGTGGGCAAGCTCAGGCATTTCTGCAATGATGCCGATGAAGTCGTGATTGGATTTAAGCGTGTCAGCAAAATCTTGAAACCTTTCTTGAATGTCGAGGACTGTTCGTTCTTCCTCGCGAGAGAGCTTGTTAAAGATGACAAAGTCTTGATGAGGGCACAAGTCTCCTGTTGCGACTAATTCGGGAACTGAAATTTCGCAGTCAATTGGTCCAGCCAATTTAACGTATCTGTCCCATTCGGCCTTATCGACATCATAGGGAGGCGTTGCGGTGAGTGAAATGGTCTGTACTCCTTCAAGTCCGTCAAGAACTTCGGTAAGGCTGTTCCACCATGCGCGGCGCAAATGATGAGCTTCATCCAGAACAATAACTTTTATGTCCCGTGCCTTCAATTCGGCAATTAGGTCGTAGTCGATTTCTGCTCCATGAACAGTGGGAGTGTTTTCATCCTCTTCCTCGGAGCTATCAAGTGTCTCTTCGATTTGCCTGCGCTTATGAGCAAAGTGCAATCCTTGATAGGTGGCGACATTGAATCTGTCCAGGTTATAGATATCGCTGCTGATAAAGCTTGGAGCAGGATTGCCTTGCACAAATAGGGTCAGGAAGCGGTCAACCCACTGGTTTTTGATGGTAAGTGTAGGCGAGAGAATCAGAACGTTTTTGTTTAGGCGACGTATGACTTCAAGTCCTAGTACTGTCTTGCCCGCACCAGGAGCTGCCACTACGTGCAGCTTATCGTCATGCATATGTCGTTCAAGTTCTGCTAGTACGTTTGCCTGGTACTTTCGCCACGGATATTTGAAAGTGTAGTTTTTAAGAAACATGTACGTCCTAATGTTGCGGTCTATTCCAGTTTGTTTTGTTGCTACCATTGTACGGGATTTGAGTGATTCTCCTCAGGGAGAGAGGGAGAAGTATCTGTCGCTGTTGCTAAAGTTTGTGATGCAAATCCGTTCCCTACCGTTCTTTGACAGAATGGAGCAGGTGACCTCAAGCAGTAAAAACGTATGTATAATATATGACTACAGACAAACAATTGCCCTGCTGGCAGTGCTTAGTTGCAATACTTGCTTGCAACGATCTAGTTCGCAAAGGAATAATATGGCTTTATATAATGCGGGTCATGACTCATCACAGAATTCAATAGGTAAGAGCTGCTTGAGGAAGCGGATACGTGCCGCACAAAGGTCAATGCAATACAGCGCTTCTGGGCAAGAATCATCTGTAGGAAAAATCATTCTGGCCGTAGTGGCCTTTCTTCTTTTGGCACTTCCTTTAGCAGCGACTGCCACTGTTGGCGAATTGCAGAATTCCCTTGATCAGGCTTTGGGTTCCAACGCAGATCCTATTAGCCTACAGTGGATTACTCCAAATGTAGATTCAAGCCATTTAGAACTTGATCCTGAGAATAATCTGATACAGAGACTTGTTTTTCAGCTTAATTTTTCCCTTGAAGGACATGAAACTTTCGAGACAGGTGATCTTGAAATCAGGATGCCAAGAGCGCTTTTCGAAGACAGGAATGGCAATTTAATTGTTGGGAACGTGCCAAACCCGCTTGATGGACCTGCAATGATTGCGCCGCACATGTTTATTCCGCTTCCTGCACCTGGCATTCCTTACAATTACAGGATAGATACTGCTACTAATGAAGTTGTTATTTACAACTATCGGACTGTTTCTGCAGACGATCTGCATACAAATATCCAGATTGAAATACATTATTTGCCCAGTCAAAGTCCAAATGGCTTTAGCAATGAATTCAGTGCGACAGCGAGCTTTGCGCCACAGCACGACAGACCGCCTGCGCAGAGCAATTCTTTGAGCTTTGATCTTACAACAAGAGTAGTTCCTTTTGATGTTGCGACAAGTCCTGGAGCTCAGGGACAGGCAAAATTGTTACAAAATTCATTTGCTGTATGGCAGCCCATGTGGGGAACACCCATTGTAAATAGTGAAGATTTCTTTTTTGTCCAGTATTCGCTGCACTGGAGATTTGACACTCGAACAACGCAGCCTGCAGTTTTGCGGTTGATTGAATCACCTCTTGATGGTGGTGAAGTAGTTGCGTGGGGTCCATTAAGTAATGGTGTATCAAACACACCGCCAACTTCCTTTACGCGTGGCACGACGGCAAGCTTTAATGCTGAAGCAGCCAGAACGTGGAATTATACCGTGCCTGCTGCACCAGGAGCCAACGCTGCATTTACCGCGCGCAATCAATCACTGATTGTTGCCTATCCTCGCACAGGAGCATCAGAACAAGTTGTTACAAATACAGCACAGTTAGAAATTACTCCTGCAGACTATGTTCGCGATGCAGTGGCAAATCCGCGCATCATTCAAGAATTGGAAAGAGAATACACTTTTCACACGCTTGAATATGAGGGAGACTTGTTTAATCATTCAAAGATTATGGGCTTTTCACCGACGACGGTCTGGAGTCCTGTTCTCACTATTCTCGAGGCAGGTTATGACACCCTTGTTATGCCAAATAATCTTGAAAGCGGTGCTGGAAATTGGCCAAATCACGGCTTTGATGCTCCTATTCCTCGAATATATCAAACAATTATTGGAAGTGCGCGAGGATACGAAGCTTCGCTGGAAGCAACGCAACCCTTTACAACAACACTCATTGATGACCATGTGTATCTGGGGACAGGAGCCACAACATCATTTGGACCGACCTTGGAATTGCACCAATTAGAACCAGAAGATTACACCTTCACACAGGTAAGAATTCACTACTTAAGGGAACTGGAAGCTGTGCAGAGTAGCGCGGGCGACTTCTTAGGTGCACGCCGTGTTCCAAATGCACAAAGAGCGCCTAGTGGAATTCGCTTGTACTATAAAACGTCAGCAGCGTCTGGATGGCAGCATCTGAGCACTTGGAATCCTGCAGCAGATGTAGGTAGCGCGTGGTTTACCCTTCCTAATGAGGGAGTCAGTCAGGTAAAAGCAGTGCATGTGGATGGTACTTTTGCAGTGGAATTTACTTTGGCATATCGCATACGCTTAAATGCGACCCCTAATGTTCTTGACATAATTGACGGCTGGGATTTTGTTGACGTAAGAAATTTTAGTGCCATGATTGTCACAGATCACACAGGCGCAATTGTAAATACCGTAGACAGTTATGCTGGCACTGCATGGCGAGATTTCGAAGACAGGGATCGTGAAACATTTGGCGATCTAGTAATGCGTGCATCTGACTTTATGCGCGTAGGCAGAGTGAATTATACTTCTGATATGCAGAAGGGACTTCGTGGTGCTACTACTCATGATGCAGAAAATGCGCGAATCATCATACCGTACCGAATATGGGGCAGTGCTCGTGCCCAAGGAAATAGTTTTAGTGCTGGTCATTCAGTTCCATTTCCCCCAACCGTATATGCGCAGCTTCTAACAGAGCAGACATCAGCAGTTTTCTATGATTTGCTGCCCTCGGGGACATTGATTGATCCTTCAAGCATTGTTGCACGCAATGCCCTTGGCGCTACCGTTGATAGCGTGCTTGTTCTTACAGAAAATTGGCAAAACAGTGGGCGGACTCTAGTTGAAATACATGTGAGCGCTGCCGAGGGAACAAATTTCCGGCAAGCTGACGCATCTCAGAATTTGATGACCGTTACGACGCCATTGTTGTCAGGCACAGGCTTTACCGTAGATTTCAATGTGTTCTATTCATGGGATAGTGCTACATTGTTTGGCACATCGCTGAGAAATATAGCAAGTTATCAGTCGCGAAATGGCGCATTTCAAGGACCCTTAATTCAGTCGGGCGGTCAGCCACATTCAAATAGCAACAATACAGCTACTGTGCTTACCGAGGCAGAGCGACTGTTTATGCAAAATTTTCCAAATACAGATATGCTTAATCAAAATGAGCGAAATACGCGATCGGCAGGATTTAACCACACTGTGTTGCCCGTGGCGGCACAGCATGTAGGCTTTAGTAAAACAGTGCGAGCGTCAACTGATACAAGTTATGGCATGGATACAAGCGTGCGACCTGGGTCTACCTATAGCTATAGATTAGCTTATTCCTTGAGTCCCACAGGTGGGCAAGCAAGCAATATCGTTATTTATGATGTGCTAGAAAACGCACACGATGGCAGCAATTATTGGCGCGGCATACTTGAAAGCGTCGATGTGAGTCACCCCAGAATGCTTAACATTCAGCCAGTTGTCTACTACTCGACAGTGTCTGGACTTAATCCACAAGGAAATGCGGCACATGCAAATTTAGCAAACGCTGCTATTTGGTCAACAACAGCACCAACAGATCGATCTACCATCACTGCAGTTGCCA
>Ga0123355_10000883_pt1 | contig 41474 bp, 18 predicted proteins | sample TergutEmb28metaG_3_FD_89872 | JGI IMG/M metagenome (GOLD analysis project Ga0123355, IMG submission 89872) | Embiratermes neotenicus P1 segment gut microbial communities from Petit-Saut dam, French Guiana - Emb289 P1 | ecosystem: Host-associated > Arthropoda: Insects > Digestive system > Gut ...
CACCACAGAACTGCAACCAGCCACATCCAACACTACCAGCAAAAAACCCCATATGCAGTAACACGTGGTCTTTTCTCCTGATGATGGGCATAAAGATGCCCGAAACATGTCGAGACTGTAGTCAATAACCAGCATCTGGAATTGACAATAAATCATCTATATTGTTGCATCTTGTTGGTATTCTTTCTTCACGCTTTGCTCACGATGCACGGTCACAGGAACATAAAGCATGAAATTAGTAGTAATTTATGTATTGCCATCAGACAACAAATTTATTAAATCTGCCATTACATACTACATATTTTGGTTGTCCTTTACCATCCTTGGGCTTGAAAATATGCAGGAATGTCTACTTCTGTTTTAAATTATTTATTTTGATGCCTGAAGGTGGTCACGATGACTGAAAGTGTAGCATGTAATGTCATATTTAATAAATTCCTTATGTTTGATGGCAGTATATAAGTTACTACTGATTCCTCATAAAATGTGGTAATGTTTTCTATCGTACTGATAAAAGTAAATACCTGTTTCCTCACTTCTTTTTTTATGCCATCAGTTGTAAATCTGTTCCCTCCCAGACTTTGCTTTATGGCTCAGAATACGTGACAATCTTTGGTGAGGCTGCAGTTGCAGAGTGCAGTAATGCTTTGAAGAAGCCTGAACATTTGTGTCTGTGTTGTCACATGTGGCAGTGTTGCAGTGTTTCATCCACCAGGTGGTAATGAATATTAGCTTCTGTACATCTGGTGGTCAAAAAGTGAGTACAATTTATATTTATTGTCCGTCATACACAACTCATTATTGCAAAGTAAAAATGATGCAATTAACACCAAAGCTACATGTTTCGACCCCATGGGGTCATCTTCAGCCTTATAATATATGTGTCGTACAAGGTACGTTTGTAAATGCTACCAACGGGATCCCGTAACTAGTGAACTGTAAACCATGGGATCCCATAGATGGCATTTACAAATGTAACTTGTACGACATATTTTATAAGCCTGAAGATGACCCCATGGGGTCGAAACATGTAGCTTTGGTGTTAATTGCATAATTCTTACTTTGCAACAATGAGTTGTATATGACGGACACTAAATATAAATTGTATTCTTGCACAACGGGATGGATAACCCTCAATTTAAAAAGTAATTGGAAGGATGCATTGTGACAGTAGACTCATCAGTTTGAAATAATGCATGCAGACCTTGCTCACATGTTGGTGAAAATGTATTTTAGCATTAATTATTGGGTGTTTGATGTACAAACTATGCACCTCATAAATCCTTTTTTATTGTATATTGTACAATGTATGTGGTGAATTATCCCATATTGTATGTGTTCTCATAGGTGCCTGTGTAGGTGCATATTTGACTATGTTTTAGCAACCACAATTCATTTAATTTAAAAAATGTATTCAGGCTTTTTCTGAGCAAGAATGATGGGCATTTCTGACATCAACGAGAATGACTCAGGCTGATTCCTCTTCCAGTCCAGAGTGTATCAGAAACAATTTTTGCCACTGGTAAAGGCTTACAGAACATGAAGTTAACCACTGCATCTGTATTTCACAGTGAGCCTAGTAATGCTTATAGGCTTACTTCCACACTCCATACCCCAGAATTATTATATTAAACACAGACATAACTCGACCTTTGCCTTTTCTGTCAGTGAGTACATAATATTTTTAATGTGCTAGCATAGTTCCAGATTATACCTGATTCAGTAACTCTTATTACAGATATTTCGAAGATTTTGAAAAAAGAATTCCAAGGCATGAAATTGAACAAATAGAAAAAATCATTAAGAAGGAAATACATGAACTTGATCCTGAATATTTGGTCACAATTTGTGGCAGTTACAGGTATGTCAAACTGATTGTCAGTTTTACCATTGTTGGTGATTTTTGTGGCAGTTACTGATATGTCATACTGATGTTTCACCATTGTCGAGTCGTGATTTTGGCAGTTATGCTTGTCATTTTTACTCTTGTTTGGTCACAATTTGTTGCAATGATGAGCCTGTCATACAGCAGGCCCATTACCGCAACTTTTACCACTGTTTCCACTTTATAGTGCCATAGTAACTCATTATGTTTGAATAACAAGCCTGATTTCAGCCACAGTGAAAAGTCTATTGAGTTACTGAAGTTTTTGAGCCTTTTCCAAAGCCAAATACTTTGCATTTTACAAAGGATAGAAGAAGCTAGGGGCATGTAATGGGTATTTGTTGTAATCAGCTTTTCATATTCATGTAATGGTGTGGATAATGTTTACAACTTACAGGCGTGGAAAATTGGAAAGTGGGGACATAGATGTGCTTTTAACACATCCTTCATACACATCTACAGATGGAAATGCAAAAAAATCTCAACTTCTGAAGGAAGTAGTCAATTCACTGGTATCAAAGAAACTCATTATTGATACTATTTCCTTGGGGGATGTCAAGTTCATGGTAAGTCTATTTTGGCAGTGAGGCAGACATTATTATTGTTCACTTTCCAAACTGTTAAATTATCTGCCACATCAACAAAAGGTACATCCATGGCAGCAGTTCACGGTAGCTAGTTATTCAGGTGAAGAATGCAGCATAGGATTGAAACAGCTTCAAATACTAGACCGAGTACTTTACTGTCAATAAATGTAGAAACTCAGTTTCACATCCTTCATGTTGAATGTATTTAATTTGAAAATTCATGTAGCAGAGGGCTAGAAAATTTTAGTTTACTTGAAATGTCTTTAACCCTTTACACACCAAATTAAACCCCATCTGCCATTTGCTGGCTTTAATAGCAGCTCACCATATTCTCCACGTTAACTGGATAAGGGTTAATAGCTTATGGAATTTGTGTTTATTATGAAACTTAGTATGGATGTCATGCCATTGTTGAGTATCCTGATTGTATATACAATACTTTATCTCCATATGGTTCGTGGAAGTGGTGAAAGAATTTTAGCATATACTATAGGTTCCTGAAAGTTTGTAAAAACATGGTGTTTTAAATAAATGCACCTTGTGTAAAGGGTGACTTAATTAGAAGTTGAAATAGCTTGTTAAACTCCTAGTGTGGCAAAAACTGGTGCACTCTTCTAAGAAGATAATGAAATGTGGGTGTGTAGCATGTTTGGATGGGAAACTCAGGTCCTCTCGGTTGCTAGACTGTGTCAGCTGGTAAATAGATACTAACATTTCAGGGCAACAGTGCCTTCATCTTCAGGGCCAAGCAGTGCAGTCACAATTTTAGAATTCATGATAAATATAGGTCTGCATGATCAGGTACTTTTGGATGTTACTATACTATTATTATCAGCCTATAGAACTGCTTGGTATGGGCAGAAAGTTGACATATGCAACCAACCTTTCTTTATATTTTAGTACTTTCAGCATTCCTTAAAATATGACAGTGTTGTACAGTTTCTGAATGCTCTAATGAGTGCTTCAGTAATGTTTTACAGTATGGTATTGGCTGTGCCTTGGTTGAGTTAGTCACCTGTCTCCCACTGTGGAGGGCTAGGTTTATTGTTTATGCATCCAGAATATAATTTTATGTTCTTCTAAACAGTGTTAATAGATATGCGGTGCAGTCTAATTATTTCCCGCCTGGCTGTGAGATGATACTACTGCTCCTGACAGGAACTTCTCCTGCTAGGTGTTCATACTTGGAATTAGGCTGTAACTTGTTATTATTGAGTAATGCCTTGTTAGGTCCACGTGTATGTTGTTCTGTTCGGGGTTTTTGTATACAAAGAAAATGGCAGACATGAAGGAACAGCGTGCCTGCATCAAATTCTGCTTTACAATGGGGAGAAATGCTATGGGAAAGTATGAAGTGTTACACCTTTTGGAAAGTGGGCAGTTGGAAGAACACAAGTTTTTGTATGGTTTTCCAAGGTCAAAAGCAGCGTGCGTCTGTTGAAGATGACAAGCAAAACAGATGAAAATGTGAATTGAGTGAAAGAACTTGCTCTCACAAATAGAAGAATCACTATCTGTAAAGTTGCTGCGAATTTCATTGGGTCATTTCAGAGTATTTGGAAAAGTAATCTGAACATGCATCAGAATTCTGCCAAATTCATGCCCTGCCTGCTGAGTGAGGAGCAGAAGAAGAATCATGTAACATGTGAATTTTCAGGTTACAAACAAAATGTCATTCCACACCCTCCCTACTCACCAGATTTAGTGCCATGGGACTTATTCCTTTACCCAAAACTCAAGATGGTGTTAAAGGGAAGGAATTTTAATGATATCACCAAGATTCAAGCAAAATTGTTTAGGGGCAATAATTGCCAAGATGCAAAAAGTGAACTTCAAAGTGCTTGGTTGTACAGTATGATTAGTGGGTTCACTGTATAAAGACATCTTTGAATGGAAAGCATTGATTAGCAAGTAAGTGTTGTTATGCAGAAACAAATTTGGTCCAGAAACTGTTTGATTGCACCATGCATTATTTTCAAGGAATCAGATATTGGAACACCTTTATGTGAAACATGCTTGAAGGTCATTTTTTTCAGTATGTTTTTGATCATGCAAGATGCTTTGTATAATATAACATCATTTCCATTCTAAACATAATTGTAAGCTGTCTTTCTTTACATTCATCAGGGAGTGTGTAGCCTGGATAAAGTGAAAAGAGATGTTAAACATGTCCATGCACGTCGTTTGGACATCCGGCTTACCCCACATGACCAGTACTATTGCAGCATTCTTTATTTCACTGGTTCTGATCTGTTTAATAAAAATATGAGGGCCTACGCTCTTCAAAATGGTTTCACCCTAAATGAGTATACATTACGGCCCATAGGCTCCACAGGTATGTACTGTTGTCATAACTTAACTAGCTATATGGTGCATAAGCCTTGTTAGGAAACTAAGAAGTCCTCGGTTAGTCAAGTAATTTTCTAGATTTTATGAAAGGAAATGATTCATTACTGTGTTTACAAGAGACCAACCCATGTACACCTGAGTCTTCCAAGTGGTCTCCATCCTTCATATTTCTCCCCAGAAACCTATATGCATTTCTGTTCTTCCCCATATGTACCACATGCTCCAACGATCTCTTTCTGATTTAATTGCCATAAGTGTTTGGTGAGGAGTATAAATCATGAAGCTCATTATGTGGTTCTTTCCAGCCTCCGCTACCTCCTCATAAGTCCTTATTCAGCACCTTGTTCCCATACACTGTCAGCCTATATTTTTCCCTTAATGTAAAACACCGAGTTTCATATTCATGTAAAACAGTTGGCAGAATTGCATTCTGTGTATTTTAATTTGTATGTTTTTGGATCCCATGTCAAAGATGAAAGGTGGAATGTTGCCATGTTAATGTCTTTATGTTTGTGTATGTTATCAAGCTGTTCACATAGTTTGACATCTGAAGACTGTTAGTCTAAGGTGGTGGTTAGTAGACATTGTTTGCTTCATTGTTTTTGGTGGTTTTTGTTGTTGCAGTTTTCAGAAGGTACATTGCATACTTCACAGCTGTCTTCGGCTTCCATTCACAAGCGTACATAGATGTTTGGTCATAACTGCCATATTTACCTCAATATGACACCCTCCTCGCCCCTTTTCAGGACAACCATACTGAAATTGTTTAACTTTGCAATTATAAAGCAATCTGCCATTTTTTAAATGAAGAACCAGGAAAAAAAATCATATCTTGTGATGTGTAAATACAATAAGCATTTTAATTTTCTGTCACACAGTATGATTTGTACATAATGTCTTGATTTGACTGAACTCAGTTTGCCACCTTCAGTTCTGATCTTTAAATTCTTAGCTTTACATACCTCAGAAGTCACCGTCACCAGCTATGGACATTAGGAATTACATAATTTGTTGACTTCCTTGTAGGACATTTCTTCATGCAAGATGACTGGGTCACTAGCATGTGATTTGTAATGTATGGCCATTTCTTAAATTTATATTATATTAATTTTGTGTAAATAATGGTGTGTCATTACATTTTTTGCCCATTGGTGGTCTATAGTCCTTATTACAGAACAATTAAAATTTTATGTGACATTCCTGCGGATGTGATACATGTATGACCCTCTGTATATATTCAGTTTCATCCTGCTTCCAGTAGTGGATATGATGCTTGGATGAAGACTGGTATCTCACTTCATATGTGTATTCATCAGTGACATAATGAAGAGCAGTATAATACCAAGCTTTTGATCCTGCCATTGTGTTTTCTTCAACATGTTTTATACTTAAGCGTATATTTTTACTTCTACAGATTGGAAGTTGTCACCTTTTTTCCCTGGTTTTAGGTATTCCAGGAGAACCTGTAGTTGTAACATCAGAGGAAGATATCTTCGAATATATTGGATATCCATACAAGAAGCCAAGTGAAAGAGATTAGTATGAATCAATGTTCATATGATTTGGTATGCCAGGTCAATTTTAGATTTAAAATTATTCAACAGCACACATGAAGAGTGCACCTGTGCTAAGGCATATAGATCTGATTCAGTACAACAGCATTCCTCATATGGAGAGATTGTAAATTTTTATGTTAAACTCTGTTTGAAGTGTATATATTTTTTCTGCAATTATTATTCTGTTATGTATCTTAACCACATAGTTGTATTCATTGCTTTGTTCTTTCTGAACTTCTGATCAGTTTGTCAGTCCATTTTATTCTTCACTAACTTAATATCCACTTTACCATCATCAATTCCAGGATGATTTGGAGTCTTCTGATGTGATTTAATCCTTTGGTCCCAGAGCTGAACATTTAGTTTTTAGGTCACCATTTCTGTAAAATATGAATATTGTATGAACCAGAAAAATTGCATTGTGAAATATATGGTATGTTGTGGAGAAAAAACTGTAACTGTTGCATGTCTCAAAAACTTAAGTACGTAAATTCGTTGACTAAATATGTAAAATGCCATCTCTGAAGAGTAGCAGTATGCCCATCGGATGCACAGGATGCATGGCATAATGGTTAAAATTCTCTCTATGGAACTTGTCCAGGTCAACACCCACATAATTCAATCCTCCTTACATATTGGAGATTCAGTTGGCCACTTTTGTGTTCCTACATGCTTCTCATCAGATATTTTAGCATAATCTTTTTGATTGTATTTCTTTTTATTCTTGAGGCCACTGACCAAAACTCAGTATGTGACATGTTGGTAATGAAATGTAAATATCTCACATGGCAAGTGAAGAAGAATAAAGTTTTCTGTGTGGTTAAATTATGTCATTGTGGTGCATCAAGGATTGGTTTGGGGGGGGGGGGTACTCCATGCATACTTTGGGAGTAGGCTGAGTGTCTTCAACTTCATGACCCAGCCACATTAACACTGGCAAAAGGGACCTTGTCCTTCTGAACAGGAGACTGGCTTGATCCTAGTGTCATTTTGTGTGCTATGGAGTTATAAAAGCACTTGCATCAGCCCATAGCTTGTACTTGCTTAGCAATTCTAGCGCCTTCGTGAAGGACAATGAATCCATATAAATTGATAATACTGACACCGTGCTTAATAAAGGAATTTGTATAGTGAAGTGACCAAGTATGGAACTGTACTTTTCAAGTTGATTTGACACAGGCGTAACTATTGCATGAACTGGAAAATGCAAAGAGAAATTGTTACTCTATTTAGGCCATCAGCTTAGTATCATGTATTGTTCTGCACTGCCTCACAGACTTACGGAGGATGACATGCACATTAATTTTACACGCACGTTGCCTCTGTTAGACGCATGTCGCCAACGATGTTCCAGTCTGCCAAGTTTAGCGCTACTGTTGTACTGGACGCTACCTCTCTGCGTTCAGTGTGCTGTCACGGACGAAAATCAGGCATTCGAGACGGGCTTTGGTTCCCGATTGGCTATCTCTCTGTTAAAGTCAGTGGTCGCTTTTTGAAACGGGGTAGCCATGCCACTGCCACAATGATACAGCGTTACATTAATATACACAAAATTTTCGTAGTGTCGATCAGTACTACAGTAGAGTCCGCTTAAAATATCATAAATAATAGTGATATTACATTCTCGACAGTGGCTGCTACTAAAGCATGATCGCAAAGTATCGTGCTGGTCGACACTGTGAGTAACTTTTGCGTAGATTAATGTATCGTGGTATCATTCTCTCAGTGGCATGGCTACCGCGTTTCAAAGAGTCACCACTGACTATAACAGAGAGGTAGCCTACACAGGAAAGTAAGTTCGTCTCGAATGTCTGCTTCACGTCCGTCATGGCACAATTAACACAGAGCTTTGTCGATCAATTCTAACAGTAGTACCACACTTGGCAGAGGCAGACTGCGAGATTGTTGGCCACACGTCCATAGCAGATCCCTTTATTTATTAGAAAAAAAAAAGACTGTGATCGAACAGGTTTTGAAGGCCGTTAGCACATGTAAATTGAATCTACACTCGACAGACATCGATAAACGTAACTTTATTGATACATGCCAGACCAGTTCGTTGCCGTACTAAGCACTAGCACTTAGCTTCCACGGTTTTGTAGGACAAAGTGTTGTGTGGCTAACTAGATGATCTGTGGTGGCACAGGTACGTGGTTTGTGCTAACGTACCGTGGTTACATTTGATCCGTGGAAATCAGTGTGCAGGGTAGCACACTTCATCGCTGTTTAAATCATCCTTGGCGATACTAGTCCGTAGTGGTTGTTGTGTGCTCGAAGTTTAGTGTGATTAGTTCCCGAATTCCTGGATATCTGGCACAAAAAGTATGGCCAAAACAGTGGATTTGGAACTGAAAAAGGTATTGTCATGTTAAAATAGCCCAACTTTGAAATGCTGTATTTGGGATTCAGAAATATATTGACTATGGTAATGGTGTTTAGTTGACAGTAAGTTTATAAATTTGTGTCTTTCCGATTTGACTTGGATGATGCTGATTTTAAATTGTTCACAATTTAGTAGGCCACATTACATACTTCTGTGCATAGTCTTCCAAGTGCTTTGGATGACGGCATTTCTTCGCTAATTTTTTGTTTTGTTTTCGTAGGCTTTTGCAGAGCTGCATCAGAAACTGACAGACACAACACACAAAATGAAACTTGCTGATGAAGAGATTAGTTGCCTGAAAATGTCTATACATCATGCTCGACTAACTGATTCAGAAATTACCGTAAGTATATGTTTACAAGAGTAAACATTTAAGTTCCATCAAAGGATGGAAGATGTTATAATTGCATCATTTCTTATGAAATTAAATATCTTCGTCTTTGTACAGTGGAAAGACTAAGCTTTGGACTGGACAACTGAGGACTCATGGTTTAATTCCCAGCAGGGGCAGTAGGTTGTTTTCTGAACTGCCCATTCTGGGTCTGGTATGCATGCAGTCTTCTGTTTGTTGCATACTTGCAGGTCTTTCCCCAGGGTTAAAGCAGCCAAACCCTGTGGCTGAATAGTCACCTCAATCTAGTGCCAAAATTAGCAGTGAATGGAGCCACACATCTGTTCTCCATTGCCTTCGTGGAATGCATACATGCACATTTAATTTACAATGGAAAAGGAAATGCACCACATAAACTGATATCTGTACATGCAGATACAGTTTGCAATGCTTAACAGAGTATTCTGTTTGAAGCATGACATTCTGAATATAATAGCATGGTCCCTAAACCAAAGAATTTTGTTACATACTTTCACTAATGAATTTCAGTATTGTGTATGTTTTGGTAACTGAAATGTGTGCACAGTATACACCAACAGATTTTATTAATACCTGAAGGGCAGAGGTTGAAATTTGCACACTTTTGTTTTGATGACATAGAAGATAGAGGATTGGGAAATGAAAGCCTTCAAATCTAGGGACTGATGTGCTGCATCAAAACCTGTAACACTGAATTTCTGAACTGTACAGTGATTCAAATTGTTTTATGTTTACCAATTTAAATAAAAACTCTTTTAAGATTTGTGTTTTCTTTGTGTTTAGAGGCTAGATTCTGACACAAAAGTATATGAGAGTGTTGGGCGAATGTTCTTGCTGACAGATATTCCAAATGTACGAAACCATCTTCAAAACAAATTACAAACTTGTGCTGAAAAAATTAAGGTGCTTGAGGTAAGTTTACTTATTTTACAGGTTTTTTTATTTATATGATAAATGTTGCCACAGATCATTGTGTTGTTTCAGTAGGCAGTGTTTCACTGCTGTTCTAGTTTGCTATGAGTAGGGGCCCACACACTAGTTCAGTGTATTGCATTTTATATTAGGTTTCAACTCATTATATGCAAAGTTGTTGCAAATATTTTCCTTTGGCTTGCTAAAGTGCATCACTTCTAAAAAAAACTGTTTGTTGCATGTCATAATTCTTATAACTTCAACGAGCTGATAGGAAGTGTCTAGTCCCTATGTAATCACATTATGAATCATGCCAAAAGTTCGTGAACGGATCCCAGGATGTGTACGTAATTTTTTATTTGCAAGGGTGCATTTTAATTCAGGGTTGGTTTGTTTTACTTCTAGAATAACAAGAGTTACCTGGAGAGAAGTCAGAAAGACAGTGAGAATAACATTCGTGAAATGATTCAGCAGCGGAGAGAGAAGGCTCAAGAAACTAACTAGTACCCACTGTCATATATAAGTGTAAAAAGCCTTACTACCGTTTTTCATTTTACTGCTTACAAGACTGTTACTAACCTAGAAATTTCATTCTTCTCTTCACATAATGTACTCTTGGCCACTATTTATGTACTTTATTTATTGATGTATTAAATTCTATAATTTGATTTTTTAATTGGAATGTTTTTATTCAGTTGTGTGCGCTGGAGCTGTAATATGACCGAACAAGTATGTAAACGTTTGGGCACCATTTTGCGAATGCACCTGTAATTTAAACTGTCAATAATATTGTACCCATAAAGTTGAATTTCTTCAGGAACCTAAGCACTATACTGTTAAATCATGGAGTATGGCGACCAGAGACTGTATCATCATCATCCAATCACATGTACCAAAGGAAGAGAGCCATTGTAAGTTGAGTGGGCCACAAATACAATGTGGGATGTGATGAGAGAACAGAACTTCTCCTGTCTAGTCAACAGCCAGTCAGTTTAGTCCTTAATATTGTCTCCATTTTTGATCCAAATAGGACTCCAGAGACATAACAAATCCACTTGCCCATAATCTCACAACTTGCTTTACACATATATTTTTATAGGAGACATATAAAAACTAAGAAGGGGGGGAGGAGGAGGGGAGTTCCTACCCTTATTGAACAACACATCATAGAGACCAGTCACAAAAATATTTTTATAGGAGAATGTGGTGGTGGTTTTATCCCAAGGGAGAAAGCCTCCATCGCCAACTGAAAAGATGCAAACCAGAGCTGGTCTGGTTATGGTGAATAGAACGTCTGCCAGAAGTGTGGCTCAAAGCCTTGTCACCAAACTGACCTATACAGGCTCACCATTCCAAAAAATGTTTATTATTAAGATTTGAGAGCAACAATAACTGTGCAGCCTGAAAATTCAAGTCTTCTTGGATATGACACCATGTTGGTGATGAGCAGTTTATGATTTTTGAAAGAATGGTAGTGACCTCGTGTGTCAACCATACCTATGTAGCATGTGTTTGTCCAAAGTAATTGTTCTTCTTGGACTGCTTGACCCCATACATGAAGGCAGTAGTCTTTTGAAACATCAGAAGTACTTGCCCAGTGACACAGCAGAACACCGCTGTCACACCTCAAAAATCGCGCAGTTCATCTTGCATATCACACATTACGTATGGTAATAAAGTATCAAATTTTTAATGCACAGAGACTCAACTGAAAGCTGTTGTGTTTGCAGAGCTAACTGCTCAGCTACCAAAGAAATTCTGTAGCTTTTATGGAACTCCATTTCCAAGTTCACAAATCCCTGCCACTGGTTCAAAATTTGAGCTGAATCAAGTCCATACACTCTAACAGTTTTAACAAGATCCAGTTTAATATCATTCTCCCATATACTGCTAGGTTTCCTAGTGGTCTCTACCCTTCAGGATAACTAATCAAAATTTTTATCTTACTTCTCTCTCCCATGCACAATATGCATTGGCTCTCTTTAACGTGGCCTTCTTCACACATGGTTATAAACAAACTCCTTATTACAATTAACCCTTTGACGTCTAATGACTGTGGTGGTCGTACCGCACCGCTAACCGTTGCATTTTATATATATATTCAACACATATAGGTACTGAATATTTTAAACATGGTATATACTCTCTGTTTTTTCCTCTTCAAAATGCAGTTTGTTTCATAAATCTAACATATTTGGTTCCTGTATTATTCACATTTTATATAGAGGGTGCGCTAAAATTAAAAAAATAATTTTGGCACCAAAAGGTTAAGTAACTGGTTTGCCTAAGTTCACTGCATTTCCAAAATGAAATGCATTATCTAGACTGGCCATAAAATGTAGTTTTGAGTTTTTTAGTGCAGACTGCAGATTTTCCTAACCTGCTGTAGAACACCAGCATTTGACACTTGATACCGATATCATTCAATAGTTACAGCTTAAACAATACACACTGTCCAATATACAAAATCAATGAAACTGGTGAGTTTGTTCAATGAAGCCATAAAATGACAGCATAGAATTTATGCACATACTGTTACACACGTAATATCCAACATATTCATAACAGTTTATTAAGGAAATGAACTTTATATCCTAGTATACATCATCACAGTCCAAATGCAATTTTATATGGCAGCACATTGAAATGTGTACTTATACATGACACCATAAATACCTCTATCATGGCCATCAGCAGATTCTTATTTTACTGTGCCTGCCATTTGCACTGTTACTGCTGGTGGTGTTTATGGACACATTCTGGGTACTTCTGTCATGTGGAAACTATGTAAATTCATTTTTTACATGTGGTGTTTCCCAGTTGAATGTACTTCTACCACTTTACTTTTCATAATATAGTCATCTAAGGTTATTTACAGCATTCACATAGGGGATTATAATGAGAAGGTCAGTAACAACTCTCATGTAAGATGACAATTACTTTTTTAAAACTCTGCTTCAGTTGCACACACGGAACAAAGTGTAATTCAGGAGAAGACTGTAGCAATACTTGTTTATAAGTAGGAATATTTAGTATTGCAATGTTGCAATGGATGTTGCCAGAAGAACAAGCATATTATGACAGAAAATTCCTACATACTTTTGATACTTGATTTCCCAAACATCTGGCTGTTGGCAGCCAGCTGTGAAAATTGTTGTACTACAGAGATCCACATATTTTCCAAAAATGTAGGAGTTACCCCCAAATTCTAGTTACCAGAAAGATGAGAAGTGAATCCAAAAATGACTCGACAGTTCTGGACTGACCTGTGGGCCTCACTGTTACTTGGCACTTTCTGCCCTGTGCATGTGAATTGATATACATTTTTGTGTGTCAAGAGTGAATAAAATGCAAAATTTATAGTGAAAATATGAGGTGCCACTGTACAAAATTTAATCACCTAAGTAAACAGATAACACCATGGATTTGTACACCCCGGGAGCAACATGGATTTGTTTGGTTCAAGCATTAGTTCACAGAGTTGTTCTGAATGGAAGAGAACTGAATATACATGTCTGAGCAAGTCCTAAGAGCACCATCTCCATATTAGTATTGAAAAATGTCTGAACATTCTAGCTACTACACTTTGCACTGCTCACATGTAATATGAAACCTGAAATAATACACCACAACATTTTGTTTTTAAATGCTGCATTTGTTGATATTACAGTTTTATAGATGTCTACATGCAGTAGCATTTATTTTAATTCTAAACTCTAACCTCCAGATTTTTTTTTTGCATGAGCAACTTTTCCTCCTGGTTGCCTTTTTCTCAGTCATTTCATAATTACTTACTACTTCCACAGCCAACTCTGTTTCTGTTAAAGACCAATTATCGATACAATAAATCTGTAATGTCATTTTCTCAATTCCTTCTGGAAAGCAACTACATTTAAACAAAGAACTGAGTTTATTATTCAAACATATGTACAGAAAAACTACTGCTTATTTTTCTACAAATGCACAGAAACAAAAAAAAAATTGCAACTGAATTACATAAGCTGTAATTCCTTTAATGGCTCCCAAAGTAATACCATAAAAGAGAAAGCATGTTTTTGTTATACACGAGGCAAGCCAGCTGAAATTGAAGATTCAATTCCACACTCATCTCTGCCTTGAAGAATACGGACATATCCATTATCACCCCAATCAGAATTCCAAGAGTTGGCAATAAGCCAGTAGGGGGTACTATTTTCTATACCCCAACCCAGAATCCTGATGGCATGACCACCAAGTTCTGAGCCAGCTACATGCTGGTACACACCTGTAAAGACCAGATTACTCCGATAATATTCAAGTAACATAGTTACATAACACATGCAGTATGTAGGCAAAGAAACAACTTTATCTTAAAAGTAAGAAGAAATTCAGCATAACGTAATCATTCTTAAATGTTATTTTGTATCGTTATAACTGTACGTCATATGCAGTCATAGAAATAAATAACAAGACTAATACAAAACCACCTTTCTGACATGAATTTTCAAAATAAAATAATCATTGCACAAAAAAGACATTGAAAATATTCTGCTCAAACTCAATGGCACATGTAACTGCAGAAATTACATTGGGAGGTGAGGTGATGCTTTTACCCTTAATCTTTTAGTGGCCAAATATGTTACTAATGTAACAATATGCATGTGGTTCAAATGGCCAAGCATCGCATTGTTTCATCAATCCTGCTCACCACTACCTCCAGTGAAAAGACAGCCATCATCCCCTCAATACCAGAAGATTCCCAGCTTACATACATTTTTCATGGGGACTACAGAGGTGGAGAATGGGAGGAGAAGGTCTTAACCACTTGATGGTTCCCTAACCAGACTAGGAAGAACTACACCCATACCCTCAGCCAGAACAGTTTTCTCCAGCTACACTCCAAACTCCCAAGTAAAGATTATCATGTTATCCAGAGTCCATTGTAGAATGACTCACCTTGGCCCTCCCAAGACATTTGGCTCAAATTTCTTCCAATAGCCGCAGCCCACAAGTTTGCATTATATTCCAATATAGTACCTCATCTGAAGAGGCTACAGTTCCCTTTCTTTTCGAACCTTTAATTTCCTCCTGTGGAGGTGGGTTTTGGTGCATAACGTTACAGTGCTGTGAGCAACTTGACATTACACGCAGCAGAATGTTAGGAATGCGATGAACTGGGAAAGATATGGAAGGAAGCATTCATGGCATAAGTGAGGTAATATCCCAGCATTTTGCTGTAGCGAAAAAATGGAAAACCCAAGTTAAGGTACTTAATGACACGGCTAAGATTGAAACCAGGCATTTCATTATTACAAGTTAGAGAATCACTTCTACATTAATCTATTTTATCTTGCTGTGAAGAGCAGTACCTCCTGTATTACAACTGTATGCTAATACAACTGATCTCAATAACACTTTAATCTCTGTTGGCCTTAAATGTATACAACTACACATGATGTTGGAAGCATTGGTTCAGACAATATACGGTAAAGAGAAGATGCATACATACTACATTACATAGTCCTGCCATAAGTTCTGTTACAACTTTCATGTTGTCCAAAGCTGGAGACAATGAGGCGGGAGGGTGGTAAGGATGGCTGTTTTTGAACTACTGTCCCTTCAGGTACTTGTGCCAAGGCAGTATGCTCTCGCCTCTCACATCGTCAGCATGGAGTGCGGTGTCAAGTAAAATCATGTGGCTGTGATTGCCCTTTACAATTGCGGAAAATCCTATTTTCAAACTCCTAAACCATTGAAAATTTCACGAATGTTCATCTATTGGGCAATTAAATATTATAGGGAACTCTGGAAGGTTGAAGACAGGGCTTGGGCAGAACGCCTGAAAAGTGTGAGGGCTGAAGCCACTATCAGAACAGTAAGGAGCAAATTTGCCGAAATCCTCTCTGGAAACAGAAGATCATGTCCCAAAAGCTGGACATATCAACCCAATCAAGTCATGCCCCATCAGAAATGATCTACACACAAGTGCACACCTCCACTCAAAGGGACACCTCCTTACTCCTGCTTTGAAGGAGATCTGATGGACAAGAGCAGAGCGTCTCGTCCAGTGGCACGCTGAGAACGGGCACAAAAACATCCTTGTCATGGACAAGATAATTTTCACCATCGAGGAGCAGTATAACAATCAGAACAACAAGTTTTATGCTCAAACATCCCTTTAGGTGCATTCTGAAGGTGCAGAGATGCCATCACCCTTCCTACATCATGGTTTGGAGGCAGGTGTCCCATCAGGAGTGGCACATCTTCATTTTTGCAAAAAAGGGGTGAAACTGGTGTCCGAGTAAATCAAGAGGATGTGCTACAAGGAGTTGTGAAACATCTTAACATGACCCTCTTCAGTGTCAGGAATGGGTCTTCCAGCAGGACTCAGTTCCTGCCCAAAAGGCCAAGACGACTCAGGAGTGGCTGCAGAGGAACATTCCGGCCTTTATCAGCGCTGAGGATTGGCCCTTGAGGAGTCCAGACCTCAACCCCCTGGACTATAAACTGTGGGCTGTTTTGGAGGACATGGCTTGCCGAAATGGTCACAACAACCTGGACAGCCTGACAAGATCCCTCGTGAAAACAGTGGCAGAGACCCCCCTGGAGAAGGTGCATGCCGCAACAGCAGTGGCTGGAGCGTCTCGAGACTTGCGTTCGGGTAGAAGGTGACCATTTTGAGTGACATTATTATAAATAAAAACTTAAAACTATTCTTAATAAATTATTTGGCTCGAAAAGTGGATGTTCTGTTTCATTTTCCTTCTAGGTCACAAAATCCTGGTAACAGAACTTATGGCAAGACTATGTACATATATGTAAGCAAATCATTATGTATACAACAGTACCTGATTTGTATTGTAGAAAATCCTCAAAAACTGTGAATGCACCTTCGACAGGGCCATTAGTCATTATCTCATGTTTAATCTTCTCAACATCATTTTCAATACTATATGAATCACTACCTGAAATTTTCAAGAAAGACGCACTGTAAAAACACCCATAAAAGAACAATATAATAAAAATAAAAAAGTTGTTAATAATCATGTACATGCCAAGAAAAGCTGTCTCTTGAGCACATTACACAAACTAATACAAGACAATTTTTAATACTAAAAGTTATAGTTGTCATGCCACACAACCAGTAAAGACAACTCTCAATGGCATTTTGTTCCCTGCAGAAGTGCCAATAAAAATACGTTTGTCAGCCAAATGTTTTGCCACAGTTAAGCCCTTGTATAACTCTTTAGCATGATTTTCATCTTAGTATGATGAGTAATGTTTTCACAGGAGAAGGTGATCCTTCTCAGACCTCCTTGGGAATACGCTGAAGTTGCATGAAGAATGCTCCTCTGAAATGCCAGTACCTACATACCATTTTCCATACTGTCATATGCCAGAAGACAGGAATCTTCAGTGCAATTTTTGTCCACCTGGACTGTTACATTTATAACAAGCACATTACTGTTTATTATCTGTACACTGAAACTTACCAAAGTGCTTGTCTTTTTTGTAAGGTACATCATAACCTTCCTCACATTGTTTCACACAGCGTGGAGTACTATGTCCCTTTTCGCATGGGATTCGAGAGCCATTAACATGATGTTCACATGGAGCAATGGCATATGGTTGGCATCCCTGGATAAAAATGTAAAATACTATGACATTTACTCTCAAGACATACACAAAACTGTAACTGTAAAAGGGTTTTTATATGCTGCACAACAGTCTTGTTGAAAGAACATAAATATTTGGTCCCAAAAGGGATAAAAAAATCACACAACAGAAAACTTCAAAATATATAATCAGGTCACTTAGTATTGTCATGATGGAGAAACATGAAGTTATGAAAGTCCTAGAAAAGTACCTAAGGTGGGTGAATAAGGAATTTATACAAAATCTGTTGGACAGCATAAATATTCTCATCAGAATATTTATTCCCGGTCATTTGTTCAGAGTGCCAGACAAAATTTCACATTCATAAAACACAACAGGTAAGAGACTTCAGTATTCCCATTGGCATCATTTCACCAATGGTCTGTAAACATGTAACATGGATGCTATATAATTTTAGCAAATGCTAATGTTCATACAAAGGACAAATTTTGTGTAATAATTTGTATTAATCATTACTTTCATTTCTAAATTCATGTGCACCAAAGATTGCACAATAATAGAGCACGGGCTCGAGATTAAAGGCGCAAAAATGACGTCACTGGTGCCTCTCCTTTGTGTTATTTGTGGCGTGGGACCAGTTCAGCGCATAACTCCGAGCCACAAGGGTGCATAGTGAACATTAGCGAGTGCATGTGTAACTCTGAGCCACAAATGGCATATATTCTTGTTTTTAAGCTTTCGCCGTGTTCTAAATGTAATTTGTTCCTTTTTGGGTAATTCCCCGGCGTCTGAGTTCTAATTGCCGATGTTTCAGAACTCATGGTCGGTTCCATTTTCATAGGCAGGTGCCTATGAAGATGGAACCGACAGTGAGTTCCGAAACGTCGGCAATTAGAACTCAGACACCGGGGAATTCCCCAAAAAGGAACAAATTACAAATGGAATATAATTAACAGTGTAGATTCTGTATTTGCAACATAAACCACTACAATCATATTGCAAGGGGCAATTACAATTGTGTTACCATAAGGGTGATAACAGAACAATCCACACGTCAATGTTAATAGGTCAAGTGAACAGTGTAGCAAGTTCATCTGTAATTCCTAGCCTATGGCACAAATAAGTTTGTGTTATGCACGAGGCAAACACCTTCTCCTACAACATTATTACTATACAGTTAACAATGTGAACTAATTACAAGAAACATTAACCAGTTCTAGTGTACAAAATTACATTATTAGTGCTTAATAGTAAAACTAATTTACATTTGCTTTGACCGGCATTTATTTATGAATAGATTCATTTCTGTTCACGCTTATATGTTCCCCTGAACCAGAGCAGGGCGCCTACAGCCAGCATCATCATAATGCATCCCCCCCCTTTTCTAAATTTCAGTATGCACTGCCAAATTTATTTTCTTGTACTTTCACCATGATGGTAAATTCTCTTACTGCAATTCAAGTAAATACGAAATTCACTTTATTTTCAAAGGATATCCAAATTATGTATTTGTTATTCCTCTTCCTGATTATCATAAATGATCATACATTTATTGTTAGCCTCAATGGAAATGGATTTTACACAGTGATCCAGTGATCAACAGAATTTAATTCTATTTTTCAAACCTATCTTGTAAGAACAGGAGGAGAAAAGATGGCCACTGAATAAATTAATGGGCCATAACACCCCCCCCCAAAAAAGTAGAACCTCAACAGTTTGAAGTGAACAGGACTAAGGATCCCTCTAATTACCAAAAGCTTGGAGTATGAAGATTATGATAATTTAGAACATACTACTTATACAATGTTGGACACACTGTATTAAACCATACTACATATGTAACACTGTATTAGAATATCAATGTATACAACAGTACAAAAATAATTAAAATTTACACTAGTAACTTACACTGTAAAGAAATCAAAAAAAACTCTCCCTCCCATGTAAGACGCAAAAAAGGCTTTAAAGGCCTGACTACAGCACAGCGGCTGAAACCAAATGGTACCTTTAGCATTTGGGGCTTGAAGAATTGCAACTGCACTGTACTTTTTTTTTTTTTTTTATTGTGGCCGAACATGGGCTATGGCCTCCTCATTCATGAGATTTCTAGATCACATACAACAATGCACCACAGGCTGTAGGACTTCTGGACAACACACAACATTCACAAAAGACAGACATCCATGCCCCTAGTGGGATATGAACCCCCAATCTCAGCAGGCAAGCACCCACAGACCTATGCCTTATACTACGCTGCCATTGGGATCGGCACTGCACTGTAATACTTCTTCAATATATAGCCTATATATATATATATATATATATATATATATATATATATATATGTGTGTGTGTATATACAGGTACAGGAAGAGGTCATATAGAGCATTCCAAATATGTCATTACCTGATGTGAATTATATGAACCGCCACTGACAATCCCCTTTTTCACCCAATAATTCCAAGCTGCGCCAGGGAATCCCCCACTGCAGCCAAACCCACAAGAAGCACAACACGAAACCAGATCCTCTGCTGAAAAGTGGAAGTGCTGTGTGCCATTTGAATGTATGCAAACCCTGTCTGACATGGCTTCCACAGCACCAAATGCCTAGAAGATAAATATACAGAGATTTACACACTAAAACACTTACAGAGCACATCACCTGTTTATTTAATTAATTTTTAATTTGTTTTACTACTTTATAATTTTTTTCTGAGCTTACAATGCTCGTTATATAATTTTCCTTATTCCATTTCATTTGCAAAATGATCAATAACCTGATTCACTCATGAAGATAATAAAATATACCACCAGTACAGAAACCAGAGATTCAAAAGCCTGTCTCAATACACATTACCACACCCAAAAATTAAAACAAAAAATCCAATACTTCTCCCACAGTGAACTGACTTAAAAAACTGACACCCAGTGCAAAACTGTCACGTTTCAGTACTACATGGACTTAAAACCTATCTGCTAACTTGACTGCACTGAAGTAACTACAAATAATACATACAGTTGAGGCCTGCTCAGTATAACTACTAGTTTAATAGTTATGTCACCATTAAACACATATAATGCAATCTGCATTTACATATATGGAAGGTTTATCTTGCACATGTCAGTAGCATGTTTTATGTTGAAAACAGCATTCTCCTATGATAAGATGGATCCAGGGCCAAAGCATGTTAAAGAACTCATACCATAAGGTACTGACGACAAAAAGTCCATCTTGTGGTCAATGAATCAGAAATAGGTACAATAAGAACTTCAATCCAAAGGCAATATATATGCAGAAATATTAATATCTTTAAGCTTTTGAATGTACAAAAGTGTATAATAAGTTAAATGTCAATGGTATAAGAAAAACACTGGGGTGAACAGACAATGTCAAGGAAATGAGACACTTCTAAAACTAAACTAACAAAAAGAAACGTCAAGGACATCCATTCTCATAAAAATGACGACTCTGCAATGCAACACCAAGGCATTACAGTATGCTACAGTACAACCACATGGTGACAGACTATTTGTACTTAGTTACATTAGTTTAAGTGATTAGATAAGCGTAAATGATATGATTGATTAAGAAAAACGGTGTGTTTGAATAGATGAGTAACAAATACAAGAGACAAGTTTGCTTTGATACCAAGCCAGTAAATGCTTAAAATTCTAACAGGAACCATCCTGTTGTGTTGCAACAAATGTAACAATTCATTACATCAATAACACAACATATATTAATCAGCAACTTCTAAAAGTTGGCAAAATGTTTCAGTTACAGTGAGCCATCATCAGGTCAAAAACAGAACCTAGTTCTGGTACATTCACATCAAACTGAAAAACCTTTTTGAAGCATATGTAATGTCCCTCTAAACACTATGCAACTCTATAATTTGCATCATCGCAACAAAAAAATCTACTAACTTGGTTAAAGGACTGGTACAGACTGCCAAAGCCTATAATATATATTTGCAGTTTTCAAACCAGTCAAGACTGAGATTGCACTCTTGTGGATGACACAACACACTTTTATTGGTTATTACCACCACTAGCAGCAACTGGCTGCTCCCACACTACTCAGGGTAAATCCAGAAATATCATAACCCACAAGAACACAACCTAATGCTTTTAACTTTTTTAATTAGCAATCCTTCTTGGCATCAAGCTCCCCTCCACATGCACAAAGAAGAAGGAAAAAACCCAATAATACAAAAAAGGCAATTTTGAAATATATGCACAAGTTACAACTATATGAATACTCACAGGCAGAGAGTTTATGAATATAGAAGGAACACTTTGTAACGGACAGCAACAATTTATTGAAAATTGTGGCACTGCAGGAAATGCAGTATGTACCTTTTAAATCACACAGCATGTACATGTAAAAACCACCATCAGATGGAGGTATATACAGGAGGCACGACCAAAAGCAAGCACATTACATACATTTTGAATCACGATTTATTCTAGCATACAGAATGAGCAAAGAACAAAAGTACAACACAAACTATTCCTACCAATTGTTAACCTTCACTCTCCAGTGATGTCTATGATTTGACGTCAACATTGTGTAAACTGGCCACATCAGCACCAGCCAAAGTGCTCATCTATGCCACCTCACACCAAACTGCAGTTAAAATATCCTCTCTATATGCAAATTGTCCATGCAATGGCTGATTCAATTTGGGAATCAGATTATGATCACATAAACTGAAGGTGGGATAATCGGAAGGCTGCTGTAATACTTCTCAACCCCCCAGTACCAGACAGCATTCCTAACAGCATCTGCTGAGTAAGCTGATGCATTGTCATGTAAGATGGTATTTTCAGCCAGTTTTGGATGCTTCTCCCTAAGGGCATAACGTACCTGCAACTGAAGACAGACCCTACAATACTGTGCATTCCTGGTTTGATCCTGGCCAAGGATAACACACAAGAATACCATGGATATAATATCCTAAATTATCATCAGCTTTGTAGATGACAGATTTTGTCAAACCCTGTATTCTAATGGTGAATGGATTACACCACTCAGAGGACTGGCATTTGATTTCAAGTTCACAGGATCTTGCTCACATCTCATCAATTGCAACGACACAATTCAACATGTTCCTGCCTCTGTTCCCGATAAATACACCACCCACCGCTGTGCACTTTTCAGTCCTGTTGTAAAATTAGGAGCACTGTTGACCCTGATGCCCCTGTATGCTCCCCTAAGTCCCTCAGTCTGGTATCCGTCTTCACCCATGCACTGCTGATTAATCACAACCAATGTAACTATTAACCTTCTGGCGCTGGAATTATTTTTTTTTAATTTTAACACACCCTGTATATAAAATGTGAATAATACAGGAACCAAATATGTTAGATTTATGAAACAAACTGCAATTTGAAGAGGAAAAAAATGGAGAGTATATACCATGTTTAAAATATTCAGTACCTATATTTGTTGAATAAATAAATAAAATGCAACGTTTAGAGGTTAGCGGTGCGGTGCGACCACTATAGTCGTCGTTAGGCGTCAAAGGGTTAATGTGCAAACAATGTCAACTGCATGCATGTAGGGAGTTGATACTTTTCCAGTTCTGAATGCCTGTACACACCTTGTAACTGCTCGGTACAAGAGGACAATCACCCAGTGCTTCAAATAGCTCTAGAGGGCAATCCCATGTATTTTTGCCATGAAGAACTGCTGTTACTTCACACAAATGCTTCTCCACTTAAAAGTTCAGAGACTTAAATTTCAATATTAGGTTGCCAACACAATGATGACATACCAAATGCAAGTGAAATGTTATATATATATATGTGTGTGTTTGGGTGTGTGTATGTGTACACACGCCCCTAGCTGATGGTAACACAAGTATATACTGTGCTTTCAAGAGCACTTAGAATTCCGTTTTTGGCCCCCAAAACAATCCATGACTCATGTATTGCCCATGTATAATCTGAATTCACGGTCTATTGAGCCTACCACACTGCAGAGTTAAGTTTGCAGCTACCTCTGTTACTGTATGTACATCCCAACAAACACATTATTGACACTGTGTCACATTATACCCTACGAACATACAGGAACTTAAAACATCTGCTGCTGTGTACCAAATCTAGACTGAAATATTAGCACTTCAGAAATATGGTATGATGTGCTGCTGACACTCATCCATATGCATCACCTGATGCTGACAGTCCACGCATGGGGTGTCCCTTTCACCATACACCTAATCATGGCACCTTCACTGCACAGAAAGCTTGCAACCACTAGGACATCCTGTGACAGATGTCATCCTCGGGTACAATAACGAAAAGGACATCTGGATTTGAAATTTTTATTTCATACTGCATAATGAAAATTAAATTCATATCATGAAAGAGCACCAACAGGTGTTAGTAAAAAAGGAAGATACCTTTGTATTTTGTTACCTTTACTGGCAGTAATAGTAACAATATGCTAGATGACTAAAAACCAGTCCCATTGCCCTGTGAAAGAAAACTCATACATCAATTAACCTGTAAAATGAGAATCATGAACTTTCTTGAACACATGTAACATTCTCTTTTACATGTATATATAAACGAAGATGGAGGACTGACAGGACAGCTCCACACATTCTCATGCTCAGCAATAGATGGGAGTTGAGAGATCAGCTTAAACCTGCTGCTTTGCTTTCAGCAAATATCGCCAGTAGCTAACGAATCAGTGGCTGGTCTAATACACTAGAGATGAGAAAAATATCATCCCTGCCTGTAATCAAACCATCCTTTGTCATCCAGCCCACTGCCTAGTCACTAAATGACTGCTCTACCCTGACTGCATCCTGCGGTTTATTCATTCTAGGATCTTGTCCTCTATATCTCAAAGCCACTAAACAGTTTTTCATTTGTGAAAGTCATTCCAAGCAGTACGAAGTGCTATTTCAAACGTTTCACTGAAGTTATCTTATCTTGTATTTGCAAATCCTTATCCTTACTGCTGATAATATTACATATAAGACTTCCTTACCCAGCATGATCCACATGACCCTTGGTCACGTATCTCCTTTATAGTTGGACAGTCAGGCCATTGTTCTCTAGCATCAAATTCATCTGGAAGTTCGATACTGTCTAGTCCACCAGCTTTTGGTGGCAGACTAAACAAATGTGCATCACGGTGCACCCCCATCAGTTGACGGATATAAGCAAAAGGAGTGTCCTCCACAAAATTCCGTCCAGCCTAAAATAAGGTTCACAAAATTACCACTAGAAGTAACATAACATTTTTTTCTGGTGGGGGGAGGGGTGTATATTTTTTAGGGTCTCAGTACTGAAAGACTGTCAACTTCTGGATCAGATATTTGGTACAGAATTTGGAGTCACATTATCATCTGTTACAGACATATTACAAAAACATCTACACATAAAATGTCATCAGGTGCTGATGGCTGTGGGGCATCAAACTACTTGAGATGAACTACCTACTTCTGTGGTTAGGAAACGTTACCAAAAAAAAGGGCAAATAATTTATTTATTGACAACAGATTTGTGACACTACATAAACTAATGCATGATCTGAGGTTCCCATTGTTGTACTGCTGAAGATTCCATCTTCCAAGATGTAATGCTATGTAGTTCCCTTCTCAGGTGTTGACACACAGAAGTCAATGCGTTATATATTTATTGTTATTTGACAATCCAGCCAACATTATAGACTATAGTGTCAGATGACAGGATCATTAGTGAACAATGATTGGGAAGGATGTAGAAAAAAGGCAGTCATAGCCAATCTAATGCAACATCTGAACATCTACATGCACCAGCTGAGAGAAACCATAAAAATTCTTCACAGAACAGCTTTATCTCGATGTCATGATTGAATTCTAGCACCTCATAAATATCAAACAGGAGCACTCCTTACTTGAACATGACAATTGGTCATGGCAGTATGGAAAAAATGAGGAAATACTGGCAGAAAAATAAACATGGTTTGATAAACACAATTACAGAGACAAACACTAATTCTATTTAAACACAGAACTTCCAAAACTACTCATATTAACCAGCACCTCAATTTTTGATCCACTTTTAATCAGCACAACACAAACTGCCAATGTTACAACTCCCTTACTGCGTTTTACAAGTTACCTGTCCTTCCCCCCTGACATTTAAGGCATGTCACTGTTCCTTACAAATTCATATAAATACAATATATAAATATGCTACCAAAAGTGTATAGCTGTTACTCTGCACTACACAAACCTTGTAGAAGACAATGTGAATAATCAGCAACACCACTGTTGACAAATGTTGCTACACATAACCTGGTTTCATAGATCAAGATGTTCTATGCCCCAAACTGAGAAGATTCACCACCACCTTCAACATTTACATTGATAAATATTATGCCAGGCTACGAGCCCAATCTGTAGAGGGAAGAAATGGGCAGTGGTAAAAGGGGTAGGGGAGGAAGATAGAGATGGAGAAAGATGATAATACCAGCAGAAGTGGCACATTTGCACTCATATTTTCACATAGAAAGTGAGTAGAACACAGGCTTTTGAATTAAGTTACACCAAGTTCCTTCATTTCATGCTTAAGAGTGTTTACATGCATTATTCCTACACTGTTATGAATTTTCCCCACACTGAACTAGAAATGTTAATAATTACAACAGTGTGACATATAGGGATCAATGGCACATTACAAACCCACAATTTGGAAAATTATGTGAAGGGGTTCATAGAAATTTCAAACTATCCAAATTCCAGATACACACGGAATATGCTCTTCTCATACTGTCATCTTATAACAATAGTACAGCAATGTTAACAGTAGTAATAATCTGTGTTTTGTACTGCCAGACTCACTGCAAAACTAACGGTCACATTTCTGGTCCATCACATGACTTCCAATATTATTAAATTGGAGACAGAAGATGGCATACAGCATGGAAGTTCTGAAATGTGAAACTACTACTATTTCGAGGTAAATGGTAGCAACTAATAGATTTTCTTCATGTGGACAGTAGCACAGAAATAACGTAGTGCTGGGTCAGGGCAGCAAGACTATTTCACTCTTCAAAAATACCTGCCACCTTCTCTATTTCAGGAAATGGTTCTGAGACTTCCACAGGTGCTTAGGGAGAATTCATCCTCCTGGTTTGTGTTTTTTGGGTGCAGCAATCCCCATCACTACCCTTATGACCCTGTCCAGATACTAAATATTATGGCCAGGGTGCTGGTGTTGCTGAGCATAATCTGATGGTAAGGGTCACTCAACTCTTCTCCCAGAACCAATTTCTCTGGTTGGTAAATCAAATATGGATGAGTTATTTAACTTCTTTCTTGATGGGGTAACCAGTTTATCCAATACATATTTAGCCACATTTGCATTGGGATGCCAGGCAATTTTAGGTCCATGCTACATATATCTTGCGAGTTTTTGCCCAAGTCATCCTTGTTGGGGTAGAGGAGGCCACAGAAAATTCTGTTAGCTGATATGTTTAGACAGTCCACCATACCAATGCGAAAGTTGAAGTGTTTTGGATGACGGGCACCTTAAGATCTCAACAAACAAAACGAAGTACAAAGCATCCTTCTTGAAATATTACCTTCCATGTTGTTTGTAGCGAATTTATATAATTGATAAATTCATCTGACAAAGGTGCCGAGTAGTCTGCTGGGGTAGGTTCCGGCGGTGATGGTGGAAACGCTTCCACAGACTGGAGCCAAGTGAATAATGAATGTGCTGTTAGTATCAAAAGATACGTGAAAGGTCTTGAGATTACCATATTCTGAAAAGAAAAGCAATGTGGTGAAACCGGTAATGAACGTACAATTCACCAAATCCGTGTTTCTAAACAGGAAATGCCGGGATTTCAATATGCACGCCAAACCGGAAACTGATGATTCAGAATCATGTGCGAACTTTGGATCATCGCCGTTAGTCACTGTACCATTCAGAACCAACAAATACAAATATAGGAGAGTACTCAATTCATTAACAAATTACAACACGTTACGATTCTCAAAATAACTTAACACTTGCGAACTGCCGTCTATGTGTCGTATGGCATATGACATTACGCATGGGCTTTCAAACTGCCCATCCGACGAACAGGCTAATGAGACAGAATCATAGGATCTGTCATTACACAGCGCTATTCAGTGCTCGACGCAAAACAGCCATAAGACTACGAAAGGACAGAATTCAATTCATTAACAAGTGCGCACACCAGACAACAAACTTACGAGCACAGCTCACCACTTCCGTACTTATTCGCTTAAAACATACGAACTGTGCTTACAATTACAATCATATCATAGTTACCTCCGACGACAACTTACAACACCTTACTCTAGCATTAACATACACATACACACTGCTGTTCACGGCAATGTGTCCAACCATCCGCGGGTATAAACCATAGATCAAGGTTGGCAGTCCGCAAGTTACGTCACGACTCTCCACGGATTAGCATTGCTTAGTCCTTCCATCCTTTAATCTATGACCATAAAATATGTAAAACATATCGTAAACCTCAATATTTTCTCGCACAACAAGTGTTTATACGTATTTATTTAGGATTTTAATATAGGAAGAAAGGTTACTTTACGTTCGTACAACGAACAAAGATCAGAAAAAGTAATTTGAAAAAGTAGCCAATCACAATACAGTCCGTTGTCCAGTGCACCCAATAAGGGGACGCAAACGAAGACTTTAAACCACAGATCATATCTTTAAACCATTGCAGTGCTTGCGATTGGATGCGTATTGAAAGGACGGTTGTACGCTGCAGGATAGTGGTTGTGACGGTTGTGGTAAAGTCTGTGGACTAAGAGGAAGGCAAATCGTTTGTAAGTATTGGCAGTGGATTCAAGGGTTTTTTTTTTTTAAATTAAAGATTAAATGTCTTTCATTGTTTCCACCCGCCTACTCGGCAAATGTTAGTGTAATTTCTTGTTCCTTAAAGGTGGCCAGTATGCCGTCCCAAGAAAGCTGTGTGTCGAACCGGCAGAATAGATTGACATCCTTCAAAAATAACGGGAAGGGTGCTGATGTAAGTAAAAATTTATAATGCGGTACGAAGATTTTCACGTTCTGTTAGGTCTGTGTATGAACAGTCTGCGACTTTTAGTTTTTATAAGCCAGACATTTTTACTTTAGCATTTCGAATTGTAATGTTTCTCACAGCCTCGAGGTTAGTGTGAATGTCTATAGCAAGATATATGATACAAGGTGGGGTATACTAAGTACTGCTTTCATTTTACTTCTGGTTCTCTTTGAGATGGAGCTGTAATTTCCAGCAAAAAATTGGAATTTGAGTGTTTTGCCATAGAATCTATGGTTGCATTGTGTTGACCGTTCCAAGATACTTGTGGATTTAAGTCAGAATACTTGTGAGATTCCACAAGTATTCATATTGAGATGTTATGAGTTGCATTAGCCAATAAATTTCAAGTCTGTATGCACATGATGGATTGAGTGATCTGAAACATAGTGTGGTTTTGATAAAATATAGTTCTGTTGACTGATCATGAAAGTAACATTAGTAAGTTAAAGTTTTCCTACAATCCAGGAGAAGTCAATAAAGAAGGTATGAAGTGGTCTGTGTGCTTCAGCTGTCTTCTTGAAGTGGGAGCAATAACATTCAATTGTTTCATTGCAGGAGATGCGCAGGCGTCGACAGGAGGTGAGTGTGGAACTTCGGAAAGCTCGTAAAGATGATCAGTTGTTAAAGAGACGAAATTTGGACACTGAAGATGACTCTAGCCTAGAACAGCAAGAGAAGAGCCGATCACCAGCATCTATGACTATAGCAGAAATTATTGAAGGTATGGCCCACAAGATTTTGTTTATAAATTGGAAAGTGTGGAGCGTGCATTAGGTACCCAGACGTAGTTGTTTGTTTTCCCTTTATCTTACCCTTCATATTAACAAATTTGTAATTGCAGTTTTATCTTTGTATTGTGTATATTTCATTTAGGACCAACATGCTATGCTGGGAAAGCTATATCCTATCTGCTGCTTGGTTTTAATTCTGTATTCACCACAACCACGGAGCTTACTTCGGTAGTATACTCCAAGTTAATGAGGGTACATGCTACTGTATTTTGTGCCCAGCTTCTTTGTTTCTCACATTGTGGAATCTCTATTGAATATATATTTCCAGCATTGATTGGTAATAGCAAGTGTTATCATGGTTGCAGACATCAAACAGTATTCTACTTGACTGTACTTTTTCATTTGTGTTGGATGATTTTGAGATCTGCGGTCTTTTTATCTTGAATATTTTTTCGGAGTCACTGGGTTATCTGCACATTTAAACATTTATTCTCTTCATTATTTTAGGTACATGACATGCACTAGAAACAACCTTAAATTAGATTTTATGACTAGCAGACCAGATGTATGAACTGCATATGTTACAGAACAAGTGTGATAGGACATGTTGAAGTGTTGTGTAATCGAAGTTGCTTTGTTGCTTGGAAGTGAATTTTATTGTGACCTATTTGGTTTTTGAAACAATTTTAATTGTCACTATTGTCTCTTATTAACCATTGTTTTAATGGAGGTTTGTGCATATGTTGTCTACTAACAGTTTACAACTACCATAACTTACTTAACCTTTTGGTGCCGGAATTATTTTTTTTTAAATTGTAGCACATCCTGTATATAAAATGTGAATAAAACAGGAACCAAATATGTTAGAATTATGAAACAAACTGCATTTTGAAGAGAAAAAGAACAGACAGTATATACCATGTTTAAAATATTCAGTACCTGTATTTGTTGAATAAATATATAAAATGAAACGTTTAGAGGTTAGCGGTGCGGTGCGACCACTATAGTGGTCTTTAGGCGTCAAAGGGTTAATGACTTAGGAATGCTTATTCTAGAAATCTGTTTATCCAAACCATATTTGTAGAGAAGATTTCATAGATCGCCTTGAAACTGTTTGTGCGAACACTTGGACTGCACAAAGCACAACATGAAAACCTCCAATTTTGATGTTAAGGTGCATGTTATTAGGCCATGGTGCATTTATATAGTGCAAGAAAAATTAATTGCCCAAAACTCTGATATATGTTGTTTTAAATGCCAGGTTTCTTCTGTTACTGGGGCTGTGTTCAGTTTAAGTGCTTACTGCAGGACAGTTTTTCCTTTCAGATGAGAAAGACATGCGTTTAATTGGTGATGTTCTACTGGTAGTCCATTAAAGGTCATGTGTGCATTTGGCATGTGTAGATATTGATCACTAAGTTATGTGTGGTACAGTGCATATGTCTTTGTCGTGGTTGTCATTGCAGCAGTTGCTTAGATCAGGTTGATCCTTGAACATCACTGTGGGCTACATGGATGCCAGATTTAAAAATTCATGGGGCATATATAATAATTTTATCTTGTGAGACTCCCTCCTTTCGGGATAAAGTTTTCTACTGATTTTAAGTATGCTGCTTACTCCATACTAATGCCTAATTCCAGACAGTCAATACCAGATTTTGTACTGTGGTGCCTGGTATACTAGGCTTTGGATTAGATAACCAAGGAGTTGGGGTTCATGTTCTAGCAGGGGAATAGATTTTGCTGTTCTATGAAACATGTACCAGAGATAACTCATCTGGGCCATGAAGCTGACTGGTCACCTCCATCTAGTGCTGATACCAAGAATATATGGAGCTGTGCCTCCGCTGCATCATATACCTACATTGTATGGTGCTTAATTAAAACCCTTAAAAAGAGGATTGGTATTTAATTTGAGCACATGGTTTATGAAACACATGAGTATCATTTGGACAGAAAAACATAAAATTATGAAATATGAACGAATTTTTTGGAAAAGGGATAATACATTGTCTGCAGATGCATTTAATTTCCTTGTTGCCTAAATATTAAAACAAAAAGCTACTTTCTGGTGTGTGTTTTATGTGCATTCACATACACAAAGGCAGGTCTTGTAACTTAATTCTGAGGTGTGACATCCCCGTTGTGTGTTTAAACTATATGGTGAGGTGAATTCAGTCAAAAAACACAACTATAAAATATAGCTAAATGATGGTGTTTATTAGCAAGTTTTTCCTTGCTAATAAACACCATCATTTAGCTATATATATTTTTTTTTTAATATATACTGATTTCACCTCGCCATATACTTGTAACTTAAGTTTACAGCAAAGCCATGATTGTAGGTCATATTAAAGCTATGGAATGACTTCATTTTATTTTTACCTTTCTTGCCTTGAATTGGTATGAATATCTAAATTTGAACCCGTAATAATATGAAATCTGATTTATGTGATCAAGTTTGTGCATCTGTGGTTTGTTGTACTAGGACAGCGGTACCTGAACTTCATTGTCCAGTTCATATCTTCCGTGAACGACTTGATCTAGAATTATGTTCTTCTCAGGAATGTTTCTCTTCCCCCCCACCTTCCCTCAGGCCCATCCTGAAATGGGATAGACGTTATAAACTGTATTTGCCTGTTGCAGTCCTACAAATGCTGACCTGTATTTGTTGTGTTAATTTTGGCACAGTGAATTTGTCCTATGTACTGAGGTGCAGAACAAGTAAAATAGTTCAGCTAGAGTAAAGCATGCTAACTTGATTATGGCTTGATTAAAGCTCTCAATTCAGAGCTCATAATAAGTTGCCGTATGAAGTGCTCTGTTATGGGCAGCAACTGGAACCCTGCAGTTACTCCTGAAGTGATATAATTAAACATCTTCATTGTGAATTTTATGTTTATTGGACTGTGCATCATCTTGATAGTTGAGTAAAGAGAGACCAACTTGATGTCACTTGCTTTATTATTTCTTTATTTAATGCTCAACATGTTTCGGATGTTAATACATCTATCCACAGGAGCTTGCAACTTATGTGCTGAGTTATTTCATTGGTTGTATTGCTGTGGTTCGATGTGTGTTGGTGTTACATTGTGGTTTGGCTGTGGTGGTGTGGTATCCGTATGCAGGCTGAGGCACTAGTCCTTCAACCTGCATACGGATACCACACCACCACAGCCAAACCACAATGTAACACCAACACACATCGAACCAGATCAATACAACCCATAAAATAACTCAGCACATAAGTTGCAAGCTCCTGAGGATGGATGTATTAACATCCCAAACATGTTGAGCATTAAATAAAGAAATAATAAAGCTAGTGACATCAAGTTGGTCTCTCTTTACTCAACTATCTTCATTGTCTTCTATTTGGTGAAAAAGCAAAACACCCAGTTGAAAGAAATGTAATTTTATGGGACTAGTTTTGCCATTTTATAGTTTCATTAAGCTTGATTATGGTAGTGTTGTTTTTGTGGTTCTGAGTACCAGTGTTTATTGATGGAAATATATTGTAATTATTGTGATAGTCTGTATGGTTTGTTTTTTAATTTGTTCTGAAGGAATGGATAGTGGTGATGATCGCCTTCAACTGGTGGCAACACAAAGTGCACGGAAAACACTCAGCAGAGAAAGGAACCCACCAATTGATGCCATGATTAAGGCAGGGATTGTTCCCAGATGTGTGGAATTTTTGTCTCGTTTTGATAGGTATGTCAGCTTGGTGTTTGATTCAGGATGCTGTTCTTAAGGCAGTCCACAAAGTTAAGTGAGTTCTTTCGCTAGAAGATCTTCCAACAGGAACTATAAACCCTTGGTGCCTAATGTAAGGTATATTTGTCATGCAGTGTGTTGCTTAAAATGTGGAATGTCAGGTATAAGAGACGGGCAGTTAATTGCAGTGCTAAGGGATTAATCTGAAGAACTGTCAGTATTTTTTGAGGTGTTTCACTTTATCTATTTTGTTTCCTGTGGTTTCTTCAGCATTGTCAGTAGTTGTTTGATGAACTTTTTATGTCGTTTTGATAACTCATGCATTGGTTTTATACACACGCTTCCATATTTAAAAAGCATGTATTGAATCTTGTAAAATTGTCTGGAAGTATTTATATGTAGCTTCATAAAGTAAAGTTTTGCTGTGGGGTTTGTCTCTGTTGCCATGAATTATTATTTTGGCTAGTACAGGGTGATAAAAATTTGTACAGCCAAGTATCTTATAGCTAATTCTGTCATGTCAGTAACTATTAATTTCTCACAATATTACATGCATGGCAAACAGTACTTTTGTCTGAGATTGTGTGTGAACATGCAAACCAAGTTTTGAGAAGTATACCAGGATGTACCAGTTCAAAATAAATAACTTCAGATTAGTAGCCCTCTTTGTCAAACGGCTAGTGCTTATAACAAAAGAACTTTTTGCCCGCGGTTGTTAACAAGAAACACTCATTATATCAGTCAGCATTTATTGATCCACCGTATCACTGAAAAAAATTTCCGTCACAGATGTGAGTGTCTGTTCAAGCCCACGGAGGGTTGTTGAGAAGTTAGATCAAAATCATTATTGTGTAAAAGTTAGATCAAAATCGTTATTGTGTAAGTAACTTAACAAATAAAAAGATTTCATTATTGTTTTTAGTTTTGTGTCATCATTGATTTGAATGGTATCAACATCTTGAATCGTGTTTTCTTCATTGCAAGCTTTTTTTTGATTGAGCATTTACACAAATAGCAAGAAGAGCAAGATGTGGAGTGATACATATTGTTTTACATGAAACACCCTTACTTGTTAACACATTTGGGGTCTGGTATGCTGTTCCTCTTAAATAGGTCAACCCCTCCTTCAAGAAATGAGTTTGCAGAAACATATGCCAGGATTCGGTACAATGGTTTATTACACTGCTTGTCAATGATGAATGTTCTTGGTTTCAGCAAGATGGGGCAAATTGTATTACAAGTTGGATGTATTACATACAGTGAAACAGTGCCTGCTGACAGATGTTTTTGTTGGTCATCTTATTTCTGAAAATCTGTGGCCTTCAGGATCCCCAGTCTAAATGTTACCATCTTATTTTTACTGGGTCATTTTGAACAGCAGAGTGTATAAAAATAATTGCCACATATTTGAGGACCTGATAGCCAACTTGCAGAATGAAACTGCTAACATACATTTTCTAACATTACACAGGTGTCAATGACAAGTTTGTGCATGTATTGAAGGAGCATTTGTTGTAATATTTTACAATGTGGAAAAGAAAGTGAACTTTTCAGTGCTTATTGCAATATTTTAGTATTGTTATAAGTGTTTGGTTGCTTAATGTTGTAGTAGAGAAGAATTTAAAAATTTTGTTAAGTGATGCTTGAATTGCACATCTTATTTTTAATACACGTATTTCTTATGTCTTCATGAAGTTGTCTAGTGAACAGTATCATACTTTCCTTCCTTTCAATCCACTGACCAGTCCTTCCCACTCCTCATTACCCTTGCGTGTACTTATGTATATGTATGAATATGTTTTTCAGCCCCTCATTGCAGTTTGAAGCTTCATGGGCACTCACCAACATAGCATCAGGAACATCTGAACAAACGAATACTGTTGTGAAACATGGTGCTGTACCAAAACTTGTGCAGCTTCTAGGTTCATCATATATGCATGTCGCAGAACAAGCTGTTTGGGCTCTCGGTAACATTGCTGGTGATGGCTCAACAACCCGGGACTTGGTGTTGAATTTTGGGGCTATGCCTGCACTGCTGGAACTAATCAAGCCAGACACTACAGTGAGTCGTTTAAATTCATGTAATTTTTGTTTCCAAAGTTAATCTTTCATTGTCATGTCTGCATCAAAGTGTAGTATCTCATACATTGTTAAATGGCTGTCACAGTGAGATAATGCAAATTCTTTTCTGGTATTATGTATAATGGGCAGATCAGCTGTTCATAGTTACCATTAGGTACAAGCAAGTTTATCTTTGAAATACTGCAGTGTGTTGCTGAGATTGTTGCATTTTCTATATGCTTCTGTTGCCTGACATTAGAAGAAGCATTTATTTTGGTGGTAGATACAACATGTCATGATGCAGGCAACTGCAGTGAGAACCCTTAAGTGTAACAGTTTTCTTGTTAAAATGCTTTAGTTTCTGACATTAGTTTAGAGGTGAATGTGAGGATGGAAATAAACTGTTATGTGAATTTAATATGCTTAATGTAATATTTTGGGTTTAACAGTTTTACTGTATTCTTAGATGTAATTTGGTATCATTTATATATTAGGGCTTTAAGTTTTCTGAAAGTTGGAATATGTGCAAAGATTTTAAGTTAGAGAATAGGTATCGTACTTTGTGTACAACTTCTTGTGTAACTTACAAAATCTACATTAACAGCAGGTATTTAGCAATATAACTAATACATATTGAAGGAGATGCTGGAAATGACACATCTACCAGGCATACTTTATACCTGGTGAACTTATTATTAAAAATTATTTAAAGTTCTTTTCTATAAATTGCCGGTAATGTGGACATGATTTGTTCAGGCCATTCTGTGTGTGTGTATCAGTTTCATGAAAGTTTTTGTTTCAAACATCCCCACACAATGTCTTGTAATGGCACCTCATGTATTAGTCTGGAATTATGTGTTGACCTGTATCTTTTGTTTGGCGTAATGGACGTGTATAATAAGTTGGTGATGGTACAGCTTCACAGAACCAGTTACGAAAATGTATTAGTGCAGTACAGTCTGCCTGTACAAATTTGCTTTTATAATTTCTTCCTTAATATAGATTTTGGTCAACACCCTCTGACACTGTGTCATATTCACAAATAACAGTTTTCTGCACACAGCTTTGAATGCAGTCTGTTTTGAAGTCTTGATGTGAGTGAATCACCGTTTAATTGATGCTTTATAAGGTAATGTGCAGAGATTCAACCACTAGGCTGATAAGCTGGCTGTGTGTATGTTGGTTCCACATTGAACTGTATTCTTTGCATAACACTATGTTCTGATTGTGAAAAACCTTGGTGTATGTCTTTTTCAGATAGCATTATCTTAAGGCATCTTAGAACTTTACTTGGAATTTTAATTCTGCAGTGGCATTTATTATACTGAGTTATTGTTCTTTTTGTCGGCAGATATCATTCTTGAGAAATGTTGTGTGGACATTATCCAATCTCTGTCGGAACAAGAATCCACCTCCTCCTTTTGAGATTGTTCAATTGAGTCTGCCTATGTTCAGTAGACTTCTTTATTACACTGACTATGATGTGCTTGGTAAGCAAAATTGCCTTATTAAATTCTAAATTTTATAGCTGTATTTATTAATGACGACTGAAAGTAGGAATTTAGAAACTAAGATGAGAAGATAAAGTTGTGTGCTGTGTTCAGGTAACAAAGGTGTTGAGTTTCTAGGAACAAGTAATCAGATTGTGGAATTAGTATGTAAAACAAAGGTAGGTACAAGGGAGAAATTAGAATGTAGAAAAATATAAATTTATCAGATAAAACACAAGCAAGAAATTGGAAAAATACTTAAACAAAGTCAGGCATTGCATTGTATAAAAGTGTTCACTAAGGGATAAATACCATTCATGGGGGACAGGATGCAAAAGATGCACTTCATAGTGGTGTGCCTGCAGCTGCAACAGATGAATCACAGGGAGCTTGTTTTTGCTGCACTGTTAGAAAACCAAAGCATGATATACATGGCAATTGCAGCAGAAGTGGGAATATCCAATGTAGGTGTGTTACACATTTTTGCTGAATGGCTAAGGGAGAGGAAGCAGGCTGTAATTAAGACTGCAAGTAGCCTGAAGTGACTTCAAGACTGTTTGAAGAATGTCTGGATGCTGTCTCTGTACTTGCAAACTGGAATGAGGTGCTAGGCAAGGTGCAGCATTGCTACTACATGGCCCAGTGTTGTTTCTTGGAAAACATGGGTGTGCAGCAAGAGAAACAGTTAAGTATTTCTGGAACAAAATTCAACACTGCATTGTCTGGAACACATTACCAGGCCAGCGTGTTCAAATCACGGGTTAGTGTGGTGGACACCGCGGCTAGCCCACCCACATAGCCAGGATAGTTTATCGCCTATACGGCACCTCCTTATAAACACTGAGACAGATTCGCGAGTGACGTGGCTACTGCAAAAGTCAGTCTGTGTGTGTGTAACGCGGAGTGAGTGCAGCAAGCAACCGGCAGGCAATATACATTGTGCACGCGGAGAAGTGGTGCTTACGTGTGAGTGCGTATTGTGTGACTGGAATTACATACCAATCACAGGTGGGTTCCATACATGCTAAGTGCATTTCTTTCTGACGGTGGGGAAGTGATGGATGCCGTCTTGATCCAGAACTGAAGCATCATAGTACAAAATGACGAGATCTGTGCTGTTTTCGGATTCTAAGCCATGTGAAATCCCAAAAAAGCAGATCTCATTTTTACTGTGGCAGAAGCCTGAATTCACCTGAAATGACATTTGACATTGCTACAGAACGTTTCCTCCTGTCAGGGACTTGGAACATGCATTTCCACCTCAAACTTTGGCAAAGGGTGAATTTTACATTAAACTGTTGCATGATAATGTGTGACCTGCTCTTCATCAAAAACCATATCTGCTGCAATGTTGCATCTTCCTTCAGGACAGTGTGACACCTCATTGCCATTGAGACATGCAGGATTTTTTGCGAGGCTGGGAAATCCTTACGTATTCCCCATACTCTTGTTGCTGATCTTGCGCATTGCAGATTAATTTTGTTTCTGTTGTCAATGAATTGTGTGAGGGATGCAGTTTCGAAGCAGCAGATACCATTAAAAATCTTCACAACTGATATTAGGGCTGCAGCTGTTCGCCCGCCTCATTGATGGGTGAAGTGCAAAGAATTCGGAGGGGATTATGAAACATAGAGGACATGTGGGGTTCATAATGATCAAATAAATATGTAAAACTTATTAATCTAATACAGAAAACTTTTGAAGTCAGATATGTTTTTGTTACACAATGAGTTGTACTGCATGTTACATGCAGTACACTACATGAATTACAGATGTTGGCGCCTGTTGATATGTAGTTTTCACCTCTCTGAACACCCATTCAAAAGATGACATTTTGATTTAATCTCTTTTGTAGCTGATACATGCTGGGCCTTGTCATACCTGACTGATGGAACTAATGACAAAATTCAGGCTGTTATTGACACTGGTGTTGTTCCAAGATTGGTGGCTCTCCTGGCTTCGACTGAAGTCACAGTGCTAACGCCAGCCTTGCGTGCTGTTGGTAATATAGTCACTGGCAATGATATTCAGGTTTGTTCTCTTCTTCCAGTTGGTACACCATAATTACATAATGTAAAGCCACCTCTGCAGTCTCTTTGTGGTCGATATTTATGTGAAGACTGGATGCCTAACAGCTAGTAGCAAATGTGGAGGATTCAGTCCTTGGGACTTCTTGCCTTGGCTTCATTATAGCTGTGCAGTATTATTTAGAAACTTCACACTGGCATAATGATGTACAGTACTTACCACTTCATTTTATCACTGAAAAAGTAATATTTGAATCACATTTATTACTGTTTAAAGGTTTCATTCATAATTAGAAATTGAACACTGTCTCAGAGACCATATTCGGTAACAGAACTAGCGGGATGGTTTAGCAAATAAATCTGGTTTTCCTGGGTTTGAATTTCCCTTGCATGGTGTAAAATGGTATAGTCCTCATGGCTGACTGCAGAGATTACTGCCTTCAGGGATGTGACACTGGAAATCGTAAATTTCTACCAGGCTGTACGTTGTCACATCACAGAAAACTGCAGTCTTCATACGTTTCTTATTATGAGAATAAATGTATGAATTGTTTTCACAGTTCTGTGAAGCATTCCCCCCCCCCTCCCTTTATAAATCCTTATTTTCACTGAGGGTGAACAGCTGTTCACAATTTGTTGAAATCTTGTTATTACCACACATTCTCAATGGTTAGTGCCTTGTTGGAATTATTCCACATAATGTAAGTTTGATTTTGTGTAAGTACTACATGTTTCAGTACTTCTGCACCATCCTCAGGGAGTCTTAACTTTGTGCTTACTGAAGTTACAAATAATTAACATTATAATTCAATAAAAGCAGTGATTGTTATATGATAATATCTATAAATGTTAATAAAATCTGGAAGTTGTTTGGTGGCTGCATATATAATCTGGAAGTTCTATGTTAGTGTATCCTGTATGCTGGTAGTTATAAAATATTTTAATATATATTTTTGTACATTTGTTGGTATGAATAATAAACAGTACAAAATGCACAGTATGTACATCAAAATAGTATTTACAGGCATTTGTCTTTAAAAGGTATTGGATAATTTGGCTTTGTTTTGCAGACTGATGCAATTATCCAGGCCAGTGGATTGATTCATCTTCGGGAACTTCTTAAACATCCAAGGCTGAATATTATGAAGGAAGCTACATGGGCGGTATCCAATATCACTGCTGGAAATGTGGACCAGATACAGGAAATTATAGATGCAGGTGTACTTGAACCGCTGATACAAGTACTATCGTCTGTAAGTATGTAGAAAATTATTCTATAACTTAATTTTGTTTGAGATTAAACTGTGGAGGAGGCTTTAAAGTGACAATGTTACACACACACACACACACACATGTATCTATATATATAAAACACAGATGTTACATTTTACATATGAATTGTACTGTGAACTTTATTGGTCATATTTATGTGTATGGAGATAAGTACTTTAACATTCTGCAGAATTCTTAGTGCAGCTTGGAACACTGCTAATGAATGGAAATCAGAAGTTAAAAATGTATGGCCACTGTTGTTCACAACATTGGCCCTGAGCACTTTACATGAGAAATTTCACATACTGGCAAGACACATATCGGGTGTACAAAATACAGGATTCTATTTTATTGCTGCGTATATACCCATTTTCTTTCACTGTATGTCTGTTTAATTGTCCAGATACATTGAGAAGTTATTTTACATCCACAAAACTTGAAATGTCGGGAACTGAGAGCAAGATTTTACCGCAGGATGCGTGAGTCAAGTGATTTGATTCACTAAGCCACTGAGAAGGCAGACCTGTAAGGGTCTTATAGAATTTTTGTGTACCAGTATCACACATGATCACTCTAATTTATTGAAGCAAGGTTGTGCCTTTCTAGCATCACAGATTTGATATTAAGCCAACTGGACTCCCTTTCACTCTTGCTTCCCTTGCCTGATATGACAACCTCAATATAGGAAGGTAGTCACAGTAAGAGAAGAGTATAGGCTGCAAATTTTGTGTTTTGCAGGTGTCATTGTTTTGTGTTATCAGAAATGCTCCTTCAGCCATATTCCTATTACCTTGTACAAGTTGGAGGAATTTGTCAGTGTGAAGGAATAGTGGTTGGCATTTATAGTGGGGTGTAGACAGAGGTCAGGAATTTATTGTTTATTGGACCATGCATCATTGTAATAGTTGAAGAATAAAAGACCAACTTGATGTCACTAGCTATTTTATTTCACTTATGTGCTCAACATGTTTCGGACATTAGTATATCCATCATCAGGAGCTTGCGACTTTGCTGTTGAATTACCACATTGGTTGTTTTGTTCTTGGTTAGTTGTGTGTTGGAGTTTTGGTGTGGTTGGGTTGGAGTGATATCCGTGTTGCTGGTTGCTTCAGCCTGCAACACAGACACCACTCAAACCCAGCCGCACCAAATCTCCCAACACACATCGAACCGAGAACAAAACAACCAATGTGGTAATTCAACAGCAAAGTCGCAAGCTCCTGACGATGGATATATTAATGTCCAAAACATGTTGAGCACATAAGTGAAATAAAATAGCTAGTGGCATCAAGTTGGTCTTTTATTCTTCAGAGGTCAGGAAGTTTAACCCTGACGCCTAACGACGACTATAATGGTCGTACCGCACCACTAACCTTTAAACATTGCATTTTATATATTTATTCAACAAATACAGGTAATGAATATTTTAAACACGGTATATACTCTACG
>Ga0123355_10000884_pt1 | contig 41468 bp, 41 predicted proteins | sample TergutEmb28metaG_3_FD_89872 | JGI IMG/M metagenome (GOLD analysis project Ga0123355, IMG submission 89872) | Embiratermes neotenicus P1 segment gut microbial communities from Petit-Saut dam, French Guiana - Emb289 P1 | ecosystem: Host-associated > Arthropoda: Insects > Digestive system > Gut ...
AAGCACGGTTTGCCCACAGCAGCAGAAGAGAGGGGACTAAAGCCCTTGAAGAAGAAAACAGAAGCTGAAATTTTGTATGAAAAGCGTGAGTTAGAAAAAGAGCTTAAGCGCAAAAACAAAGAGCTAGCTGACCAAAAAGAAACGATTGAAATCTTAAAAAAGTCCCTAGCCATCTTCACGCAACAAACCTCATGAAGTATGAGGCTATTGAATTGCTGCGAGATCAGTACCCTACCTCACGATTTCTTTGAGTGCTGCGGATTATAATCATGGAGTGTGTAAATTGGATGAAGTGAAATATTTTTTTACAAACACTGGACACAATCAACCGCTACGTAGTTTGCTATCGGCTTTTATTGGACTTGTGATTTTTGAGTGGATACTTGTAATATTTTTGGCTTGGGCTTTGATTCCGTCAACTATGATATTTCTTGGTGTTTTTGTTGCCTTGGTGCCGCTGCAATTATTTATACTTCAATATATGAATCAGCTGTTAAGGTCTGGTCACAAAGTCGATGAAGACGGCTTGGTGATACAGCTGGGAGGCCACACGAGCTTTAAGATTCTTTGGGAAAAAATTGCAGAAGTAGCTCCTGTTCAGGATATAAAATTGCCTGAGCTAGATGGCCTTGGTTGCTGTCTCGCTCTTGAAGAGGCTACTCTTTTTTGCCTAGGTAACAAGCATGACTTACTTCACGTTTCACTTGTTTCTGAAATTCCTCTACAGGGTCGCATAAAGCGTGAATTGCGTCAGCGTCAAGTTAATACAATTTATTTGAATGCAGATGACCTTGATGGCATTCTTTCTGCTATTAAGATCAATCTTGATTGTGATGATAAACAAAAAGCGCAAGAAGTTGAAATAGGCATACCAAGCGCGCAAGGCGACCTTCCACCCCTCTTTGAACAGAGGCAAAAATCTGAGCTATGTACTAAAATTCCTATGCTGGAATTGCGTGACTTAACCTATAGCTATGGCAAAAAGCCAGTTGTTAATCAATTGAATTTGCGTGTGATGCCAGGTGAAATAGTTGCTTTTTTGGGGCCTAACGGGATGGGAAAATCTACTACTTTGAATATGATTGCTGGCTTGATTAAGCCACAATTTGGCTCTATATTGTTGAAAGGGGGAGACATCTGGTTAGAGGCTGAAAGATCAAAAAGAGGTCAGATTGGATATGTTCCAGATCCTCCTATTCTGTATACGCGTTTGAGTGCAAGAGAGCACTTGCACTATGCTGCTAGTCTCTACGGTTTGCCTCAAAAGAATGGCACAGAAAAGATTGACCACTTGATAGCTCTTCTTCAGATGGAAGGGTGGAGTGATGAGTTGATTCAAGGTTATTCTCAAGGCATGAAGCGTAAAGTCTCACTTGCATCAGCCTTGTTGGCTTCACCAGAAATACTAATAATTGATGAGTTGACGAATTCTTTTGATGCACTGACCATTTCTAAAATAGAAAGTATCCTTAGCTCTTACAAGGAATCTGGCAAATCAGTTCTCTTTACTGGACATGTTTTGACTGCAGCAGAAAAGTTAGCTGACCGCATCTATATTATGAACAGAGGTCGCTGTGTGGCTTTCGGTACTTTAGAAGAACTTAAAGAGCAGACCAGTATGGATACCTTAGAAGAATTGTATTTTTCTCTGACTGGCGAGTTGGAGTAACTCATGAATGACTGCTTGATTTTGCTCAGAATGCGCATTAGGCAGCAGCTCAACTCTTCATTTAAGTTTGGGCGCTGGGGATGGGCTTTTCTAGCTTCAGAATTTATTTTTCTAATCAGTCTGATTTTGGCACAAGCACAAGGCCTGCTGCGAGCAGAGGCGTTCTTGTTGTTACCTGCGTTAATAATGGCAATGGGAAACGGCTATCTAAACGCTGCTAAAAACCTAAATAGCAAAGAAAGTCAGTTTGACATCACTGTGTGTGAAAAGCCTCTTGCTTCCTTTGTGGCAGGATTTGCCAAAAATGCTATTGATAATATGCGCGTATCGCTACTTTTCCCTGTACTTGCCCTAGTGTTTACGGGGCAGCTTCACATGGTCTTTTTTCTACTTATTATACCGACAGTAGGTAGTGCCATTGCAGTTACCCTCTTCGTGCTTATTCAGCGCTTTTTGCGAAGTGGTCAAGCGGTAGCTTATTTGCTATCTGCATTGCTCTATATGGGTGGCACTATTATTGCGTTAGCTCTCTTGCTTTGGGGCAATTACTCGTCGGTGCCGATGTCGCCACTGAGTATTTGGCAGCTTGCTATTTTACTGAGTATTATCCTAGTACTCTGGCTTTCTCTCTTGCCACAACTTTCTCGTGTTTGGCACAAAGGCTTTACTTCTGATGGAGTAGTGCGCAGACGAATAGGTAAGGTATTTTCACCACGAAGTGGACTATTGGCAAAAGAGTTTACCTTACTGTGGAGACACCCACTTAGTCTGTTGCGAGTTGCTATTTACTTTATAGCAATAATCCTTGTTAGTTATGTATCAGTACCTGAGTTTTTTCGAGACAATTCGATACTGTTCTTGCTGATTTGGCTTCTTAGCTTTGGAGAGATGCCAGCAACTGCTTGGCAAAATGATGGCTCTCGCATTTTCATGCCTTGGTTAGCAGGAAAAAGTCCTCGCCAATGCCTGCATGCCCGAGTACTTCCCTATACTGTTGTTGTTCTTTTTGGCGTGCTGGGATATGCTCTGTTTTTGTGGTTGCAATATGAACCGGTATCTGCGACTGCCCTATTTTCCATGTTGCTTCTGCTAAGTGGTGCAGTTTTGCTAGCAATGGCTATAGCATCGATTGGGTATGGCAAGTCAGTAAACTTGGAACAGAAGCAGGATATATTAGAGCAAGTACCTCATTGTCCAAGCGCAATGATTTCATTTGTAATCATGGCTTCCTATCTGATACTTGCTAGTTTGGTAGCGACAATTTTATTAGAACATTTCACACTTCCACTGTTTTTCATTGTTGGTGTTCTTACTTATTTTGTACACATTGGATTACTGCGAAAGCACTTTCAGGTAACTTAGCCTTTCTCTACACAGTGAAATATTGGAGTCAAAGGTTTTTTACATCCTCCCTTCCCTCTTTCATTCGATAGCCTTCACCTTTCATCACAAAGATCTTTGAGTGATGAAGCAGTCTGTCTAAGATTGCTGTAGCAATAACTGAATCTCCATCAAAGGGAATGGGAATTGCCTCGACTTGGGATTGCGATTGAGATGTCAATTAGCCGCCGACTTCAGATTCTCGATTTTTTTGGGATAAAAGTGTTTACGTCTACCCCTAATCTTTGCTAATATTAGTCCTTGCGCATTTTTGCGCGTACTTTTTGATGCACTGATAACGATAGGATAATAAATAATGTATGCAGTGGTAAAAACAGGAGGCAAGCAGTATAGAGTCGCAGAAGGCGATGTGCTGAATGTCGAAAAGCTCGACGTAGAGCCTGGTAAGAATGTCGACTTGGACGTCCTGCTCCTATCAAGCGACGACAAAATTGTTACTGACCCAGATGCCCTTTCAAAGGCAAAGGTCACAGCAAAGGTAGTAGAGCACTTCAAAGACAAGAAGGTTATTATCTTCAAATTTAAAAAGCGTAAAGGATACCGTCGTAAGCGCGGTCATCGTCAAAACTTGACACGCTTAGAGATTGTAAAGGTGAGTGGTTAACAATGGCTCATAAAAAAGGATTGGGTTCAACCCGTAATGGTCGCGATTCGCGTTCGAAACGTCTAGGCGTAAAGCGTTTTGCTGGCCAATATGTAAACACTGGTGAAATCCTCGTGCGTCAGCGCGGAACACGTTTTCACCCGGGTGACCTTGTAGGTCGCGGAAATGACGATACGCTGTTTGCGAAAAGCGCAGGTATTGTAGAGTTTACTCAAGGCAAAAAACGTAAAGTACACGTTCGACCGGTAGAAGAGGTTATGGCTTAGGTCACTTAAGTACCCTCGACTACTTCGACAGTAATACGCATATATTACTTAGTACTTAAAAGTCCTTTGCACAATCTGCAGAGGACTTTTTTATTAAAATATCTTTTAGGTATTTAGATTTTAAAGGGAGCGTGAATAAGTGTTTTTAGACCAAGTATCACTGTACTTGAAGTCAGGCGACGGCGGCGCAGGCTGCAAGTCTTTTCGCCGCGAAAAACATGTTCCTAAAGGTGGTCCTGACGGTGGCGATGGCGGAAATGGCGGCAGCGTCTATCTGGTTGCAAACGCAGGACTTTCTTCATTGGTAGATTATCGCTTTAAACATCACTTCAAAGCAGAACGTGGCACGCATGGCAAGGGTTCAAACATGCACGGTGCTAACGGCGAAGATTTACGCCTGCCTGTTCCTGTAGGCACGGTGGTTCACGATATGCACAGCGACGAGGTTCTGGGTGACCTTGTGGTAGATGGCCAGGAGCTGCTAATTGTTGAGGGCGGACATGGCGGCCGCGGAAATCCACACTTTACGACCAGTGTGCGCCGCGCACCTGCTTTTGCAGAACTGGGTGAACCAGGCAAAGAGCGTGACTTGCGCCTCGAGCTAAAGCTGCTTGCTGATGCAGCGTTGGTAGGTATGCCCAGTGTTGGGAAATCATCAATCATTGCAAAAATCAGTGCTGCGAGACCTAAAATCGCAGACTATCCCTTTACAACGCTCATCCCTAATCTAGGGGTCGTAAAGGTAGGAGACCGCTCTTTTGTCTGCGCGGATGTTCCCGGCCTTATCGAAGGCGCACACGAAGGCAAGGGTCTGGGTCATGCTTTCTTGCGCCACATCGAGCGCAGCGCACTTATCTTACACGTCGTTGACCTTGCAGGTGGCTTTGACGGCGAAAATAGAGACGTCATCGACGACTACAACATTATTGAAAACGAGTTGCGCATGCACGCCGAAGAGCTGCATGACCGTCCGCGCATTGTTGTGGGAAACAAGCTCGACGTCGAGGGTGCAGAAGCCCGTTCACAACAGATTAAAGAATATGTCGAAGAACAGGGCTTGCCTTACTTTGCGACATCTTCGCTTACGGGGGAAGGTATGGACAGACTCCTCCACTTTACGGCGGAGCGCGTCCATGACTTGCGCATAGAAGCAGCAGAGCTGGAAGCGGCAAAACGTGCAGAAAGCAAATTCGAAGCTCGTTATGTGCACCGTGAAAAGATGGCTCAACGCGTGGAGAGAGCACCTTTTGCTGTGCAAAACTTGGGTGGTGGCGTATTTAAGGTCACCGGTGACGTTATCGAGCGCATGGTAATCCAGACAGAGTGGGATAACGAAGAGGCTGTTTTTTGGATGCAGGGCAGATTTGCAAAGCTGGGCTTAGAGAAGGAACTTATCGCCAAAGGTGCAACAGACGGCGATACGATTAGAATATTAGACAGGGAATTCGAATTCGAAGCAGGAGTGTCGGGCGATGGCTGGTAAAACCACGGGCAAAAATACAGAAGCAAAGCAGACCAAGCGGATAGTAGTAAAGGTGGGGTCGAACACGTTGACTAACGATATGGGTGCCATTGACAGGCGCTATATCGCAAGTCTTGCAGACCAATTGTCAGAGCTCAACAGCGAGGGACATCAGGTCGTGCTAGTTTCATCAGGCGCGATTGCGGCTGGACGTGAAACCTTAGGTTTGAGCGAGCGCCCCAAAGACATGGCGACCTTGCAGGCCGCGGCAAGTATCGGTCAGGTTGGGCTGATTGAAACCTACTCAAGCGAGTTCGGCAGATGTCGCACAACTATCGGACAGGTGCTGCTGACCAGAGCCGACACAGAAAACGAAGTTAGTTACGGGCACGCCTGTGACACCTTTGAAAAGCTGCTTGATCTAGGCTCGATACCTATTGTGAACGAAAACGACACCGTCGCCATTGACGAAATCTGTTTTGGCGATAACGACACTTTGGCTGCCCTAGTTGCACTTATGATAAAGGCAGACATGGTAGTCATCTTGACTGACGTAAAGGGTCTTTACGACGACGACCCGAATAAAAACCCCGACGCAAGCGTTGTGCCGTGCCTGACTGAAATCGGCGATGACCTTCTGCGCGGTACCAGCGCTGGGGGAGACGCACAAAGCCTGGGCAGTGGTGGAATGCGCAGCAAGCTGCAAGCTGCAAAGGTCTTGCTGGACGCTGATATTGCCACGGTGCTTTGCAACGGACGGGACGCAAACGTCGTGGTAGACGCAGTTGCGGGCAGGCCGCAGGGCACGATTATTTGCTCTGAGGCACTGCGCAAAAAGCTAGAAGCAGCACAATAAGGCGACTTTAGACGGCATGTAAAGTATAAAGACTTAGTGGAGGAGCATGACTATGGCAACACTAACAACAAGACAACAGGCAGAGGCAGCAAAGCAAGCATCGCAGATTCTAGCAACTGCTTCGATTGAGCAGCGCAATGCTGCACTGCAGGCAATGGCAGCAGAGATTAGCAAGAACGAAGAAGCAATCATTGCAGCAAACGTAATCGATATTGATACGGCGCGCGCAGAAGGCACTCCAGAGAGCATGCTTGACAGGCTGATGTTGAATCCTGAGCGCCTCGAGGGCTGTAGGCAAGCACTGGCAGAACTTATTGCCGCCCCTGATGTTTTAGGTGAAATAGTCGAGGGTAGAACAATCACGCAAGGCATCCTCATGAAAAAAATTCGTGTGCCGCTCGGTGTTGTTGGCATGATTTACGAGGCGCGTCCTAATGTAACTATTGACGCGGCAAGTATTGCCATTAAGACAGGAAACGCGATACTTCTGCGTGGCGGCAAGATTGCCCAGCGCACTAATGACGTGCTAGTTGGCGTGCTAAAAACAGCACTGCTGTCAGTGGGACTGCCGGCAGAGGCTCTGCAAAACCTTGATGCAACCAGCAGAGAATCAGGTACAGAACTTATGGGGCTTCACGGCCTGGTAGACGTACTCATTCCGCGTGGTGGTGCAGGTCTTATCAAGACGGTAGTAGAAAACTCTAAAGTGCCAGTGATTGAAACAGGAACAGGCAACTGCCATGTGTACCTGCATGAAGACGCAGACCTCGAGATGGCGCGAAGAATCGTTGTCAACGCAAAGACGCAACGCCCTAGTGTGTGTAACGCTGCCGAATCATTGTTGGTTGACGCACGCGCTGCCGACAAGCTGCTGCCACAAGTTGCCCGTGACCTAGCAAATGCTCATACAATCCTTGTTTGTGATGGTGAAGCTTTAGAAATCATAACAAGTGCCGGGGTCAAGACTGACAACCTACGCCCAGCGACTGAAGAAGACTGGGGAACAGAATATCTGAATATGACTATCAGCGTTAAAGTGGTTGATAATATTGACGAGGCAATCGCACATATTAACACTCATGGTTCATCACATTCAGAAGCCATTGTTACTGACAACATTATGGCTGCTCAGAAGTTTACTGCAGGGGTAGATGCTGCTGCGGTATATGTTAATGCGTCTACGCGTTTCTGTGATGGCGGTATATTTGGATTGGGTGCAGAAATCGGCATCTCAACGCAAAAACTGCATGCGAGAGGCCCGATGGGACCAAAAGCTCTAACTTCTACCAAATTTATTTTAGAGGGCAGCGGACAGGTAAGGGAATAAGTGGCGCAGAGAATCGGCATATACGGCGGAACTTTTGACCCAATTCACATTGGGCATTTAGCCTGTGCTGAAGAAGTGCGACAACAATACCAGCTGGACAAGGTTATCTTTATGGTCGCAGGTAAACCTGCGCTGAAAGATTTTAGCAGCATAGCAAGCGCAGAAGATCGCTACTGGATGTGCTGTCTTGCAACTGCTGACAACGACAGCTTTGAAGTTTCAAACATCGAAATAAAGCGCATTGGCACAACCTACACTATTGATACTTTGCGCGAAGTCGACAGTCAGCTTAACCCGCTTGATGAACTTTTTTTTATCATGGGTGCAGATGCCTTGATTGATGTGCCTTTGTGGAAGGACGCCAATTTGGTCAGTGATTACGCGCACTTTATTGCAGCGACCAGACCAGGTTATGACGTTAGTGAGGCAAAAGCTTTACTTGCAAAGCGCTTGCCGCACTTTGCTTATGACATCATGCAATTGCCACGACTAGACATTTCATCTTCTGATATTCGCAGAAGGTTTTTACAGGGACTTACCAATCGCTATTTGATTCCAGAGGAGGTAGAGCACTATGTCACCGAGCGAGAGCTTTACCGATAACACTTACTCTGCTGTCATAAAGCGAGCCTTGCCCTTACTTGAAGAGCGTCTTGATGACTATGGCTATCTGCATAGCTGTAAAGCTGCAGAAACTGCCCGAGACATCGCCTTCATTTATCAGGTAGACATTCACGAGGCATATACAGCAGCACTGCTGCATGACTGGGATAGGGGTCAGCCCAAAGACTATCTGGTAGATGCCGCGCGAAACATCGGCATTGAAATCACACCAGAAGTGTTAGCAGCACCGCAAATACTGCATGCACACACAGGAGCAGCGCACATCAAGCAGCTTTTCCCCGAACTGCCAAAATCAATCATCACCGCCGTTAAAAACCACACCGTAGGTGATGAAGGTATGGACAAGCTCGACAAAGTAATATACGTTGCAGATATGATTGAGCCGACACGCTCAAGTCCTGCGGTGACAAGTCTTCGAGAAATGGTTGGAACTATTGACCTCGACGCGCTTTTCCTGCAAGCTTATCAAGCGACAATGATGCACTTGATTCGCAACAAAAAAGTCATGCATCCCCGTACGACAGAAGTATGGAATGCGCTTACCATGAAAGGAATGCCCAGCTTTGAAGCCCAGCACGACAACAAATAACTCTAAAACGGCCGCCGAATTTGACAGTAAAAATCTGGTAAGGGTAGCTTTTGAGGCCGCGCTTGAAAAGAAGGCAACTGATATCATGGCGCTCGACATGAAAGACCTTCTTGTCGTCACAGATTATTTTGTGCTGGCCACAGGAAGTAATGACCTTCAGGTAAAGGCAATCGCTGCAGAAATTGAAAAACAATTGCATGAGCAATGCGGAGCAAAACCAGCACACCGCGAGGGTCAAGACGTGGGCAAATGGGTGCTGCTGGATTACACTGACATCGTAGTGCACTTGTTTCAGCCAGATTTTCGCGACGAGTACCGACTGGAGGATTTGTGGTCGCAGGCAAATAAGCTTCGTGCGCAAAGTTCTAGCGACGGCGCGTAATGCCTAGGCATGTTCTACAGGTTCGCGCGCGCTATATGCGCTACGCTGCGCACCAGGCGCAAAAACATCCTAAGTATAAAACCTTAGCGCCTACGCTGGCGCTGATTTTCGTAGCCCTAGTATGGGGTGCAACCTTTGTTCTGCAGGCAGACGCTTTGGCAGAATATCCCCTGTATGCTTTTCTGGCTGTGCGCTTCGGTATAGCAGCAGTGGTGCTTGCCGTCTTACAACCTCGTATTTTTGCAAAGCTTTCTGTTGATAATGTAAAGCTGGGCTTATCGGCTGGTGTGTTGCTCGCCTTAGGTTATGTCTTGCAAACGGCAAGTCTTTTGCCGGCAGACATGGGCGGCACAACGCCTGCACGTAGTGCTTTTCTCACTGGTGTCTATGTCATCTTAGTTCCGATATTCTTCTCGCTGCTTAAAAGGAAGTTGCCTGATTGGGGTGTGCGCATTGGTGTGGTACTTGCCGTTGCAGGCTTGTGGGTCTTGTCAGGCCTTAATCTGAGCAGCGGGGGACTGTACGACTGGGTCTTGGGTGATACTTTAGTTTTGCTTGCAGCTCTTGCCTACACTGCACATATGATTTTGCTCAGTTTTGCCACTGAAAAACATTCGACGTCAACACTTGCTGTTATTCAGCTGACCGTTATTGCTATGGTTACTGCTTTTGCGTCGGTTTTGACAGGCGAAGCAGCTGGTATGCCCAGCGGACAAACAGTGTGGATGGCACTGTTGATTACCGGTATTCTGGGCTCTGCACTTGCCTTTGTCGTGCAGACTTGGTCACAAAAGATTCTCTCACCTTCGCGTGTGGCACTGATTTTTGTGCTTGAACCAGTTTTCGGTGGAATCTTTGGCTGGTCGGTTGCAGGTGCTGTTGATACGAGAGAGCTCATAGGGGCGGTGCTTTTGATTGGCGGTATACTTTCTGCAGAAATAATAGCTGCGAGAAGACTCGAGAACAAAGGTGAAGATTTCGAGCCAGCCTTAGAAGGTATGCCCGTCATATCGAAGGCAACAAAAGAGCAGGCAAAGCTGCGCAGGAAGATGCGTAAGCGAATGCACCGCAAAGACTCAGCAGACGACTTCCAGATATAGCATGGGTTTTTCTATGTGTTTGACAGAGGTCGCTATTTAACGCATGTTTACATTAAGAATAAAGCAAGGCAAAACATAAGGAGAATGCATTATGGCCGCAAGTAAATATAATGCTGCTTTGGTGGTCATAAGGGCAGGGTGAACACCAATGATAATTGCTATTGATGCCCACCCTGCTCTTCGAGCTTTACTATGCTGACAGTTATCTAAGTTCGAAATAGGTGAAGATTTGTTCGTTATCTTCAGGAGCTATGAAGCTTGCTGCTCCGTCTACGCTCACCTCAGTAAAGATTCGATAGGTGCCGGGCTCTAGTTCGCCGAAATACTTTAAGAGGTGATAAGTCTGTTCGAATGATTCTTGTGGATTCAACAAGTATCCCACATCAACCCAGCCAGGAGCATTGTCCGGTGGCTCAATATCAATCCAAAAACCTTCTTGTTCTGCAAATTTCTGCAGAAATCTACTTTCTCCATACAGCAAGACTTCATCAGAAACATTAGTGTAGCTAACAGAGATTTTGGTTACAGATACGTATAGCACTTCTTGCGACAGTAAATCTGAAGCATTGCCATCGTCATTCAGGATAACAATACTTGTGGGATTGTTATCACACCCTGCCACGATTAAGGTCATTAAGCTCATGGATAGAATAGCGACAAGAAGCAGCTTTCTCATGAGTTTGTATTTTGGTAGGCTTCAGCAAACATAGGAATAATGCTAAAAGGAACTATGAGGGAAATTGACATAAGCACAGAAGCCATCAGTTTGATTCTGTTGGTCATTCAGACCTCCTTATGTGCTCATGATAGTACGCATGAAAAATAATCACTTCATACTACATAATATCATTATTTGCATGGATAGATAGATGCAAATGTAGCAGGTGAGAGCCCCGCTATAAAAAGCCATACTTTTCCGAAATTCTCGAGGAGGTTCATTTCTGCACAAACTCATCCACAATTTATCTCTTGTGACTATTTGCTTAAACTATGTTTTGCTGGGGCTGCGCACGTTCGGCATTTGTGAGGGTGTTGACCTTGCGTCATAATGGGAGGAATATAAAATAAGTATATTAAGCATAAGGAGAATGCATTATGGCCGCACCAAAGGTAGTACTTTTTAACGGTAGTCCAAAGCAAAAGGGAACAACTGCTACAGCACTTGCTGAAATCGCAAACGAGCTTGAGGCTGCTGGTGTTGAAACTCAAACTATTCAGCTAGGCAAAGACCCCGTGTACGGCTGTATAGCCTGTGGGCAGTGCAGAAAAAACGGTGGCGTCTGCCACTATGCTGACGATGTGTGCAATGAACTTATCGCGGCAGCAGAAACTGCTGATGGCTTCATCTTTGGTTCACCTGTTTATTTCGCAAGTGCTAACGGAGCCATGTGTGCAATCCTTGACCGTGCTTTCTTCGCATCGTCGCACTTTACGGGCAAGCCAGGTGCTGCAGTAGCAGTGTGTCGCCGCGGGGGAGGCAGCGCCACTTTTGACCGTTTGAACAAATACTTTACCTTTGCTCAAATGCCTGTTGTCAGTAGCAACTATTGGAATACCGTGCATGGTAACAATGCAGCAGAAGCTCAGCAAGATTCAGAAGGCATGCAGACTATGCGTGTATTGGGACGCAATATGGCGCAACTGCTTAAACACATTGCAGCTGGCAAGGAAAAGGGTCTAGATATGCCGGCACCTGCAACAGAAGAAAGAGTTTGGACAAATTTTATTCGCTAAAATGAACGTACTCCTAATTGTTTAAAGTCTTACACAAAGCACCCCTGTGAAATCCTCTGCAAAATCTACCGGGAAATTCATTGGGAAAACCCACATATTTTTGTGTACAAACACTATGCGTGAGCTGGGGTGTTTTGCTATACTTACAGGTTAATACTAAAATTTTGCATATAAAGCGGCACTTGACAAGGAAAGGGTGATTCATGAGACCTGTCCAAATAACTGATACTACACTCAGAGATGGTCACCAATCTCTGTGGGCTACACGTATGGAAACCAGCGACATGGTTCCGATTCTTCCAAAGATGGACAACATTGGCTACTGGGCAATGGAAGCCTGGGGCGGCGCAACTTTCGATACTTGCTTGCGCTTTCTTGATGAAAATCCGTGGGAGCGCTTGCGCACTATCAAAAAGCATGCGCCAAAAACACCTCTTAAGATGCTTACGCGTGGTCAAAACCTTGTTGGGTACAAGCATTATTCCGATGAAATCGTACATCGCTTTACCGCTGCAGCTTATCGCAACGGACTTGAAGTATTCCGCGTATTTGACGCGCTAAACGATATTCGCAACGTTAAATCATCTGCCGAAGCAGTGCTTGACGTTGGCGGTCACTTTCAGGGCACGATTTCTTACACCATAAGTCCTGTTCACACCATTGATTCTTTTGTTGAGTATGCCCAAGAATTAAAAGAGCTAGGTGCTCACAGTATTGCAGTCAAGGATATGGCAGGCATGATGGTGCCTTACGTGACTGAAGAAATGGTCACAAAGCTTAAGAAAGAAGTAGGTCTGCCTGTTCAGCTGCACTGTCACTATATTGGCGGTATGGCTCCGATGAACTACCTCAAGGGTATTGAAGCTGGTGCAGATACTATCGATACTGCAGCAGTTGCCCTGGCATTTGGTAACAGCCAGCCAGCGGGTGAAACCTTGGTTGCGGCACTGCGTGACACGCAATACGATACCGGCCTTGACTTTGACGCGATGATTGAAGTTGCAGAATACTGGGAAAAAGTACGTGTTGCAAGGGGCTATAAACGCGGAACAACATCACTGCTCTCATTGGAAGTATATTCACACCAAGTACCTGGTGGCATGATGTCAAACCTCATCAGCCAACTTGAAATCCAAAACGCGGCCGAGCGTCTACCAGAAGTACTTAAAGAAATCCCTAAAGTTCGTGCAGAAGTAGGTTACCCACCACTTGTTACTCCTATGAGCCAAATCGTAGGAACACAGTCAGTGCTTAACGTATTGACCGGCAAGCGCTGGAGCCTCATTCCGCAAGAAATGCGCGACTATGTATTGGGCTACTACGGTCTGCCACCTGCGCCGATTGACGCAGACGTGCTGGCAAAGGTTGTCAAGGACAGTGGCAAAGAGCCACTTGACCCTAGTGTTGCCCCTGGTTCTTTGGTTACAACGACTTACGCAGAAGTCGAAGAAGAGATAGGTGACTTGGCAAGAAGCGAAGAGGACGTGCTAATGTATGCACTCTTCCCGAACGAAGCAAAAGCGTATCTTGAGAGACATCACGGAGACGTTGACGGTAAAGTATTTATGACAGGCGATGAAGCTAATGTAGACAGAGAGGACGATGAAACCATGGATGTACGTCACATTGAGACCCTAATTAAGGCTCTTGATTCTTCTGGAGTAGCAGAAGTAGTTATTAGCGAGGGCGATTCACAAGTAGCACTGCGCAAGGCAAATGCTCCTGGAACTGCAGCAGCAGCTCCCGCACCAGCCGCCGTAGCACCAGCTCCTGTAGCTGAAGCAGCACCAGCAGCACCTGCACCTGCACCAGTAGCTGAAGCAGCGCCTGCACCAGCAGCTGGCGAGCGCCCTGCAAATTGGGTAGCAATTACTGCACCTATGGTAGGAACGTACTATGACAAGCCGTCTCCTGAATCAGCTGCTTTTGTAGCTGAGGGTGATACGGTAGCTGCTGGCGACACTGTTTGCATTCTTGAAGCAATGAAGCTCATGAGCGAAATCACTGCCGATAACGCAGGTGTAGTTCGCGAAATTCTGGTACAGAATGGCGACGCGCTGGGCTTTGGCGACACAATCATGTACATCGAACCAGCTTAAAGACCATAAGGTGGCACCTAGCCGTTGCACTGAAAAGCTCACGTAGTTACTACGCTTCGCATTTCATTGCAACGCCCATGCACACACCTTATGACCTTTGGGGTGATGCAGTGGGAACCATACTTACTTAGCTAATCATTGAGAGGGAAGTATATGTTTAAAAAAATTCTTGTAGCTAACAGGGGAGAAGTCGCCCTGCGCGTTATGCGTAGCGCACGCGAAATGGGCATCAAAACTGTTGCGGTGTATTCGCAGGCAGACGCTGGCTCACGCCACGTTGAAGAAGCCGATGAAGCGATTTGTATTGGACCTGCTCCGTCAAATCAGTCTTACCTTGTAATTTCTAATATTATTCAAGCAGCCCTGCAAACAGGCGCTGAAGCCATTCACCCAGGTTATGGATTTTTGGCAGAAAATGCGGAGTTTGCCCAGGCCTGCACAGACAACGGTATTAAGTTTATTGGACCGAGCCCTGATGCAATCAATAAGATGGGCAATAAATCGGTTGCGCGCGAAACGGCAACTGCTGCTGGTGTTCCAGTAGTTCCAGGCTCTCCTGGTGCTATTGAAACGGTAGATGAAGCGCGTGACTTTGCAGACGAAGTTGGCTATCCCGTGCTGGTAAAAGCCAGTGCTGGTGGTGGTGGTAAGGGTATGCGTATCGCAGAGAGCGAAGGCGAACTGCAAAAACAATGGGACGCTGCAAGAACTGAAGCATTGGCAGCGTTTGGCGATGATACGGTGTATCTTGAAAAGTACTTGGTGCGTCCTCGCCATATTGAAATTCAGATTCTGGTTGACCAAAATGGCGAAGGTGTATACCTTTATGAGCGTGATTGCAGTGTTCAGCGTCGTCACCAAAAGCTTATTGAAGAAGCTCCTTCAGTGGCACTCTCGCCAGAGCGTCGCAAGGAAATGGGCGAGGCAGCATTGCAGCTTGCAGCTTCAGTAGATTATGAAGGTGCTGGAACAGTAGAGTGTCTGTTTGACCAAGACGGCAGCTTCTACTTTATGGAAATGAACACGCGTATTCAGGTAGAGCACTGTGTAACTGAAATGATTGTTGACCGTGACATCGTTGCAGAACAAATCAGCATTGCTTACGGTAATCCGCTGTCATTTAAGCAAGAAGACATTGCGATTCGCGGACACGCTATTGAGTTCCGTATCAACGCAGAAGATCCACGTAAGAACTTCCAGCCGAGCCCAGGGCGCATCACACGTTTTGCTGTTCCTGGTGGTTATGGTGTACGTGTTGATACTTATCTAGAAGCTGGCGTAGACGTACCACCATTCTATGATTCATTGGTAGCAAAGTTGCTTGTGTGGGGTGCAACTCGCGAAGAAGCAATTGCACGCGGTAAGCGCGCACTGAAGGAATTCCATGTGGAAGGAATCGCAACAACGATTGATTTCCACTATGCGGCATTGGATAGACCAATATTTGAAACGGGTGAAGTCTACACAGACTTCCTCGAAAAGGAAATGGGAGATTGGGATGTCGGATAGACTCGAATTTGATGGACTGTCAGTTGCACCAAATGTAATTGAGACCATAGTTCGTATTGCAAGTGAACAAGTTGATGGTGTTGTTGCTGTAGGGGGTACTCCTATTACAGGGGCTGCGGCTGTGTTTAAGCCCAGAATGCCCTCTATTGAAGTATCTGCACCAGAAGAAGGCGCAGCGCTTGATGTTGCTGTATATATTACGGCGCGCTATGGTATGAAGTTGCCAGAATTGGGTGCGGCAGTACAGGCAGCGGTGCTTGACGCACTCGCATCGCAGCTGGGCATTCAAAGCGCAAGCATTGATGTTTACATCGAAGCCCTAGATTTTGAGGATAAGCCATAGGCATTGGCATGACCTCAGAATTGCCAAAATCACATAGCAGAACTTTCGCGCGATATTACGCTCTGCGATTACTCTACCAGTTAGAGCTCGCAGAGCGTCTGCTCGACGATGTCTTAGCAGAAGGATCTCAGTCTTTGCCACAGGATAAGGCAGAAGACTGCCTGCATATGTGTGAAGAAAAAGACAACTGTGAGCAATTTGGATTCTTCGAGCTTTTTGCAGAAGATCCAAAGGGTTACGCCCTAGACATTGTGCGCGGATTTGAACAAAACCGCGGTGAGATTGATATGTTGCTCGACAATGTCTTAGACAACTGGTCGCTGCACAGAATGCCCCCTGCAGACCGCAGTATTGCGCGCATGGGAACATGGGAAATCATGTACAACGATTCAGTGCCAGATTCGGTGGCAATCAATGAAGCTGTTACTCTAGCTAAAGAGTTTGGTACAGGCGACTCGTCCAAGTTCATTAATGGCGTACTGGGCAAGGTTGCAAAGCTCAAGTCGCAAGATGACATACAGGACAGTGCGCAAGATAGCGCACAAGAGAAACAATAATCTAAGTAAGGTACGTGGCAAAAATGACTGACACCTATTCACAAGTAAAAGAACAGCTTGACGGCATCGTAGAGCAGGTTCGCAAAAAAGACGTTTCGCTTGAACGAAGTCTTGACTTGCTTGAAGAGGGTGTTGCACTTGCCAATCGCTGTACGGAATTGATTGATCAAGCCGCATGGGAAGACGCGTCTGATAGCGTAGATGACGGCGATAGTGATGGCGAAACTAACTTTGAAGATGATGCCCCTGGAGGCGAGGCCGATACTGCCGATACTGCTGCAGTAGCTGACGATATGTCCGACAGTGCCGATTCTGCGCCCGAAGCGGCTGTAGCAGACGAAGAATACGCAGAAGTAGACGACAATGAGCCTGCTGCGTAACATAAAAAACCCCAATGACCTGAAAAGCTTGAGTCTGTCAGAGCTAAATCAGCTGTGCATAGAGCTGAGGACAGAGCTAATTCAGACTGTTTCAGATACCGGTGGTCACCTTGCGCCTAACCTGGGTGTGGTTGAGCTAACCGTTGGCGCGTATCGCGCCCTGAATACTCCGCCTGACATGATGGTCTTTGATGTAGGACATCAAAGCTATGTCCATAAATTGCTTACAGGCAGGTTGGATGACTTCCACACCTTAAGAACCTATGGCGGACTCTCAGGGTTTCCAAAGCGAGACGAATCAGAGTTTGACCTGTACGGCACAGGACATGCGTCTGACTCTCTTTCAGTTGCCTTAGGCTATGTGCTGGCTCATGGGGGCTATAAAGGGATAAAGAACTGCCAGGTAAATGGCGGGGAACTGCCACAGGTTGTTGCCATGATAGGCGACGGCTCTTTAACAGGCGGTATGGCGTGGGAAGCTCTTAATCATATTGGTCACGCAGGTGCTAATATGACGATTATTCTTAACGACAACGAGATGTCTATCTCGCAAAACGTAGGCGCACTTACTGGCTACCTCGGGCGTATTCGTCTTGATAGACGTTACTGGGGCAAACGTGAATTTGCGCAGAGACAACTAGAGCGCAGGGGAGACGCGGGTAAGCGCCTGCTTAATCTAGGCGTGCGCGTACGTGATTCATTAAAGCATTTAGTAGTTCCTGGGATGGTCTTTGAGGAACTAGGAATTACCTATGTTGGTCCTATTGACGGACATGATATTGAACAAGTCGAAACTGCAGTACGCATGGCAAAGGAAGTTCCTGAACCCATTGTTATTCATGCGATAACTCAAAAGGGTCGCGGTTATGCCCCTGCAGAAGAAAACCCAACGGTCTTCCATGGCGTAGGAGCATTTGACATTAGTACGGGCAAAGTGAAATCAAGCCCTGGTGCTGCACCTGCTTATACGCAAGTATTTGGGGAATCTCTCGTAAAGGAAGCTGAAAAAAATCCTGACATTGTTGCGATTACTGCTGCAATGCCCAACGGTACCGGACTTGACATCTTTAGGGATCACTTTGTGCAGCAGCCAGAACGATTCGTAGATGTTGGTATTGCAGAAGAACATGCAGTGGGACTTGCTTCGGGACTTGCCTTGGGTGGCAAACTGCCCGTTGTTGCGATTTATTCTTCGTTCCTGCAGCGCGCTTATGACCAAATCATTGGTAACGTGGCCCTGCAAGACGCCCATGTTGTTTTTGCGATTGACCGCGGCGGACTGGTTGGGGAAGATGGTCCGACTCACCATGGTGTTCATGATTTGAGCTATTTGCGCACGGTACCAAAAATGCAGATTTTAGTGCCCGCTGATGAAGTCGAGCTGCAAGACGCTTTGCATACGGCACTTAAGCTTGAAGGTCCTGTAGCACTGCGCTATCCACGCGGTAGTGGTGTTGGTTTGCAGATTCCCGAAGAGCCTACTTTGTGGGAATACGGAAAAGCGATAGAGCTGCAAAGTAGCGACAGCAAAGAAGTGGCGATTTTGGCGGTTGGCCGCATGGTTGAAGCAGCCACGTCTGCAAGTAAGTTACTGCAGGAAAAAGGCATAGACGCTACGGTGGCAAATATGCGCTGGGTGAAGCCGCTTGATGAGGAGTATGTCCGCGATGTTGCAGCTAAGCATAAGTTAATCGTGACGGTAGAAGAAAACACCGTCTGTGGTGGCTTTGGGTCTGCTGTGATGGAGTTTATGGAGCGCGATGGCATTACGACCCCTGTGTTGCAGATTGGCACACCTGATGACTTTACAACGCAAGGTACGGTGGTACAGCTACTTGAAGAAGTTGGTCTGGACGCACAAAGCCTTGCAGATAAAATCACAACCCGCCTAAATAAATAATGGCAAAGAAGCGCTACACCGGCCCTTATGTTTCTCGTGGAGGAGAAAAATTAAAAGGTGCTTTGGCGGATTTTGCCTATGAGGTAAGTGGTAAGCGCGCCTTGGACGTGGGGTCGTCCACTGGGGGATTTACCGACTGCCTGCTGCAAGCAGGCGCAAGTCATGTGACTGCTTTGGACGTGGCCTACGGACAGTTTGCGTGGAAGTTGCGCCAAGACCCTCGTGTTGCGGTGGTCGAGCGAACAAATTTCAAAACAGCTGATTTGAGCGAGCTGGAAGCACCCTTTGCCCCTCCCTTTGATGTCGTCGTCGCTGACTTATCCTTTATATCGCTGGCAAAATTAGCAGAGCAATTCAAAGCCGCTATTGGTGATGATGGTGACTTAATCTTGCTGGTTAAGCCTCAGTTTGAAGCTTTGCGCAGTGAAGTGCCTACGGGCGGAGTAATCTCTGACCCAGAGCTGCACATAGCTATTTTAGAGCGACTGGCACAATCATTTGCAGATGATGGACTTATTGTGCAGGCATGGACGTACTCACCCATTAAAGGTCCTAAGGGCAATATTGAATTCTGGCTTCACGCCCGCAAGGGAAATCCCGACGAGGCTTATGAGAGCAATGCTGTAGCTGAGGTAGTTGCGCAAGCACATGAAAATCTATAATTCAAATATCTGTTTTAACCTAGCTTTAAGCATTCTTTAATGTTCCTTTAATCGTCAGGGTGTAAAATGGCAGAGGTGCGCAGGTTGCGCTACTATTGAAGCTGACATTGAAGTCGGTATTGAAAAGGCAGTTCATCCACCACACATGCACTTGTAGGGAGGCGACTAATGAGTTCAGAACAAAAGAGAATCGCTCTGGTTGTCAACGACTATGACCAGCGTGCAGTAGATGCTGCCAGTTGTCTGACTGCATGGTGTGCAGATAATGCAGTTGGCATTCAGTCTGTTGAGAATGACGAATCTTTTGAGGGTTCTCTGCCCAATGACTTAGTGGTTGCGCTAGGTGGGGATGGCACGATTCTTCGTGCGGTACACGAGTTCTCAAACAGCGAAATCCCTGTACTGGGCATAAAGTTTGGCAGGCTAGGATTCCTGTCAGGAGCACCTGCTGAAGAGCTGATTGATGCAGTAGAGGCAGCTTTGCAAGGTAAAGTTGCGGTAGAAAAGCGTGCTTTGTTACAAGTAAATGCATGGTCGAACGACACGCACTTAGGCACGCATTATGCGCTGAATGAAGCATTGCTCAGCCGTCATACCGATTCACATATAGTCTCATCAAGGCTCAAGATTAACGACCACACCGTGTATCAACTGCGTGGTGACGGCATAATCGTGTCAACAGCGACAGGCTCTACTGCCTATGCGCTGTCTGCTGGAGGGCCAATACTGAGCCCAGAGTCGCGTGCAATGGCGCTAGTACCACTTGCGTCGCATACCTTGATTAATCGCGCGATTGTGACCGCACCCAAAGATGTAGTTCGCATAGAGCTGCCAGACTCAGATTACGCAGGGGTAACCTTGTCGATTGATGGAAGCGTTGTTGTCGACAACGTATATCTTGACCGCTCGAACCCGCATATCGAACAGCCTTTGACCCATATTGAGGCGACAATTTCTGCAAATCATTGGGTGTCACTAGTAAAGACTTCATCGCGCCTCTTCTTTGACACACTTGCAACAGAGTTTTATCGCCATGAGGGCTGCTAACTGTGCTGCGCGACTTACACATTCAAGACTTTGCGCTGATTGATGACCTGTGGCTGGAATTCGGCCCAGGGCTGACGGTCTTGACGGGCGAGACCGGTGCTGGAAAGACGGTGTTGCTGTCTGCACTGGGACTTATCATGGGGCAGCGCGGAGACAGCGGACAGATTGCTGTTGGTGCTGACAAGGCTAAAGTGGAAGCAGTCTTCGACGCTGCAGAAACTAATGCGGCGGCGGAGCTAGCGGAGTCTGACCAGGGCGAAATCACCGTATCGCGTACCATGGGCAGTAATGGTCGTACTCGCGTACTTCTTAATGGGGACTTATCTAGCGTGGGGGCACTGCAAAAACAGATTGGCGCTTTGATTGATTTGCACGGTCAGCATGACCATCAAGCGCTGCTTTCACAGGCGCGTCACATTGAGTATCTTGACCGCTGGGCACAGGCAGAAATTGCATCGCTTTATGCCAGCTATGTTGCTGCGCGCAAAAACTGGCAGCAGGCGCAAGAAGACCTGCAGCAGATTGAAGACATGCTTGCCAGAAGCATTGAAGAGCGCGACGCAGGACAAATCGCGCTTGCTGAAATTGAGCGAATAGACCCGCAGCCTGGTGAAGATGATGAACTGCGCGCAAAGTTGCCAACTTTACAAAACTCAGAGCGTATTGCTGATTTAATGCGCCAGGCACAAGATTCCTTGCGTGGCGAACAGGCCGCACTTGAATCTTTGTATGACCTTGATTCGACGCTTGAACAGGTCGCAACTTTCGATAAGTCTGTACAAGATTTGCAGGGTAGCGCGCGCGAGGCTCGTCACGTGCTTGAAGGCATTGCAGATGCTGTTAGCGAATATGCTGCAGGTATTGAACATGACCCACGTGCGCTGGAAGCTGCTTTTGAGCGTCTTAGCACGCTTGAAAGTCTTGCAAAGCGCTACGGGCCAACACTGGACGCTGTTATTGCACGCAGAGAGCGCTTACTTACCTTAGTTGATGTGGCAGAAAACAGTGATGAGCGTTTATTTGACGCGCGCGACGCAGAAAAAGCGGCACGTACAACGTTGATAGATGCAGCTGGCGCACTATCTGCTGCAAGAAGAACTGCTGCAAAAGATTTCATTGAGCAATTGTCAGCAGCGGCAACAGACTTAGAGCTAGGCAAAGTGCGCTTTGACATTGATTTCAAAGAGCTTCCTTTCGAGCAATGGACAGCAAATGGCAGCGACAAGGCAGAAATCTTGTACGCACCCGCACCTGCTGTACCTGCAAGACCACTGGCAAAAATCGCATCTGGTGGTGAAATCTCACGTGTTATGCTGGCGCTAAAATCAGTGCTTGGTGAAGCTGACAACACAGGTATTCTCATCTTTGACGAGGTAGACGCAGGCATAGGTGGCGCAACAGGACTTGCTATTGGCGCAAAGCTAAAGAATTTGGCACAAACGCACCAAGTTATTGTAGTGACCCATTTAGCGCAAGTTGCAGCGTATGCAGACGCTCATTTTTTGGTCAGCAAAGAATCTGCAGAGGACAATCCTGATGCCGTTAAAACAGCCGTAATACCCTTGTCTAATGAACAACGCACCATAGAAATCGCGCGCATGCTGTCAGGCTCTGACAGCGAAACTGCATTAACTCACGCCAAAGAACTTCTTCAAAGCGCTCGCACCTAACAATCGCAACAAGCCTTGCCCTAGGCTCGCTGTGGAGCTCGCCTCAAAAGCTGTCATCTAACTCTATAAAAAAACACAGGTGGTCGGTATAATAGAACTTGTGAAAACATCTAGCTTCACAGATTCGATTATTACTTTCAGCGGCAAGAGCATTCTGTGCTTTGCCCTTATTTTCATGCTTGTCTTCAGCACGGTTGTTCCGCTTTACGCTGTTCCCAATGATGATGAGCTTGACCAGTCCACCCGCAGTTCCGGTTCTATCACGACAGATTTTGCCCCAGAACTTGAAATCGAAGTGAGGCCAGGACCTTCTGCAGCAGAAACAGAACAGGCGCAAATTCTTCTTGAAAATGCTACTCCTGAACAACACGAAGAGTTGATGAATTTCTACAATCAACTTGACGCGATTGACCGCGAAACTGAAGTAGTCGTAGAAGAATACAATGCAGCAAGAGTGCGTCTGCAATACATTTTGACTGACATCACAGAATCTGAACAAGACATTGAAGTGCTGGAACAAGCATTTTACGCTCAATCAGAGCGTTTGTCTGAGCGCGCCGTTGAAATCTATCGTGAAGGCTCGCCAAATGTAGTGCTCTACCTGATTTTCCAGTCAGAATCGTTCCAAGAAATGATTAATAAAATCAGCTTGCTTAATCACCTAGTTGATACTGACGCAGAGCTCATGGCTCGCCTACGCCAGCAACGCTCTGAACTTGAATTGGCATTGCAACAACTTGCTGTTGATGAAGGTGAAGCGGCAAGCCTTGAATTTGAATTGCGTGCTCGCGTTATAGAAGTTACGGCAAGAAATGAAGAGCGTAAGCAGGAATTGCGCGACCAGAATGCTCCCATGATTGCTCTGTTCGAGGCAGAGCAGCTGCAGCGAATGGCAGACGAGCAGGAGTTAGCTTTCTCTATCGCTGATGGAACTAACCGAAACATCACGGTGGTTCCTGGCTCTCCTGTCGAAACTGCGATGGCACTTCGCGGAATACCTTACTTGTGGGGTGGTGCAACAAGGCGTGGCTTTGATTGTTCTGGCTTGATGCGCTTTATTTTTCTGCAGCACGGCGTAAACTTACCCCATCATTCTGCGTCACAAGCTTTGCACGGACGACAAGTAACTGGTCCACTGCAGCCAGGTGACCTTGTCTTTTTCGGCACACCGATTCACCACGTGGGCATGTATGTCGGCGGGGGATACTTCATCCATTCTCCTAGAACAGGCGAAGTTGTTAGCTTGAGGTCACTTGCAGCCAGAAATGATATGGTGACCGCCAGACGTCTTGATTGGCAACCCCGCGAGGGCGCACCCAGATGATGCGGTTGGTGGAATAATGAAAAATATATTAGAACGTAGTTGGTTTTTCCCTGTTGTCGTAACAGTACTTGGCCTAGTTTCTGCCTTAGTGTTGACTATGCATTTTCCCCCCGTAGTTGGATTGGGGACACTGGTCAGACTCCCCGTCTTTCACGGTGGTTTAGTGTGGGCGAATTTTATTCTCTTCTTTGTGCTGGGTGTTGTAGGTTTGGTGGCTTTTTTCACGAAAAACGAGCGACTGTACATATGGTCAAAGGCTTTGCGCTTTAGTTCGATTGGCCTATGGATATTGAACTTTGGCGTAGGGATGCTTGCGTCGAATCTCACCTGGGATTTTTCTGCGACTGATCAATCAGCATTTGTGATGATGATGCAAGAGCCGCGCATTTTGATGCAGGTGTATGTGTCACTATTTGGTATTGCTATATTGGTGTTGCCACTTATATTTGAAAAATGGCGCACTTTGTCGCTCTTTGATGGCATTTTTGGTTTTGCTTCATTGGTAATGGCGCGTGTTGCAGTAATGTTTGGGGAAAGTTTGCACCCCGATAGTCCAGCGCTCAATTCAGAAGAAGCGATTATTAGATTTACGTTTATCGGCATTGCGTTTGCACTTATTATTATGAGTAGCGGCATTGTTATGACAGTGCGCTCGCTGCTTGAAAGTAGGGCAAAGATTGCGTTAGAGACTGCCGCCAATGATGGGGAAAATACAGCGAATGAGGGAGACAGCTCGTGAAGGTTTTAGTAAGTAACATAGTTGAAGATGCACTATCTGCTGCCATCAAGGCAGGCGAGCTTCCCCTGGAGTCAGTTCCGCCAGTTGAACTAGAGCGTCCGCGCGACGCAAGTCATGGGGACTGGGCGAGTGCTGTTGCTTTGCGCAGTGCTAAAGAGGCAGGCATGTCGCCGCGTGCCATTGCAGATATCATCGTTGCACACTTAAGCGACCATCCAGATATAGAGGCAGTAGAAATCGCAGGACCTGGCTTTATCAACCTACGTCTGTCAGTGAATGCTCTTGCGCGCATTGTTACAGAGGTACGCGAAAAGAAGGCAGACTTTGGCAAGGCAGAACCAAAAGGGGAGTATATCCAGGTTGAGTTTGTATCTGCAAATCCTGTAGGGCCTATGCATGTGGGGCACGGTCGCTGGGCAACTTTGGGTGATGCATTGTGTCTTGTGCTAGAACATGCAGGCTACCGAGTACAGCGCGAGTTCTATCTAAACGATGAGGGCAATCAGATGAACATCTTTGCCGACTCTGTCGCCGAGCGCTATTTGGAGCTCTGTGGTGAACCCTTTGATGAAGGCCTGATTGGCTACAAGGGTGCTTACATTATCGATATTGCACAGCAAATTTTTGATGCAGAAGGTCGCGCGTGGGTAGAAGTTAGTGCTGACGAGCGCCGTGCTTACTTTAGACAACGTTCATATGACCAGGTGTTAGCCCATGTAAAATCTGTGCTTGAACGCTTTGGCGTAACTTTTGATGTGTGGTTTTCAGAGCACAGTATGCATGTGCCAGATGACGCAGGCAAGACTGAAATTCAAAGAAGTATCGATGGTTTGCGCGAAAAGGGCTATATCTACGATGAAGAAGGCGCACTGTGGTTTAAGTCTGAAGACTTTGGTGACGATAAGAACCGCGTGCTTATGAAGGGTGATGGCGCTGCCACTTACTTTGCAGCTGACATTGCCTATCATGAAAATAAATTTAAGCGCGGATTCGATAAGGTCATAAACCTGTGGGGAGCAGACCACCATGGCTACATCAAGCGCATGGAGGCAGCAGTTGCTGCTTTGGGCTACGCGGGTCAGCTTGAGGTACTGTTAGGGCAATTGGTGACACTGTATCGCGATGGTCAGCTTGTGCGCATGTCAAAGCGTACTGGCGAGATGGTGACTTTTGAAGAGCTGATTGACGAAGTCGGCGTAGATGCTGCGCGCTATCACTTGGTACGTATCTCGAGCGACCAGCCCTTGACCTTTGACATTGATCAGGCAAAAGACCAGTCTTCAAACAATCCTGTATTTTACGTACAGTACGCTCATGCTCGCATTTGCAGCATTTTGCGCAAGGCTGCTGGAAAGAGCGGGGAAGACGTGGCAGACATGGACGCGCTTGCTGCAGCAGTTATTGCGGATGAGCCTGACCTGTCTTTGCTGAACCACGAGGCAGAGCTTGCACTGCTGCGCAAGTTATCTGAATTTGATGAAGTGGTAGAACGTGCTGCACGTGATAGGGCACCCTTTAGACTGACACACTACGTTGAAGAGCTGGCGTCACTGTATCATCAGTTCTATCAGCAGTGTCAGGTGATTAGTGATGATGAAGCTCTGAGTGGCGCACGTTTAGCTTTGGTGGATGCGGTGCGTCATGCTTTGGCGGGTGGGTTGCGACTTATAGGGGTATCTGCTCCAACCAAAATGTAGGCGCACACCAGACATCCAGACTCGGTGTCGGGTTGAAAAATTCATTTATTCACGTAGCTTAGTACGCTTCACAAATAAATTTTTCAAAGCCTCCTTGATTCTGAATGTCTGGAGCACGCCTTAGGAATTGCTTACTCCATTATGCTGAGGATAGAGCGTTCAATGGTGTTGAAATTGATTGCACCTAAGTAGTGTGCGCGAATTATGCCATCTGCGTCTATGAAAAAGCTTGCTGGCACAGCCGCCGCTTCAAAGGCAATGGCTCCCTCACGTGCTTCATCAAAATATAGTGGGAAGGTGAAACCTTCTGCATCTGCGTAAGCGCGAACTACTTCAATTGGCTCGTCAACGTTGAGAATGATAAATTTCACATCATTGCCATACTGGTCAAACGCTTGCTGAAAGTGAGGTTTTTCCATGCGACAGGGAGGACACCAGGTTGCCCAGAAGTTTAGCACAATGGGCGTTCCTCTGTAGTCGCTCAGAAATTGTACGTGACCGTTCTCGCCAAGAAAGCTAAAGTCGGGGGCAGTTTGTCCAACCCATTCTGAATCTGTGCCACCTGGTAATGTGGCAATCACGTCATCGTAGCTTTCCAGTAGCTCGTCTTGTACTAAAAACGCGCTGACAACTACCAGTACTAGTGCAATGGCAAAGGTTGCAGCAATCAGTAGGCTGCGCTTCTTTGGGTCACCAATTTTACTAGGGTCATCTATGATGCCCGCACCGCTGCTTTTGGCACCGACTTCCTCTAGGGGAAGTTCTTCGTGTAGATTATCTTTATCAGCCATGGTCAGACTCCTCCATAATTATGTGTAGTCTATTGTATTAGAAATTCGTTAAGAATCCGGTTAAAACAAAAGCTTGACCACTCATGATGAGTAAGCCCATCAAAATGAGGATTATGCCTGAGATGCGAGTAATGATGCGATAGTTTCGCTTGATGAAGCTAAAGACGTCTTGTAGTGAGTCGATTAGCAAGGCGCTGATTACCAAGGGAAGCCCGAGTCCCAACGAATAAAACAGTAGCAAGAGTGCGCCCATGTACCAGGTGCCACTTGCTCCTGCAAGCAGTAGGGCAGAGCCCAAAAAGGCGCTAATACAGGGAGTCCACCCAACAGAAAAGACGATGCCAAAGAAGAAGGATTTCAGACCGTCTTTTTTGCCAGAGAACTTTGTATCCAATTGGCCAATTTGAATCTGAGGAATTCTAAAGAGGCCCATGTATCCCAGTCCAAACAGTATTACGATACTTCCCGCGACAATATTTACAATAGTTTGATGCTGGATAACTGCAGCCCCTAGTGAAGCTGCAGCGACTCCCAAAAGAACAAAGATGAGAGTAAAGCCAGCCATGAAAGAAAGCGCGCTCACAAGGATGCGCCTGCGACGTTTGCGCAAGTCAGAGTCATGTTCGTCTGCAGAAATGCCTGCAAAATAGCTCACGAATACCGGCAAAAGGGGCAGCAGGCACGGTGAAATGAAAGTTAGTATTCCTTCAAGAAAGGTAAGTGCATATAACATGACTACTATCGTACTACATCCGTGAAATTTCCTTTTTCTGCAAGCGCGCCTTGCGAAGTATGGGTACTCCTACGATAGGACAAAGAGCAAGCGCAGGCACTAGAAGCATTGTTCCCGTATTGCCCAGGTCGAGACCAGTGAAGGGAGGCATTGGCCTATCGTTGATGAAGTTAAGGTTGCGATGTATTGCCATTGCCAACACAGATGTGTCCGTCCCAGAGATTGGGTCAGCTTCATTTTTGTTGTCAATAATAGATGTTCTGTAACCAGCTTCTTTTGTTTCAATGACTTGCACAAATCCATTTAGCGAAACGCCTGCGATTTCAATTCCTTGACCATGCTGAAGGTGAAACTGCGCACTGCCTGCACTGTCTAGGGTGAGTGAGCCGTCTTGCGGAATAGTTGCGCCTGAGTTGGCAATGATAGTGCCAACATAGTCGAGCTTTGTATCTTCTGGCAAAGGGTCGCCGTTTGAGTCGGTAAAGGAAATTGTGAATTCAAATCCTTGCAACTTATCACCAAAGTCACCCGTTACTGTTTTGGAAATAGTCAAGGTGGTTTCTGAGAGGAAATTGCCCACAATATGATTGTGTGCAACTATAGGCCTCAGAAGAGGGTTAGTGTCATCATTGCCTTCAAAAACAAAATCAACATATCCGCCACTCGGGTCGATTTTGCTTGTTTTCGTATAGACTTCCCAGTCAATGAACTGACCTTCAGGACCTGCATTGAAGGTCAGTGGTGCACTGGGCGCTACAAAAGCACCGTTGGGAACAGGAAGGCCGTTTCGACCAACTGCTACATCGATTTCGCCATAGCCTGTGCCTACTTCGTAAGTTACACGCCAAAAGGGTAGACCATTTGCATTGATATCAAAGTTGGTAAAGGCGTGGTCAAAGGCGATGAAGTCAAAATCGCCAGAACCTTGAGGATGTTCGTAGATGACAGGAATGTTTTCAATGCTGACAGTTCCTGGGCTGATGCGAGGGTATTGTGCATTTGCCAAAGGCGTGTCGACGTGTAGTCCTCTCCAGGCCATGTTCTCATCAAAGATAACTCCAGGCTCTATGGTGATATTGTCCAAGTTGGCATGTGGCACAAAGAGTCCTCCGCCATCACCTGCAAGGTTGTCGATGATAGAGCCACTTGTCGCATTGAGAGAGGCGTTTTGTGCAACATGGATACCACCACCTAAGTCTGCACTATTGCCGGTGATTATTTTTTCATTCTGTCCAAGTAGGTTGAGAACTCCGCCTACGCCGCCTACGCCGAAGCCACCACCGCTATTGACGGCAGTGTTGCCTGAAACGATGCCACCATGCATATTAATTGGATTTGTAAAGGTAAATACTCCACCACCTGCGTTGCTGGCAGAATTTCCTACAATTTCGCCCCCGAATATATCAAGGCTACTACCCTGTGTTATGTGTATGCCGCCACCATTTCCGCTGCTGACAGTATTGCCTCTAATGATGCCGCCAGATATGCTGCCCTGAGAAGAGTGGAAATTGATTCCGCCGCCGCGGACAATGGCTGAGTTTTCCTCAATCAATCCGTCGTTCATTTCAATTGTGGCATTATGGACAGCGAATACACCACCACCACCACTACGTCCAGTAGGCCCCTCTGATGTGTTGCGTATAATGGTGCCACTGGTGGGGTTTTCTGGTGAGCCACCAGTTTCCATATAAAATTCTGCATCATTGCCAGCCCACACACCACCACCTTCATCAGCTGTGTTGCCTTCAATTGTTCCGCCAAACATAGTGAACACTTCGCCGTCTGTTGCATGTACGCCACCACCGCGCACCGCATGGTTGCCCTCAATTGTTCCACCGTACATGTTCAGGGTGTTTTCTGCAGCCCAAATACCACCGCCTTCAAGGATGATGTCATTGCTTTCAGCCTGAGTGATGTTGTTGCGAATGTTGCCGCCGTACAGGTTGACTTCTCCTTCAGCCCATGGTGATAGCACTCCACCGCCAATCATTGAATGATTGTCTTCGACAGTGCCGCCATGCATGTTGAATGTACCGATGCCTACGTATACGCCGCCACCGCCTGCACGATCCGCAGGCACTGACGCAAAAGACGCATTGTTGCTAATTGTTCCATCATACATGTTAAATTCTGCATCAAGTACTCTGACGCCACCGCCACGAGAGCTAACTATGTTTCGAGAGATTTCTCCATCATTCATGGTGAGTGTTGTTCCGGAGTCTTCTATCTGGATGCCACCACCGTGACCACTATCCAGCTCTCCATTATCGTTAATTGCTCCACCATTTATGATGACAGTTGCGCCTGAGTCGGCTCGTACACCACTACCAAACACTGCGCGGTTATGTGTGACTAAGCTACCTTCCTCCATAATCAAAGTGCCACCGCGCACTCTGACGCCACCGCCACCACCGATTTGTCCAGAGATAGAGGGAGTACCCATTGATTGCAGAGTTCTTGAGTTGCTATTAAGAATTGTGCTGCCGTTTTCCATAACGAAAGTACTGCCTTCGTCAATAAAGACTCCTCCGCGTTGTGTTCCTCCTGTGGCAACATTGCCGTTCAGGGTAACATTACTCACCGTAAGCCTTGCACCGTTGTCAATCCAAAAAAGGCGTCCTGATGCGCCAGTGTGATTTATAGTAAAAGGAGTACCAGGTCGACTATGGTCATTAAGGTTTGTGCCTGCACTGGTAATGATAACGTGTCGATTTCCAGACACTTCAAGGGCGCTGCTCCAATTAAAATTGGCGTTAAGAGCCAACACAAGGTTGCCCGGGTTATCCCTTAGAGTGTTTGCGAAATTGGCACCAGCATTCATGGTTATCACCGTGTAGTTATTAGGCGCATTTGATACGGTGGGGGCAATTCCTTGAAACTCTTCACCAGAGGAAACACTTGCTGGCAAGAAAACGCTGAGCAAAAGACTGAGTGTCAAAATGGTGAGAAGCGTGAGAGAAGCTAACAAGAATGTTAAGAATCGCTTTTTCTTAGTAGAAGAAGTTGCTAAGGTAGGCTGTAGTTGCTGTGGCGAATGTTCAAGAGATGGCTGAGCATAGCGGCAGAGTCTATTCATATGCGGCACCTTTCACAAAGTAATTAGTCACTTACAATACTTATTACCTCACGATGGTTCCATTGACTTTCGCCGCACTGGAATATGATACTCCTCAAATATCCTTTTATGTAAATATCCTCTGTATATTCATATTAAATATACAATTTTTTCAAACAAAGTATTCTAGCAGACATTTTTTAACGAAATAGCCCGAAATAGCAATTTGCTAAAATAAAGCTTGACGAACGGCACAAAACATTGTTACGCTAGCTATAGCAAAACATTGTTATGTTGCAGTGTCAACGTACAAAAACGTACAAAGACAGGGAGTGAACCTTGCCAGAAACATCGGAAATATCAAAGCGGGAGCTACTGGACAAGACAGGAATTTCTTATGGCCAGCTCTACCGTTGGAAGCGTGAAAGACTGATACCAGAGGAGTGGTTTGTAAAGAGGTCTGCCATTACTGGGCAGGAAACCTATTTTCCAAAGCTGCAGATTCTTGACCGCATCGAGGCAATTCTCGACCTAAAAGAAGACCACAGCTTAGAAGAAATTCGCGAAGTCTTAGCCTCAGAACACAGCAGGCTTATTAGTCGCAAGAGGGTAGAAGAGTTAGATATTTTGCCAAAAGGGCTGCTAAAGCGTGCTAAATGCTTGAAGAAAAAAGAAGAGTTTAAGCGCAGTGAACTTGCATTCATGGTCATGCTCGGCGAAATTGCACGTGAGCGCAAGCTGCTCAACAAAGATTTCGATGTCTTGCTAGAACGAAGTTTGCCACTTATTGAAGAGAACGAATCTGCCAATGTAGTTGTTTCTTTGATAAGTGCGTCAGATAAGTTGTTCGTCTATATGGCGCGTGAAGATAAGCAGCCGCTTTTTGACAGTGGCATACAGATAGTGAAGACAGCGTCGCTTGCTGACCTTGTGGCAAAGCTCAAAATTGGACGATTCGAAATAGACGAACCATCAGACGATGTGGACGGCTCAGACAAAACCAGCAACAGTAGCAGTAACCCAAAAATTGTTAACCTAAGACTTTAATTGGCGCGCCGTGTCCTAACAAACCGCACCCTAATAAGGAGAAACACATTATGCAAAAAACAGATTTCGATGGAATACTTAGTATCGCTGGTGGCACCTTTGAGCACTTGACGATTGACGGCGTGTGCAACTGTAGTGGGAACTTAACTGCAGAAATTCTTGATGTAACTGGCATACTCAACTGTGATAAAAATTTGGACGCAAAGAAATTTGACTGTGATGGAGTTGCCAACATTAGAGGCAATATGCGCTCTGACTGTGTTGAGATTGCTGGCTTTGTAAATGTTGGCAGAAAGGCTGGCAATGCAAAGTTAGAGGCTGCAGAAATCCAGTGCCGTGGCATTATTACGGTACTTGGCAACGGAGAAATTAACGCAGACCTAATTAATGCAGAGGGATATATCAATGCTTCTGAAATCGTGGGAGAAAAAGTCGTCATAAAGTCTCAGCCTAGTATCTTGATGAAATGGCTTGCTCACAGATGGTCAAAGGTAGATACCATTGAGGCAACTACCATCAATATTACAAGCGTTACGGCAAAAGTGGTTAACGGCCACGATATTACCATTGGCGAGAATTGCGTTATTGACAAGCTAGATTGCAGCGGCAGGCTAGTTATCCATCCAACAGCGACTATCAAAGAGATTACCGGTGACCACGTCCGCATAACTACCTAAGAGTGCTTTAAGTGTTACACTTTGAATCGTAAACACAAAGCACAACATAGGAGCCAAAGGTAGATGAATTGCCCTAAATGTGGGAATGAAGATAGCAAAGTAATAGATTCGAGGTCTAGCGAAGCACAAGATGCGATTCGCAGACGTCGTGAGTGTCTTGAATGCGGCATGCGCTTTACCACCTATGAACGCCGCGAAGAGCAGCCGCTCATTGTTATCAAGCGCGATGGTACTCGTGAACCCTTTGACTTTCACAAGTTGCACAGAGGCCTTATGGTAGCATCAGCAAAGCGTTCAATTTCTGCTGAGGATATCGATATCCTCATTAACGATATTCGCGATAACTTGCAAAATTCATTCCGCTTTGAAGTGGAATCTGCAACACTGGGAGACATGGTCTTGCTCCGCCTAAAGAATCTCGACTTTGTTGCTTACGTGCGTTTTGCGAGTGTCTACAAAGATTTTCGTACGATAGAAGAGTTCACCGACGAACTTGCGGAGCTTTCATAGTGGTTGAACTTAAGATTGCACGTACGCACCCAAATGCGGTGCTGCCAAAATACGGACGCGCAGGAGACGCAGGACTTGACCTCTGCAGCGTTGAAGCGGTAACTCTTAACCCTTTGCAGCGCGCACTTATCCCGACAGGAATCCGACTGGCAATTCCGCAGGGATTTGCGGGACTTATCTTGCCGCGCAGTGGACACGCGCTAAAAAAGGGATTGAGCCTTGTGAATGCGCCAGGCCTTATCGACAGCAACTACCGTGGGGAGGTCGGAATAATCGCCTATAACAGCGACCCTGAAACGGCAATTGAGATTGCTGCGGGAGACCGCATAGCTCAGCTGGTGATTCAGTCAGTGCCAGCAGTACAAATCATTGAGTGTCACGTAGCTGACCTCGACGATACTGCGCGCGGACAAGCTGGCTTTGGCTCGAGCGGCTCTTAGAGCAAAGCGGGGGAGTATGACCATTACTGACGAAGCTATCGCTGTCCCTAAAGTTGCTTTCACAACTTTGGGATGTCCAAAAAACGAAGTAGACACCGACCTTATGCGTACAGCCCTTGAGGACGCGGGATATTACACTTGCGAATACGATAGTGAGCAGCCAGGTGAGACAGATCCAGATATCGCAGCAATCGTAGTCAATACTTGTTCTTTTATCCAAGAAGCAACAGAAGCTTCCATTGAAGCTATTTTTGATGCGCTAAACACGGGCGATGGCATGAGCGATGACACTAAGCTGCCCGTAATAGTTGCTGGTTGCATTGTTAATCGCTACGCCGATGAACTTGCAGATGAAATGTCAGAAGTCACTGCTCTTATTAAAGTTGGCGATACCGAAGCATTGCTACGTGCACTATCAAGTTGCGTGCCAGCACCGGCGTCGGCTCCTATTGCGCGTGCCCAAAAGCAGGCGCGCAGCTTCGAATATCTGCGCATTGCAGATGGTTGTAACAGAAAATGTACCTTTTGTACCATTCCCAGCATTCGCGGCGCTTACACCTCGCGCCAGCCAGATGACATACTTGCTCAGGCAGAAAATTTTGTCACAGCAGGCACGTATGAGCTGATTGTTATCGCACAAGACATTGGTCGCTACGGCAGTGATTTAGATACTGACGCTAACCTAGTTAGCTTAATCGAGCAGCTTGCAGAAATCCCTAAGCTAAAGCGACTGCGCCTTATGTACTTGCAGCCAGAAGGTTTAACAGATGAACTGCTCCAAACAATGGCGCAAAACTCAAAAGTCGTACCTTACCTTGAAATCCCTGTTCAGCATATTGCCCCGCGCGTGCTGAAAGCAATGGGCAGAAATCCCAAAGACGTTCAAAGCTTTGAAACACAGCTCACCAAAGCGCGAGAGCTCATGCCAGAACTTGCGGTTCGCACGACACTCATTGCAGGCTTTCCCGGGGAAACTCAGGAGGAGTTTGACCAGCTCTGCACCTTTGTCGACCGTATGCAATTTGACTACGTAGGCGTATTTCCTTATTCGCCTGAAGAAGGAACAAGGGCAGCGCAATTGCCTGACCAATTAGATATAGACGCTAGGCTTGGTCGTGCTCAACAATTGCGTGATGTTGCTGATAGCATTGGCTGGCAGCTTGCCGCTGACCGAATAGGCCAAAGCGCAGAGGTCCTAGTTGAAGGGTTTGACGAACACGAGCAGGCCCTTATTGCGCGTGCTGCGTTTCAAGCACCAGATATCGACGGTATCGTGCGCGTTGAGCTGCCTGAAAACATGGATAAAGAATCAGTAATCGACGAGTTTTTTGCTCCCGGTAAACCTAATAAGTGTCTTCAGGTGGAATTTACTGATGTTATACTTTACGACATGGACGCCGCCATAATTTCTTCAGGCGAAGATGTGCGCTAAGGATAGCGAAGGTCATGACAAAAACAACAGAGCAAACTGAAGCTCAAAATGAAAAAATATTTCTTAAGCTAAGCCTTGCAAGCAAGATAACTCTTGCGCGCGTATTGTTGATTCCGCTGTTTTTAGCAGTGATGTTGACTGCTTGGCCGGCACTTTTCCCTAACTCTGACCTTGTTTTTTTGCTGCAACCTTGGATTGCTGCGCTGGTGTTCATCTTGATTGCTGCAACAGATGCTATTGATGGTTATGTTGCCAGAAAACGCAGAGAAGTTACTACTTTTGGAAAGTTTATTGACCCGCTTGCTGATAAGTTGCTGGTAACAGCGGCACTGCTTGCACTAGTGCAGATGGCGATTCTTCCTGCATGGATTGCTTTCATCATCATTGCGCGTGAGTTTATTATTAGCGGCTTGCGTATGGTGGCGTCAGCCAATGGCTCGTCCATTGAAGTCTCAGTATTTGGCAAGATAAAAACCTGGCTGCAAAGTGCTGCAATTGTGATGTTTATTGTTATGGGACACGCTGCTGAACTAGGCTCAGCAATTGGAATTCCGCTAAGTCCCTTTATGGAAAGCGGCTTCATCGTGCTGTCATGGGCAGTAATGCTTGCTGCAGTAGCTGCGACCGTAGTGTCGCTGTGGGATTATTACCGCAGAGTAAGCGAATTCTTAAACGGTCCTTGGTCGAGCGAAACCGAGGCGGAGTAAGCCGGTAAGCGGGGTTCTGTCGAAGAACAGCTATTTATCTAGGACATGCGTCGCCACATGCCTCAAGCGGGCTACCCGTGTGTTGGTCGGGCCGACCTTAACCACACCTACGTGCCCTTGCTCCGGATAGGGTTTACCAAGCCACATTGTTGCCAATGTGCTGGTGCGCTCTTACCGCACCGTTTCAGCTTTTCCTAGCTATTCCTACATCAGTAGGTGGTACGCAACGCGAGTACGCAATACGTTCCTGGGCCGCTAGGAGTTTTCTTTTCTGTGGCACTTTCCGTCGCATCACTGCGCCCTGCCGTTAGCAGGTATCCTGCCCTGTGGAGCCCCGACTTTCCTCACTGCCGCTCCCCAATATTGAGGGACGACAGCGCAGCTGTTTGGCTTACTCCTCTGCTAGAATTGTAGCAAACATCATATGTGCCTATAGTTTGTCGCAACACAGAAGGGGATACCGTGCTAAAACAACCAGTGCAAAAGTGGGAAAGTAATATTGATGGAAATCACTACGATTTCTTATGTGAGCAAGAAAAAGCTTTCACCTACAAAATAACCGCAAATGGCGAAGAGCACACGGTCAAAGGAGGCTTTCTTTCGATGATGTTTGGCTTTGACGAGCCAGTAGTTATCGACGATAAAGAGATGCGCCTTATGGCAACAAAGAGCGGCATGGATATTGCCTACAATGACAGCTTTCTCATTTCTGGAAAGAAATATGTTCCCAGACCGTTTTGGGTGTGGATTTTTGCCGTAGTGAACATATCACTGGTGTTTTTGGCTGGTTTCTTAGGTGGCGCGATTGGCTTTTTTGCCTCAGCTTTGTGCTTGTCAGTATCGAGAACAGACTTTCCTGCGCTCATGCGAATTGGCGTATGTACTTTCATGACCATTTTGGCATGGGCGATTACCCTTGTGCTAGCAATTAACTTGGGGATTATTCAATGATATATCGCAGTCTTCTAACGGGTGAAAAGTTATCCCGTCTTGCCTTTGGCATAATGCGCCTACCTGTCATTAAGACAGAAAATGGCGCAGAAGATATTGACACGCAAGCTGCTACCGAAATGATTGACCGTGCCATCGCTGGTGGCGTCAATTACTTCGACACTGCTTGGCCTTATCACGAAGGGCAATCAGAACCCTTTCTAGGAACGGCACTGGTAGACCGCTATCCTCGTGGTAGTTTTTATCTCGCAACAAAGCTTCCTGTGTGGGAAACCGATAGTCCAGAGCAGGCACAGGCTGTTTTTGAAAAACAGCTTATAAAGTTGCGCACTGATTATATTGATTTCTATTTGATGCATGCCTTAGACGGCAAGAGCTTTGACCAGATTGTCCAAAATGGTGTATTGCAGTGGGCGATTGACCTGCAAAAGACAGGTAGGATTAAGCGGCTCGGCTTTTCATTTCACGGTACCGTCGATGAGATGCGTCGCATAATTGATGCTCATAGCTGGGACTTTGGCATGCTGCAGCTAAATTATCTCGATTGGGAACTACAAAAAGCGGGGGAGACTTACCAAATGCTGGCAGACGCAGGTATTCCCGTGTTTGTTATGGAACCTGTGCGTGGCGGAAAGTTGGCAAAACTTACTGACGCTGCTGAAGAGATTATGAAGGCAGCGCAACCTAATAGGTCGATTGCTTCTTGGGCGTTTCGCTATGTTGCGAGCCTGCCCAATGTATTTACGATACTTTCTGGCATGAGCACTCTAGAGCAACTTGAAGATAATCTGGATACTTTTTCTTCTGAAGGCGAGGCCGACTTGGCTCTTACTGGTGCCGACCGAGAAACACTTGCCGCAGCACTTGCTGCATCCAATCTTTCTGCAGTTGTGCCCTGCACTGCCTGCAAGTATTGCATGCCCTGTCCCTATGAAGTTGATATTGCAGGGGTCTTTGGTTCTTACAATGCCTATAAGATGGGCGGCTCTGCCTTTGGTTATAAAATGGGATTGAAGGCATTAGAAGACGGCACTTTGGCAGATTCCTGTATCGATTGCGGGGAGTGCGTACCACTCTGTCCGCAAGATATTGATATTCCTGCTGAAATGGAAAAAGTCGCTATTGAGACTGCGAAACTTTTGACGATAGATGAGTACCGCGATGAACGTGCGGAAATGATGGTTAAGCGCGGAACTGACTAGTTTTGAAATGAGTCTACACAAATACTATCTTTTTGACATATTTACGTGTACCATAGAAGCATGAAACAAATTGATGCAATCACAAAACTTAATCACTGGGATCGACAGGGTCGTTATGTATTTCGTAAGGGAGACCTTGCGAAGGTGTTTGGTGAGTCAGGGCGAAAGCTGGATGGTACTCTAAATCGGCTTGTAAAGGCTAAAGTGCTTCAGCGTGTGGCACATGGAGTATACCTTTATTCGCTCAGTAGCAACATCGGCCCTTATACTTTGGAGTACATCGCCCGCAATCTGCGTAGGGGAGACTACACCTTTGAAAGTCTTGAAAGTGCACTGTCGCAATATGGGGTAATTTCTCAGATTCCAATTGATAGAATCACCTTGATGACGACTGGGCGCAGCGGTGAATATCAGACACCATTTGGCACAATTGAGTTCACTAGTACAAAGGCGGATGCAGAAAGTATTGTTGATAATATCGTTGCTCGTGATGGACATCCTCTGCCTATTGCAAAGAAGCACTACGCGTATAAAAACCTTCAGTCGGTTGGAAGAAATCTCGACCTTGTAGATAAGGATGAGCTCTATGACTACGCTTGATTTCGCAAAAGAAGCGAAGCGAATTGCTTCAGAAAATAACATTCAATTTCTTCTTCCTGTTATCGAGAAAGAATTGCTTCATTATGAAATTTTGAGGGTTTTGGACGAAAACAACTTCCTCAATGACCTCGTTTTTCAAGGAGGCACCTGTTTAAGACTTTCTTATGGTGCGCCGCGATACAGCGAAGACCTAGACTTTGCGGGAGGGGTTGACTTTAATTCTTCGGATTTAGCCGACCTCAAAAATTGTCTTCAAAATGAGCTTCCGGAAAAATATGCAGTGGGAGTGAGGGTAGTTGAGCCTAGAAAAGAAGATTCGCTTGTCAAGAAATGGAACATCAGAATCGACACTTCTCCTATGAGACCTGACTTGCCTTCGCAAAAGATTTCACTTGAGATTGCATCAGTCCCTGCCTACACAAATGAACCTCGAGCACTAATTGTGAACTACTCTGGTATTTCACCGTCGTTCGCCGATATTATTTTAAGCACTGAGAGCCTTGAAGAAATCCTTGCAGACAAATTAGAGGCTTTTGTGTGCTCGAACCATATTAGGCATAGAGATATTTGGGATATGTTTTGGATTATCAGAAGACCCAGTGTTGACGTACAGCTTGCGCGTGAACTGCGCAAGAAGAAAGAAATTGACTATGGCGAGCAAGACCAATTTGCAAATGGAATCGTGCGTGCAACGCAGCAACTTAGTGATATCGTGAATGGTTCAGGCTTCGAAGCTCAAATGCGTAGATTTTTACCTACTGATCTTTATGAGCGAACAGTGGCGCGTGCGGAGTGGAGAATTGCTGCTGTTAGCAGCATTCAGGACTTGTATAGGTGAGGATGAGTATGGTTATTACCGGAAGAAAAGAATTGGGAAAATCGCATATGAGAAGTAGAATGTTTTTATCAGCATTTACACTATTGTTCATACTGTTGTTGTCTGCCTGCCTCAATGATGACACTTACGAACCTGCTGAGCCCTTTGAATGGGGAGAAATTGTTCAATTTTCGTTGTACGGTGGCTCATTTCACGAGGGAAGTTTATCTTATTCGATAATAATGCAAGAAGGGGAATATCTTTTTTCTGCAAGTGGGTGGAATGGGCTGGAGCTATCTATTGAGCAACAACCGATACCCTCTGAAGAGGTAGATGCACTGCGCAATCTTCTGATGGAAAGTGGTATTGAGGCATGGAACGGGTTTGCAGAGCAAAATAATTATGTTGAGGATGGCTTTGCCTTCAGCATTTCATTTGAAATTGAAAACGGCGGCTCGTTTGAAGCATGGGGTCATGAGCACTATCCTGATGATTTTGATGCGATATTTCCTGTGCTATCACTCCATTTGGCAGATATGGCTTTCCGCTACAGGACGGTACAGGAGTGGGGTAATCTCGTTTACATGAATTATTATGTAAGTCATGGCATTTATGATAATTCCCGTGGTTTTTATGTATATGAAATCTATGTTGATAGTAATGGTCAAACACGCATTAGCAGCAGAGTGTCCACCACATGGCCGAGAGTGAATGGGGTGTTTGATTACTCTGTTATGGAAGACCTTCGAGAGATAGTGAGTAGGTACGATATTGATCAGTGGTATGGCGATGTAAGATGTGACCCTGAGAATAATCTTTTTATGTCAGTTAGGATGCGCTTTGATGATGACACATCTTTTTCCATCAAGGGAAATCTTTCACCATACGGCTTTGATGAGGCGAATGAGGCTATTTTAATGTTTTTAGAAGCCTTGATGAATGAAGCACGGTAAAACAAGAGGACTAGCCAAGGCTAGTCCTCTTGTTTTACTTAGTAAATTTGTTTCTATTTTTAGCCTAGGATTGATGTCGGAGGAGGGATTGCCTTCGGCTTCACTGCGCTTCATTCGCTATGCGAGCCTTTCAATGCCGTGCCCTTGTCTACTCTGTAATAAGCCAGAGCGCAGGTCGAACTCCTCCGTAATAATTTGTGTCTTCTCCGTACAGATTAATTGTGCCGCGGTTGCCCGAATCTTTGTCAATGAAAGCAGCGTGACCCTGGAAGCGTCCGGGTGAGCGCAGCCAACTTAGTGGAGGTCGAGCGAAGGTGACGCCGTCTGCGTAGCCTGCGTGTCGCATAGCATTGTATTCGTCGTTTATGACTCGCAAGCCAAATCGATGATTGTCTATGCGTCCGCTGTCTCCGAAATATTGAAGCATTTCTTCGATGCTCAGCAGAAATATTTTGTCTTGTGTGTCTTCTCCTCCATCAGTATTAAACCAGGGATTGTCGGGAGTGTGGTTTGTGACGCTTAAAATTTGAGTTCTGTCGTTTGCGTTTAGCCGATTGTAGAAATCTTCATTGAGATAAGTTCGTAGAGTGCTTGTTGCCCAGGTGACATGTTCGAAATGTTCGTGATAGCGCTCTGGGAACAGCACGTATTCGCTAATTAGCAGCTTTTTACTGTCTTGTTCGTCTAAGACAAACCAGCTAATTCCACCAAAATCTACACGGTCAAATTCTGGTTGTGCCAGCTCATTAAAATTCCTAGAAGTTATGGTTGTTCCAATAATTGTGGCGACAATTAGCACTACGACTATGCTGCACAGAATGATTGCAAAGCGGATTTGTTTTTTCTGCTGCACTTCTGCTTCTTTAACAGGTATATGATTTTGATTCATGTAGCTTTCTCCCCACTAAGTGTTTTTAAGATTATACCTTTCCCTCAAAATCAGCCTTGGAGTTTGTCCAAGATTCGTGGGTCATGTCAATGCGATGGTGTCGGAGGAGGGATTTGCATGTCTTGCCTTTGGCAATCCATGATGACCTCGTGCTGCGCATTGCCTTCGGCTACACTGCGCGTCGTTCGAAAACAGGTGCAAGCGCCTGTTTTACTCACTATGCTTGCGTTCGGACTTCGCCAGCACATTTAGTGCTGTCGAACCCTGTCGGGTCCAAATCCCTTCCCACAATACTAAAATAAAACCCCCTCTATAAATCCGTTGGATTCACAGAAGGGATTTTATTCAGATGGTGTCGGAGGAGGGATTTGAACCCTCACGCCCTTGTCGGGCACTAGGCCCTCAACCTAGCGCGTCTGCCGTTCCGCCACTCCGACACAATAAAAGCCTGTTAAACAGGCGCAAAAACAGTGGAGGCGACGACCGGATTTGAACCGGTGAATAAAGGCTTTGCAGGCCTCTGCCTTACCACTTGGCCACGTCGCCGTACCAAAACACTTGATAAAAAAAGCCAGAACAAGCTGGCTAGGGGTTAATAAGTGGAGCGGATGAAGGGATTCGCATGTATTGCTTCGCAATCCATGGAGACCTCGCTTCGCTCGCCCCTGAATGCTTCGCATTCAGCCCTCTCGGGTTCAAATCCTTGAAACTAAAAGGAAATTG
>Ga0123355_10000885_pt1 | contig 41467 bp, 22 predicted proteins | sample TergutEmb28metaG_3_FD_89872 | JGI IMG/M metagenome (GOLD analysis project Ga0123355, IMG submission 89872) | Embiratermes neotenicus P1 segment gut microbial communities from Petit-Saut dam, French Guiana - Emb289 P1 | ecosystem: Host-associated > Arthropoda: Insects > Digestive system > Gut ...
CATCATCATCATCATCATCATCATCATCATCATTATCACCACCACCATCCATAGATTGCACATTGAGTTTAGATGTAGCTGTAGGAATACTTGGAATCAAGTCTTCATCTCGTTTCTCTGAAACTTTTCCATCATGCCCTGTGTCTTGGTTTGTTTTACGCAGCAATCTTGGATCTGTATTAGCTCTGAATTTCTTTGCACCAAATGATGCATGTCTTGGTGAATGAGGTGGTGTGTACCCTTCAGATGTTGCTAGCTTAGGTGGAGGATGAGGTGGTGTCAGACTGCCAACATCATCTGCTGAACCAGGGAGTGGGGGTGTGTAACTTCTTTCCGTGGTCTCTACCGTGGTAGGCAGAGGCGGGGGACGTTTAGGTACTTTGGCTATGTAAGTGAGCTCTGGAGCAAGTCTCTTTCGTCGAGCTCTGACTAGTATTCCAAGTAACAAATGTGGTCTGTAATCTTCAAAACCGGGTCCATCTAATGGCAGTAAGACTTGTGGTACAGGATTGTGACTTGCAAGAGGCATAATATAGAAATCTTTTATCATTTTTGAAACATTTCCGACAACTCCCAAGCGATTTCTGGTATTAAGGTATGTGTAAAGTGTGATGTATGGTATCTTCTCTTCATCATTTGCTGCTGTCAAACGTATCACCAATATTTCCTTGGTTCCAGATTTTTTCATTTTTGAGATATAGTCCCAAACTGTTTCAGGCACAATCCTGTTAAACCAGAATAATACAGTTAGTTCAGTCTATCTTAAAACTACTGTGCTAAGAAGTCAGTGTTCTCCAGAAAGAATAAAGAATCAAGTATTCCACTTATTCAAAATTCCAGTTAGACAAGGTTGTAAAATGTCAATGTTAAGTTCCTCCACCAAAACATTTTTCTCACATTTCTATAATGCATTGTTATTTCAGTTTCCTAATTTTAAGTCAGTACAGCCCTTTGCTTTCTTCTTCTTCTTCTTTTTCTTCTTCTTCTTCTTCTTCACTGGAAATGCAATAACTGAGAAAGAGGTTCTCCAAAAAACCAGGATAATTTGGACTGGAGACAGTTTAGGTACTGATTACAGTTAATAAAACCAAGATTTGTGTTTGTGGCCATACTGAATATTATTTATTTGTTTTGTAAACCATATAATTTATTGTACTTGAGCCTTCTCTTGTGGTAGCAATAAATACTGAGTTCAATAAGCTGTCAATACAAAGTTCACTGTTGTTAAGGTATAAATACTACAATTCTACAAAATCTTCCTTACATAAGGGGTTATGTATTTATCTCTGTTATCAATGTTTTTGTATAACTTTATTTTTATTATTACATTAAACTTAACCCTAAAACTAGTGAAACTCTTCTGCACTTTGAATATATGTATATGCAGCAGTAATAATACTGTTAGCCTTCCCTTTGCTGCATGAGTGTAGTTATCTTTAACCTTTACGTCTAGCCACTGATGGCCAGAATTATTTTGTTTTTAAGTGCCCATGCCTGCACCTGCGGGGGATGTTTTCCCTTTTGCCAGTCAAGAGTTACATTTAAAAGGACACAGGCATCCCATTCAGTTGATAAAGGTTAATGGTTTTTAAGTTTAATACTCTTGAACATTTCGCTGATGATATATATTACAATTCTGATTTTAAAAAAATATATATATATAAATAAATAATAACAAATCTCCTAAATATAAAAGAGAAATTCCATAATGCAAAGAATTTCTGCAGAATGCATTAATATGAAGTTTTTACTTTAATAGCAACCAACTTTATGTACAATTTTATATGAAGGTTATGAACAGAATGATTGTGAGTTTTCAAATTTGTGGAAGTCATGAAAATAACTTTTATAAAGTCAAGACATGTTGCAGATTGCATGAAGACTACTGTTGTGTATGTACACACACACACTGACAGTTTATTGAACTGAATGTGATTTATGTGTAATTCTTTACTGGTGATTAGCTTTGTGAGAAAAACATCACATCTGTAATGGTAGTAAATGAAAATCATGACCAGTGACAAATACAGAACCAAAAACAGGTCTGAAAATTTGTTCAGAGAGACACTGAGGTATTTCATATAAAGATGCTGCCAAATGTCAAAGGGATGGGAAATGGAATGCTGAGTAGGGAGGAATTTGGATGGGCAAACAACATACAATGTAGTACCATCCCTGCATTTGTCAGCAGACTAAGGAAAACAACAAGAAACCTCAGTATAAGTGATAGCCTAACTGAGACAAGAATCTCTTGAATGAAAGCCCAAAGCATTATTCCCGCATCAGCCTACTTGGTAGATGGGTGCAGAATATTAAAACTTATCTCAGATGTGGAGGTTGAGTGTGATATATTAACTGGACAATCTGTATATCATAACATGTAATTTCTGAATCAGCTGAAAGTTAACCACTGCTCAAGGAAGAAACTGTACCATGATGGTACAACCAAGACAATAATGTACTGTAAAGTAAAATGATACATACCTGCCAACTATATCCACTGTATCAGGTAAGTCCTTGCAAAGGTTCTGGGAATCTCCAGATACCACTTGAACTGTGGTGAAGAACTTTGCTACATCTGGCATGTTGACAAAACCTTTCCATACCGTTGTACTAGTCCCTGAACTCTTATCCATGTCTAGAGTCCCCAGAGTAGAACTATCATCAATGTTATTGATGTCTGGGGTCTTAATTGTCACAGTGGAACTTGGTTCTCTGTCAGACAAATCACTGTCTTCTTCTGCTTTAACTTCAGCCACAGAATCTGTCTTAAATTGACTGTCATTTTCTGTCTTTACCTCATTCTTCATACCCTGTTCTTCAATTCTGCTGTCAACTGTAACCTAGAAACAGAAGTCAGACATGTGTTAATGGTTACCCGAACTGAAACAACATTGGTGTTACCTGAGAAGAGTACACATACTTTCCAATTCATTTCTATGCTATTTGCATTCCTAATTTATCTTTAGCAGTGACAATTAATAAGGGTGATTTTATAAGCCAATTCTGTACAAAATGCAAGCAGTATGGTCACATACATATATTTACACTTGAACTTCACCTCACTCCTTTAATTAGCGAAAGGCACATGGCAAACATCTTACCTTGTTGTCTTCTTTGATACTTTTCTTCAAATCTTCCTTCCTAATCTGCATTTCTTCTTTCTTTGATTCATCATCTCGTCGCTCCTTCCTACTCCTGTCCCTGTCTCGTTCAGAGGAACTGTGGTGATGGTGGTGATGTTTAGTCTTGCTACTAGACCTTCCCCGTTCTCCACTCCTTTTGCCATCTCGTTCACTTCGACTTCTATGACTCTCATGCCTGCTCCCATCTTTATCTTTAGAGTGTTCTCTATCATGACTACCTCGCTTCTTCTCATCTCGTCTTGATTTTTCCCGATCTCTTGAACTTCGGTCTTTATTCTCTTTTCTTTTCTCTTTATCTTTGCCTTCTTTTCCTTTGTCTTTAACCTTTTCTCTTTCTTGCTCTAGAGTGGTATCCTCCACTGTTGATGAGACAGAATTGTTCAAGCCAGAAACTAGGTCAGGCACTGCAGATGGATCTACTAACTCTGGAACATCTGTCTTCATGCTGTCATCTGTTTCAATGACTTGTTCACCCTTGTGTGTTTTCATTACATATGTCTTTGACAGGGTCATCATATCCAATTCATTCTTTTTAATCATCTCTAACTGATGTTTTGCCTCCCTTTCACGCCACTGTGCTAACTCCTGTGAAGCCAATTCCTCAGGAGACAGTCGTACCAGTTGAAAAGGTGTCACTGACTTATCAGCAATCTTCCTAAAAAGTGTCAGGTTCTTAGGATCCTTAATATTAAAGACAAGGCTCCTATATTTAGATTTGTACTTGATACCTGTGTCTCTAAAGTAGGTGTGCATTTCTTCCTCAATATGAAGTGCTATTTTCTGAATGTCTTCTTCTGCAACAATAAGATCTGTGCATTCTTGTATTCGACTCTGAAGAAGTTCCTGTAATGTTTTCCGGACATTAATTCTGATAGGCTCTGGACCTGGAGACTTTTCTTCTTCTTTCTTTGGAGCTTCTGTTGATGATGTCGAAGAAGTACGTTTCAATTCAACTTTCTTTGTCACAACAGGTGTCTGACTTTTAGTCACTGTATTTTCCTTGACTGTAGAAGTTGCTGGAACTTTGGTAACTGTAGATACTGGAACTGGTTTTCCTGCCTGTGCTACATTTGTGACATTCCCTCCAGATTTGTTTATGGACTTTGTTGGAGTTCCAGTTGGAGATTTTACTCCTTGACTGCCTTTTACAATGCTTTTTGTAGACGTATCTCGTGCAACAATTACAGTTGGTGCTGATGCCGCTGGTTTTTGAACTCGGCCTACTGGAGATACTAACAGGGGTTTTGTTGTTAATGCTGCACCTGCTGCAGGTTTAGGTTGGATGGCAACAGGTTTGGGCTGAAGAGGAACAACCTTTGACTGCACATACAGTGATTTTGTGTTCTGAACTTGCTTTAGTTGTCCAGCTGTTTTCTGATTGTAAAACTTGGTTGTTGGCATAACTCCTGGCCGAACAACTTCAAATGTTGGATTATCTTTCAACCAGGTCTTCAAGTTTGATGCTGTAGGAGCATTTGGACCTGAAAATTTGTAAAATATAACAACCCTTACTGTCAGTGTTTCTGTATTTATAGGACATCAAAAACACATTTTCCTATTCATATGAAACTGATTTTGCAAACTGGCAAGTTTAAATTTCAAACAGGTAATTATATTACGATCATTTCCTGATGGTGTAATTGGAATTTTTCATTCACATAATCCTTCAGGCCATACTGTGGCCATAGGGTCAACTAAGCCTCTAACAGAAATGAGTACCAGGAATATTTTCTGGGGGGGTACAGGCGGCCAGTGCGTACGGCTGACAACCTTACCACCTTCATGTGCAACCTGTCTAGAAATGTGGAAGCATCAACATCCTGGAACCCTTACGGCCTGTCCAGACTTTACCTTTTAGTTACGTTCAGAAATCCTTAGTACTTTTCTTTTCTGCAGGATGCAAGAACATAATACATCTGTTAACAAAACTATAAAATGAGTATTTCAAATATTTATATTTTAGGTTTCAGTTAATAAAGCTGTGTAGGAAGAAAAGGTCCCACCTATTTTTCACAAAGTCTTTAACATATTGATGCCAGAAACCACATATTACAACTATCTACAAACACTCTACAACCCACAACCATAATATTACATGCTGACAGAAATCATTCTGTAGCTTGTGGGATATGACAGGTTTGCAGATATTGTGCAAGCTTCATGAACATGGGTCTCAGATTAACAACACAGCTTCCTTCAGAGCACTAAGTTCTTATTACCTGCTTTTATTAGTTCCACTTTGTAAAGCATCATTTTAACTTACAAACATGTTAACAGAAACAGGTTCCATATTATAAAAATATTAACTCCACAATATTTTAACTATGCCTGTCAAATTTCTAGATATTTCCAATCCCAAAACAATTTTCATATCCTTTATATTTCCAATGCTAAGATCATTAATGTAAATCAGTGCTACTGTATTACAGTAACCTGGCAATTATGTTTTTAAGTCCTATGTACAAAGAGAAACATTTATTATTTAAGGTAAACAGGTTTACAGTTTGTGTCTTAATTTGAACATAAAACAAGCTTGTTTGCAAAACAGAATTTGAAAAAATGCGTCTAATAAATCATCCAACTGGGCAATAGTCTGCCTGACCAAAGCAGCATAAAAAATTGGTGTATTGTGTTCTTAAGCTTTCTACCTGTCCCTACTGCTGTTATGTGCCCTCTAGTACTACTCCTGTTTTTTTTTTTCCTGAAGTATTCTGTCCATCCCTCTGTCTCACATGTGCCACTTTTTGCCCCATTTGATGGCCATGTAATTACTACTGCTAGGGGGATCTGTTCCCTTCACATTTTGCTTTGTTTTGAGGTCACTAATGTTTGTATGCGCCATTTTCTCTACGTCCTGTGGTCCTGTGTGTATATATAAAACTATGTACGTTTCTGGTAAAAATAATAACAGATGACATGACAGGACATAGAATGTTTATTTATGTTTAGCCATTAATGCATATGTACTGGGCAAAATTTAATGTGCACCCCAATTCTGAAGGACCAAGTTCAAGCAAAACCTTTATCACTCACCACCTGTGTAACATCTCTTGTAACAATGTCTGAATACCCAGTCCCATAATTTTCACAGTCAGCAAACACTGCAAGTAGACACCCATATTTTGAGAAGCCTGTTTGCAAGACTTTGTAGCAGATGAACTAAAGATACAAGAGGTCCATAGTCTATCCTAGGAAGGCAAAAGTAGGAGGAGGATTTCTCCACATTGTGAATTTTTGATCAAGTGGTTTCTGGAATGGTGCAGAGTAAAATCCACTGTTTTCAACAAACACACAACATACCTGCCAAAAGTCTTCCTGTTTTGCGTTCAAATACAATAACTCTGGCATCAGGTTTTGCTCTGGGAAGCTGTGCTGATGAACCTGCACCTACATTTCCTGATGCTACTCCTGAATGTTGCAGCTGTTCATTGTGTCCACTAGATGCTGGCACCTGGTTTTGATTATGGACCATTTGTGCAGCAGCAGTTGGTGATGCAGCTGGTACATGCTTCTCTTTGTTGATTAGGCTGAGGGACTCCTGAGCATGTTTCAAAATGCATGAGTCACTGCAGTAGATGCTTGCTGGTCGAGCTTCTTTCTTGCACACTATGCAGTACATAACGCCATCATTCGCACTGGAAAATCAAGGACATTCTGCATTGCCTATGTGTTTCTTTAATTGCCACACCCAATCCAATAAAAAATGGTACATTAAACATTCCCAACAATGCTTAAAACATTAAAATATAGCATGCAGAGGACATTTAGAGTAATGTCTTTGACAGAAACAGGAAACAAAGATCTCAATGCTGGATAAAATGCTGACACCATTCTGTTTTACTGAAAAAGCAATATATACAATACTGACTTTCCAATGAAAGAACCTAACATTTACAATACATTTATACAAGGCATTTTTAACCTGCAAAAGAGCATTTAAAAAAAATCCGTGACATATTTAAAACTAGTTTTATCAGTGTTGTAAGCCTAAAAAATCACAACAGATAACATATATTTTGTACAAGAATGCAAATGACAACAGACATTTTCAGCATCAATCCCTATTGGCTGATTCATATACCATATAATGGCACTATTTCAACCACAGCATGAGATAAAGTGATCATGAATGGTGAGATAATAAGGATTTGGAAGGAAGCTGGCATGGCTGTTTCAACATACTGCCTGGAAACATCCTACCCACTAAACTAAGGCGTAAATGGGTACACCATAAAGACAAGCTAGTGCATTACTACTACACCAGTCTGCTTAGTGTGACTGAATAAACACAAAAGGTAACAAAGTAATGGACACAAACAGTTAATGTGATAAAACACTCCATATATTAAATAAAATGTTCAAGTTGGTCAGCATGCAAAAAAAAAAAATCTCTAAATTGGTCACTATGTAAACTGCAAACTCACGTGACAGTATCACCTCTAACAAGTAGCTAATGCTGGCCCATTCTGAAAATACGGTCCTACTCCCAAATGAATAATCTCACGTGACAGTATCACCTCTAACAAGTAGCTAATGCTGGCCCATTCTGAAAATACGGTCCTACTCCCAAATGAATAATCTACCCTCCCCATTGTTGATCAGCTTACAAAACAAGATTAAATTATTAATTTCAGACTCATCTTGATGGACATTTCACATTTCTGCCAAGTTACATGCTGCCGTCATTCCCAATATCAGCGACGAACTATCACTGCCTGAGTGCTAACACTTCAGTGAGTACTCTCAGGCCCATTGCTATCAGTAAATGCCACAAAATTATTTATGCTACTATTGTAGCATTCTATTCTCTTTTCACTTTTCAAATATGGTTGTGATATGGCTGCACTGCATATTAAGTAGTGTTTATCAATGGGGATCCTAAAGGTTAAATATAAGAAATGTGCACTTTTGGCATGAATTACACACAAAAAAAATAGTTCTGCATGAAAGTGTGAGACAAAATTTTAAGTAAACTCCCCAGGGTCACAATTCCAAGTACAACAGGTATTCATACACCTATGAATACAGTTAAATCTTGGACAGGAAACTTGACAATAAATGATGTATGCACAAAAAAAAGTATGAAATAGGAGCTAGGCTAAATATTCACCACGTGAGTCAATAAGGTAATGCACAAGAAGACTGATACTGTAATTCAATATGAGCAACGATATACAACTAATTACAGGGTACTTCATGTCAGCTTCCACTTTTCTTCAAACAATACAGTGCTTGCATGTCCGAGTAGAGGGATAATATTTTCAGTACTGCCTATTTGTAATTTATTTAATGATTCCTACCAGTAACTCAAACTATAAAGCATTGAAACACATAATATACATAAACTGCTCTTAAAGCTGTTATGAAGTAATTCTAAACTCATATTCCATTCAGCTGGTGTGAATAGCATTTGAGCTACTATGGGCCAATAGAATGGAAGAAACAGAACAATGTAACTCTGCAAGCAGGTACAACACATTCATTAATGGTTTGTGGTTTTCACAATCATCCCTTTCTTTAACCAATTATAACCTGATATAACATTTACCTTGCATTATCCAATCCCAAACTCCTTGTAACATAATTCATTCCTTATTATTCCAAGGATCAAGTCACTACAGTATAAAAACTGCAACGAGTGTTAAAGGAGAATGACTATCCATGAATTAGCTTTGGTTAATTCTAACCAACTGTTATTTTATATTAGGAAATGTACAGGCACTCAAATGCAATGGGCAAGGAGAAATTCTGAGAGTACCTTTACAGTATTAAGTGAAGTAATCTAATATTACAGAACTTTTTAATTCTTTTCATGAAAGAGTTCTCAGGGAAAAATTTGAGGATTTTACAACAGTGGAGACTATGAATATTATGGTCCTCTGGACATGACATTGTGTAGTTTTGTTGAGGTACAAACCATTTGAGGAATGGGATCTCTAGCTAAATACATGAATCAAATCCCAGAGACCATGAACTTTTTCACTTCTGTGAAAAATGTGTCATTAGGACATGTTATATTGGTTTTTAAGGTAACAAATTAAAATTTCCAAATGTTTTAAATAAACTGACAGACACCTCAGACTTTTCAAATGTGTAACAATGGTGCAAGTAATTCCCTTAATTCATTTTAGTAAGTATAAAACAATATTACACAACACTAAATAGAAATGTTACATATTTTTTCTAATATCTTCTTCATAAAAATAAAAACTGTAAGTAAATATTACCCAATTACAGGGCTGCAGTATTATTCACTGATCTGTATGTCTGCAATTCTTTAATCATCCCAACAGACAGTGGAGTACAGTATTATATTTATTTAACCATAAATTGTCCCAAGACATGTGTGAAACACAAATTACACTTTATATTCAATGTGTAATGTAAGGTTTCACACTCACGACATTATGTTTGGTTATATTATTTAGTCCAGTGTTTGTGCTGTGTATTAAAACCATTTCTAGCATTAAGTACTTTTATATTCTTAGGTTAAGAAACTGCATCACATCTCAAGTGGCTGAGTACGTTAAAGCAATTCACACTGCAATGCAAGTTTGTTTAGAAACAGCATCTTCAGTGACACTGGCCATTCTGACAGTCCAATGACAACAGATATTGGTGATTAGTATGAGTTCTTCTATTTTAATTAATTTTTAACATACAGATGACATCCAGTTTCACCTGTGTGTTGTGGGCAACAACTTTAAAATTACACTTTTTTTGGGGGGGGGAAGTTCCTTTTACTGACAGGAAAGCTTATCCAAACTGTAAGAAGTGGAAAGGATCAAACTTATGTCACTGTAAAATGCTCTCTACCTGCCATTATCTAATTTTGTTCTAAATTTTCACAGGTATATCACATATACCAACAGAATGCAGGACAAAAGGACACCATACTGCTAATAAACCTTTAGCAAATATGGCAAAGTTCAAATGTATGGCAACGGTACTAACAAATCAAAACTGTATGCTTGAAAATATGTGGAATGCCTAGGACCATTTTGTCCAGAATCTTCTATCATCCCAGTTGCTATCTAACAGCATAAAGGTTAAAATAACAGAACTATAATTTTGCCTGTTATCTTGCATGAGTGTGAAACGTGTACTCTCACCTTCAGGGCAGAATGTAAGCTGTGTGTGTTGAGGAAGATATTTGGAACTAAGAGAGACAAGATTAAAGGGGATTGAAAAAACTTGCACTATAAGGAGCTTCATGAATTAATATTTCTCAATGAGGATGAGATGGGTGGAGTATATGGCACACTACAGCAATATATTAAAATATAATGAAAATAATTAATTTACAAGATAAATATTTACTCAAAAGCAACAGTTTATACCACACAATCAGTTTGTCATTTCTACTGCAACATGCAAAGATACTGTGACTGAATGGCACCTTCATATGAACAGAGTAGGCACTAACATGTACACCCAATCTCTTCACTTACAATTTTTTTAAATTCTCTCCTATAAAACTACCAAAAATAACAAGGTTTAAATTGTGAATGAAGAGACAAATTCAACAAAACCCGATGGAAGATGTCTCATCATATTTTTCGAGAGTAAATAAACCTGAAATATGAGAATTACAAGTATGAATAGTCAACAAGATAAAAGAATGGCTGTCAATGATGTTTTCCGTGGTGCCAGAACATATTTATAAAGCAGACTTTAGTGCCAACAGATGCTGTAACTATCACTCCCAAAAATGATACATACGAAAACTTCAGAACCTGCAATGTAGTAATTTCCATCATATCCATCATAATGTGTGCTGGTCCTTTATCAGGTATGTCACCTGATCTGATGCATGTATCTAGTTGTAGAAAGCCTTACCACTACAGGATAAGACACAAAAGTAGAATACTTACCAGAATAATGGATCAGAAAATGGAAAATAAACTTGTAACATGTACTTCTCAGTACTACTCAAGGAATACTATGAAGGCAACAATATTAGAAATATCAGATTTAAAATAACGGTAGGCCAAACAACAACACTTAACACCAAGCAAAACTAAAACTTAAAATATCAATAAAAAAGTTATCTAGTGTTAAAATTGAATATCTCATTTTGTGATACACGATAATTCAGTTTACTCTGTTTACAGCTCACAAGGTGTTCACTCCTTGCCTACTGTGCATGTTCATGTGCATTCAATTCTCTCAGTGGCAGTACAGTTGTGTGTCTAAAAAAACCTAACACATCATAACTGTATGTATTGTAACTTCACTGTAAATGTTCACAACACGTTTAAAAGTATTTATGGAAGAAAAGTGCCAAATAATGTATCAATCTGCCAATTACTTAAGGAAAGAGGCAGCTTGTTACAGCCAAAGTTACTAGGAAGACTACAAAAAATAACATAAGGAAGCTGAACACAAACTCTAGAAACTTATATCTTGTCCATATCCTTGCACTGATGACACAATTATATGTTAACACCACTTTATTCACAGTGAAACACTCCTAAATGTTTCAGGCCTCAAGGGGCCATCCTCAGGGAGTACTGATACATTTCATGAGCCAGGTCAACAAAATACACAGCCAGATGTAAATATCAGATTAAAGAGCAGCATGTTATAAGTTAGGTGGCAGACATCTGCATCTGGACAAGTATTCTGTCCATATGGCTCATGAAATATATCAGTACTCCTTGAGGAGAGCCCCTTGAGGGCTGAAACATGTAGGAGTGTTTCATTGTGAATAAAGTGGTGTTAACATACATAAGTGGACTAGCCAAATTTTTATATAATACAAACTACATTTTGCAACTTGGTACATCCAAAACCACAACCATAAAATATTGCACATGTGGTTGAAACATGCACACAAAATTCAAACGACACACATCAAATGCAATATCTTCTGAGAAGTGTTAAATATGTAAATTTCATTTTAAATGAAACTATGCAAGATATTCCAGGACAAGCACATTTCATAGATGTAGCTTCACACCAGCTGGCAAGTTGTCACAACTCAGCAAACCATATGATGTATTGCTCTTGCTCGTGAATGCCATTGTACTGACTGTGCAGAGGCCACAATTTTACTGCCACTGAAAAAGTAGAGTGCATATGTGTGCACATGCAAAACAGACAAGGAATAAAACTTTGGCACTGGCTAGTTTTTCTTCAGTAGTTGTACATTACCTTGTTTCAACCACAACCACTGAATAATTTAGTCACATTGTTGCAACAAAGCCTTCACTCTCTGACTTTTAGCAGGAAAAAAGAAAACAAATTCATTATATTTTCAGTCACCACGTGTCACTGTACAAAAATGGATATTATTATTTGGCTTCCATCAGATAACTGTCACACAGTACTAATAACCTTGAATAATTTAATCTGACAACATAATAAGACCACTTCTGTTAAGAAAAGTGTGTAACCCTTAATGAAGTAGTATAATGGGGTCTTGATACTACTAACAAGCAACAGGTAAGTTCTTTTAAGTTCACTGACTTTTGGAGATATGTATGTTTATATATATTTTTTCCTCCTTGACCTACAGAGTGCTCAGTCCAGGCTTTATTTAAGTCAGTCTACTAATTGTAGTAAGCATGGTATTATATATGCCTATACTTTACAGAAAAGTCCTATTTTACAGGATCCTGTTTCATTTTGTTTTAGCAACTGAACAATTGCTGTTAAACAATGTTGTTTTTAACAAACAGAGAGCTTAGGAAGTTAAGCATGATGAGACTACTTTCCTGTGTATATGGACCACACAATATGGGGCATTTCTAACACCTGAGATTGTTTTATATGTCCTCTGCATAACAGTGAATTATGAACTTTTAATGTGATTATAACATCTCTTCAATTTTGCTACTACATGAAGGTAATACTTTCTAAATCTTAAATAAAAATGTGCACATGTATTACTAATAATTAGATTTCCTGCTTATTATATTTTCTGTGTAAGTAAGAAAGTGTAGTCAGAAATGTGGCTGCTGTTTCACTGCTCTGTGAAAAACGAAAAAATTCAGAAACAACAACACTTCACACCGGCAAATTTTGGAAATTCATATTCATGTTCCCTAACACTTGTTTACCAATAATGTAAATGTACTGCAAGAAATGTGTGAAGAATGTATGCCTCTGCTTCACTGGTAATGTACATGGTCCAGGGTTGCCACAAGTGTGTGTCTCATTTCTTAACGTACTTCATAAAAAATGAACACCCAACAATTTATAAATTTCACTTTCAGTTACATTTAAAGCTGGCCAATGTCAGCCCAAATGCTGTAAATCACCACTAACACATTCAATCTTAATATGCACCGTGCAAAGAATACAAAACTGACTCCTACTGCAAAGATATATATATACTATATGTACAATAAACTGAATGGCTCAAACTGAGTCATATGTATAATGGTGCACATATGCTGAGCCAAACCATCATTCACATGACTAAGGCACAAGCCAGTGACAGTAATATCTTGTATATTATGATACACAAATTTCACCCAAGTTTTCTTGTGGTATATTTAAATTTACACGCAACACAGCCACTTTAAAACTTCCAAATTACCCCTTCTCTTTCCATGTATGATACTTTACACTGTGACTGAATCTAACCCAAAATATGCTTTAGAACACACACATATATGGTTGTAATGTTCAGACTTATCACCCAAACATTTCAACCTTGGTGACAGACTGCACAGTATCCACTGTGACCCACCGCACAAAAAGCTGGGTTCAGTACAGACAGTAAAAGCCAACTGACTGTTATCTTCAATCTTGGGCTTTTCTGGTGACAAAGACCTTTCAAAACTTTGAGACTATGCAACTAGTCCATACTTAAAATTTTATCCCATTTCCCTCCTACCCACCTCCCCCCTCCACCACCATACACACCCACATAAAAAACTGACAAATGTACGCAAAAGATGAAGTCCAGGATTAATATAAGAAAGTGCATTATGAGAAATAAATATTTTAATTGTCACTGCACTTAGTGAATACTTTTTTATGGTAAACTTACTGATGACAATCTACTTTGCTCACACCAATGCAAAATGAACGGTTTATATCTGGGAACAGAGTACATCTAACAGATGCTGCCAAGAATGTAGATCATGCACATATGATAAACATGTTAACCACAGACATATACAAATTGGAATACTCTTTATCTTTACTTTCATTTCCTCTTTAAGAGGGCAATTGTTATGCCAACACAACATTATATTTTGCACCAACATATCAATATATGTTGGGAATCAGATGTAATTCAGGTGGGTTGTTAAAAAGTCGGAATAACTTTTTAACATTTGTAATACACCAGGCTTTTGGCATTACACAGTACTGGTAGTGGTTACCTAGCAAAAGACGAGGTTTTCCCAAATGTCAGATATATACAATGTGGTTAAGGAAGGGAAAATATGCGCTTACTTCTTATCAACTGTTAAAATGGAGACACAGCAAAACAAACGTAAAGGAAAACTGGTTGCAGATATCACGTGCACTGTTAGTAATAATACCCATACTTGTGTAATATTTTGGTGATTACAGGAGAGGTTTCTGCTGCAGGGATAGCCTTTCTTTTCAAAAGCTGAAATCACTTAAAAGTATATTTCATGTTCAAAAGTAATTATACAATGCTGAAAACCTGACACACAATTCAAGCAATTATGTTTTCAATAAATTAACTTTTGGGATCTGCTGGGACTTAACTGTAATAGAAATTTAATGTAATCAAAGACAACAGGTGCTTAAAGAATTCTATAACAAACTGTATAAACATTAAATTCTTGTGGTGGTATTTGAAAACCAATGAGCAGAAATCAGGTTACAATTAACCACTCACTGAAAACAGAATGAAAGAAACTTTATTAAATAAAAAAATATGGTAACTTATATATATATATATATATGTATCACATAACAATAGCAATGATGATGATGACGACGAGAATGATGATGATGATGATAACAACAACAACAACAACAACAACAACATGAAGGAATGAAATTTCATAGTGCTGTGAGTGCTTTAGTAGAACTCATGACAACCTCAAATGGAGGTTTACAGAACAGAACTGTTTCTGCACTAAGACAACCTTATCATACGACATGTGAAGCTGGCCACATAGTTCTAGAGTTCAAATACAGCAGCAGTAATTTTCCTGTGCAAGGACACCAAGCATCTTCAATCTACATTTATTATCAAGATCAATAAAGAACTGTATGCTTTCTTATTATTAGATGTTTTCTGATTCATGGCCAATTACTTCTTCCTCATTCTCTCCATAGATTTCATCCACTGGGGACTGCACAAAACACCCATAGTCTTCACACCTATCAGATACAGTCAACAGGAAATATATTTCCTAGCTGAAGTTTTCTGCAGTATGTCTGTGGGAAGAAATCTGATATTCAAGTGCCAAAGAATCAGTCCAAGATACATTTATATAAAATGACCAATACATAGTATTAAATATCAGAAACCATACTGGATAATGTGTCAAATGTGAAATGGCAGAACCAACATGAATGTTAGTGTGGCGCAATATAATATCCTAAATGAGCACTGTGGAACATCTAATACAACCACTATACTTGTGTTTTTACTCTAACTCAAAATGTTTCAAACCATTTGGTTCACCCTTAGGTTCCCAGTGCGGATTTGTACAGCTTCTATGGCATATGATAATTGACACTTTAAGTATTTTGGTGCAAGCCTGTCTAAGTGCAACAAAACTACAACAAATACAGTGGTTGTACTAATGATAAAACAATTATGTCAGTGAATATAAAACTGTCTTAAAATCTGCCATTGAGAACAGACCTTGTAATACATGATTCCTACCCCAGTAATTAATGCCCAGCCTTCTCAATGGAAGTTTGTTGCTCCATGATCAGTTAACTGGATGGTTTACATGCAGTTGTTCAACATATTCTGTGACTGTTGGAAAATACTGGCACACTCTACTGATCTGTAGACTAACAGTGACACTGACTGAACCACATGAATTATATGCATCAGACGACATGGAAAATTATCATGCATATGTTCTGAAAGGTTTCATACATGGCCAATTTGAGGTGCTACATAAGTACACACTCAACTGGAGATCCGAAGAAAACCAAAGTAATTACAAAATTATACATGAAGATGTACTACCATTGGGCATGCAGCATGTAACTGCAAAGTACACAGGGTAAATAAAAGAAGAATGCCAAGCAGTATGGGAATAAAAATTATATCCCCACTGTCCAATAAAAGACATAAACCTATCTTCATTTTACATGGGCCCTTAACTTGGTGTGATTCTTTACACATCCACCTCACCTAGCATGTTGTCTCTGCACTGGTGTCACAAATTCCTCTGCACTGATTAGCTCTTTGGGATCCTTCTGATTCACTTTCTGTTTGTCTTTATGAGCAGTTTCTTTGGAAATAGATTTTTTTACATCCTTCTCTCTGACAGTTCTGCTCAGCTTCCTTGAATCACATTCTTGCTCTTTTCCTTCCCCTTCTTTCTTCTTGATACAGTTTGGACAGCACCATTCTAAACCATTTTCCTCCATCTGTTTACCTGTTGAAGAACAATTCCAAACATTTGTCATCACTCTTAATAACTTGAAACCTTGTAATAACAAAAATGCATTAGAATATCCCCCTGCAGGGCAACAGACATAAACTCAAACACAGGACTTTAATTACCCTTTACTGACAGTGTGGTGCATGACTGTCATAGCATACATATGCTACTCCACCTGAGCAAACTTCAATTCTGTATCACTAAGACACCCTACTACTGCATTTAAAGCCAGCCTATAGCAACTACAGTAATGGAATTATGCCCACCACTGGACACAGACTTGTGCTTTCCTAGCCATTACAAACAGTACACATCCAAACTTTCAGGTTAGCTACTGCTAGTCTGCAACGAGGACTTTCAGTTACCTCATTGTGCCACTTGTTACTTGTTCAAGGCCCTATCAATTATCAGAAAAAGTCTGAAGAAATATAGTAATAAATAAATAAAGGTTTTTAATATCGCTACAGTTGGGGGTGAGAGAAGAGGTATGCCACCAATACAAATTTCAAACATAAACACACCAACCGATGCGGCCTTTTATGAGGGTTGGAAGAAGTCATTAATAATGCTCTTAACAGAATATAATAAATACTCTGCTTCAAATTGGAAGGACTGAAGGATATGTGCAAAGAAAGATAATTTCACTACAGGCTATTTGACAGCAGTGGATGAAGACAATGAAGCAGTGGGTGGAAGTCAAGATATAACTTGAATACCATTCTCTTATTGCAGGTCTAAAGGCACACCGCATAAGCAAAGATTTTATACCATCTACCATCCCACACCTTTATGGAGGTAATCCAATTACTGGTGGTGTAGACCAACAAATATTATGAGATGACCAATCAACTGACAAACTTGACAATGATGGTGGATGCTTATGAATGCCTGATGTGACTATAACAACACAAATGTAACATGTCATCGGGGACACAAATTCCTGATCTACTCTTGAAACCACTTCACAGTTATAGTCTGAAGTCTAAAGTCTGATGAGGGCAGCAGAAGGGGTCTTTTACAATGAACATCAGCATCACTCAGTGATGGCAAAACAAGAAATCAAATGTATACTTGAATCTGGTTCAAAATCTGTTGAAAATCAGGGCAAGGAGGCTTAATCCTCTTATACCCCAAGAAGACTAAACACACAAGTCAGCCAAATGTCCTAGCTTGTGGTATGACATAGTGATCACCTGCCAGGAAACAGCAATTTTTAAATAATAAGAAAATACTAGAGAACTGGGCACAAAGCATTATGGACATTTGGGTTAGAGAGTTTCAACCATACATATATGAATGGATGTGACTTAAAATTTGTAATACATGCAATAATTTTTTTCTAATGACAATCTGGAATAAATATTAAAATTTCTTAAAAACAAGCTGTAAAACAAAATTCTTCAGCCAAAAGTACTGCAATGAGTATTTGTTATGAACGATCGATCACATACACATGAATCAGAGGCACTGGAAGAAGTCCGGTTGCTATTCACCATCTTATGTTTTGTAAGTTTCTTTCTGTATGCTTACCATTATTTCTGATGACAGAAAAACTGATTAAATCACAAATGTGGGGCAAGGAAATTTCCACTTGTAAAAAGGCAGTCAATGCCAAAATAGTGTTCCCATTGTGGAATTCCGTGATATGGACACATTTTCAAAACATACCTCTTCCGTTAAAGTGTGTGCTGTACTAAGTTGGAAAAAACTGGGCTATATTCTAATGAAAAAACGAAAAACATCATAGCACTATTTACCCACTAACACAAAAATAACACACTGTAAGATCTGAGATTCTCCCAGTTGTCTGGGATGTTATGCCACATTATGTACATAGTTACTCACATTTCAAAGTACCCCTGCACTTTAATCTTCAGGGTGACTACTTGACCCCGAAGAAAAAAGACACAACAATTCCCTTAAACACCAGTAACTATTTATCTATTGACATGGCTAACATCCTAGATGACTTCAAGCATAAAATCAATGCAGTTACTACGCAAAATTATAGCTTCTTTCTTGAGACATGTTATATATAAAATGTGCTGTAAAACAGAATTTTCCTTATAAAGAGAAAGAAATGTCATGTGAAAGCTTCAAGCAATGTACAGGCAACATACCCATGCTTTTGGTGACACCGACACACTTGCCATGAAACCAGTCTTCACACAAGTCACAACATATCATAAAACGATTGTTGTGTGGTTTCTTGCAGATGCACCACAGCCTATCTGGATCATCTTCAGAGTTCCAGCTTTCATCGGAACTTTCTGCCTCAGAGTCATCCTCTTCGTCATCCTCAGCACTTTTGGTTTCAATTTCTGATAACCGGCTCCTATATTTCATGTCAGTGAAACAAAAAACTTCATGACTGTTGGATGATAATGATAAAAATGTAATGCAAAACCAAATGGCCTTTTAATAATAATTCTGCAGGATGGTTCTACAGAATATATGAAGACACTTTGACATTTTATAAAGGAAAGATAAATCGCAACCTGAGATCACAAAGAAACAATGAAACAGGCCCAAACATTTCAACAGTTTTCACCTTGGTCATTCCAATACAAAGCACTCCAGTGCCTGGACTTTCCAATACATAATAAAGAAACCAATTACCTACAAATACACATACTCATCTCAACAAGTCAGGAATAGAGTATAGAAATGTCACATTGGTATATTTAACTAGTTAATAAAACAATAAAAAAAAAAGTAGAAAAGTCTTGCTGCACTGCATACTAAAATGAGTGTTAAAATGTTCCGCACAATAAAAAAAAGTTGATCAATTTAGGATGAAAAACTCTGAAAACTTCTTCATTTCATTCATGTGTGCTCACACACACACAAATGCATGCACCCCTCCACCCACATACACACAAAATACCAGAACTACCCATGTACTCTCCCTGCTTCACATATCCGACAAATCAAAAAACAATTTAAACCACAGCTGATACAATGCTGTTTCTTTCCCCACACACTTGCCTGAACTGGCCCTTCTTTCCAACATTTTCTATGCACTATCTAAGACACTAAACAGCTGTAGAGATCAACCACTCTACATATTTAAAAAATTCAAGAGTGCACAAACTGTCTAGAGGAACTGCAAATGGCATCTGTATTACTTACAAAAATTCCACATCACCATGGAATTTACTACAAACTAACTGAATTCAGAGTTACCCACATAAGAAGGTATAAAAATTCTTTCTTCCTGGTTGGATAAACAGTTTCCAAATTATATGGGATTATGAAATACCCAATACTGAATTGATGACGTTCAACTATTACAGTATATGAGGAAACATAAAACTTGCATTCCATTGAAATTTCTTTCCTTTTCTGAACACAGTACTTCCTCTACATTGTGTACAAGACAGTAAATATGAATATACACACAGCCACATCAAATTTAGTATCTAACCGTACATTCAGACTACACAGTAGGTCTCAGCAGGACATACTAACTACTTCTGATATACCTCACTAGCACTAGTAGTAGAAGCCAAAGGTTTAATTGAAAAGCCAGTGACTGAACATGGCACTGAGCCAGTCCCATCCTCATAACCTACATTCCTAAAATCCAACTTATACTATCACAATTTATGTGGCAGAGGAAAACAAATCAACGAAAGGGCAACAATGTCAAGTAAACAATGACAATTACTTCTGTTGTAGTCTGTTTACCTTGCCTTTCCTTTGCCTTGCTTGTTCTCATCAGACTTCCTTCTCTCCTTGACTTGAGTCTGCTGCTGTTTTTGTGAAATATTTCTTGTAACATCTTTCTTAGGCTGCACCTCCTGCAAATTCACAATAAACAAAAACACAAAGAGCATAAGAAGAAAAGTGTTCAGACAGTGCCTGGTAATATATCATATACTTCTTAGACACTGCTGTGACGACTGTTGTAGCAATGCTGTGAAACTCCTAAATCTTGCAAGTCTAGATTATGTTATTAACAGACTGCAACTTCTTCTACACTGTACATATGAAAAACACTATTACCATGAAACTAACATTCACTTATATTGTACATAAATTTCAATTCAAAAAGGGCAGAAGGCAGCCTAAAGAGTTGCAAGAATCACCTGAAATATACCTATTATAGGAACAGCATTTCATAGCCCTGGAGTGGTGTAACACATTAATCTACATAACAGAACAATATACAACAGATATCAAAGAATTAGCATTAAAAATGTTAAAATATTCAGGAAGATGAATTGGTTAGCTTATAGTTGGGTTCCTACAGTATAGTACATTAAAAATAATAATTCACTTAAACTTAAGAACATAAAATAAACCGAATATACCTGAACATTTGAACTGCGTCTACGCGTCGATCGAGTAACAGCCACTGATGCTGATGCAGGTAACTTTGTGGAAACTGTGGCCAATGAAGGGGCAGAGACCACCTCAGCAGAAGATGGCTCTTCAGTATCTGTACCTAACACTGCTTCTTCAGGACTGGAATCTGAAGTCTGTAAAATTGATGTGCCTATGTTAAGTTATTATATTTCAGATTACCTTATTTACTTGAATGCAAGACAAGGTTTTTTTTTCTTGAAATCTGGCACTTAAATACGAGGTCATCTTAGTGCTGAACCAGAAGATGCCAAATTGGATCCCTCTGAACCAGACTAAGGCCTGCATCGCCAAATTGTCACGTGAGACCTGCGCTCTTGTGAGATATTATGCAGAACAGTGGTAATTCGTCACCTAAATTTAAGGACAAACAATTGACCTGATCTTCAAGGGTCAAGAAATCCAAAAGAGAGAACACAGCAAGACTGAAGTTAACTGACAATCTTTTGTGGGGGGAGGACTTTATTCATCACTTAATTCTTTACAGACACACGTTTTGGATACCAGCACGATTTCCATTTTCAGGCAAAGAAGCACCTAACCTGGTGTACCCCTTAGGTAGAGCTATTCTCAACCACTGTGAACCATAAGCACAGTAACTTTTTAAAAGTGAACCTGAGAACAAATCTATTCCATGGGTAGTAACAGGAAAATGGCTATTGGAAAATTAAAAATTAACTATAAAGCTCAAAAATAAAACCTGGACCAATCCACAGAATAAATACCATAAAAAAGCCATGAAATTAGACTGACCAGTAAACAGACACACCACAATAAAGTACTACATGTATGCAAAGAATAGTAAACTATTTTTCTTAGCAGATGTTTTATTTTTTGGGAGTCATCTTAGATCTGGATAAATACACTTTTCCTTGGCAGATGTGTTTTTTTTATGGAGGGTCATCTTGAATTTGGGTCAATACAGTACTTACAAAGCAATTAATGATGATGAAACAAGAATTTGGACGTACATAAAGCATGGACATAAACATAATAACTAAAACACATCTACAAAACCAGAAGTGAAACCTAAAGAAACCACAGATAACACACAGTAAGGTAAATTACCACAGTGATCTACAGTTTAAAAGTAAACAAAATCTATCAGCAACAAAGGTCTTAAACTTAAAAATTCCCACAGGACTGCATGAATTCAGACATGTACACATACCACAATTTTTGTTTGTCTTCAAAATCATACAATGGACAGAAAGAAAAGGTACTGGACCTAAAATGTGTATTTCAATCTTCTCTACCACTTTTGTTCAAAACATTTTTTCTCTGACACACATTTAGAACCCCATGCTCAGGACATGCAGAAACACACACACAGGTCTTCTAATAAAGTGTCTTGTCATTTTTATCCAATTTTAACAAAAAATATAAATGCCTCATTCTGCCCAAAATTTACTAATATATTTAACAGAAATCAACCAACTTGTGGTGTTATATGAGTACAAACAGATATAACAATACCCTACCCTATGCATAAAAACAACTATCATCAGCAAACACAGTTTACTAATCATAACATAAAACATTAGGCACATAAGCTGGAAACAAAAATTCTGATTTTTCTTTGTGTGTAGAGTTTACATTTGACACTGCAAATCACAAGTAGGGTATTACAAAACAAGTTCACAACTTTTCACAAACTGTGCCTTTTCACAGACTACAGTAACACTACACACTCAACCACCATCTGACTGTTATAACAATTTGTACACTGCTAGGTTCTAAAAACTGTTTCTGATAGACTGTAAACATACCATGCTCATAGCTTACTAACAGACACAAAAGTCATGTGAAACTAAGTAAAAACCAGACACAGAAACACTCATAACTTACCACTGGTTTGGTGTCACCAACACTTTCAGTTTTCACGGATGGCGCATCATTACCAGTGTGTTGCTGCAATAGAAGGGCATCAGCCACTAATTCCTCTTCAGTCTTTGTAGCCTCAACATGTAAAGTTTCCAGAAGGCCATGATCCTCCGGAATCTGCAGATCTCGTCCTATGTCATCAGACAATGTTGTTTCTTGTTCCTTTGGTTGGGAAACCTGCATATCTTCTGCTGCAGAATGTATAGAAAATTATCAGTACTTATACATTACTACAGCTGCGTTCAATTACACAGCAAACCATGTCAGAACTATGGCAGATGTATAACAACAGAGAAAGTTTCTGAGTACTGTAAAAGCTGCAATTTCAGGCATCTTCAGGACCAAAAGGTTGCCAGATAAAATTTATTGTAACATAGTACTTACTGTGTATCTTGGTGTAGAGCAAAAATATGGGCACACCTAATAATTTAATCTTTCACTTAATACCCTGTGCTTTTTAACTTGTTACTCTTTTTATTCCCTTTTCCTTGCTACTTATATATGATGATGTACAAATAATCTACGTAAAGACAACAAGACACCATCATCTCACTCTTTTAATCACCATATTCATTATACCGCTAGCAACTTACAGGTACTGAAATTTAATGGGCTTCTTTGTCAAATTTCCAATTAGAAGAGCATGCATGATCATCCAGTGTTGGATATAACATTTTTTGCTTTATTTTCCTCTTCCTCATTTCTTCACTTTATAACGGTGCAAAAGGTATGATAGCCACAGCAATCTCATTTGGACTTAAAATGGCCAGCACACTCACCTAAATGGATTTAAATTCTTTGGTTCTTCATTTCTGTACCTCCTGTTGCTAAATGGCATTGGTTTAATAAGTTTCATATACCACACACGACCAAAATATATTCTGAAGACTTATGAACACACAAGTTGTTTGAACAAATCTATCAACTTCTGGTGTTGTACTATTTGAATTGAAGTGTGGCTGTACAAATCACAAACGCGTTCATAAAAATGAATGAGTAATGTAAAATCTATCTTACCAAGTGGTAAAGAAGTGATATTTGTTCCAATACAGCCTGAAACAATCAGTTTTTTTCACGTTTTAGCTTGCTGGAATCTGTGGATTTGCTATTCACTTAGATAACATAAACTATCCAGCACACAACATGCTTGCTAGGCACATCACTAATAAAGAAAGCTCCAAATCACTGTAGCTGGAGTGAGAACTATAAACAGAAACATGTCTAATGAAAACTTACCTTCCTGTTGACTGGAGGGTGTCCGAGTTGATCCCTGCACATTAACTTGAGACCCTCTCTCACTTGGGGCTGAGGAACTGCTTTCTTCTTTCTTCACTTCTGCAGCTGACATTTCTGGAGCCACAGCATTAGTTCTTTGCTCATTTCCAATGCTAACTCTACGTATGATGTCCGGTGTGGAAAATAATGCAGGTCCAAGGGCTTCTACTAGGTGGGCTGGTGGTTTACGATTCTCACGTTTGGGATAATTTTTTCTGCCATCAATTTTGGAAGCTTCTGTACTTGTGACAGTTGAAGGAGATACTGCAGATGATTGCTGAGTGATATCAGTGGAATGTTTTCTTACTGGGCTTTTCACCAGCACTTTCTTTTCTGGAATTGGGAGTGTTCCAGTCTTTTCTGGGGTCTGCTTAGTCTCTATCACATCACCCACCTTTTCTTCCACATCTTTCATCAGTGTCAGCTTTGTCTTTAAATTACTTTTCCCATACACTTTCACCTTCTTTCTGGATCCTATCTCTGAATCTAAATCTTCCACTTGTCCTTCTTGTTTTTCAAAAATTCTTGAAGCAACTGTCCTGCCTGTAACTTGTTCAGTTCCTGGAGATTTTGCTGATGATTCCATGTCTGGTGACTGGTCCATAGCAGCAACTGCGGCAGCCATTTCTGCCTCCAGACGCTCAGCCTTTTCAATGTCCTCTGGTCGACCAAGGCCTCCGCGGCCACGACCGCCCCTTCTCTTAGGTCCCACTTTGCTGAGACCACGAGTAGCTCCACGATCCCATGAACGACCACTACCCCTAATGCGAACTCCCCTTAGCATCCGACGATTACCACCTCGGAACTTGGCCCCAAACCTACCACGTCTTCGGCCTGATCCTCCACCTGGTCCCACATACTCTTCATCATCAGCATCGAGCTCTTCATCACTCTCTTCCTCAGATGCATCCATATCCTCATTTTCTTCATCTCGGCCAGGAAAATGCGTGAAATCACTTTCATTATCTGAAAAAACATAACTTCTTGTTCTGTAAAGGGCACAGATGAAAACATCCTTAGTGAAAATAAATCAAACGTTTTGCAGGAAGAAAAATGAGAGACAGCCAATGAATGGTCAAGCAACTGAAACTGTCAATGAAGAAAATTATTAAAGTCAGTCTGTAAAATACAGAAGGATGGAGGAAAAGGAACTAAGAGTATTAATAGAAGGTAATCACACTCCAGCAGCCACTGATGAATGGTTAAGGACAGCCTGTTGCAAAAGTGAACATTTTGGAAAACAAACATTTGCTGCTACATGAATCCAGTGGGATATTTGGTGTTAAGATGCAGAGTCTAGAGGAAGAGTGTAAACTGAAAAACTCCACGTCACATTCTGTGAAAGGTGTTCAGGATACCCAAATGAGCAGCTAGCCAAATTTGAATCAGAGACAGAAGAAAAGGAATGATGCTACACAGGATAGCAAAGTACTGGATACATTCATTACACAGAGAAGACCAAGACAGAATAAGACTTTGAACGGCAGACGAACAAATCACGGAACAAGACATTAGCTAAGAATTTCATGGAACAAACAGAAAGCCTAGCATAAGCATGTGTATCAAATCAGTACACACACCACCAGTTTTTATCAATTTAGTCATGGCTACATGTTTAGGCCCTGGCAGCCATCATCAGGCCTTTTATAAATGTTGATACAGCAAAACACATATACTGCATTAAGGTGGAGATATCCCCTTTATACATTTATAATGTATTTTTAATGTGAAAGTGGAGATCTCCAACTTAATGCAGATATAGTTTTTCCGGTATCAATGTTTATAAAAATTCCTGATGATGGCTCACAATTAGCCAAAACATGTAGCAATGAATAAACTGATAAAAAGTGGCAATTTGTGTGAATGATTTGATACACATACTTACGATTTGTTCATACCCCCAGAGATGACTCATCACAAGTCAATTTGACACTATTTTTATTTATGTCATTAAAATCAGAAAACCCAGCTCTATCATTAACTGAGTAAAGGCAAGCAGAAATCGATATAAACTCACCTTGTAAATCAGTTAAAGAAATGAGTAACAATAATGAAAGATAAAACTTATTTGTGGACAGTAAAAGCTGGTTTATCAGGCACTGGATGATCCAGAAGCTCTGTTAACCAAAATTTACAGAAGCCCATGACACTTCACTATTCCACATACTGGTAGCACCTAATACCAACTCTGAGAGTTCAGAAAGCAGAAGTTGATCAAGAAAGACTATTTATAGGGTAAATTTACGTAAGAAGACAGTTAAGACAGCAACAGAAAATGTGTGTCTTATTGCTTTTCTTTATATTACATATAGACACATACACACGTGCGCACGCACGTTATGTCAGAAGGAAATTGAGGTTGCTAGGTCCACTAGGCAAGACATTCTAACAGCCATAAAACCACAACATCTAGCAACCCTTTGATCCTGGATAAACCAGCTTACACTGTAATAATCAAAAGAATTCTCTATTAAATCAATGTAAACTGAAACATAAATTGGGTCCAGGGTACTACCTTGAGGTTTGTACAAGGAATGAGAAATGCATCAATGGAAATGATAATGTGGACACAGGAACTTGTATGCTATAAGTGGTTGAATATGTACAAGGATGTAGCTTAGTGGAAAGTTCTAACTTGTATAAATGTAACAGAGATGAAAAAAATGGTAAACACTTATCTAACACTAGATGCAAATGGGACAATAAAGTCAATACAGCACTAACCCTGTGGGTTATAGCAGAACAAAAAAGAAAATGTACAGTTTGTGAAGATAAGAGAAATGGTCGTGTCAGCAGTGTAGCACTATTAAGGTAATGTGTGAGTTGATGAATGAGGAAACTGACCACCGTAAATACATACAAACATCTCAGCTCAGTAAAAAGTAGCGTAAACACATGCTGAGATACACGTTAACATGATCTGTTACTCCACAAAAACCAAACACACCTCTGCGAGCCACACAGAATGATGCGCACCTTTGTATGACTTAGTACTTCAGCAGTAGGTTGTGCAATGAAGTTGTTATAGCAGGTATGTAGTTTCTCTGACTTATGAGTGACTATGGCATAAATTGTAATTCAAAATGACATCAATATGAGAACTAAAGCACCTCAAATATTACCATCCAACAAAGGATTTATGAACTGAAACATAAAATCACCAAGCATTATGGGTGTGTGGTCAGCACTATAGCTTAGATATCCAGTTCTTGGTCAAACTATGTAGCTGCTGTGGCTAACCTCCATCCCTTCATGTAACTGCTAGGAAAATACCCTGACAGGCAACAAATGATACCTTCCACATCCAAACAAATTTACTATTTATAACCATCTTTTTCATTCATTACTATACAATCTCCGCAACTGAGAAAATGTCACCATCTACACTAAGAAACAAACATACAATGGACAATGGATTAAATATGGATGTATAGACTGGTAAATAATGTATTTCATTCTGCCACTGGAAAAACAAGTAAAACTATGCATAAATCTTCTATGCATGTTGTGTAACTACTCAGTTAACATGATCAATGTCACAATTTTACACAGCCATTGTATGGACTGCCTTGTGTTAAAATAAACAGGACATATGTTAGCATCTCTTAAAAAAAGAAAGAAACAACCAAAGATAAGACAGAGGAATGAAAACAGAAAAGGTGGGGAAAAAAAAAAGAAATAATAACAGTGATGGGATGCAATTGTTCTTGGTTATAACATTGCATGGTACACATAATTTACACATACTACTGTCCCTGTTACAGGTAGAATATTAAACCTTTGGCAACAAAAATCAACTACAGCCAACACACAGTGTGATGCTGAGAAAAACGTATGTCCACTAAAGTTGTCAGTCAATATCATGCATAGTAATGGGCAGCCACTGCAATCTTGGGTCTTTGCAGAGTACTGTGAGCACTTAATTCTGACACCAAAGTGATAAGGTGAATGCTATATGGCGCCCAAGTACATATTTTGCAGTGGGTCCTGAAAAGATACAAACAGCTGAACTTCGTTACAGCATCATCGAAGGAATGGAATAAATTGTGTCGATATAAACAAGTGTCACTCTGAGCAAGATGCATGTCAAAAATGAAGGAAAAATGCTTCAAGACAAAATACAGGCCTGCAGACATATAACTTAATGTTAATGCTATGATCTACATCAACTTTAAATTGCCATTAAAATTTGTAAATGATAAAAACTACTCTTCTATAAATGTAAATTTCTAAACAGGATTACACTAAAAAATACATTTATTTAAAACTAATGTTTAGGAAGAACACAAATTATCATGAGAAGATAACAACTCACTGGGACACTGTCACTTCTGTATGGCTAAAACCACTTCAGCAGCAACATGTCACGCCATTGAGGCTTTCAAAATCATTTTATTTTCGATCTGTTATGTTCAAACATACTAACAATTTTGGTTCTATTTTCCAAATCATTTGAATTGTAAAATTTACAAGGCCAAATTCCCAACAAACATCAGCTTTCTTTTGTCCATCTGTTTTGTCTCACTTTTTCTTTGATTCTCAAAACCTTACTTTTATTCATGACTAGCCATGTTACAATGTTACCAGTCTCCTGTTAACTGCAGGAGTAGAAACAGAGGGAAACTTTATGCACACAGTGAATTACCATTACTATTGTCATTTTCCAGGCCTGGAATTTACGTAGCTATCTGAAGGCATATGGGGCTTGCACTCTCAAAGACAAGGAGATGGTAGAATTCTCAAAACAGTCTAGTTCGTGGAAAATTATATTGGAAACGACTGGCAATGTTGTTATATCCGAGGTAGACATTGTTATGTAGTTATACTAAGTAAGGCAAAAAATATGTACCTTATGGGGAATTAGTTGGTCCCACAGAATGTATAACATTATAGATAAGGTGTCTCACAAATCAAGGTCAAGGATGTTATAACCGAGTTTAACTGTACTTAGATAACACCGAGATGGTTACATTTACAAAAAGGGCCTTGAATAAATCCCACTTTGGTAACAATTCTTGATACCTGGTAATTTGTCCTCCTCCAAGGCTTTGGATAGACCTGTGGATGGCTGTGCTCCCAGTAGTTGAGGTGGTATTGTTGGCATTTTTGCTACCAGAACTTTTGCCTGTCCAGGAGCAACTGTCATACCAGGGACAGCACTGGAAGATACTGAAACCAAACAGTGTGCACAAGGAACTTCTTCACTGGGTGGGTGATCAGAATAATAAATTGCACAATCGTAAATACAAAGATGTACAAGCAGATGGCACTGAGAAATTTAGGGGGGGGGGCCAAAAAGGAACACATGGCAGAAAATGGCATTAGCAATACAAAGCTGAACTAACATGTGCCCAGCTGAAGTAATTCACAATGTCAAATGTCTGACAAGTGAATGAAAAATGACCACTACACAGCTAACAAATTACTTCCTCTGACACTGAAAAGCTGAAGTTCAAAATGCGGAAACATGTGACAAATCATGTTAACTCAAAGGACTTTTTATTTTGTGTTGGAGAATAACTGCCACTTTATAAATTTCCATCAAAATATGGACAGGAAGGACAACATGCAAAATTCTGGACACAAAACAAATGAAAACATGGGCCATCTGGAAGACAGGAAATGAAAAGTTACACATGAAGATGGACCTAATGGCCATAAGATGTCACGAAAGGACAACATAACTGAGCCCGGATTACACACAATGGCACGGTTTTGAATCACAGCAACATCAGCTGGTAGTTATTACCCCTGAATTGTACAAAAATTATCATGTATGCCACTAAAACATTTAAGCATTTATTCATTCAGATAATTACCAAGATCCTGTTGTGCCGGCAACTGATTTCCTTCATTACTTGTAGTTGGAACACCAGTTTCCTGTCCCATTCTTTTTGAAATTTGCTGTTTTGGTTTCTGCAGTTGGGGTCTCTTCTCTTTCTGTAACTGCTGTTGCTGCTGAAGACTTCTGTTACCAGCAATTATATATCTCTGCTGGTTGCCTGCCACTATTTGCCCCAACTTTGCACCAGTTAAGGTCACTAAACGAGTACTGTCACCGGACACAGGGACGGCCACAACCTAGGCATTAAGTAATATAAGTGAAGTTTAACTAATGCGTATAATAACAAAAACAGAAATGTTTTCTGAAATTTAGTTTCCCCTTGCACTTCATTAAACATTCACAAAACTGCAAACACAGCCTGAAGACATTAATGATTTCATGCTTCTGTATCATGTATCAGTCTTTTGTACAATAAGCCATTTTTGAGTAAATGATGTGGCTTAAGTTCACATAAAATAAACAAAATTAAATCATGCTGACAATTTTTACCGAAGATCTCAAACATGAACTTGTCAAGATCTGCAGATTAATTCTGGAAATAGAACACGTATATAAAAAATCATGGCATCCCAATCAAGTATTCATTTTTATGTCCATTGTCAGAATGCATGAAAGACACTGACACAACATGAGGTGTCAAGCCAGGCATGCTGACCTCCATGACAAATGCAATGATTTCCACAGCACTTACTCAAATAATCTGTAACATGTTGACCAAAATAAGATACAGCACCATCATGCTGCATCCATGTGTTTAATCTGGCAGGAAAGAAACATCTTTCAAAAGAAGTATCACATCCTACACGAAATCCAGGTTAGTAGTCTGCTATTAACTGTCCTCAAGATTGAATGGCCCCATCAGTTGGCCCTTCTTAACACTATACAACATGTTCAACACAGAGCAACACTGAAAATTGCCTGGCATGGAATGGTGAGACTGCTCAGGGACTGTACATGGTCGTGTGACAGCTGACCATTGTAGTAACCATGTACCACTTGAGATTTCGACCCTTGCATACATAACATTTTCACTAAATAAGCCCCTGAATAAGTACCTGATGTTCAGCAGACATTCTGCAGAATGCCCTGTATATAACTCAAGACCTACACCAGTAAAATGGAAAATGAAGTATGGAACGTATTCTGATCTTTGTACCTACACTGGTGTTATTTTAACAAAAATTAGACAATTAAAAATACCAAATACATGCCTGTTTAGCTCTTCAATGCTACAAATTATTGGTTTTTTTTTTATGAAGATCATGTGGATCTCATTCAAGAAATGGAAAAATTTCTCAGACAGCCATAGCTGAAAAGTTGAACAATTGTTTAGCTAAAGTCAATGACACTACTGCAGGTTTCGGTCACAAAAACGTGTGTGCTCAATGTCTGCCACATACACTTACACCAGACATGAAGACAGCAAGACTGAAAGCATATGAATGATCATTGGATATAAAAGTGAAAATAATGATTATCTGTAGAGCAATGTCAATTGTGACGAAAGTTGGGTGCATCACTAACTCTCAGAAATGACAAGTCAGTCAGTTAAACATCGCCACCCCACTTCTCCCAACAATAAAAAATTCAAGACTCAACCTTACAATGGAAAATGCATGCTCACCATTTTCTGTGACTATAGAGGCATTATTCACCAGGAATACATAATCAAATATACAAAAATCAATTATGGTGAAGACTGTAATGAAGATGAAAAACAATAAATCAACCACATTCACTGGGTGGGGGGGAGCCAATGCTTCTTCAGCACATTAAGGCCAGACCCCACATTAGTGCTGCTGCTTCAGCTGCAATGAACAGCACTGGATCTGAAGTTATTCCACACCTCTCTATAGCCTGGATTTGGCACTGCGACTTCTGGTTTATTGCGGTCTCTCAAGAAACATCTCACAGGAAGTCATTTCACACACAATAAAGTTCAAGCTGATACAGAAAAACTGTTTCGAGGACAGCCAGAAGAGTTCTACAGTGATGGCTTTGAAAAAATTTACTGAACGCATTAGATCAAAGGAGTGGGAGACTACATGGAAAAATGAGGTATAACAACAAACTACATTTATGAGCTGTTTTTTGTGTTTTCTTTAATTTCAATATTTTGTCTGGGAGTAAAGACACAAACATGGAGGGAATGTTTTCCAACACCCTGCATACTTCTTGTTCTGCGGGCAGCAGTCAAAACTGCCATACCTGACTCATAAGCAAAAATAAGGCCTACTTTTCTGTGGTATGAACTTCATATGATACCTAATTACACATCAACTATCACACTATGATCAAGTTTTTCTCAAAAATAAAGTGACACATACCTGTTTTTGTACCGCTGTACTACTTAAGGCTGAGGTGATCTGGTTACCGCGTCCATCTGTTATTACCAGTGGCTTGATAAGTGGAACAAGACTTGCAGAAGAGGGACTTGAGGGTGGTGGTGCCAGTGGTGGATTTAACGGCTTGATCTGTTGGACCATGACCATTCCAGGTGTCACAGTTCCCACTTGGCCACCCCTTGTTGTTCTAACAATGCCACGACCAGTCCCCCTTGATAATGCTCGATATGACTGTGATGAGCGAACAACGCTTACATCTTTCCTTGGACGACCAGGTCCTCGTCCCTATATTAAGATTGTGCAAACAGATGCAACTCTACTGACTGGTCAAAAAAACTCACTGTGTGTGTACTGTTCAATGGGAGCCTACAAGCTGTGCCTTGGGGTCTGCAAGTTCAGCAGGCTGTACTCAGTAAACATAACGCCTTTCCTGACCTTCATTTTATGATCACTGCTACTAGTCAAACTGTTTGTGTAATAAACTTTTCCATTAATTTGAATGCAGGTTTTTACATTTTAAGTGGGAGCTGGGATAACATAGTCAGTAAAGTAACTAGACTATGGCCTGAGCAGTCTGGGTTTCAAATCTTGGAGGAGGCAAGGTATTTTTTATCTCTTGTTCAAAATTTCCAGACTGACTATGGGGACCAACCAGCCGCCTATTCAATCAGTAAAGGACTATTTCCCAAACATAAAGCAGGTTTGGTGTGAAGTTAGTCCCCTCCATTTAATGTCGCAGTTCAACATTCGTGGAGCTATATGTCTTCTCCCTCTGTATGCCTTCCTAGCATAGACAAGGAAAACTTTACTTTTACAGTTTAGGTATGTTCCTCATTGGTACATATTCTTACTCTAAATGCTACTATAAGATGTGCTCCAGGACTCTGTGAGTTTAGACAACTTGGAAAAGACTCTGAAAGGGGTCCATGGCACCAGGAAGCTGAGCTCCAGGGGGAAAAAATGGTGGGGCAATCAAATCTAATCAAATCTACTAAATCAGCCAAGTTTCAACACCCTCAACTGCGAAACTGTTACAGGGGAACTGTACCACTTACTTTCAAACACTCTGTGGTTAAGGTCATTTACACTTTGTACAAAGAACACAGAACAACCTATTAGGAGAGGATAAAACTTTTTGGCCAACAATATCATCTCTGTGGTAAAATTTTAAATGCTGATTTTAAAATTGCTGCAGCCACAAATAACAAGCCTCCCTTTCACATATTTGTATAATGGAATAAATGAATTTCAGAAAATTCCAACGCATGGCATGACAAAGAACCAACTGGCATATTTTCATAGTACGGAGCTCAAATGGCAGAATTACTCTAATAAACTAACAAACACTCATACATCTGGATCATTAATAAAGGCGTACAATTAATCAGTTAACAATGAAAACCACACTAATGCCACATGTGACTTGGCTCTGTTGCATGTTCAGTATGTAATGTCACTGGCTAGATTATGGCCATGCAGCCACAATTTCTCGCTCAGAAAAAAAGGTATCAGTTGTAATGACCACAGCACACTAAATCAAGTAACAAGTCAAAAATTTCTTCCACTAAAAGTGAGTCACAATATCAAGTCTTCAAATTCGGCAACACTGTTTACACCAGGTTTCATATGGGACCAGGAAAATTTTGCTAAAAAATACTGGATTTCATTAAATGTGGAAAAACTGAATCAGAATTTGACTCTATATAATGTACTAGGATTACAGCTTTTGGCACAGTCTGTATACACATCATGCAAAGAACATCTACAAATAAAACACTCGATGAAACTGCCTGGTGGGCAGTATCATTAATTATTATTTTTAATTCAGTGTTCAAAGAACACCAAGACGTATACTATGAACAATCCTAAAAACTCACTCGGCCTCTGGTACGAGCTGAATGTTGTGTAGGTGTGGAAGACGTGACAACAGGCTGATGACCAAGCTCTTGTTCAAAGCTGTTGTCACTTGTATCTGTATCACTACTGGCAACAGGTCCATACTGATGGTTTGGTGTTGATGAAGTAGCTGGTGCAGATGATGGTGACAAATTGGTGTAACAATGGTCCATGCGAATTGAATCAGTCAGAAGGGCAGTTTCCTCCTCAACACTCAGCATGTCTGGCATATACAGAATAAAGTCATCATTACACAACTCAAAAACATATCTCTGTTCACACAACAGTGACCATTTTATCAAAATTAATCCATAATTCCACCGACTCCTACCACACTTTCTTTCTTGTGGTCAGTCTCTATCAATTACAACATTTTTTCATAAAAACTGCAACTGTACATTCAATAGGACCCAGCAGTCCACAGTAGAGATGCACAATACACTGGGTCTCCAAGCACCTAAATTATTGGCAAATGGAAACTGCATAGGTACTTTTGCACAACTGTCCCACTTCAATTCACCAACATACCAATACCAACCAAAAACTTGTGCATCATGTTGCAGTTCATGTACTTCAATTGCCACTATCTAAGTCACTTTACAACACTGTGTATGAATATATATGTAATGCCAGGCATTTCAGTACAGCCGAACCATATCAAGTGTAGCAGCATGGTTATGCCACAATAACAAGTCTACAACTATGCTCACACACCCATGATGGTACAGCTGTTATGAAACATAGTGTTACATGTGTGTGTGCGTGCGTGTGTTGATACACAACATTGTGACGTGACGGAATTACACAACGGAAAATGGTTAATATGGGTATGAAACTTCCTCGGGTCTGCTTAACAGGCTCAATTTAACTTTAAATCATACAGCAAATAAGCATACCCTGACACAGGCATTTTGCATTTTGGTACAACGTATGAGGTTTTAATTTCTATGATTATCCCATACTTACAAACACAATTCCACACATACACATTTCATTCTATACCCCAATCTGACACCTTTCTGGAGGCATGTCTCTTTATCTTCTATGTGAAGGCTGGAGCATCTCCACAGTTTCACGTTAAGCTTAGCACTTGGTACTCAAAACAGATCTCAGGTGACATCTTCAACTCTCTTTCACATCAATTAGCCTTCTCTACACACAAATCTACTGGATACAGTTGAGTACACTTGTTACAACAGCCAGATGTTATTAAATTATGCAGCCAGTGTCTTTCTGTCAAATTTAACAGGACATGCACGACTGTCATGTAACTCACCCTTACCTAGCATGGCGGTAACATTTTCACCAAGAATCTGCTTTGCCTGCTCTGACTGCAGTGCCGTCTCCAGCTTTTCCAATTGTTCAGGGTCCATTTCGAGAAATGGGTCAACCAAAGTCTCATTAGTTCCTGCATATAAACATTCTTTAAGATTTCAATTTAAAATGAGAGAGAGAAAAAAAAAATGTAAACTGCATATCTGCAGCCTGCTGTTATTAACAGTTTTTTTTCTGTTAAGAGAATTTATGGCCAAATAAATAAATGCCAGAAATGAAAGAAACAACACATAAAACACATAAATAAACATGGAGAGCCCTGAAATTAAATTCTATGAGTCCATCACACAATAATATAGCCATTTTACCAAAAAACAAAATCTTTAGCACAAAAATCAGCAAAGTAGGAAGGAAGAGGCTCTTCATGATACCAAGACCTGAAGCATCTACATCTGAAATGAATTCCCTGTACACAAAATCTAAAAATCTAACCATTCAGCAAAATGCTGCTGCTGCTCCTGCTCCTAACACTACTATTATTACTCAATGCATCTTCTAGCTAACATATATGCTTGTGCAACTTCATGCCCACCGGCTAGCAACACAACTTGGCTGAGTACTAATATATCATCCAGAAGAACCTGGCAAATGCTGATAAAAGTATTAATGCTCATACAAGCCATAAATTGTTCTTTGTGGTTTGTCAAAATGATGTACAGTGCAACCCAGAGGGCTTTTGCTGTGTAAACCTATACAATGTAAAAATTTTATAGAAAGTTGGCTTTCCAATATTTCAGTTCCCTTGACAGCTACAATGTATCAACTGAGAAACACATTTAAAAAAAAAACAGGTTCCTTTTTCAAGAAGCAACAGTCAGCATTCACACATTCTTTCAGCAGAAACATTACATAGCACTAAAATAAAATTAGAAGCATCCCCACCAAAATCTCTGAGACGGTTATCACGTGAAACTGGTTTTTCAAAGTCGCCTATACACGCAGCCACAAAACTGCTTTGTATGCAACCATAAGCATTTACAGATATGCAAAAATTCCAGACGAGAAATTCTGATGCGTATATTTTTGTCAGCGATTCTGTCCATGTCTGGTGATGAAGCACAAGCACATGCACTGTTCTGTGATTTCTGACATCACAATAAATCAATACATACCAAAAACACTCCAAAATACCTACCATAAGTGACTGAAGCAACAGCATGAGCAGTAAACATACTTCAACACACAACATGGTCACACAGTACACACTATACACTAAGACGAATTTTACAACTCGTAACTCATTCTGTTGACATTCACCACTAGAATGCATCAATAATATTCTCTGAAGATGACCCTTTAAGGGTTCAAACATGTTGGAGTTACATACAATGTTAATAAAGTGGTGAATTAATAATACATGAGTACATTTGTCAGTGTTTATTTGATTTGTTGAGGTATGTTCATCATGCAATGTCTGTGCTCAGCATAATTTATCAAATATGCATGGTAGTTTCAAAATGTTCCCAGCATCCCTTTATTTCTGAGAAATACAAAACAGTACAATCACTACATTTCCTTCAAAATAGCCCCCTTGTGCAACTCCACACTTCTGCAGTGACTGTCAAGGTCTTTGAAATATTCCTGGAAGCCATTTTGTGAACGCCTTTTCAGCTCTTCCATCACATGCGTAATAATGTTAGTAGCATCACAAATATGCCATCATTTCAGTGCTGATTTCTGTCAAGGGTACTGGTAAAAATCAGCTGGAACCAGGTCAGTGTATGCAGGGGATTCTCCAGTGTTGTCACATCCTACTTTGCTAAGTCATCCTATCCTAGACCAAAACCAGTGTGCAGGATCATTAACATGAAGGGGAACCCAACTGTTGGTTCTCAATTTTCAAGGTGTTTCCTTCTGACCACATCCCTAAGGCAATGATGGATGTCAACATATACTTCTCCACTCACAGTTTTACCTTTAGGGATGAACTCATAATGGACCATGCCCTGGCAATATAAAAAAAAATTTCCTTTACCCCTATCAACTCTTTATTTTTGCTACGTGGTGGTGATGACGATTTCCATTCAGAAAATTACCTTTTTTGTGGATCATACACAAAGCACCATGTTTCAACCCCTGTAATTGCGTTGTTAATGAATTCGTTGTCTTCATTCGCCATATTGATGAGGTCACAAGAAATGCTTATTTATGCTCCACTTTGTTCAGGTGCCAGCATTCAAGATACCAAATACTGATGAAGGTGAAACATGTTCAACACATCATGCAGAATACTGTGATAACTTCTTACAGAAATTCCAACCTCTGATGCAATATGGGTCACAGATTTCCTTCTGTCACTTCTCACAATCTCTCGCACATGTTTGACATTTGCTTCATTTGTTGACATTGCTGGGCAATCACTACACAGATCACTGTCAATACTTTTGCGCCTATCATGTTAGTGTTTATGCCTATCACACACCTGAGATTTTTTCACTGCTCTGTCACCACACTCTTGCTGCAATATGGCTAATGTCTCCACTGGTGATTTCTGCAGCTAAACACGAAGTTTGATACTCATACATTGTTCAATTACATTTTCAACAGAGACACAACCTTACATATGCTAAAGAAACAAACAAATGTGTTATGCCCTTATAGGTTATGAAATGGTAAAACAATCTTTGTGATTACATCATCAATTATGCCAATTTTAGATGCAGAAAATTCCCTCATGCCCCAATTTCTGTAAATGGTAACAGAATTTTCCTGTAAATTACACCAGCCAGTTCCGTAATCTTTTTGAAGCTACTATGTATGAGTTATAACTCAATATTTCTTGATCAGACCTCATATCTCCATTTTAAAAATACATAAGATAATCCTCTGAACTACTTACCTTCTGAGGTACTTGTCTGGGATGCAGGTGGAGGGTAGAAACCCTCAACTGTGAGGTTGACATGTGGATTTCCATCATTCTGACTGTCACATGTACCATTTGAATCCTGACTGCTGTCATCACCCTGTGTAGATGCTCCCACTCGCACAACACTCACTGGTGCATTTTGTTGATTTGCTATTTTAAGAAATAACAGTTCCCAACAACATATCATTAACATGTTACTCAAAAGTCATACAGTTTGACACAAATGACAGATAACAAGAACAAAGACAAAGAACCAAAATTTTAAGTTTCCTACTATTAACTGAGCTTCCAAGTAACGTCTGAACTACAGAAGGTGCGGAAGATACGCCCAGTCCCTAAACGCCATTCCATTACAGCAAAGGGCCAGAGTGAAAGTATGACCCTCACAGTTCTTAACATTAACAGACATGAGGTCAGTTTCAGACTCCACTGAGCCCACAATGCACACTATACAGGGGGCAGGATGAACCGGGAAATGATAGCAAATAGAAATATCTCTCCTGTCCTAAGAAGGAACCCTTGATCATCCAGTCTATCATTCGGCTCACTTATCAATCCTGTCCACAATGTGAAGCAAAAGCTTAAATAAATTCCAGTTTTTTACATACTGAAATTATGATCAGAAGATATTTAGCATCCAGCATTTGCTTCTCTGCATGACCAATCCAGTGATGTAAAGGGGATCCCACCTAAGCAGTGTAAGCAGGACCCAGTGGTAATGCCACTAATTTAAAAACTGGTTTAATGCCAGGAAGCAGTAAATGAACAGAAAGACACAAAAATGCATTCATCACTTGAAGAGAGTGGATTTATGACTTACAGTTATACACAGGAATATTTTATGGACTATGTCATTGTGCAGATCAACAATATAAGAAACAAAGAATCTGGTACACACAACTTTATATGTAAACTGTAATGCTGTCCCTGTTCATGCCATGACAAGGGAAGTATAGGTATAGCTCCACTCATTCTTAACCTTGGCATTAGATGGAGGTGAGTGGTGAAGTTCATGCCCTGGTTGATTCATCCCCAAGTGATAACACCAGTACCCAATGTATAGGAGGATGTATGTGACCTCAGAGTCAGACTGATCATTTTGGAAAAGGAAAAATATCTTGCCCGTGCCAGGCTACAAACCCAGATTACATGTTGGCCATCTTCAGGTTTGCAAATAGGATCACTACCCTACAACCAGTGTAAATACCAATGTGTTTTTAAGACTGAGATCACATTCTTTTACACATGGCTATAATACTTGATCTATTAAATTATTTTTCTTAATGTGCAAATTAATTAACTTCATGAAGCAGATACATTTTTGAGAACATAGCAGTTCCCCAGCTAGTAAAGAAATGTCCAGCAATTTATGAAACCCAAAGGTTCATTGCCATTTTCATGACAGCCCACCAATGGTGCCCATCCTGGGCCAGAACAATCCAATCCACACCCTGCCATTCTATTTCCTAAAGATGCATTTTAATATTATCCTCCCAGCTATGCCTACAATTTCCAAGTAACATCCTTCCCTCAAGTTTCCCCACCAAAACCTTGTATGTACATCTCCACTCCCCCATACATGCTGCATGTGCTTACAGATTTGATAACCTGAATAACATTTAGAGAAGGTTGTGGATCATGTAGCTCCTCACTGTGCAATCTCCTTCGGTCCCATGTTACCACATCCCTCTTAGGCCTAAATATCTTTTTCAGCACCCTATTGTCAAACACCCTCAGCCAAGGTTCCTCCCCCCATATGAAAGACCAAGTTTCACATGCATATAAAACAACACACAAATTATAGCTCTGTATACTGTACTCTATATATTGGGTAATTAAAATTTAAAATACAATCGCTCGCGGACTAAAGCCACGGAGTTTAGTTTTATAACTTTTATATTGTGACCTGTGTTGGGCACATTTTAGTCCTTAGGTATGCTACACACATCTTGCCACTATTGTTATTGAATATACATATTCAACAGAACTGATTGAAAATATGGAAAAAGTTTCAAACTATACTGCCATACACAATACTTGAACACCTGAGGCTTACTTCACATAATATGTTTTTCTAACTGCATTTAAATCTGATAAACAGATAAACATTACTATAGGAAAAGTACAGGGGATAAAATAAGCATTTTCACACCACATTTATCCACCAAATAAAAAGTTTTGTAAACATCACAAGAAGAAATTGTTCACTACAATCTGACAGCACTGAACCAACAACATAAAGGAAAAAAAAAATGAATATACCAAGGCCATGTTTTATGCCCATCTGTTCTACATCTTTCTGCTTTAATGCCCTCTACCAATTGGAACCATTTCCTAATTTAAATAGTCATTTTCAGTTTAACACCCTCTGACTGGCTTATTTCCACTTACTTAAGTCTGTTTTATGGGAACATGCTTTTTTATTCATGCTAACTCTATCAAGAATACAACTAGGGCATAAAAAAAGGACACTGTGTACGCTCTTTCAGAAAATGCATTTTGCCAATTTGTAGTCTGTAACTCTGGAACTCACAAAACAAAAATTGTCAGGGCACATTAGTATCACCTTTGCAGTGGAAATGCAAGCACAGTTGAGTGAAACACTTGTGCGGAATCAATACATCATTCAACAAATGCATTCTGTGATACAAAACATCTACATCTTGCAGCTCCAAGGTGCCATCCTTAAGGAGTCATTATAACAAAAGTGTATAAGCCAACATGCCAATATATATTCCACTCCTCCGTGTAAGAGTGATTAAAATCTTAAAATGCTAAAATATATAACTGATAAAATCAATAAATTACAGTATTCTGATTATATATATATATATATTATTATTATTCCCTTTTACGGCCTCATTGGACCACTTCAGTCAATCATTTTCTGGTCATCTTCATCTTCAACGTGTTTTCTTTCCGAATGGCCCAATAGCTCCTCA
>Ga0123355_10000886_pt1 | contig 41455 bp, 44 predicted proteins | sample TergutEmb28metaG_3_FD_89872 | JGI IMG/M metagenome (GOLD analysis project Ga0123355, IMG submission 89872) | Embiratermes neotenicus P1 segment gut microbial communities from Petit-Saut dam, French Guiana - Emb289 P1 | ecosystem: Host-associated > Arthropoda: Insects > Digestive system > Gut ...
CATGTTAATATACGCCAACGTTTTCTGGTCCATGGGATATCCTCCTAATTTTCTTGTTATATATAGTGTAACAGAAAGGGAGGTGCTTGTCAATTGATTTTAGCGAAATCGTGCGGAAATTTTACGTGATAGCTCTATGTAAGGACGTGCGCAGTTTTTTGCGCCCCTTTTTACACGCCGAAACAATCGCAATTGTTCCGCGAGGCACGCCCCTTCAACCGCTCGGGGTAGCGACACGCCGAATACTCACGTGTAGGGGCGGCAATTTGCCGCCCGAGGTTTTTTATAGCAGCATCAAGAGGAACGGGCGGCAGGTTGCCGCCCCTACACACGAGGTGGAGAAAGCACATGTCTATAAAAATCGCGGCTAAAGTTTTTGTGCAACCCCCACCTGCACGCCTACGACGTGCTTTCCTCCCCCAATGCCTACCCCACAAATGCAAGCATTTGCGGGGACCCCGGAGGGGGAGGCCTTGGCAACACCTACACACGTCTATAAAAATCCCCCGCGAAGCGGCTAAAGTTTTTTGGTTACTTTTTTTCAAAAAAGTAACACAAATGCAACAAGTGTACTCATGAATTGTTGTGCTTAATCGGCACACGAAAGAACAATCGCCCCAGCGCACGCCCATTAAACGGAATGAGCGGATACCAATAGCTTGTGCCGCTGACAGTTTTGTTCACACTAATCAACAGCAGCATAATCACCATGCCCGCCACAAAGCCCCAAAAGCTGAACAACCACACCAGCACGAGAGTAATCATGCGCACAAAGGTGAGTGCATAACCGAGCTCGTGGCTGGGCTGCGCGAAATTGCCCAGTGCTACAAAGCCCATCATCAGCACGGTTTCGGGAATCAGCAATTCACTGATGACAGCAACCTCACCCAGCAGCAGTGCACCCACAATGCCAAACGAGCCAATGAGTGCCGCCGGTGTGTTCAACGAGGCCATGCGCAGCGCGGCAAGCACAATCTCAATCACCACAAGCTGTGCGAATACGGGAATAGTCGGTGTTTCCTCCAGCGCAAGAAAGCTGAGAAAATCGGGCAAGCGGTCGTTATATTTCACCGCCATCATCCACAATGGGGTGAGCACTGTCATCAGCACGGTAATCAACAATCGCAGCCAGCGCAAGTATATACCAGTGATGGGCAAAAAGCTATAGTCATTGGTGTCTTGCAAAAAGTCAAAGATACCGGTGGGCAAAATCATCGCGGCGGGTGAATTGTCCATCATCAGAATAATTTGCCCTTCGGCTACGCATGCGGCCGCAGTGTCGGGCCGCTCGGTATATCTCGCACGGGGGAACGGGTTCCACCATTGCTTGCGGGTGAGGCATTCGGTCAGGCTTTCCACGCCCATCGTCAGCGTATTGATACCAATGTCGTTGAGTTTTGCACGCAGTTTCTCCACGAGCTTTGCATCTGCCTTGCCTTGCATATAGCACAGCACCACATCGCTGCGCGAGCTACGCCCCACCCGCACAGCTTCCATGGTCAACGCAGGGTCACGCAGATGGCGGCGAACGAGCGCAGTGTTCACCACGAGTGTTTCCACAAAGCCCTCACGGGGGCCGCGCAGCACGCGGTCGTTTTCGGGTTCCATCACAGGGCGTGCAGGATAGCTCCGTACGTCAATCACAACGCCCTCGGCAAAGCCTTCAACCAGCAAGCCCACGCAACCGCTAAGCACCCACACAGCGAAGTCCTTTTCGTTGTCCACCAGGTCAACTTCGCCATAAGGCACGGTTTTGTCGGCAAACTCGCGGGTGCTTTTCAGTTCGTTCAGCACGGTGTCTTCCAGCTTAAACAATGTTTCCACGATTTTATTCACCACATTGTCTTCGTTCATCCCGTCAATGGTATACATGCGGGCTGAGCGACCGCCAAACGCTAGGGTGCGCGGCAAAATATCAAAGTTACTGTCAAGGCGCAGCGTTTTGTCTAGCAACGCCACGTTGCGCGCATGGTCTTGTGTCAGCATAAAATCCCCTCCCTTTTTTGAGACTTTCCATTACACATGCAAAATCCCTCTCTTTTTGGATATTTTCCATTACACATAAAAACCCTTCCTTCTGCTTAGTATGGGAAAGGAAAGAGAAAACATGCAAAGAGATCATCGTTTTTCAGCGGGTAGCAATTTGTAGGGGATTCTTCAAATAGTCAACATAAGCATAACCAGCATGTAGGGGCGGCTTGCAACCGAACATTACGATGTCGTTATCCTCTTATTCCTCCGCTCCCTCCTCAGGAGGGAGCTGGCCGCCTCGGGCGGACTGAGGGTAGACAGCACACAAATTTTCTCTCGAGTTGTTTTGCAAAAAAACGCAAAAAAACTTGCAATCCAACCAGCCATATGCTATAATTATATTTAGAAATAATGAAATGGGGGAACATCATATGTTCGAGCAAAATCAAGCGTATACCAGACTTTCACGCGCGCAAATCAAAGCCAACGCAAAGCAAGCCATGGCCAACCAACGCGGCATCAGCATTCTCATCACCTTTCTGTTCATGCTGATTGCAGGTGCAGGGTCAATTTTCGCAGGAATCCCATTCCTTGGGGCGTTGATTGTCACTGCCTTGCCGTGGTTCATTGTCATGCCGCTCACAGTGGGGATGTCGGGTTCATTCCTGAATGTTTACAATGGGCAGCAAATTGGCGTTGGCGACATGTTCACCACCACCTTCACCGGCAACTATCTGCGCAAAGTGGGCGGCATGGCATGGATGAGCCTTTGGGCTTTTCTGTGGAGCTTGCTGTTTTTTGTGCCAGGCATCATCAAAGCCATTGCGTATTCCATGACCCCATATATCCTCGCTGTGCATCCCAATGTCACCGCCACCGACGCCCTCAAGCTTTCCCTGCGCATGACCCAAGGCCACAAAGGCGAGCTGTTCGTGTTCTATCTAAGCTGGATTGGCTGGCTGCTGTTGAGCGGCCTGACACTGGGCATTCTGTATATTGTGCATGTGGGGCCCTACATGCAAACGGCCATGGCAGGCTATTTCGTTGAGTTACGCAACCGCGCAGTTGCTTCGGGTGCTATCCAACCGCACGAGCTTGACCCGCAGCCAGTTGTTGCCTAGGCAAAAACAAAAGAGCCCCCACGAAGGGGGTTCTTTTTATTGGGAAATCGCGCAAGTTAATGCTGTGGAGGAAAGCCTTTCAGCAAACCAACCACAAGTTCTCGCTCCTCAGGTGAAAGAGCAGCCAACTTAGTGTCCCTATCGGGGATATTTAGGGGATTGATCAGCCTTAAATCGCCGCGTTCCACCTTGTCGCGAAGCGGATGCCCCTTGCGTTTCATGCTCAGCAGATTATATTCAGCTTTCATCCAATCACCTCTTCCAAAGTTTTTGTTCTAATGCGGTTGCTTTTCTTGCAGAAATTATCCGAATAACTGTTTCGTTTTCACGCCAACAGTGTACCACGGTGAGAACACGTAACTCACAACTTAAACCAATCACGATCAATCTGTCTTCATCTTCAGAATGTTCGTCATCTTCAAACTCTTCTGCGCCATCAATCATAAAAACAGAAGCCGCTTCTTCAAAGGCTATGCCATGTTTTGCTTTATTGGTTTCAGCTTTTGTTTTGTCCCAAACAAAGAGCTGACCCTCAATTTCATGCAAAATATCGCGCTCGTTCCAAGACATTTTCATGGCCCACTCCTCTTTTCATGCATGCAAAAACCGCTAATCAAAGCTCCGTCGCAAATTTATAGCCCACGCTCCACACGGTTTGCAGGCTCCATTGGTCGCTCACGCCTTCCAGCTTTTCGCGCAGGCGTTTCACGTGCACATCAATGGTGCGGCTGTCGCCATAGTAATCAAAGCCCCAAACTTCATCCAGCAGTTGCGTGCGGGTGAATACGCGGTTTGGGTTGGCAGCAAGGTAATACAACAGTTCCATTTCTTTGGGCGGTGCATCCACTTTTTTGCCGTCAATGCGCAATTCATAGTTGGTGAGGTTCACGCTGAGCTTTTCAAAACGCACTTCCTTAATCGCGGGTTCGGCAGCAGAATTTTCGCCCGTGCGACGCATCACAGCTTTCACTCGCGCAACGATTTCCTTGGCATCAAAGGGTTTGGTCACATAGTCATCTGCGCCGAGTTCAAGGCCCAGCACTTTGTCAAATACCTCGCCTTTGGCGGTGAGCATGATAATCGGCACAGCGGAGCTCTTGCGGATTTCGCGGCACACGTCATGCCCGCTCATTTCGGGCAGCATGATGTCCAGCAGCACCAGCGCGGGGTTGTGCTTGGCAAAGGCCTCCACAGCCGCACGGCCGTCGTGAGCCAACACAGGCGCATAGCCCTCTTTTTCCAGGTAGATACGCAGCAGTTCGCAGATGTTCATGTCGTCGTCAACAACCAGAATTTTTGTGGACATAATATTGCCTCGCTTTCTGTTTCAATCTCTATATTTCCCATTTTACACTATTCTTTCGCAAATTGCAAGCAAAATTATGAACAGCGCAAAAGAGTTTGCGTTTTCGTCATGGTTGGTTAATAATCGCGTGATAACGAATGTGAGAGAATTTCATTGATTTTTCTAACGGCGCTGCAAAGCAACGCCCTACAGGGATTCGGCCCGAGGCCGTGGATTGCTATGCATTGCGCCTTGGGCGCATTTCCTGTAGGGCGTGCCTTTGGCGCGCCGTTGCGTAAAATTAACATACTTCATCTGCCCGCGCGATGATTTTTTACTTGCATTTGCGAAAAAAATTTGTTATAATGGTATATGTAGTATTGTATGGAGGATTTGGGATGGCGAAAATCACACGCAAGCAGTGGGTGCTGGCGGGGTTGGTTGGCTTGCTGGTTGTACGCAGCTTGGTAGGCATCGGCTTCGGCCTGCTTGATAATACATTCATCATTTTCTCATTATGGAATATTCTAAGCTCGCTGCTGGGCATTGCCTTTTTTCTCAAACTACTGCTGCCATGCTCAAAGTTCTCACATCGCAAATGGTTGCGCTGGATATTGGGTGTTCTGCTCGCCAATGCATTTGCAAACTTTATCGTATCTCAGATTACTTCCTTTCGCGACCTAATAAGCGGCGATACCGTACATTTGCCGCTAACCTCTTTCGACTATCTCGCGTTTGCAGGCTTTGCTTTGATCTCTTTGCTTTCCATCACACTACTCAGCGCCCACTTCTGGCTGTTTATCAACATCCTGCGCGGCAAGCGCACACACAAAGCTGCAACTATTATGGTGCTTCTTGAAGCCAGCTTATTCATCCCTAGTGTCCTGTTAGCCATGTGGTCCAGTGCTCTTATTGGCTACGATACACCGCTGTCGGCGTGGATGTTCATCAATTTTATTCAAGTGCTCGCTTTCGCTATTATTTTGCTCAAACACCCCGTGCTGCGCTACCCCATCCTATCCAAGGAGAACACCTATCGTATGCAAATTTTACTCAAACGAACAACCGAACCCAAATCCAAGCCCGCGCCCAACAATCTGGGCTTCGGCAACTACTTCACCGACCACATGTTCATCATGAACTATAAAGACGGCAAGGGCTGGGTTAACCCGCGCATTGTGCCCTATGCTCCCTTCCAACTTGACCCCGCTGCCATGTGCCTGCATTACGGCCAAGAGGTCTTTGAAGGCATGAAGGCTTACTATGGCAGCGACAAAAAAGTGCGGCTGTTCCGCCCGCTTGAAAACATTCGGCGGCTCAACACAAGCAGCGACCGCCTGTGCATCCCCCAGCTGGACGAAGACTTCACCTTGCATGCCATTGAAGAGCTCGTGCAGCTCGATCGCGACTGGATTCCCACCGCCGACGGTACCTCGCTCTATATCCGCCCGTTCATCATCGCCGCCGACCCATTCTTGGGTGTGCGCGCCGCCAGTGAGTATATTTTCGCGGTCATTCTCAGCCCCGTGGGTGCGTATTACCCCGAAGGCCTCAGCCCCGTGAAAATTTTCGTGGAGCAGGATTATGTGCGCGCGGTGCAAGGCGGCACAGGTGCAGCCAAAGCCGGCGGGAACTACGCCGCTACGCTCAAGGCGCAGCAAGCTGCCAAAGCGAGAGGTTGCGCACAGGTGCTATGGCTGGACGGCATTGAACGCAAGTTCGTCGAAGAAGTCGGTACATCCAACGCGTTTTTCGCCATTGGCGATGAGATTATCACCCCTGCGCTTTCGGGCAGCATTTTGCCGGGCATCACGCGCAAAAGCTGCATTGAGTTGCTGCGTGCCAATGGCCACACCGTGGTTGAGCGCGCAATCAGCCTTGACGAAGTGCTTGCTGCCGCCCGCGCTGGCACGCTGAAAGAAGCCTTTGCCACCGGCACCGCTGCGGTGATCTCCCCCATGGGCACGCTGCTGTGCGGCGACGAAGAGATTATCATCAACGGCAACGAAACCGGCGAAATTGCCCAGTGGCTGTATAACGAGCTCACGGGCATTCAATGGGGGCGTGTGAAAGATAACTTTGAATGGACGAGGGAGGTTCACTGATGCTGATTCGTTGGATAACCGAAGCGGACTTGCCCGCATGGCTTGCTTTGTCACAAGAATATGACCAGTACATCATTGAACTGGTTGATATGGATACATGGTATGATGGTTTCGAGGTCTATATGGCGCGGAAAATCGCGCAGCGCGAAGCACTAATTGCTTTCGAGCAAGATATCACCTTGGGCGCAATCGCAATTTCCCGCTCGGGTAATCGCATCACATTTTACGCCATGAGCCACATCGCCGAGCCTTGTGCCACACAAGCTTTGTTTGACACAGCGCTGGCTGAACTGGACACTGCAAGAATGATTACCGTCAACACGCCTAACAGCACACACCAACATGCCCTCAATCAAAAACGCTTTTTTGAAGAAAACGGTTTTGTGGCCAATGGCATCGTCATAGAAAATGGATGCCCCATGATTGAGATGCGCCGTCAGCCTTGAGGAAGTGCTTGTTGCCGCCGTGAAATCGCCCAGTGGCTGTATAACGAGCTCACGGGCATTCAATGGGGACGCGTGAAGGATAATTTTGAATGGACGAAAACGCTCGCCTGATGTTCTGCAACCCAGCGCCATTGGCGCAATTCTCGCGTAAGGCTCGGCGCAGCCGACACAACCGTAGGGGGTGCATTGCCCCGCCGTTACGCAATCCAAGGGAGAACCCCCATGCAAACCCTCAATGAAGTGGATTGCCTTAACTCCTTCCTCACCCTCCCCAGGGTCGGGAGCTCCCTCCAGAGGAGAGGAGCGGAGGCTTGCAGCCGAAAGTAACGCTGTTGTTATATCCTTAAGCCCCCAAGCTCCTTCCTTGGGAAGGAGCTCCCGACCCTGGGGAGGGTGAGGAAGGCTCGCGGAGCGATTGCAATCTCACGATTCGCATCTTTTGCGCGTCATCCTTCACCCTGACCCATCGAAAGGAATCCCATGCAAACCCTCAACGCCTTTCAACTCAAGTGGATTGCCATCATCGGCATGGTGTTCAACCACATCTCCCTTGCGTTTGACGCCGTCATCCCCCTTTGGCTGGATATCCCCATCTACGCCGTCGGCGGGCTAACGTTCCCCATCATGGCCTACTTCGCCGTGGAGGGCTACCGCCACACGCGCAGCCTAGATAGCTACACCGGCCGCTTGGCCCTGTTTGGCGCAATCGCCATTCCCTTTCACGCGCTGGTGTTTGGCGGCTGGGGGCTCAACATCATGTTCACCATCATTGTGGGTCTGTTTTGCTTGTGGCTGCATGATAGCATGATAAAGCGACGCATGCAGGTGCAATTTTGGGTGATATTCGCAGGCATTTGTGGTCTCATGGCTTGGCAGCCTGTGCATTTCGACTGGTCGGTCATCGGCGTCATCATGATTGTGCTGACGCATGTGATTAAACACGAGCCCGCTCGCCGCGTGGTGCCCCCGCTGTTGGCAGCAAGCTGGTGGACATTACCCGCCTTGCTGACTTTCGATCTCAGCTCTGTTTCGATCTTCACCCTTGTGTTCGCGCTGGGCAGCGTGCTGGCGGCCTTGTTGCTGTTTAACTATAACGGCCAGCGCGGCCGCCCCATGAAGTGGACTTTCTACATCGCCTATCCCGCGCACTTGGCCGTCATTGGTCTGGCTGCGTTCGCGCTTGACCTCACTCGCCTGCCGCCGCTGCCAGGCTTTCTGTCTTTCTTACCTTGGCCGTAATCGCAGCAAACCTATCGTCTTAACTTGAGAAAAGTTCAAGGGCCAAGGTCGCGGGCGGATTTGCATCCGCCCCTACATGTTGCGGTTTTATGCACCTTGCGGGAAATACCACCTGTAGGGGCGGATGCAAATCCGCCCGGGGATTAAAGAAATGAACCCTTAGCTCCTTCCTCGGGAAGGTGCTGGCGCATCTTGGGGTGTGTCTGGGGAAGGCTCGCGGAACGATAAACTCGCTTGACATCGCTGTCAATCTCAGAAAACCACAAGACTATTTTCAAGTTAATTTACCACAATAAGGAGAAATCTATGCCAAAACTCAACGCCTTTCAACTCAAGTGGATTGCCATCATCGGCATGATACTCAACCACATGGTGCTCGCTTGGTGGGATATCATCCCCACTTGGCTGGCCGTTCCCATGTATGCCGCCGGTGGACTGACCTTCCCCATCATGGCTTATTTCGTCGTGGAGGGATACCGTCACACTAGCAACTTGGGCAAATACATCGGCCGCTTGGCGTTGTTTGGACTCATTGCCCTGCCATTTCATGCGCTAACCTTTGGCGCAGTTATGCTCAACATCCTGTTCACCATCGTCATCAGTCTGTTTTGCCTGTGGTTATATGATAAAATGGCAAAAGTGCGCCCGCTGTTTTGGATTGCCTTTGTCATCATTTGCTTCCTCACCGTGTGGCCTGTGATGTTCGACTGGTTGATTATCGGCCCGATTGTGGTGATGATGACGCACGTGATCAAACACGAAAAGCGCCGACGCACACTGCCCGCTATTCTCGCCGGAATTTTCTTCTTTGTCACAACAGCATTGGGCACGCTGGGCGCATGGATGTTAAACAACATGCCCGAAGATGCCGACGCAGTGATGCTTGTCGATATCCCCGCCATCGACACCAGCGACATCGTGCTCATGGCAGTGAGCTGCACATTTGTCATCGGCTGCATTGCCGCCGCGCTGCTGCTGCGCAACTTCAACGGTGACCGCGGCAAGCGCATGAAATGGGCGTTCTACATTGTCTATCCCGTGCACCTGGCCGTGATTGGTCTCGTGGCATGGCTGGCCATTGGCTCAACCAGCCCGGCAATCGTTTGGGAAAACACCCTTGCGCTGCGGGCATTGCTTGGGCTTGGCTAACCGCGGCGGGGCAAAGCAACGCCGCATACTGGATAACACGCAAATAGAATTTATCAACCAAAAAGGAGAACCCATGCAAAAACTATTACCAAAACTCAACGCGTTTCAACTCAAGTGGATTGCCATCATCGGCATGATCACCAACCACATCGTCATCGGCCTGTGGAGCGACAGCTTCCCCACATGGCTGGCCATTCCGCTATATGCCGCCGGCGGGCTCACCTTCCCCATCATGGCCTACTTCGTCGTCGAAGGCTACAAACACACCCGCTCGCTGGGCAAATACATCGGCCGGCTTGCCATTTTCGGCCTCATCGCCCTGCCTTTCCATATGCTAACGATGGGCAGCATCATGCTCAACATCCTGTTCACCATCATCGTTGGCCTGTTTTGCCTGTGGCTATATGACAAACTGGCGAAAATGCGCTGGCTATTCTGGATTATATTCGTCATCATTTGCATTCTTACCATGTTCCCCATTTCTTTTGATTGGCCGTTGATTGGCGTGATTGTGGTGATGCTCACCTATGCCATCAAGAACGAAACAACACGCCGCGTGGTGCCCAGTGTTGTGGCCGGGCTGTTTATTCTGCTCAATGCGCTTTCCATGGTATGGATGCTGGGCACCCCTGGCATGGAAGACATGATCCCGCTGTATGGCTTTGATCTGCGACTGGCTTGGGTGAGCATGTCGTTCTTCATCGGCAACATTGCCGCTGCATTGCTGCTATATGGCTTCAACGGCGAGCGCGGCCGCCGCATGAAATGGGCATTCTATGTCATCTACCCTGTGCATTTGGCTATCATTGGCTTGACGGCACTGGCACTAGGCATTGTTACACTGGCGCAGTTTGGGATTAATGTGTAAAAGTCGCTCCGCGAGCCTTCCTCTACTTTTGCCACGCTAAGCGCGCAAAAGTCACGCCCGAGGCGTGCCAGCTCCTTCCTGAGGAAGGAGCTAGGGCTTGCTTTTTCAACCAATCATAAATAATTCCCCGCGCGAAGCGCGATTAAAGTTTTTTGCGCCACTTTTTTTCAAAAAAGTGGTAAAGGAAAGGTACACATGGAAAAACACGAATTAATCCGCGAAGAGCACGAGATGCTCAAGTTTTGGGAAGAAAACAACTGCTTTGCACAACTGCGCGCGCAAGCCGCTGGCAAACCGATGTTCCGCTTTTTGGATGGCCCCATTACGGCGAACAATCCCATGGGTGTGCACCACGCCCGTGGGCGCAGCCTGAAGGACATCTACGTCCGCTACAAGTTTTTGCAAGGCTTTGACTGCCGCGCGCAAAACGGCTTTGACGCACAAGGCTTGTGGGTGGAAGTTGGCGTGGAAAAAGAGCTGGGCTTTGAAAGCAAACGCGACATCGAAGCCTATGGACTGGACAAGTTCACCGAAAAATGCAAGGAGCGCGTTGCGACTTACGCCGGAGTGATTACCGAGCAAAGCAAGCGCCTTGGCATGTGGATGGACTGGGGCAACGACTACTTCACCCACACGGACGAAAACATCGAAGGCATTTGGCATTTTCTGCGCAAGTGCCACGATAGCGGATGGCTGCGGCAAGAGTATAAACCCATGCCGTGGTGCCCGCGCTGCGGCACAAGCCTCAGCGAACACGAAATGACCGGCTCCTATCAAATTATGACGCACGACAGCGTGTTCTTTCAGCTGCCGGTGCATGGGCGTAACTTCAACATCCTCGTGTGGACAACCACCCCGTGGACGCTGTCTTCGAACGTTGCACTTGCCGTAAACCCCGACATTGACTACGCCCTTGTTAAGCTGCACAGCCAAGAAAAACCCATCGTCCTCGCTAAGCAGGCAATTAAATTGCTGGGTGATGACAAAGCTGAAGTTCTCGATATGTTCAAGGGCAGCACCCTCGTTGGGCTGACCTATGAAACCTGCTTTGAAGAACTGCCCAAGCTGCAATTCGAGCATCGCATTGTGAGCTGGGATGACGTGAGTGCCGAAGAAGGTACCGGCGTGGTGCACATCGCGCCCGGCTGCGGCGCCGAGGACTATGAACTTGGCCTGCGCGAAAACCTGCCGCAAGTGATGCCCGTGGATGACCTGGGCATTTTTCTGGAGGGCTTTGGCTTCTACACCGGCAAAAATAGCGACACCGTAGCACCCGAGGTGTTCGCCGAGCTAAAACAGCGTGGCAAACTCTACAAAGTGCTGCCCTATGAGCACAACTACCCCATTTGCTGGCGTTGCAAAACACCGGTGATTTTCCGCCTTGTGCCAGCGTGGTATATCGCCACTGCGGAACTCAAACCACGCTTGCTGGCCGCCACAAAAAAAGTGAAGTGGGAGCCTGAATCCGCAGGCCGCCGCATGGAAGACTGGATCACCAACATGGGTGACTGGAACATCAGCCGCAAGCGTTACTATGGCTTGCCGCTGCCGTTTTACCCCTGCGATTGCGGGCATCTCACGGTCATCGGCAGCAAAGCCGAGCTCGGCGCAGACGTTGAACTGCACCGCCCGTGGATTGACGACATCACCGTCACCTGCGCCAAATGCGGCAAGCAAGTGCAGCGCATCAGCGACACCGGCGATGTTTGGCTAGACGCAGGTATTGTGCCCTTTAGCACGCTTGGTTACTTCACGGATAAAGAAGCATGGCGCAAAAATTTCCCCGCCGAATGGGTGAGCGAAATGAACGAGCAGGTGCGCCTGTGGTTCTATTCCATGCTGTTTATGAGCGTTGTGCTGGAAGACTGCCCGCCCTATGAGCGCGTGATGTGCTATGCCATGGTAGCCAAGGAGGACGGCAGCAAGTTCAGCAAAACCGGCACAATGATCAAGTTCGACGACGCCGCCGAGGAGATTGGCAGCGACAGTTTGCGCTATCTGTTTGCCGGCACGCCAAATGCGAATGACGTGCGCTTTGGCTTTGCCATGGGCGACGAAGCCCGCCGCAAGCTGCTGAGTTTCCGAAATATCTACACTTTTTTTGACACCTATTATCAAATTGACAAGCCCAACCTAGCTGGCTCCCCTGCCTGCGGGGGAGCTGGCACGCGCAGCGTGACTGAGGGGGCCACCTTAAATGCCCTCGATACTTGGCTGCTGCTGCGCACGAACCAGTTCATCGCAAGCGCAACAGCATTGATGGATGACTACAAGTGCTATGTGCTGGTGAAGGAATTCGAAGAATTCGTGGACGACGTGAGCAACTGGTATGTACGACTCAATCGTCGGCGCTTTTGGAAAAGCGGCGACGAGGCAGACAAGCGCAACGCCTACGGCTGCCTGTATTTCGCGCTAAAAAGTGCCTGCCAGGTCATGGCGCCCATCATCCCCTTTGGCACCGAGGCCATTTGGCAAAATTTAACGCGCGCGATAGAGCCCGATGCCGCGCTGTCCATTCACATGAGCACGTGGCCCACGCCAATTGTCGGCATTGAAGACAACGGTCTGCTGGAGCAAACCAAGCTGGCGCGTGAGGTCATCGCTACCGCGCTTCGTTTAAGAAACGAACAAAATCTAAAGGTGCGCCAGCCCTTGCAAACGTTGTTTGTGGCGTGTGATGATACCGCAAACACAGCACTGCAACGCTTCGAATCGCAACTACTCAGCGAACTAAACGTGAAAGAACTGCGCATACTAGACAATGCAGACGAATTGCAAGTGCAGTTGCCCGCGGTGAACTTTAAGGCTGCCGGCGCGGTATTAAAAGCACAGGTAAATGCCTTCAAGCAGCACTTGGCCGAGCTTGGCAACGATGACGCACAAGCCGTTGCAGCGCAAGTATCGATAGGCGGCACACTGACCGTCCCCGGCTGGCCGGGCGAGTTGCCCGCCGAGTTGTTCACCCTGCAAAGCGTGACCAAACCAGGCATCGTCAGCACCTTGTGCGGCGAAATCGTCGTTGCGCTTGACATTGAACTGACCGATGAACTGCGCCAAGAGGGCGCAGTGCGCGACGTCATTCGGCAAATCCAAACCATGCGTAAAGAGGCCGGTTACGACGTGGCACAGCACATTAAACTGCACATGATTACGCAAAACAGCTTCATGCAAGAAGTCATTCGGCGTGCACAAGAGCACATCAAAGCCGAAGTGCTCGCCGATGACGTTGACCTGGAAACCGCAGATGTTGAGCACTTGCGCGAACAACTCATGCAAAAAATGCAAGCCGCCGAGCCATTCGGCATCCGCCGCGAACTTGAATTGCTAGGCACAAATATCATGCTTGAAGTGATTAAATCACACGAAGGAGAACTATCATGACCGTAACCAAAGACACCATCATCGGTGACGTGTTAGCCGCCGACCATGGCACCGCGCCGTACTTCCAAGAAATGGGCATGCATTGTTTGGGCTGCCCCAACGCCCGCAGCGAAACCGTGGGCGAAGCCTGCGCCGTGCACGCCGTAGACTGCGACGCGCTGCTGGCGAAACTCAACGCGCACTTTGCTGCTGCCCAGTGAGACTGCCGCAGCTTAGCCCGCGCCTGCGCATGGTGGCCGAACTCGTGCCGCCTGGTTCAACCGTGGCCGACATCGGCACAGACCACGCCTGGCTGCCGGTTTATCTCGTGCAGCAGGGCATTTGCCCGCGGGTAATCGCCGCCGATGTTGCAGACGGTCCACTGGAAAACGCTGCGAAAACGATCGCTCGTGCAGGCCTGCACGAGCAAATTGAACTGCGCCAAAGCGACGGATTTAGTCGCTTCGCAGCAACGGACGCAATGTGTTGGGTGCTTGCCGGCATGGGCGGCACATTGATGGCTCGGCTGCTTTCGGCCGCGCCCTGGCTTCGCACGCCCGGCACAGTGCTGGTGGTGCAACCGCAAAGCCGCGCAAATGAGCTGCTGGACTGGCTGCACGAGAACAATTTTCACATTCAGCAAGAGCTTGTTTGCCGCGATAACCATCGTACATACACCGCGTTGCGCGCTGTTTATTCTTCCTCCCGCGCGTAGCGCGACAAAAGTTTTTTTGGTTCTTTTTTGTAAGGCTCATTTAAACAATTGTATTCTTGTGTTTTTTCGCGAAACCCCTCTGCCGCTGCGCGGCATCTCCCCTACAGGGGAGATCCTGACGAAACTTAAACTTTTAGGTGTTGCCAAGGGCTCCCCTGTAGGGGAGCTGGCACCGCGAAAGCGGTGACTGAGGGGTTCGCCTTACAAAAAAGAACAAGAAAAGGAGCCTCGCCCCATGACAGTACGCAACATATACGACTACCTCAACCGCGTTGCGCCGTTTTCCACGCAAGTGGAAGGCGATAATTCGGGTTTGCAGATAGGTGATTTTGCGCAAGAGGTCACACACGGCATGGTCTGTTTAGACTGCACGCCTGAGGTGATTGAACAAGCCGCACAGCTCAACTGTCAGTTGATTATCGCGCATCACCCGGTGATGTTTCACGCAAGACGCGAGCTAATTTCACACGACCCAGCTTGGTTGTTGGCACGGCACGGCATCAGCTGCATTGCCGCGCACACCCCGCTAGACCGCTGTGCGGGCGGCGTTTCAGACACCCTTGCGCACGCGCTGGGGCTCACGCCAACACCCTCCTCTGAGCTATTCCGCCTGTGCGATTTGCCTGCGCAAACAACAGCCGCTGAATTAGCCCAACTGGTCAAATCGCAGTTGGGCGTGCCTGTGCAATTTTGCGACGGCGGGCATTCCATTCACACCGTGGCGGTGGCAGGCGGCTCAGGATTTTGCGGCGAGCTGCTAACCTGTGCACAAGCAGTCATCACCGGCGAAGCCAAGCACAGCGATTTTCTGCTGGCGCAACAGCACGGCATCAGCATGATCACCGCCGGGCATTTCGCCACTGAAGTGCTCATCGTGCCGGTGTTAACAGCATGGCTGCGCGAGCAATTTCCGCAAATACAGTGGCATATCGCGCAAGAACAGGGGCCATTTTATGCATAAAACATTCATTACCGCACACGCGGGTGCCCTAGGCACTCTCTCCAACACTTTGCACTCGGTTGAAACCGCACTAGCTTGCCCCGGCGTGGATTGCATTGAAGTGGATGTGCGCTTTTTGCCCTGCGGCACCCCCGCACTGGGGCATGATCGGGTGAATGAATCATCGGTAAAGCTTAGCGAGGTGTTCGCGCTGCTGCAAGGCAATGCCTGCAACATCAATCTGGACATGAAGGCGTTTTCGCACTTGCCGGAAGTCGTCAAACTCGTTGATATGCATGGGCTTTCGCAACGTGCATTCTTCACTGGCCTGCGCGAAAACGACTTGCCTATATCCGGTCTGCCCTACTACCTCAACAGCAAAGATTGCGATGCAGCCGTTAAACTTGGTGCCATTGGCATCAATATTCACCACAGCAAATGCAGCAAAAGATTGCTTCGCCGCGCGCGTGAACTGGGGCTACTGGTCAGCGTGTGGACGGTTGACAATCCGCGTCACATGCGCAAACTGCGCCGGCTTGGCGTGGATAACATTACCACACGTCACCCTGATGTGTGTGCAGGGATTGAATAATCATGCGTTTCGATCACAGTTTTATTCATTTTTTATGCATCGAGTTACAACAACTCGTGGGCACGCGCATAGACAAAATCCACCAGCCCGCCAAAGACGAGCTGGTGCTGCATCTGCGCAGCCGTGAGGGTAATTTTCGCCTGCTCATTTGCGTCAACCAAGCACGCATGCGCGCCGGATTGATCACCACACAGCCCGAAAATCCGCCGCAACCTACCATGTTTTGCATGCTGCTGCGCAAGCACCTCACCGGCGCAAAAATCACGGCCATCACCAAGCCGCCGCACGAGCGCATGCTGCGATTCGAACTAGCCGGCACCAACGAAATCGGGCTGCCCACACAGTTTTCACTGCTTGCAGAGTTCACCGGGCGGCACGCGAATATCATCGTGCTGCGTGAGGACGGCACCATCCTCGAAGCCATTCGACGGGTGGATTTTTCGCAAAGCACGCGGGCGATTCTGCCCGGTTTGCCCTACGAAATGCCGCCGAACAATACCACACAGCCAAGCGAGCTCATCCCGCCAAACATCGGCGATTGCGAAAGTTACTCGCACTTTTTAGCGCAACATTTTGCCCAAGCCGACCAAACGCAGCGGCAAAAGCAGCGCATGGCAGAGCTGCTCAAGCTGTGCGAAACGCGGGCTGCCCGGGCCAAGCGACGCGCCGAAACCCAAGCCCGCGATCTCGCTGTCGCCGAAAACCGCGAGCATTTACGCGTGGCTGCAGAGCTGATTTTGGCAAACCAGCATCGGCTGCAACGCGGCGCAACCAGCTATGAGCTGGAGAATTACTACGACGAAAACCGCCCGCTCACCATCGCCGCAGATCCCGCGCTTTCGCCCGCACAAAACGCGCAACGTTATTACAAAAAGTTCAACAAAGCGAAACGAGCCGCACAACTGCTCAGCGGGCTGATTACACAGGCGCAGGCCGAAGCCGAGTATCTGGACAGCGTGCTGGACTTGCTGCAACGTGCCGAGACGCTCATCGACGTAGAGACGTTGCGTGCTGAACTGGAGCAGCAGGGCTATATCAAAACGAAACCCGCAAAAACAAGCGCGAAGCGACCAAAAGCCTTGCCGCCGATTGAATACCGCACCAGCAACGGCTTGCGTGTTGCCGCCGGACGAAACAACACACAAAATGACCACCTCACCTTCAAGCTCGCCCGCGGGCAAGATCTTTGGCTGCACGTGAAGGATTATCCCGGCTCGCACGTCATATTATTTACAGAGGGGCAGCAACCCAGCGAGCGTTGCATCACCCAGGCCGCCGAAATTGCCGCATGGCACAGCAAGGCACGCGGCCGCGCAACAGTAAGCTTCACCCCTGTGAAAGCCGTAAAAAAATTCCCCGGCGCAGCACCCGGTCAAGTGATGATCAACAGCTACCAAACCCTGCTTGCCGTCCCTACGCAGGAAAGCATTGCGTTACTTTTTTTGCAAAAAAAGTAACCAAAAAAACCTAGCCGCCTTCGGCGATGGAGTTTTATGGGGTTATTAAGAGGATTATGATAAGCTGAAGAAGCAAGCCTTAGCTCCTTCCTCTGGAAGGAGCTGGCACGCCTCGGGCGTGACTGAGGAAGGCTCGCGGAGCGACAGTTCAATTGCGAAAAAACACAAATAAAGGGACCGTCATGGACAAAGTTGACCAAAAAATCTTGCAGATATTGAGCAAAGATGCGCGCGCACGTGCTTCAGAAATGAGCCAGCAGGTGAATCTTTCGCCCTCGGCTGTGATTGACCGCATGCGTCGTTTTGAAGAGCGCGGCGTGATTGCAGGCTACACCGTGCAAGTCAATTACAATGCGCTGGGCTATGGCATTCGCGCGTGGTTGCATGTGCAGTTGGAGCACGCCAGACATGCTGAGAGTTTTGCAGCACATATGCAGCACATGCCCGGCTTGCTCAGTTGCGATTACCTCACCGGCGAGTTCGATTTTCTGCTGCAAGCGGTTGTGCGCAACACGCAGGAGCTTGACCAACTGCACCGCACCATCAGCAGCATCGAACATGTGACAACGGTAACAACGCATGTGGTGCTGCGCGAAATTGATTGCGCTGCGGTGATTTAGCCTTTCGCACAAAAACCGTGTTTCACGTGAAACATTTTACCCGTTCACACAGTCTGCAAAATCCTCGCTCCGCGAGCCTTCTCGCTGATACGTGTGGCGGCCCCCTCTACTTTGTGAACGCTAAGGCGTCCAAAAGTCACGCTACGCGTGCCAGCTCCCCCGCAAGCGGTGGAGCCTTTGGCAATACCTACACACCCCTATCAAAATCCACCGCGAAGCGGCATAAAGTTTTTTGGTTCTTTTTTTCAAAAAAGAACAAGAAAAGGAGGAGCCCACCATGCGCCAACAAGCACAAGAACTCGTCACCAAGCTAACCACCGAGGAAAAACTGCTGCTGATCAAAGGCATGGGCAGCTGGCACACGCACCCCATTGAACGCCTTGACCTGCCCAGCATCATGATGGCCGATGGTCCGCACGGCCTGCGCAAGCAAGACCAAGGCGGCGACAATCCCATGGGTTTGGGCAAAAGCGTGCAGACCGTTTGCTTCCCCACCGCAAGCGGCACGGGCGCATCGTTTGACCGTGACCTGCTGCATCGGCTGGGCGAAACCCTTGGCCAAGCATGTCGCGCACACGAGCTTGGCGTATTACTTGGTCCCGGCGTAAACATCAAACGTTCGCCCTTGTGCGGCCGCAATTTTGAGTATTTCTCCGAAGACCCGTATCTCAGCAGCGAAATGGCGGTGAGCTATACCCAGGGCCTGCAAGCGCAAGGCGTTGGCGTCAGCATCAAGCATTTTGCCGCCAACAACCAAGAAAAGCGCCGCATGACCACACAATCTGTGGTAGACGAACGCGCCATGCGCGAAATCTATCTGCCGTCGTTCGAGCAAACTGTCAAGCGTGCCGACCCATGGACGGTCATGTGCGCCTACAACCGCCTGTTTGATGGCATCTATTGCAGCGAAAACAAGCGTCTGCTCACTGAAATCCTGCGCGACGAATGGGGCTTTAAGGGTCTTGTGGTCAGCGACTGGGGTGCGGTGAGCGATCGCGTGGCAGGCATTGAAGCTGGGCTCGACCTAGAAATGCCCGATAGCCGCAACCTGCACACCGATTTAATCACCGACGCGTTGAATGATAACACGCTCAGCCAAGCCGCGCTAGACGAAGCCGCCGCCCGCGTGATTGAACTAGTATTGCGTGCCGTTGAGGGTGCCGCACAAGCCGTTGAACTTGACGCACAACGCCCTGAATGCCCCGAAGAACTGAACAAGCGCGATCATGCTCTTGCGCGTGAAATCGCGCGCGACACCATGGTGTTGCTGCAAAACGATGGCGTGCTGCCACTAAACCGTGAGCAAGAGGGCGTGGCGTTTATCGGCGGCTTTGCCAAGCAGCCGCGTGTGCAAGGCGGCGGCAGCTCACACGTGAATGCCTACCACGTGGCTTCGGCCTTTGAAACCGCAACAGCGGAAGGTCTTAACTTTGAGTATGCTGAGGGCTTTGGTGCCGCGGATTATAACTACGACGTGGTGAAAGCGCAAGCAGCCATAGAATTGGCGCAACGCAGCGAAATGGTGGTGGTATTCGCCGGGCTGCCCGAAAGCATGGACAGCGAAGGCGCCGACCGCAAACATCTTGACTTGCCGCCCTGCCAAAACCAACTGATTGCAGAGCTGGCCGCCGTGCAAAAAAATATCGTGGTGGTGCTGTGCAACGGTGCGCCTGTGCGCATGCCTTGGGCGGGCGAAGTGCGCGCGATTCTCGAAAGCTATCTGGCGGGCGAGGCCGTGGGCGAAGCACAAATCGACCTGCTTTATGGCACTTATTCCCCCAACGCAAAGCTGGCCGAAACCTTCCCCCTGCGCCTGCAAGACACCCCCTGCTTCGGCAACTTCCCCGGCGGCACCGCCACGGTGGAATATCGCGAAAGCATTTTTGTGGGTTACCGTTACTACGACAAAGCCGAGAAAGATGTGCTGTTCCCCTTTGGGCATGGCCTGAGCTACAGCACATTTGAATATACCAACCTGCGCGTGAGCCGCAAAAACATCACGCCTGACGACACCGTGAGTGTGAGCGTGACCATCACCAACACAGGCAGCTTTGGTGCCGCCGAAGTGGTGCAATTTTACGTGAGCGCACCTGAAGATGCAAGCGTTTTCCGTGCTCCGCAAGAGCTCAAGCAATTCGCGAAGGTGTGGCTGAAAGCAGGCGAGAAAAAACGAGTGACCGTCACCCTCGACAGCCGTGCCTTTGCATACTACCACGTTGGACTGAAAGGCTGGCATTGCGCGCCGGGTGAATATGCTATCCACGCCGCCGCCAGCAGCCGTGACATTCGGCTGAGCAGCAGCGTGAACATGCAAAACGAAGCGGCAGATGCACCCTATCCTGCCCTGCCTTGTTATGCGCAAGGCCTCGTGCATGCGATTCCCGACTGCGAATTCGAGGCCGTGTTGGGCCATGAAATCCCGCTTGCGAACTTCCCCAGCCCGCGCACACTCACTTGGGATAGCACCCTTGAAGACGCGCAGCAAAGTCCATTTGGTCGCCTGCTGATGAAAATCATCGACATTGCCTTCCCCATTGTGGCGGGCATTGCCAAAGATACCATCGGCGACGCCAGCGGCATGAAAGATGCCGTGACGGAAATGCCTGTGCGCTCCATTGCCATGTGGAGCGGTGGCTTGATTGACCGCCGCATGGTGGAGGCACTGGTGAGCATCTTCAACGAAGAAGAATACTTGCGCTCGGCCTGCGAGCTGATTGCAGGCGGTGTGCGTGCGGTGAAGACGCTGGTTTGCAAATAGCAACACTCTCGCTCGCAAATTATGATGAGACTTTCGGGCGGCAAAATTGCCGCCCCTACATGCTGACGCCGGCGACTTCGCAATTATCGCTCCGCGAACCTTCCTCAGACCGCGCGACGCGGCCAACTCCTTCCCAAGGAAGGGGCCAAGGCTTTCTTCTTCAACTCTCATCAATCATCCCCCGCGAAGCGACTGAAGTTTTTTGGTTCTTTTTTTCAAAAAAGAACAAGAAAGGCTATATCGTGAAAAAACCATTTCGTATTTGGATTGCTACGGCAGGCGGGCTAGCTGCTTTGCTTGCTGCAACGTGGTTGTTTTTTATGCTGAGCAGCTTTGGCTTTGTGCACATGACGGTGTTGCATTGGCTGCTGTTTGCCAGCGGCATAAATCTGCTGGTTGCGCTCAGCATGTGGCTATGTCGTGAAAAACTGCGCACAGGCGGCGCGAAAATCGCGCTGACCATCGTCTCGGTGTTGGCGGGGCTGGCGGTAGCGTTTGTGTTCTTCATGGTTTCGATTTTCATGGCTATGGGCGCTACGACGATGTACACGCGCTACACGATTTCGCGCTCACCCGAAGGCAGCAACCGTGTGATTATCTATCAAACCGGCTTTGACCATGATGTGCTGGTGGCTAGCCCGATGGTGAACCGCTGGGTGTATCGCCGCGGGCCAACGCATTGGCTTGGCGTGCGCGGCTGGCATTATACTCCGCAGATTGAGTGGCTGGGTGAGTATCGTGCCAGAGTGCGGTTGCTAAGCTATGGCGGCGAAGAGCTTGATTTGCCTGATGGCTCCATTGTGGTGGAGTTTTAAGTCGCTTCGCTGTGTCCTATTATAGGCACATAAAAGTCAAAAACAGAAAGGGTCAACCATGACAAAAGCATTTCGGGTTTGGCTGGGCATTGCAGCAGGATTAGCTGCGTTAAGCATGAGCATCACAATATTCTTTTTTGTGGGTCCTTATGTTCTTAATAGCCCAAGTGCTCTTAAATGGTTGCACTTAGTTACCTTTGTGTGTGCATTACATGCGGTGGTTACCTTTACCATCTGGGTATACCGCACAAAACTACGCCGCAAGGGAGCGCAGGACGCGTTCATTGTTACCGTTATTATCGTCATGATAATCGCAAGCCTTTTCTTTTGGGGGGCTCATTTCGAAGAAGTTAGAAGCCTTCCGCGAGGAAGAAATGCACCAGTCACCATCGAACATTCGCCTAACGGTGCGCACCAGCTCCTTGTGTACTACGAATCATCGCTGCCCACCTCCGTACGAGCAACCCGTGTGGTGAACCGCTGGATGTTTGTGCGCACACCTTTCATTCGCATGGGCGACCAAAGCGATCTTTTGGGCTGGCCCGAATTCGTGATCACATGGGAAAGCAACTATCGCGCTGAAGTGCAGGTGTGGTACGGCCAGATACAACCCCAACCGCCAATCATCGTGGAGTTCCCTCAATGAAGCATGACTTAATCATCATCGGCGCAGGCGCAAGCGGCTTGGCGGCGGCAATCACCGTTGCGCAGGCTGGCAGTCGCGTGCTTGTGTTGGAGCGCATGCCGCGCGCTGGGAAGAAAATCCTGGCCACCGGCAACGGCCGCTGCAACGTGAGCAATCGCCACGCCGCCACGCATGACTACCACAACAAACACTTCGCTGCCCCGGCCATGCAAGCCTTTGGGACAACGGAGTGCGAAGCGTTTTTTCACGCGCTGGGGCTCGCTCTTTGGGAAGACGAAGCCGGTCGGTTATACCCACGCAGCAACATGGCCTCGGGAGTGCTGGATGCCTTGCGCTTTGGCGCGGCACGCGCTGGTGTGGAGATTTTGTGTGACACAGCGGCAACGCAACTGAACCAAACGAGCGGCGGTTTTACGGTCAATCACCATCTGCATGCCAAGCGCGTGATTGTGGCTGCAGGCGGCTGCGCTGCACCCGCACATGGCAGCGATGGCTCGGGTTTTGCGCTGCTGCGCAGTGTTGGCCATGCGATCATCACGCCGAAACCCGCGCTGGTGCAGTTGAGATGCGACTCGCCGCTGCTGCCTAGCTTGAAAGGTTTACGCGTGCGGGCAACTGCAAGACTAGTTCAGCGCGATAAAATGTTGCGCGAAAGTGAGGGCGAAATTCTCTTCACCGACGATGGACTTTCGGGCATTGCAGCCATGGAGCTTTCACTTGCATATCGCCCCGGCTGCACCATCGAGCTGGATTTGTTGCCTGACTACACGCACGAGCAGTTGCAGCACTTGCTTGCAACGTGGCAGACTGATTTGCCGCTAGCGGGTTTACTGCCTCGGCGTGTTGCGCAAGCGGTGGTGAAGAGCGGGCAGAGTGCAAAAAAATTCGCGTTCCCTGTGGTGGGAACACGTGATTTTTCGCATGCGCAAATCACTGCCGGCGGTGCAGATGTGCGCGAATTTGACCCGCACACCCTGCAATCGCGCGTGGTACCGGGACTGTTTTGCTGCGGCGAAGTGCTTGATGTGCACGGTGGTTGCGGCGGGTTCAATCTGCATTGGGCGTGGGCAAGCGGGGTGCTGGCCGGCCTAAGCTCGCATCGCTAGGTTGCCGCGGGCAACTCATTCAAATGTGCGCATGAGTTTGCGTGCAAGTTTGCTTGCAACTTAGTATGCGAAAGCGAGTGAATACGCGATTTTTGGCGAACATTTCGTAGCGATGTAAAGTGAATTTCTTGCTGCTGTAAAGTGCCGAAATTGCAGAGTTTTTCACTGTTTCCACAAAGTTATCCACAGAATATCCTGTCTAGGCCTAGGACTCACCGTGTTTTTTTCTGCATATCGTGCATTTAACCGAATTTTTTCCAGTCAGCGTTCACCGTTTTCTTCCAATCTTTTTGCAAGTTTTTACGACTCTCTTGCAGGCAAATCAAACGTGAGCCGGCCCAATCGCCCACCGCGCAATTCGTCCAGCAGCATAATGGCTGCCCGCTCGGTATCGGGTTCGTTGCCGCGCTGCAACATGCCACGCTTGCGGGCAATTTCCTCCAGCAGCTGCCATGTGGGCAACGAGATATCATCAAGTTTGTAGCGTTGCAACAGTTGCGGATAGCCCGCGGCCAACACCATAATCAGGCGCAGAGCAAGGGTTTCGCTGTCCATCACGGCATCTTTGATGCTGCCCAAAAAGGCAAGGGTTTCGCCCACAGCGGGATCATCAAATTTGGGCCACAGCACGCCGGGGGTATCCAGCAATTCAATGGTAATGCCGTCGATTTTGCCGGCCACATGCCATTGGTTGCGCCGCGTGACGCCCGGTTGATCGGCGACTTTGGCGCGGTTTTGCCCGGCCAAGCGGTTAATCAACGACGATTTACCCACGTTGGGGATGCCCGCAATCATCAAGCGAATTGGGCGATTGGCCATGCCGCGTGCGGTGTTTTTCTCAATCGTTGCCGCACAAGCTTGTTTTACCGCGCCCGGAAACGCATTCAAGCCGCGACCCGAGCGGCAATCAACCGCAAGAGCAGCAGCGTGTTCTTTTCGCAACATTTGCAGCCAACGCGCGGTAATATCGGCGTCGGCCAAGTCAGCTTTGTTCAGCAGCACCAAGCGCGGTTTTGCGCCAATGAGCTCGCCCAGCTCGGGGTTGCGGCTGCTTTCGGGCGCGCGTGCATCGCGCAGTTCCACCACGGCATCAATCAGCGACAGGCTTTCTTTCATCAGCCGCCGCGTTTTTGCCATGTGACCCGGAAACCACTGCACCACCTGCGACACCTGCGGTGTGGCTCCCCGCTTCGGCACCTGCGGTGCGGCTCCTCGCTTCGCGGCATTTCTATCAAGTGACATAAAGAGTATCAACCCTTACTAATTATGGTTAAAGCCAGTGCCCCAGTTCGGGAACAAGCGCGCCATCAAGCGACCCAACACATCATCCACGCGCACAAAACCAATTTGCACATCGCGGCTGTCGGTGGAGCCGGTGCGGTTGTCGCCCAGCACAAACACGGTGTTTTCGGGCACCGTCAACGGAAACGCCAAGCCTCCCGAGGAAGGTTCGGTTTGTCCTTGCAAATTTCCAAGATATGGTTCATCAATGCGGATTCCATCGACGTAAACCACGCCGTCGCGCAGGTCAACATGCTGCCCTGCCACGGCAATCACGCGTTTCACTAGCGGCACCTGAAAATCATTGTCACGCGGGGAAATAATCACCACATCGCCTTGGCGCGGGTTGGCGAAAGATGTGATCACCAGCCAGTCGTTGTTGGAAAGTGTGGGTTCCATGCTCGCGCCCTCCACGCCTGCAAAGCGCAGCACAAAGGTAAATAATATGGCAATGGCCAGCACCGCCGTTGCGATGACTTCCGCCACCTCAAAGCAGGCTTTCTGCGCAATTTTTGGTTCGATGGGCTTGCATAATGTATCGGGACGGTCGTTCATAGCGGCCTCCTATTATGATGGTAGCAGCACACGCCCGATGACAAAACGTTGGTCAATCAGGCCAATTTCGCTGTGGCGGCTATCCATGGAATTATTGCGATTATCGCCCAGCACAAACACGGTGCCGGGCAGCACGGTGATGGGGAAAGCCACATCGCCGGGCCTGCTGATGGGGTCGAACTCGGGTTCATGCAGGGGCTGACTGTTGCGGTAAACCACGCCGGCCTCGAAGTCAATGTAAATGATGTCGCCCGGCAGACCAATCACACGTTTCACCACATGGTTGTCCAGCAGCGTGCCATCTTCCGACACCACAATGATGTCGCCGTGACGCAACTGAATGGGCGTTGCGGTAATGAGCATCATTTGTCCGTTTTCGAGCGTGGGCAGCATGGAAGGCCCTTGCACTGCCGAATAGCGCACCACAAATGTGAGGGCTAATGCCAGCATCAAAACACCGTCGCAAAACACTTCTGCCGCAAAAAACAAACTGCGCAATGCAGGGTGAATGTCGCGGTTTGCGCACAATCGCTTGGTTATCATGCTGACCCCTCCTGTTTCAGTGAAGTAAAACTTTAGCCGCTTCACGGTGAGTTTTCATGAAACCATCAGAGAACACAGCGAAGCGGCATTAAAGTTTTTTGGTTGCTTTTTTACAAAAAAGTAACTATGCGATTTTTTGTTTGACTTTCGCAGCTTTACCCACGCGACCACGCAGATAATACAGCTTGGCGCGGCGCACATGGCCCAAGCGCACGATTTCCACTTTCACCACGTTGGGGCTGTGCAGCGGGAAAACACGCTCCACGCCAACGCCATAGCTCAAACGGCGCACGGTGAAGGTTTCGCTCACGCCACTGCCGCGGCGGGCGATGACGGTGCCTTCAAACACTTGCACGCGCTCACGTTCGCCTTCGCGAATTTTCACGTGAACTTTCACGGTGGAACCGATGATAATTTCGGGCGGGGCTTCTTTCATGCTGTCTTTTGCTGTCATGAGCAAAGCAGCATAGCCGCAATTGGGGTTAAGGTCGATGAGTTGTTGTGCTTTTTCTTGATTCATGGGGAGTCAATCCTTTTGATATGTTTTCGTGGGTTCATAGGCGATGCTAGAGGAACACACCACATAGTATTATAGCACAGGCGAATTTGCTTGTCAAGCTTTATTTGCTCAATTGCGCCAACATTTCTGCAAAGCGTGGGTCTTCGCGAAACGCTTGCGGCCATGGGAAGAGTTCTTCATAACAACTATCCGTATACATTTCGTGCAGATAATTCGTGTAGCTAAACTCCGCATACCCTGGGACGCGTTCATTCGCAAGACCTGCCAGCAACGGCGAAGTGTGCACAATGCTGGGTGGCTGTTTATCATATGCCAAGATTAACTCTACAGCTCGGTGCAGCGCAGCAAAGGCTTCGTCAAACTCATCCGCGTGCGCATGCCAAAGCGCAATAAAGCTCCAGTCATACATCAATGAGGTGCTGTGCTTGCCAAAGTCGCCATGCGGAAAGAATAAATCGAACAAGGCTAGCTTGGTGCGCAGGGTATGCAGATATTCCGGGACTGTTGGTTCGATGCTGCCGTTCAAGTGTGTGAGCATATAGTTTAGCATTTGCACGGTTGAAATGATGGCCTCTTGGCAGGCGGTTTTACATTCTTCCTGCGTGCCGGGCAAAAACATGGTGCTTTTGTATTCACGGCTGCTGAGCAAGTCAGGCAGTTCATTGATAATGCGCTTGATTTCTGCGCTTTCTGCTGCGCAATTTTCGGGGTCACGCTGCACAATGCGGATGAGAAAATGGCACATATTGCCTTTAACATCAATGCGAATAGCATCGATGGTGCAGTTTTCGAGGATGTTGTCATAGATCATTCGCACTTCTGGCAAGCGTTCGCGCACACGCTCGGCCGTGTCGTCTGGACCAAGCGCGGTCATCAAGCCAAAATGCAAACGCCACAACCGCCACTCGCTAGGAAATTCTTTCAGCATAGCGTTAAGTTGCGTGGTATACTCTTTGATTTGCTCACCGGGAATCCTGTTGTTTTCGTAGCGCGTGAGGATTTCTTGAATGCGCCGCTCGTTTTCGGCTTCATTCACACCCAGCAGTTCGTCAACCTTCACGTTAAACAGCCCCGCCAAGACGGGCAACATGGATAAATCCGGCCAATTTTCGTTGCGCTCCCAGTTGCTGATGGTTTGGAAGGAAACGTTGAGGCGTTGGGCAAGTTGCTCTTGGGTCATGTTTTTTTCGCGGCGCAGACGGCGCAGGCTTTCGCCAAAGTAGATTTGCATGTTGCATCTCCTTTAAAAATAGGATATCACAGCGCTGTACTACCATGATACCCTATTTGAGGTGGAAATGCAATGTCAAGTTTCTTGAGAAAAATTCAAGTACTGTTGGAAACGTGGGTCTTCGCGGAATTCTTCTGGCCACGGATAGCGATCAGCGAACAGGCACTCTAAACGCTTGGTATGGTTTTGATCGCAGCAGGTTTTATCATAGGATAGGCCTGCCAGCAGCGGCGAGGTGTGCGTGATGATTTGGGGTTGGGCATCAAACTCGCGCGCGACTGCGATGGCGCGGTTCAAGTGTTCGAAAGCGGCATCGAAGTTGCTAAGCAGGGAATGATAAAACGCGAGATAGCCACTGGTGTAGATGATATGCCAAGTTTGGATGCCATAATCACCGTCGGGGTAGATGAGCGCAATGAGTTTCATTTCAATCTCATGCGCATAGACGATTTCCGCTGCGTTGGCATAAGTCGATTCATCACCCGGATGAGCGACATAAGGACCGTGACGACCGATTGCGTGCGTGAGCAGCCACAATGACTTTTGAATTTTTTCCTGCACCGCACGCAGTTGCGGCTCACCTGGCATGGTGACCAAGGTGGCAATGTGCTCGCGGCTGGTCATCAACGACGGCATTTCGGCTAAAATTTTCTCGCATTCTTCCTGCCGCGCGGGGTTGCCAAGCGGCTGTTCTTCGGGGTCAAATGGCCGGGCGAGTTGATGCAAATATTGCACAAAACCGCGCTTTGCCCGAATGCGTATGCTGTCATCCTTGCAGTGCTCCACAATGTTTTCATAAATTTCGCGCACTTCTTTCTCCACGGCCAGGCTAGCTTTCAGCCCCGGGCCGCGCGCGCCCAACAAACACTCCAGATAGCGCACCAAAATGCGATAGTCTAACGGGAATTCCGCAACGGCAGCTTTGAGTATCGCCAGTCGTTCTTGCCTGGTTTTGCGATTTTTGTCGTACATATCCATGATTTCTTGCACGCGTTGCTCGTTTTCGGCTTGGTTCACCCCCAGCAGCTCATCAACCTTCACGTTAAACAACCCCGCCAAGGCTGGCAGCATGGTGATGTCTGGGTAGCTTTCGTTGCGCTCCCATTTGCTGATGGTTTGGAAGGTGACATGCAAGCGTTGAGCGAGTTGCTCCTGCGTTAGCCCTGCGGCCAAGCGCAGGCGGCGCACGCTTTCGCCAAAATAAAGTTTCATGGTGGCTCCTTGTTGTGATATTCAGCGCTGTAACCCTAGTATACACCATTGCGGGGGCAAAAGCAATATCGCGCTGCGGGAGAAAAATTCAACTGGCGGGCGAGCGCCGAGGTCATTCACGATTATTTCACTTGACTTTTTTGCACGCACGGTGTATAATAGATTACCTATATATGATTTACTGCAGAGGAGAATTGCCATGCAATCAAACCAGATTTTCGTCACTGCCGAGGGCTACAAAGCACTGGTGGATGAACTGGAAGCGTTACGCACCACCGGGCGCGAGCAAATTGCCGAGAAAATCAAAGAAGCCCGCTCTTTCGGCGACCTTTCAGAAAACGCCGAATATGATGAGGCCATGAACGAACAGGCCATCATGGAAGCGAAAATTGCGCGCCTTGAAGAAGAGCTGAAGAATGCGCAAATCCTTGACGAAAAAGATATCCGCACCGACAAAATCGGTGTGGGTTCGCAAGTAAAGGTGTTCGACAAAACCTACAACGAAGAACTTGAATTTCAAATCATTGGCAAGGCACAGGCCGACCCCGACGCCGGCCGCGTGAGCGATGAATCGCCCGTGGGCCGCGCACTGCTGGACCACAAGGCTGGTGATGTGGTTGAAGTGGACACCCCCGCTGGCATTGTTGTCCTAGAGATTCTTGAAATCTCGGCTGGCCAATGATTTCTGTGCTGCTAACCGCCTATTGTGGCGAGCGGTTTATTGGCGAGCAAGTGGCATCCATCTTGGCGCAGTTGCAGCCCGGAGATGAGTTGATCATCAGCGATGATTCGCCCAACATGACGCTGCAATTCGATGACCCGCGCGTGCGCTATCTGCAAGGCCCGCGCCAAGGCGTGGTACCCAATGTGGCGTTTTTGCTCATGCAGGCACGGGGCGACATTCTCGTGTTGTGCGACCAAGATGACGTATGGCTACCCGGCAAACTAGATGCCGTGCGAGCATTACAAGGCTGCTCGTTGCTTGTGCATGCTGCGCATGTGACTGACGAGCACTTGAACATCACAGGGCAAACACAGGCAAAACCGGGCATGCTGCGCAACATCATCAAGAATAGTTACACGGGCTGCTGCATGGCATTCACACGCGAATTGCTGCCGCATGTGTTGCCGTTCCCTAAGAGCTTGCCCATGCATGACCAATGGATTGGTTTGCAGGCCGAAAGATATGGCCAAGTAATTGTGCACAACGAGCCGCTCATTTTGTGGCGGCGGCACAGCGGCACACAAACCGGGCATCGCACCACGCTGCAGCAGAAGATCAGCTGGCGCATTGCCATCATTAAAGCATTGAAAGGGGGGTGCCGATGACCAACTATTTGGTCACCGCAAGCATCGTCACCTTCAACAACATATCCACCATTGAAGCTACCTTGCGCACGCTCAAAGAGCAAACACAGGGCGCGCGCCTGCATTTATACGTGATTGATAATTCCTCGCACGATGGTACGCTTGACTTTGTTGCCGACCTTGATCCGAACATCGAACTGGTGCGCATTCCATGGAATGTGGGCTTTGGCGCAGGGCATAATCTGATTTTGCCACGCCTGCGCAGCAAATATCACGTGATCATCAACCCCGATATTTCGCTGAGCGAAGATGCCATCACCAACATGGCGCGCTACATGGACGACAACCCCGACGTGGCCATGCTTAGCCCGCGCATTGTGTATCCCAAAACCGGCGAGCCGCAAATTTTGGGCAAACGCAACCCTCGGCTGAAGTATTTGTTCGCCAGCCGCTTGCGCCGCGGCAAACTTGCACATCGCCTGCTGCATGAATATGCCATGACAAACGAAATAAACTTTGACAAAATCTTTGACATTGAGAATGCCACCGGCTGCTTTATGTTTATTCGCACTGAAACACTGCAGAAAATCGGCGGGTTTGACGAGCGTTATTTTCTGTATTTCGAAGATTGCGACATCACGCGTGCGCTGGCCAAGCAAGGCCGCGTGCTATGGTACCCTCACGCGACGGTGCAGCACGCATGGAAACGCGAAAGCAAAAAAAACTTTCGCCTGATGCTGATACAAATTCAATCCATGCTGCGGTATTTTTGGAAGTGGCGGTTTAATGGACGAAAGACGTAGCCAAGCTATATGTGACATGCAGAGGAGGTAATCCATGGAGCAGTATCAATTTCAACTGGAACGCTTTGAAGATTTCGTCATTCCACCGGAGTTGCGCAAACGAAAAGGACGGATTGTTTTATTCACAGAAGCAGAACCAAAACGCTGCAAAAAACCAACTTTCAATGCGTTTCGTGTGGATATGAGCGATTACAAATTCAATCGGGAGGATTGCTATGAGCGCTAAAGCTTTCCTCGATACCAACATTTTGCTCTATCCATTTGATAGTTCAAATGACGGCAGTGCAAAAGGCGAAGTTTGTCTTTCATTTTACGGACGATATAATTGTTGCACAAGCATTCAAGCTTTGCATGAGTTTTGCTTTGTATGCACGAACAAATGGAAGCAAGACGAAGCTGTTGTTGCACAAGCTGTAGAAGAAATCAGAAATGTTTGCCATGTTGGCATGGTAACACTGAGCACACTATATTCCGCGTTGCATATCCGCAACCGTTACCGTTACAGATATTTTGATTGCCTCATGCTTGCATCAGCATTAGAATTTGGCTGTGAATATTTCATATCCGAGGATCTCGCCCATGGCCAAGTGATTGATGGCCGCTTGACTATCACCAATCCATTTGCCTAACAGAAAGGCCAACATGTTCTTCAAAGACCTATACCGCTATCGCCATTTGCTGCGCGAAATTGTGGCGAAAAACATCAAGATTCAGTATCGTCACTCGGTGCTGGGCGTGGTGTGGACTTTGCTGGAACCGCTGCTGACGACACTGGTGCTGGTGTTCGTGTTTGGACGACTATTTGGCGGCGCGCGCCTTGCACAAGACCCCAATATCATCAACTTTCCCATTTACCTGCTATGCGGGCGTTTATTATTTCAGTTTTTCTCGCAGTCCACTAAACGTGCCATGAAATCCATGAAAAGCAGCGCGTCGGTTATTAAAAAAGTGCGGGTGCCCAAGTTTATCTATCCTGTGGCGAATGTGCTTTCGAATTTCGTCACGTTCTTAATCAGCATGATTGTGCTGGTGGGCTTTGTGGTGTTTTTTGTGGTTGCTGCAAGCGAACGCAATCCAGCGCCCAATCTCACCTGGAATTTGCTGCTTGCCCCTGTGCCGCTGCTGATTTTGTTTATACTAAGCACAGGCGTTGGGCTGATTGTATCGACCCTTGCGGTTTTCTTCAAAGATGTGGAATACTTATATAGCGTGTTTTGCATGACGTTGTTCTACGCCACGCCAATATTCTGGTCGCCGGCAACGATGGGCGGCAGCCCTGACCGCGGCCTGATGATGGTGCTGAACTTCAATCCCCTGTTCGCCATCATCGAGATGTTCCGCGACACGGTGCTGCGCGGGCAGATGATACAACTGCGGCAGTTTGTGTATGCACTGGTGTTTGCGCTGGTTGTGCTGGTGGTTGGCATTTGGCTGTTTCAGCGCAAGCAGAATGAGTTTATACTGCACATTTAGGAGGTGAAATAAATGGAATCTTATGCTTTTCGTGCGCCAGTTAGCGCAATTCCTTTCCCCGCCAATCTCCAAAGCCGTTTGAGCGGCAATAGCAATCGCATGGCAAAAATCATTGTATTGTTCGATGACGAAGATGGCGATTGTGACAAAGTGTGGGAGCCTGAGCGTAAAGAATTTAAATTTGATGCGTTCAGAGTAAATACTAAAGGCTTCAAGTTTTGCAGGGAGGAAGCCAATGAGCGATAGGGTATTTTTAGACACTAATTTGTTGGTATACCTTTACACTGCTGACGAACCGCAAAAGCAATTCTCCAGTCATTTGTTGCTTACAAACCAAAACTGCTGTATTAGTGTGCAAACATTGAATGAATTTTGCAATGTTTGCCTGAAAAAACTCAAGCTAACACATAAAGAAATTTATGTTGCGCTTGCCGAACTCAAATCTGCAACAACATTATTCTCCATATCTTATCACACGCTTCACCAAGCACTTTCATTGCACGAACGCTACAAATATAGCTACTATGACTGTGTAATGCTGGCCAGCGCGTTACAACACAATTGTAATATCTTCTATACCGAAGACCTTGCCCACGGCCAAGTGATTGACGGCCGCCTAACTATCACCAACCCATTCGCCTAGCCGCTAGAAAGCCATAATTATGTCCCAACCCGCCATTGCTGTGCAGAACGTCAGCATGAAATTTCGCATGCACAAAGAGAAAATCGACAACCTCAAGGAGTATGCCATTCGCCTGGTGAAGCGGCGCGTGAGTTACACTGAGTATTGGGCGTTGCGCGATGTTTCTTTTGCCATGCAACCGGGCGAACGCCTTGGCGTGCTAGGCTTCAATGGCGCAGGCAAAAGCACGCTGCTGAAAATCATTGCCGGGGTGCAGACCCCCACCAGCGGCAATGTGCAGGTGCAAGGCGTAATTGCTCCCCTGCTGGAGCTGGGCGCTGGCTTTGACATGAACTATAGCGGCCACGAAAACATTTTTCTTTATGGCGCAACGCTGGGTTACTCTCGTGCCTACATGAAGCAACGATATCACGACATTGTGGAGTTTAGCGAACTTGGCGATTTCATCCACGCACCAGTGAAAAATTACTCCAGCGGCATGCGTGCACGGCTTGGTTTCGCCATTGCCACTGCGGTTGACCCCGATGTGCTGATCGTGGACGAAGTGCTGAGCGTGGGTGATGCGAAGTTCAAGAAAAAAAGCGAGCGCCGCATCAAGCAGATGTTCGACGATGGCGTGACGGTGCTGTTTGTGTCGCACAACACCAACCAAGTGCGCCGCATTTGCAGCCGCGCGATTCTGCTGGACAAAGGTGAGATTATCGCGCAGGGCGAAGCGAATGAAGTGTGCGATATTTACGACGACATGGTGGGCGAGCCGCCGCCGAAGCCGAAAAAGAAGAAAAAGAAGAAGCCTAAACCAGAAGAGAAAAAAATGGAAAGCACCATCTAATTCCTCGCTCCGCGAACCTTCCTCAGTCCGACCCGAGGTCGGCCAGCTCCCTCAAGACTATGTCTTCAAATCGACGCATTGCACAAATTTGAAGAAAATCACAACCTGTAGGGGCGGATGCAAATCCGCCCGGGCTATAACATTATAGCACCATTGAGGTTTCGGGCGGATTCGCATCCGCCCCTACATGCTGACGATAGTCATGTTGTATGTTTGAAGACACGTCGTACAAGAGGAGCCAAGGCTTGCTTCTTCAACTTATCATAAAAATCCACCGCGAAGCGGCTAAAGTTTTTTGGTTCTTTTTTTTCAAAAAAGAACAAGAAAAGGAGAACTCCCGCATGAACATCGCAGCGATTTTCGCCGCAGGCATCGGCAGCCGCATGGGCAGCAGCAGCATGCCCAAGCAGTATTTGCAGCTGGGCAGCAAACCCATTTTGGTGCACACGGCCGAGAAATTTTGGGCACATCCACAGGTGGACTGTGTGGTGGTGCTTACTCCGCGCGCATGGCTGGATTTCACGCAGGATACCCTGAACCAGCATCTGCCGCAAGGCCATGGCGTGACTGTGATTGAAGGCGGCGACACCCGCAACGGCACGCTGAGAAATCTGCTTGCGTGGGTTGAACATACCCATGGCGCAGGCGAGCATATTTTGCTCACCCACGATGCTGTGCGGCCGTTTGTGACGCATCGCATCATTAGTGACAACATCGCCGCTGTGCAGCAACATGGCGCGTGTGATACGGTCATTCCTGCCACCGACACCATTGTGCGCAGCGATGACAACACTTTCATCACGGAAATCCCCCCGCGTGAAAAGCTTTATCAGGGGCAAACGCCGCAGAGCTTTTGGTGCGCGAAAATGCGTGAGTTGATGGACTCGCTTTCGCCCGAGGAAGAGCAAACGCTCACTGATGCTTGCAAGATTTTCGCGCTGCGCGGCGAACCAGTCGCGCTGGTGCAGGGCGAAGTGCACAACATCAAAATTACGTTTCCGTATGACCTGAAAGTTGCGCATGCGCTGCTGGGGGTTGAGGAAGTTTAATGCTACTTTTTTCGCGCAACCCCCACCTGCACGCCTACGACGCGCTTTCCTCCCCCAATGCCTACCCCACAAATGCAAGCATTTGCGGGGACCCCGGCGGGGGAGGCCTTGGCAACACCTACACAACACATAAAAATCCACCGCGAAGCGGCTAGAGTTTTTTGGTTCTTTTTTTCAAAAAAGAACAAGAAAAAAAGGAGGGATAGCATATCATCAGCACAGTGTATCGGCTGACTGCGCCGGGCATGATTGAAGCGGCATGCCAAGAGCTGGATCTGACCTGCGGACAGGTGTTGCTGCGCCCACGTTATCTTTCCGTGTGCAAGGCTGATCAACGTTATTATCAGGGCAATCGCTCGCCTGAGGTGTTGCTGGAAAAGCTGCCCATGGCACTGGTGCACGAGTGCTGCGCTGAAGTGATTCGCGACCCCAGCGGGCAGTTCAAACCCGGTGACATGGTCATCCCCTGCCCCAATTTGCCGCGCGAACAAGATGAAGTTGTTGCCGAGAATTATCTGCCCAGCAGTGCGTTTCGCTCCAGCGGACACGACGGCTTTTTGCAGGAATATCTGCTTTCTGCACAGGATCGGCTGGTGTTAGCGCCCACGCATGCACGCCCCGAGGTGGCGTCCTTCATGGAGCTAGCCAGCGTTGCCGCACATGCCATCGATCGATTTGACCGCATCGCCCATGCGCGGCGCAATCGCCTTGCGGTGTGGGGCGACGGCAACTTGGGTTATATCACTGCGCTGTTGTTGCGTGCGGTTTATCCGCAAGCAGAAATCACCGTGCTGGGTGCAGTGCATGAAAAACTCGCCTATTTTTCGTTTGCGCACAAGCGGCTGCATGTGGACAACCACAAGCTGCCCAATCGCTACTTTGACCACGCCTTTGAGTGTGTGGGCGGACGCCCCAGTGGTTGTGCCATCAACCAAATGATTGATTTGTGCGCGCCCGAGGCTACGCTGAGCTTGCTTGGCGTGAGCGAGCAGCCCGTGGAGATCAACACGCGGCTGGTGCTAGAGAAAGGCTTGCGATTGTTTGGCAGTTCGCGCAGCGGCGTGAAGGATTTTGCACACGCCGTACGACTGTGTAATGAGCACCCTTGGGTGGCACAAGCGCTTGAACGCCTCATCGCCGAGGTAGTGCCGGTGCGCAGCATTGCTGACATTCACACGGCGTTTCGCCACGACATGCAGCAGAGTTTTGGCAAGACCGTGATGTGTTTTGATGCGTGATATTCTGTTCTTTTTTGAAAAAAAGAACCAAAAAACTTTAGTCGCTTCGCGATGGACTTTCATAGACTGTGTAGGTGTTGCCAAGGGCTCCCCTGTAGGGGAGCTGGCACGCCGTAAGGCGTGACTGAGGGGTTGGTATATCAATGAGTTTTGTAGGGCCAGATGAAAATCTGCCCGTGAACATATGAAATAGAGAACAAGGAGCAACGTTTATGTTTTGCGGAAAATGTGGGAAAAGACTAACTGATGGCAACATATTTTGTACCGGCTGTGGTGCAATCATTGTGCGCGAGGAGCCTGCTGCGGCACAACCGCCGGTGAAAGCTGTAGCGCTGGCTGCGCCGCCGGTGGCAGCAGAATCGCCCAGCACAACGGCTGAGTTTGTGCCGGTTTATGCCGACGAAACAACGCCGGCCGAGCCTGAGCTTTCACCCGAGGAGGCCGCACGGGTGAAGAAAAACTTAACCGTGCATGCGGCTGTGTTCGCAGGCGTGGCTGCGCTATTGGTCGTTAGCCTGTTGGTGTTTAATCCGATGCGTGTGCGCTATGAAGTGCTTCGCGATGGCTATGGGCAAGCCATGACGAACCCGCTTGGGCAAGAGATCACCGTCACACAAGGTGCCGCCAGCCCATGGGGCGTGTTCACCCAACCTGCCCCCTATCGCCCCGACAGCACGACGCCCACGGACTTCACCCAGCCTGGGCAGGACTACCCCAACGGCCCATCCGGAAACGAACCCGATGTGACGCAACAGCCCGATGTGGGGCCAGAACTGAGCCAGGGCATTGCACTGTTTAATGCCCAGCAATTTCCGCAAGCTGTGCAGCGATTCAATGCTGTCTTGGCTACCGACCCCGAAAATTTTGCTGCCTTAGCACATCGCGGCATGGCGAACTTTAACCTCAACAACTTCCACGATGCCATCACCGATCTCACTGCCGCACACCGACAGTCACCAGACAACGCCGAGGTATTGGTGTGGCGCGGCGCAAGCTTTTTCAGCATCGGTTTCCACGCTGAAGCCGTGAGCGATCTCACCGCCGCACTGCAAACCAACCCAGCAAACCCCACTGCGCTGGAATTCCGCGGTCGCGCCTTTGAAGCCATGGGCAACCACGCTGCCGCCGTCGCTGACGCTGAATCCGCTGCTGCACTGCGCGGCGTAGCAATGCAATAAAGGACGAGACACGAAGTGTTCTTTTTTGAAAAAACCACCTGCGGTGGGGCTTCGTCGCTTCGCTGTGTACTATTCCAGTCTCATTATATCACCGCGAAGCGGCTAGGTTTTTTTGGTTCTTTTTTTGCAAAAAAAGAATAAGAAAGGCCGATTATGAATTATACATTTTCCAACAAGATGAATGCGTTAGCGCCTTCTGCGATTCGTGAAATCCTCAAGGCCACAAGCCAACCGGGGATCATCCCCTTTGCGGCGGGCAACCCTGCGCCCGAGGCCTTTCCCGTGCAGGCTGTGCGGGAAATCAGCGCGCGATTGCTGCAAGAACGCCCTGTGGATTGCCTGCAATATGGAATCACAGAAGGTTTTTTCCCGCTTCGCGAGCGTATCAGAGAAGATGTGAAAAAGAGGCTGAATATCGGCACCGCCGCTGATGAGTTGATCATTACCAGCGGTGCCATGCAGGTGATGGACCTGGCAACAAAGGTATTGTGCAATGAGGGCGATACGATTATCTGCGAAACACCGAGTTTTATCGGCTCGCTCAACACCTTTCGCAGCTATGGCGTACGGCTGTGCGGTGTGCCCATGCAAGCCGACGGCATGGACGTTGATGCACTTGAACAGGCATTGCAGGCCGAGAAAAACGTGCGTTTTATCTACACCATTCCCAACTTCCAAAACCCCACCGGCATCACCATGCGTGCCGCCAAACGTCGCCGGGTATACGAACTGGCGCGGAAATACAACGTGCTGGTGCTGGAGGATAATCCCTATGGTGAGCTTAGATATGATGACGAGCCGCTGCCATGCATCAAGAGCTTTGACGAAGACGGCCGCGTGATTTACGTCGGCTCGTTCAGCAAGATTTTGTCGCCCGGCATGCGCGTGGGTTATGCCCTTGCACCTCAGCCGGTTATCGCAAAAATGACCGTGGGCAAGCAGGCCGGCGACGTGCACACCACCATGTGGGCTCAGCTGGTGGTGGATGAGTGGCTGCAACACTACGATGTGAACGCGCATGTGCGCAAGATTTGCGGCATTTACGCTGCCAAACGCGATGCCATGTGCAACGGTCTTGCGGGCACTGCACTGCAATTTCAGGTGCCAACGGGCGGGCTGTTTTTGTGGTGCGACCTGCCGCCGGAAATCGACATGCTCGACTTTACCAAACGTGCCATTGCTGCAAAAGTAGCCGTGGTGCCCGGCAGCGCATTTGCAGTTGAATCCACAGATAAGATTAACGCTGTGCGGCTGAACTTTAGCACGCCGACGGATGAACAGCTTGCACAGGGCGTGGAAATTTTGCGCGGAGTATTGCGTTCTTTTTCTTGAAAGAAAAAGAACTTTAGCCGCTTCGCGGTGGACTATTTATGATAGTCGAAAAACAAGCCCCTAGGAGCATATAATAAACACAACCCTGTACGCTTTTGTACAGGGTTGAATTATTTGCTAATTTACGCGCGAGGGTCTTGTGCGCCGTTGCGCTGGCTAACAAAGTTGAGTGGATTTTGCGGTCTGCCGCCAATAAGAACTTCAAAATGAAGATGCGGTCCGGTGGAGTTGCCGGTGCTGCCAACACGGCCAACGAGTTGCCCCATATCCACATGCTGACCACGCGACACCGCGATAGAACCCGCGACCAAGTGCGCATAGCGTGTTTGCATGCCGCCGCCGTGGTCAATGAGCACCATGTGCCCCCAGCCAGAGCCGCTGAATTGCACGTCTACCACTCTGCCTGCGCGCGCAGCCACAACGCCTGTGCCCCGAATGCCTGGGCCTGCAATATCAATACCATTGTGCATTCTACCCCAGCGCATGCCAAAGTTTGACGACACGTTCCCAAAGCCTGGCACAGGCCAAATTAGGCCATGCGCTGACGGACTAAGCGTAACCGTACCGCGCCCTGGAACGAACACGCGTGGGTCACGGCGGCCGATTTCGCGGCGTTGCGGCACAGGTTCGCTCAAACGACGGCGCGAGATTTCCTCGGGACGGCCATAGCGCACGCCATTGACGTAGGTGACGCGCTCGGTCACTTCATCTTGGCCCAGCGTGCCACGCACACGCACGCGCACCTCACCTTGGAAGATACTATAATTGTTGGTGTCGATGGTGCCATAGGGCACAGAGATGGTGCGGGTTTCTATGCGCACTACCTTCACCTGTAGCGGGTCGTGGTCGCTATCTTCAGCAACACCGCTGAGTGTTTGCAGCAGTTGTTGCGCGTCAATCATTTGGTTAGCGGGATAAAATCCCGGCACTATTTCAATGTTTTGGATAAATTCCACGCTGTCAGCCGCGCGCAGTTCAAGGTCAAGCATGGCAGTTTGTTCAGCGATAATCGAGCCCAGCACGCTTTCCGCATCCGCAACGTTGTGCACAGTGGCAATCAGCTCATCGTCGATAAACACACCTGCGCCGCTGATCATTTCGTTGGGTGAACTTTCCAGCAGGCGGTCGGTCAGTACATCCACAGGCACCAGATTTTCGGGCTGCACACGCGCCACTTGGAACTGTGCAACCACCTGCATGTTTTCATCCACCGCTTCCATCGCGCGGTTGAGTGCATCGCCATTTGAACCGCCATTTGCGGCAAGCGCTAAGGGCTGCATGTGCGCATTGGCCGCTGCCTGTGCCTGGTTGAGCACATGCTCATTTGCAATATAACCCACCGGAATGTCGTTGAATGTTACGCTGAGCGCAAAGGTTTGGTTCGCAATGGTTTGTATCACCAGCAGCAGCACCAACAATGCTGCAAGCGGCATGGCGACATTCACTGCGCTGCGCACCATGCGGCGGTTATCATGCAGGGCGGCGGCAAAGCGCTGCAATGGGTTTTTAGAGCGCCCGTATTTGGCCAAGCGACGCTCGCGCTGCACACGAGCATAAACACGCGCACGTTTCGCGCGTCCAATTGTGGCGTGGTGCAGCAGCAGCAAACCTGTGCGCAGCATATGCCACAACGCCTGCAACATAAACAACAGATGCGGCCGCACAAACCGCCCGGCGGCCAAAATGGGGCGAGCAAAGCGCAGCCCAAAGAAATATAGCTGGCGATAAAACGCACGCGCAAACGCCACCAGCGGCGGTTGATAAAGCGGAGCATCATCGCGCCAAAATTCATCAGCGGCCATTTCTGCCCAGTTCACACGCATCTCGCGGATTTTTTCTCTTTGTATCAAGCCTTTTTGCGCATCATAAGTCTTTTCACGTTGCTTCGATTTTTTTAGCGTATCACATTTTTTTTTGCTCACTTGTTTTTCGCGCTTGGCTTTGCGCGGCTTTTCTTCTTTAATCGGCTCCTGCGACTGCTGCGCTTTGGCATGCATGTCGAGCATTTCTTGTTTGGCTTTTTCAATTTCAGCTTGGGCTGGTGCGGCATCACGTGCCGCTAGCTCCTCCTGGTTGCGCAGCATTTCGCGAATTAGCGCTAGGGGAATTTCGCCAGTCATCGCCATGTCGGCCGCAATGTCATCCACGGTATTGTTGGGGTTTGGCAGTCCGGTGCCGTTATTTCGCTTATCCATATTACAACACCTTCCTTTCTTGCAAAAATACCCAATTCAACTCTTTACTAATATTATATCACAATCCGAGCTTTTTTTCAAGCCTTTACGCCGGAAAAGTTACATTTTGTTAACCTTTTTGGTTGTCCACACCCTCAACTGGCAAAATCTTGTTATTTGCAGGAAAATTATGCTTGACAAACACCACATGTTGTGGTAAACTAGAGTTGTTCACTTGTTTTCACCAAAGTTATCCACTACAAGAGCGTGATGAAATTTCACGTTTTGTTCGATTGACAAGGCGCGAAATTTGTGTTATAATAGGTTTGTTCGCGAAACGTTCGTTTAGAAAGGGGCAAAAAATGTCGATTTTCTCCACATTAGGCCTGGTGTTTTTCGGCTTAATATGTCTATTTGCGATTGCGGGCGCAGTGTTTTCCAAGCGTTTGGTTGCGTGGGAAAACCGTGTGCTGCTTGCCCTGGCAGCCGCTGTGCGTAACTATCGCCTTGAGTTAGAGCAAGACCACGGTTTGCTTGCCGTTCCCGTTGAACAACCCGAAGAACCTGTGTTTTTGCAGCCTGAGCCACAGCATTTTGCGAAGATTATTCAGTTTCCGCAACGGCACGACCGTGCTGCCTAAACATGTTTATTTACATAACAAAACCCCACCTCGTGTTTCACCGATGTGGGGTTTTCGCTTATCCTATTCGTTATCCAGTGCTGCGCGGTTGAACTTCTTGTTGAAGCGATCGGCGCGACCACCAACGTCAACCATCATGCGCTTGCCGCTATAAAACGGGTGGCATTTCGAGCAAATGTCAACGCGCAACTGCTTGCGTGTGGAGCGCGTTTCAAAGGTTTCGCCGCATGCACAACGCACGGCTGCTAC
>Ga0123355_10000887_pt1 | contig 41437 bp, 31 predicted proteins | sample TergutEmb28metaG_3_FD_89872 | JGI IMG/M metagenome (GOLD analysis project Ga0123355, IMG submission 89872) | Embiratermes neotenicus P1 segment gut microbial communities from Petit-Saut dam, French Guiana - Emb289 P1 | ecosystem: Host-associated > Arthropoda: Insects > Digestive system > Gut ...
AATAGAATTCTGATTTGTTAACGTTGTTCCCAAATATTTGAACTCTTCCACCCTCTCAATGGAACTATTATCAACCTTCATACTGTGGATTCGTCCTGCGTTCTGATCTCGAGACACGGTCATATACTTAGTCTTTATAGAATCATAAAATGCATTAAATAATTGAAGGAGTGATGCATTCCATGAAGGATGAAATTACTCATACCCATTTAAAATGAAAGACAGGGCTTGACTGAGCTTAGTGTGTTCTGCACAGTAGCAGAAGAATGGGTGAAACCAACTCACCACCAAGCAGTCTCATCCTAATTTGTCCAAACAATTTATACATGTTCAGAGCAATAGTGTAAGAGTGAGTGATCATTTAACTTTGGAAACTTGAACAGTGAGGTTTATGTACTTTGATACTCTACTGTACATTCAAATCAGCTCTGTATGGGCCTGTAGAAATACACAGTTGTCTAATTCTGAGCAGCTGTTGTAGCATGTGTTGTTGTTGCAGGATCTGGAAAGGAGTTTAGCAGCTCAGAAAACACTTCTGCAGCAGCAACAAGAGACAGAAGTTGAGTCTCTTGAGTTACAGGAATTTCTTCAGGCAGAGAAACTGACTCTGGGAGATGCCCTCAGAGATGCTGAGGCAGAAGTAAGTAGCTAGTGTATAATTTGCAGCTTTAGCATACTGTTGTATGTGTATGATTACATGAATGGTCAGTGTTATTCACCAGTAAACACACCAGCCACAACACATGCTTCTTTTTCTGAGGGTCCAAAATAACAACAACAACAATAATAATAATAACAATAATAATATATTCAAGCCTCCAAAAAGCCTAGAATCTACACTGGGGGCAGCAAAATAAAAGTGCAGAAAATATGTCACAACAAGGATTTAACTGTCTTAGAATCCACCATGGATCTTAACTTTATGGTGAAGAGCCTTTACATATGCGGTATAATCCAATAAGTTTTGGACTGGTCACACAGTGACACTGTTTTTGCTTATTGAAAAGTAGGTGTCTGCTGAGTTTGTTGCTCATGCATTTGTTGAGCAATGTCTTGTTAAATACAACTGTATGCCATTACTTTTGTGATTTTGGCATACTTATATAATGGCAGACTTGAAATAACAACATGTCTCCATCAAATAACTTTTTTTTGAGAGCACACAGTGGTTTGAACACAAGTTTTAAGCGATTTTTTGATTTTCAAAAATGGAGTAACCTTTGTTAAAAATACCGGATGCTTAGGACTTCCGCAAAGCACATAAAAATGTGAGTCAAGTGTATGAATTTTTCATCAGAAACAGAATAATCACTGTTTGTGATGTCCTGCACATTAGAGTGTTATTTGGGTCAATTCAGAACATCTGAAAGATAATACGAATGTGAATCAGATCACCATGATTGTGCCCTGTACATGTTCACTCTGCTGTGTCTGTGCATTAATTTCTGGCTAAAAGTAAATTTTCATGTCCACAGCCACAGTCGTCACCTGATTTAGCACTGAGAATATTTCCTTTTCCAAACACTGACAGTATTAAAGGGAAGGAGATTTATTGATATCACCATGATCCAAGCAAACGTGCAGTAGGCATTTGTCAACTTTCAAGCACTGTGCTTTACAAAAAGCTTAAAAGGGTAGCACCAGTCACTGGGCTTATTGCATATAGTTCCATGGAGACTGCTTTGAAGGGGACACCATTAATTAGTACGGAAATAAATTCGGTCTGGATACTGTTTGATGGCACATTGTAATACACACAACAACAACAACAACAACAACAACAACAATGACTATGATGATAGTGATGACCATGGTGATGGTGGTGGTGTCATCCTTTGTAAAATGATGAACAAGGAATAGCAACACCAAATATGAATGAATGTTACACTGCACCACATGATCTCTACGTGCCTGTGCCCTGTAAAAAGTTGGGTTGCCTGTCTATGTTAACTATTCCACTCACACTTATGATCACTGGAACTAGTGTATTACTTGTAATATAATGTATTGCTCATTCATGAATTTCTGTATGCACTTCTTCACTCAGTGCCAAAACCAACACCAGTATGGATAATGTTCTATGACTGTTAAATACAAAAAATCTGGTGTTTCTCTCCACAGATAAGTAGGCAAAAGCAGCAAGTGTCAGAAAAGGAATGTGGACTGGAGCGACAGCAAGAAGAGTTGAAGCATTTAGTGCGAATCAGTGAGCAGCGAAGGTGAGTCTTTGATGAAAAGGGAAAAGAGTTGCATGAAAATGGTTTTTGTAAGTAACTGTTCAGGGTTCCTTAGCCTGGATGTTGTATGTCATATAAATAGAGTATCCTGTAATTTATGATTCAAAAAAATTCTGACCAATAAAAATGTAATATATAGGACTGTATACATCAAGTCTGTGCCTTTGCTGTGTGAAACTAAATGGTAAGGTAAAGTGATCCCGTTACAGGCCCGGTGTGGCCCAGAGGGTGGGTAGAGGTATAGCTCTACTCTTCCATGACCGCGACACTAGAAGAGGGTGAGTGGTCAGTAGCATGCCCCGGCTGCACTTTACCCCCGGGAAAGACCCGGTACCCATTTTACAGGAGGCTGGGTGGGCCCCAGGGCCGGTCTGGACGGGTGGAAAATCTCTTCCCCACCGGGATTCGATCCCGGACCGTCCAGCCCGTAGTCAGTCACTATACCGACTGAGCTACCTGGCCCACAAAACTTAATGGTATGAGAGGAATAATTATTTATGCTGCTAAATTATGCTTTTTGCTATGCTAATTGTACAAGTTGAAATTCCACCCAGGATCATGTTGTATATTTCTTTAGTTTTCCAAAACCTGCAATCTGATTTTGTAAGTGGGTCTTGTAATCAGATCCACTTCTTTGCTGACATTATTAATTATATTGAAAAGTTAGTGTAAACTTATTTAAACAAGCATGCCACCAGACCTGTTAACCTTACAAAAGTGACTTGGGAGATGAACTGCCAGACAACATAGCCAGTTCTTTCGTGTTGTTATCTCACAGATTGTTTGATAATCATTTCCAAACAATGGCATTCAGGTTCTTGCTGCATGTAGTAATGTAGTAAAGGTTTGTTGAAATGTTCTGGAGCAATGTGCTGCTTGGTGGAGGCAGCACATTCCATTGAAGCATTGGAACATGCTTGTGTTACACAGCGTAAGAACCCAAAAAACCATCATTTGAGCAACACCTGCTGTGAGCACTTATATGTATGATTTCCACTTCTTGAAATTTTAATTACTTAACAGAGTGAAGCAACATATTTCAATTGTTTCAGGCAAGAAAATCTGGCCCTACAAGCACAACTGTGCAGACTGGAACAGCGCAGCCGTGAGCTCTTGTTGCAGCAAGGAGCAGCAGTGTCGGGTGCAGCGGTGGCACTGTCAGGCCTCAGTTCTCGATTGGATGGACTCATTGAGCAACTAGTGGTGTCATATAACATCTCGGAGAAAGAACTGGAGGTAGTGGCAGCATTGCTAGTTTGCTCCAATGCTGCTGGGGGTGATGGTGGTGGTGGTGGTGGTGGTGGTGATGATGATGGTTCTGGGTGTGAATTGGCAGTTAGTAGGATGGTGGAACAAGCTTGTTTCAGCAAAATTGTTTCTGCATTTACCAATACCATTATGTAGCTTTGCTCTACAGGTTTCGTCAAGCTTATCCTGATAAAATCTGGCCTACACAGTGCTTTTGATATGGATATAAGACAAGTTTGGTAATTCACTGTGTTTTGCATTTAAACTTCTCTTCATATCTGTAGTTCATTTGGCTGTATAGCACACTCAAAAAAAGTTTTCCTAAGTAAGCTGTTACAGAGCATGTGAACTGAGTGCTAAACAACAGGGTATTTGTTGTGTTGAAGTTATTTTATTAGTACTACTGATATAACGTCCTCTAAGTAAAATTAAAAAAATACACCTAGAAAACAGGCAAATCTTGTCAGATTACCCCTTTTATTTATTGTGAATAATGGAACTTGAATGCCACATTTATTAGTACAGTTTATTTCATTATGAACACATTTTTAACAAAATATCTAGAAGAGCATTTGTTTCCTTCTGTAATTTCATTTGTGACCTTTACCACCTTATCTGGAATCACACAATTTCATTGTCTGTTTTTCTTTTATTATAAATGTCAGTTCAAAATGTATGACGAGGATTCATATGCATTTGACAGCTTGTAAGAGTACTGTAGTTATTTTAGGAATACACAGCACTAACCTACGAATATGTAATAAAATTCAGTGGATTTCAATACCTTTTGCATGAAACCTTCCATTTTTAATGTGTCCTTGCATGAGAAGCATTGGAAGTTCTTGGACCCTGCTTTTAAGAGTCAGTTGTAAAAGACATGTCTTGAAATAAATTACTCTTGTGACAGTATTGCATATGTAGAAAAGAACCAATCAGTGAGTAAATTGTAGAATATCTCTTGTACTACTCTGTTTCTTTTATGTTTGCCTAAATATAAAGTAGTATGTAAAATTTTACCAAACAAGTGAAAAGAGCATAATGAACACTTGCCATGGCTGCTACCACTGAGTTGTGCTCATAATTCGACAGCCATGTGGAGATTTGAATAGCATCATTTTATTGTTAAACTTCAGACTTTCAAGTTTCTGTATGATGACACTTTTTTCCATTGAATAAAAGAAACTGTGTCATTTTTTCTGCTTTTACCTTGAGCAATCATTGTTAGATTACCTACATTGTGTTTGACATGGGCTTTTAATAAACTGCGTAGTGGAATAGATGTAAAAAAATGGTGACTGAGGGAACATATTACATAAGGAAGATTCATAGGAGTATGGTTTAATTGTACTATAAAATGTTACAACCCTTAGATTCCATGCAGATAGTATACTATAAGATTTTGAAAATATTATGGCCATAACCTTTCCAGACACTCAGTGCCATATAATTTTAACAGTTGGTTGCATTATTAAGTAACACACACATACACTTCCAAAATTACAGTTTAGGTTCCCAGATTGCACTGTTGATAAAAACAGATTGTCTTACAGAAGCAAGTAATTTCTCTTTAATTTATACTTAGCATAGTGTTCTTTGTAACCTTTTTATGAGTGCATTGTATATCTCAAGTGAACTATACTTTTCAAACTGCTGTTCCAACAAGCTTGTCACAGTGACTTTAAAGAGCCACAGAGATACAAATTGCCATTACTTTCATATTAATAATAAACTTTAATTCTTTCTGATGAGTGGTAATACATTTTAAAAATCATGCAGATATTAGCATATTTTAATATTCTGTTATGTACTTTGATTGAAGCAAAGGGACTGTAATCAATATCACAGTAGAAATTGACAGTTCTCTTACAGCTGACATTCACCAAATTTCATAAAAGCTGTAACCAGTAAATCAGCATGACCCTCTCTACAAATACCCTAGTTTTGTTGTTTTGTATATCATATCCTTAATTAGGTATACTTTTTGTAGCTTATTTATTGTTTTCTTTATAATTGCCTGCTGTTGTGTGTTACAGATTATACCAATACTGTGTTGGGTGTTGTCCATTGAGAAATGTTTAATATGTGCACTGTTCAGAAGATGGTTCTGGTTCATTTCGTTGGTAAAGGTAATGTTTTAAAACCTATTCTCTTCAATCCATGACATCAGATGAATCCAGCAGAATGGGATTTATAGCATCACTTTTACCTTATCTTATGATGGAAGCAGAACCAACTTTTGAAATGTAGTGTAAGGTACACCTCTGACAATGAACAATGTCTGACATAATATTAGTATAATGAATGGATTGTCACAGACCTTTAGAGGAACATATTACAGTTCTTTTTACAAGTCAAGCAGAAAAATTATCTATGACACATGCCAAGAATTGTTACTAATGTTTTATTAATTGCCATATCTTTGCATTGGAAGACAAATTGAAGCCAGTCTGTGTTAGTAGGTAAGTCATACAGCACTGAATTTAAATCTGATTGGTAACATGTATGTGTTTATAGAGTTAGTCATTGTTTGATTAGGGCAAACTTCTGCTTGGCTTCAGTGTCTTTCAAACACTGTAGTTTTGTCCTCAAAACACTTTCAAACTAGTATAAACCTGAGCACTGTGGCATCACAATATATAACCATAAATTGCTGCATATCAACATTGTAGTACTTTACATTAAGTATTGTGTGTGTGTTTTCTCTGGGGGTTTTAAGTTTGTCCAGCTCTTCTGCGTGTAAGAATGTCCTTCAAGTACCTTACTGATATTTCTAAGAATTGGTCTTACATCACAGCTTTATCCTATTCAACTAATTTGTAATATTAATAATAAGAAATGTTTTTCCCCAAAGTGTTAAAAATATTTCTTTAATGCCCTGATACCTAGTTTGTAAGGCATGAAACACATTTGTAAGAAAAATTACATTTTTAATGTAAATGCCCAGGGTCAAGTGTCAATATTATTTAAAAAAAGTGAGAGTGAATGGAATACAAATTAATATAGCCTGTGTTATACATTTTATTTTATTCAGCTATTATGTAGTTCTTAAAACTTCGAAGGTTTTTCCCATTGTGTAGGCCTGAGTCCCTTTTCATCGTCATGCATCTTGAAAGGGATGTGGGAGATTTCCTTGGAATTGATGTATATTAAAAAGTTATGATATACATGCAATTAGAATAACTTCTTAACTGTCTGTAAACCATCCCAAAATCATAATTTGCTGTCATTGGTCATTAGTAGGGCAGCCTAAATATGCTCTAAAGGCCTTTGTGGAATCACAGACTTTTTTTTAACACCAGCTGTTACATAGTCTTGTAATCTGTGAGAATTCTGTATGTGATATTTCATACTTTACTGTGGTGTCACACTTTCTTTGTGTCTTCTCTCATAAACTATTAATCAGTACTATTCTATGTCTACATTATTTTCATGAGCAATATCATTCTCCGAAGCCTCCACAGGCACCTCTTCTAATTCACATTCTCAGGCCTGTGAACTACATTAACATTGCTGTTTCCACTTGAAATTTGTTTCAATTGCAAATTTTATGGTTAGACGAAAGAATACTGTAACTACTTCTTCCCTTATCCCTTTCAGTTCTTTGTTGACAATGGAGATAAGTTTTTCTGATGAGGAACTGTGCCCTAAACCACTTAGGTTTTGCAGAAATTGGCTGAGTTCATATGCTTTTGACAAAGGCATGTTACAATGAACATGCCTTGATTTTTCTCAAAGACAGTGTTTTGGAAGGTAGATCTGTTTTTATAGTCATGCATATAGAAAGAAAAAGTTCCTTCTGAGTTTAGCCCATTAGAAAGGCATAATTTTTATCACTGCATTATCCAACAACACAAAAGTGAAATTGGTATAAATTTAAAGAGCAAGTAACTTCTGAGTAGTATAGCTTAGTAACAACTTGTGGTGAGATAGCTGAAATGGTTGTGTAACCTACACAGTGACTAATGACTGTGTTTTAAAACTTACTTTCCACAAAAATAATTACAAAACACATGAACTCACATATATAGATAAGAATTCACTGGTGTTTGTATACACTTAGTTTAAACACAATATCATCACAGTAACTCTCACTCATCACCAGTTATTACAAAATAATCATAACTACTTCCAGAAATGCAGGTTCAAGTTGAATGTAGGCCTGCAGATGGGTTCATAAGAGAACGCATGTGTTATGGGCATGGAACAGATTAAAAAACTGTAATGTTAAATTATTTTCTTTGTCATATTTTGCAGGATGTAATATTTCACAATGAAGCCTACAGTAAGAGTAATAGTAGTGTTGAAGCAAGCCCAGAGAGGACACATGTTAATCGACCCTCAGAACAGCCATCCTTTGATGCACAACATATGCCATCCCCCAAACGAGGGGCTACTTTTGTGTCAGCTGTAATCAGTGCCATAATGAATGCAGCAGTTGGAGGTGCAGGAAAACGAGCATCATTGAAAAATGAAGGAACTGTTCAGGAAGTTCAAGATGCACATGGAGGTATATAAGAGCATGAGTATCAGGTTGTATGAATAAGGACAAGGTGCATGGAGTGCCTGTAAGTTTATACACATGACAGTATATTTATCGCAGTAATTAACCAACTTGATGCACAAAGTTTTTGTTTTACAATAATTTTATTTCGTGCGTCTACATGTTTCAAGCACGTGCTCATCATCAGGAGGTCAAAATTGCATTACACAGCCTCTGGTATCATCACACATATAGGCGGCCGTCTCGTGCACAGGTTGCACCTGTGCACAAGACGGCCACTGATAGGTGTGATGATACCAGAGGCTGTGTAATGCAATTTTGACCTCCTGATGATGAGCACGTGCTTGAAACATGTACGGGCATGAAATAAACTTATTGTAAAACAAAAATGTTGTGCATCAATTTGGTTAATTACTGAGATAAATATACTGAGATGCACGGTCAGCAAAACGTAAAAAAAAAGGACTATGTTTTAAAAAATATATTATAATTTAATGCACATAATGTCCAAGTTAAAAAACATGATCTTGATTGTAAATGTCCTACTTCATTTAGCATTAAAATACAAATCCTTGTAAATATCTTTCTGTTAATTTACAGAGGTGGAAGAAGATGTAAAAGATCTGAATAAAAGGGTGGAACAGAACAGTGAAGACACAAGCTCAAATCCTCATAGCAGTCCTGGAAGTGTTGCAAATACTTGTCTTGTTAACAGCGAATCTTTACAAAATTTATCACGAGCTATCCTGAATCGACAACAGGTCGAGCTGGAGCAAGATGATGGTAGCTGCTGTACTGATAACCTCATAGCAGGTGATTGTGAGGGTTCCGGTATGGACCTCTTGCCAGCACTAGAAGACTGCTCCCCTGCTGTAACTCTTGTGGATCAAATTATTGATGTAGACAATTTACTCACCAAATTGCTCAAGGTACTGCGGATCATCCAGCTGGAGAATGACACTTGTGTGGATGAACTACATGATGAAAGGTAAACTTAGTTCTTTATTTACATGGCTAATGAATTATATGCTATTAATAACTTTTTATTGTAGTTAACTTACAAAGATATGTTTCCCCACTGAAGCCATATGGCAGGATTTGTGGGCTAGTTCTTTGAACATATCACTACCCACCTTGCAGATTAATTTTACTGCTATTAATAGTAATAATAGAATGCATGTCAAAGGAAAATGACTGCATGAATTTGTCATTTTATCTCTTTAGTTGTTTGAATATTTCAATTTTCTGCGGTGTTAACCCTAGCCTCTTTGCTATCATACTGCACATCTTCAAATTTTATATTTTCTCTCCATCAGGAATGTGTTATGTACTTTGATCAAAACCTTCCTGTTGATCCTTTCTGCAACCATTTCTTGACAGGAGCTTCACAAATCACTGTAGTATACCTGCTTGCACTGTAGTATACCTGCATATAAGTGTTGTTTATATGCAGTATATCAGAGAAATGTTCAAGATTTTATAGAGTTACCAACTTTCTCACTACTGTTCCCTAAGATGAATGAGAAAACTCATCATACTGTGATATTGCAACAGAAACCTGGGATAATACAAAATAATTAACGAAGGTTCTTCCATGTGAAAAATTTTATTGACGTGGGATAGGTAAAATGACAGTTAATGACAGAAAGAGAAATAATGAAAATAACAACTCTTGCAACTAATTTGAACTTAGCTTGTCACTTATGAAGGCATAAATTAGTGTTGCACTTTTGCATGACACGAGGGACAAAACCATCCTATATTATGCTGAATTAACAGGCAGGGAAAGAACTGTTTGGAACTACAGTTCTAAGTGTGCAGGAAGAATAGAAAGTGCATGATTCATTCTGTAAGGATAACATATAACTAGTGGAAGGCTGGTGATGCATTATGCATTTTAACACCTTTCTGATTGCTTAGGTTTGTGAATACTGTATTGCGTTTCTGTCTACAAGAGCACTACCATTGACATACCAAGAAAAAAGGATTTCTCCGTATTTGCCTGAGTATGAATACGTTCTTATAGGGTTCAATGTTCCTGTGTACTCTGGTGTTTTTTCCTAAAAATGTACTATGTTCTAACTTATCTTCTGTTACAACATGTCTGAAGATACGTAGCTATTCTCCAGTTCTTTAAAAACATTCTGAAAATTTCTTGTGTAGAAGTTAACATGTAGCTTTGCACTTAACTCATTTTAAAATTGTCAGTCTTGAAAGGCAGAGAATTCATATAATTTTTCCTCTTAGCGTGTGTCAGTTATGGTAATTCAAAAGTGATAATTGCTAGTTGTTGTATTCCACTCTTATAAATGAATAAAAACAAGAATGTGGGGGGGGGGAAGTAGATTACATTTGAACCCTAGTAAATATAACCACTGTATTTCAATATTCTATGATAGTCAAATGTACAACAACATTGTGAAAAAAGCTCTGAAATAGGCTTGTTGTTGTAATATGTGTAATTATTATTAAATACATATGTCTGACCCCACTTTATTGTAACAGAATAAATGAAAAGGATTATCTTCTTGTGCAGAATGCATCTAGCAGAACAAGTGAGGCGAGAGCAAGAAAGCCGACGAGAAATTCAGGAAGAAGTGAGAAACTGGGAACGAGTTGGGGCAAGATTACACGGACAAGTACAGGATGTGCACCTTCAATTGCAGCGGCGTATTAAAGAACTGAAAAATACAAAGGAAGAATTACAGCAGTACCGAGACCAAACTGAGGCAAGAGAAGCTAAAGATCTTGTTTCTCTCAGTCATCAAAGTGATGTATTATTATTTGATTATCAGTTTACGCATTAGCAAAACTACAGTTATCATACACGAATTTGGTGACTTCATCCTGGTGTCATGGCTCATTCATATTTTTGTCCCTGCTTTTCTCATTTTATTCTGTCTTGTTTAAATTATGTTTAAACAGTTACAGGTATATATGAGCCATTGCTCATGCTATTTTAATTGTTCAGTAGTGTGTTTCCACTGCCGGGGAGCACTTTGTTTACTGTCACTGTACTTTTATGAGAATCTGCAGGTGGAGAGGGTATGACCATTGAGCATGGCATATCTGTCATGGAGCATGTATCAAACATGTGCAACATCTGCGGTTGCTATCGTATGTGTGTGTGTGTGTGCGTGTGTGTGTGTGTGTGTGGGGGGGGAGGGTGTGTGTCTGTGTCTGTGTGTGTGTGGGTGTGTGTGTGTGTGTGTGTCTGTCTGTGTGTGTGCGTGTGTGTGTGTGTTTTTTTTTCTCCCCTGTTCAAAATGTCAAAACGATTTCAAACTTATGGATGAAAACTCTGGGACTGTCAGTTTCTGAAAAACTGTGCAGTGAAGTGGATAGGATTTGGTGTTTGTACTGTGACACTGTTTTTACTGTAGCTGATGGAGGACATTCTGTCAAGTTCATATACACAATTCCAGTGGTCACTTTTCATGTCAGTGATGAATAATTTTCTCAACTTCTTCATTTTTAGAAGCTGAATAGAGAACTGGACAACCTAAGCTCTGTATGCAAGCAGGCAGAACAGCAGCTGTGTTCTCATGAAGAAGCAGCAGCATATGCTCTCCAACAGTGGCAAGAAAGAGGACAGCTACCATCACCAGAAATACTGGCTAGATTGATTACTGCTCGTGATGAGGTAATATCATAAAATATAGAAAAGTTGTACTTCTTGACCAGTATGTATTTAATTTATATGGTGCTTGAGTTGAACAAGGTTTCCCAACCCTGTTGCTGGCTTGAAATTGATGTTATTTAGTTGTATTTGCTGTAATCAGATCATCAAAAACAATATATTTCTTTGTCTAAAAATATTTTACACATTGTCAGGGGTTGTATTCCATCTTGTTTATTAATCCAGGACCTAACACTTGTAATTTAAGGTATCCATTAGGTCTGTTAAAATCTTTCAGTGACATTAAAAGGAACTTTATTTTATTATGAGTTGCTATTAATTTTTTAGTAGACACTGATTCAGGCAGGCACACAAGCAATATATATATATATTGCCTGTGTGCCTGCCTCCTGTAAATTTAATACCCATTTTAATATTACCCTCAAGTGAAACAATTACATGTTATGTTAACTGAAAGAATGTCACAGAAATCCACGTGTGTGTGTGTATATAAACACACACACACATATATATATATATTTATAGAATATATTCATACACTTTCAGGTTCCCTTTCTGAAAGAAAAATTGGCAGAAAAAGAACAGCAGTTAGATGAAATGGGACAAAAATATTCATCGAACAAACAGGTGTTAACAGAAAATTGGCATCAGGCAGCTGCTGAAGTGAGACGACAATATGAAGCAATTGACAGTGCACTGGAGGTAAGACTCATCATTCGTCTGGTGGAAAGGAGCAGGGTGTCTTGGAGTAGGACTGAGTTGCAATACCATGTGACAGGAACACAAATTTTTAGTCTTTGTTTCTAAAAGTATTGTGTATGATTCATGTGAATTAATTATGTGGTATAGTGAAAATTACTGAGAGTCTAGGCTGACTATTGAATTGTTTTCTGCCTTGTATTTAACAACTATAATGCAAATGGAAAAATTCTTTAATGTGACTGGTGTACCTATTCTGCTGACCACCTGAATGAATCTCTTGAACCATTGGTGGTTCATGGATTGCGCTTTGGTAACCTTTGCTGTAGCATGAGAATTAAAGAACCATGTGTCACCATGTTACAGAGAAGACAGATGAAAATGCCCCTGTTTAGTAACCAAAATAGGGCTAAGGGAATCTTTAATCTTGGCATATGGTTTATTCTAGTACAGATGTGTTTAGATCACATAATGGGCTATCTGTCATATTTACTGTAGGAGTGTCATTCTAATGTTATTCTCATACAGTTTATCTGCAGTACAGATATGACGCAATTTTGTTGGGCTTTATTGATTGTGTATTATATACAAGGCTAATGCACTTCTGATAATAAGTAGATTGGTGGAGTCTTGCAAATTGGAACTAACAGCAGGTGTAGGAAATACCACAAATTAGCTGGTACCGGTATTCTTGTTTGACAAATTCATTTGGGCACCTTATGCCAAAAATTTTGGCTACATGCCTGATCAGGAACAAATTCAACAAATAACAGGGAAGACCAGTAGGATGGAACAGATTCTTTATGCTTAGCTTTCATATTTTTTTTCTAGATGCAACTAGCATCTCATAGCTAGCAGTCGGCTTGTGACTTACATTTTGTTAATTTTGTGGTTTTTCTGAATTGCTATTTTGTGAGTTTGGTTCTTGGTTTCATTTATATGAATTATGACTTCATTCTTTGTCTTATCTAGGTCTTAATTGCCTTACCCACAATTTTGATTGTAAAATTTTCCTGGTATCTCCCATTGGTTAGGTGTGTATGTAGAGGTAAATGAACTAACATACATTGTCCAGAAATTGAGAGTAATTCTTCCTGTTGGGCCAAACTGAATACATGGATGCCCACCTTCATTACTTAAAGACACCAGTAGATCCATCTTCTGAAACACTTTGTTACATTTTGTAAATAAATTACAGACCTCATTAAATGACTGCATATAATAATTGATAAGAATGAACAGAATACTGTACATAACTGTACAAATAATTTTAAAATGGTACAAATGAGGAAATTACAGACCAGTTATTAAATGACACAAGGAGACAAACATTTTAAAAAATTTCTGTGTCTGGAGGGCAAACACATTACATATGATCTCCCTTTGAGAGTACCTACCCTTTATATATACCTCTTTCAGAGAAAGGGGTGAAAAGCTGATAGTCATTTCATAAGGCATACACATGCATTTCATCAGCACAGATCTTTTAGTTTGGTTGGATGATACTGATCAGTTGATAGAGCTGACGAATTTAAGCAAGTTGTATGAAAAATTTTCACTGCAAAAGTATAAGATGTTAGGTCTGTGACTTGACATACACAGTTCTTTTATTAATTCATGAATTCAAGCCTGTCAATTCAGGAGGGAATCATTTTTTATTTGCAGACTCTGCACAGCATCCAAGGTGTGGTGATGCAATGTCCATCTCTTGTGAAGCTTCAGCAAGACTTAGAAGAAACCAATTTCCACTCTGCCTCATCATTGCCTGTTATTGCAGCAGATCTCAATGCTAATGCTCCTCCTCTAGGAAGCCTCAATGGAACTCACAGTGGAGGGACCAGTGGTCGCGAAACAACACACAAATCAGGAAATGTCATCAATGGTAGGGCATAACAGTGAATGAAACAGCATTAAACTTCCCAGTGTAAACTTAAAAGAATTATTGTAAGTGCTGACTGACTGCTGTCATTGAGCACCTTTGATAGAATCACAGCTAGCCATGAACCACACAATGGAAAAGCAAAAAAAGTCAGATTATTAAATGCCACAGTGATATATGATGGCTGTATTTCCAATGCATATTGACACTGATAAGTTTATAATTATGATCACTTGTAAACCAGTGCTTGCATTAATTGAGATACTATCTGTATCATGATATTATTTTTCTATGTCCTATTATTAGAAGGTATATTACTGAAAAGAACTGTCTCCGGCTTATGAAGTAAACAAAACAATAAAAAATGCACTGGTAGCAGAGTCTAGAAATAGAATAATTTTAAATTTTGTAAAAGTTCTGGTATTATTTTGATGCAGACAGTGTAATAAGGAGTCCTGTAGGCACACAAAAGTCACAGGTTATACAGTACAGTACTATAGACACACAATAGCTACATGTTGCACAGTGCAGTACTACAGGCATACAGTAGCTACATGTTACACAGTACAGCACTACAGGCATACAGTAGCTACAGGTTACATAGTGCAGCTTTCTCAAAGTGACTCAACCTGTCACATAAGTCGTCAGCAGTCTACCAGACACTGTACTTGAATGCCCAGCATTACTAGAACAGCTCGATATCTCACATATTAGCCCGAGTGAAATGCCTCATATATGGCAGTGGCTTAAGAACCTACACGTTTTAGATGTGTCTGTAAACCCAGTGACAAATATCCTTCAGGGTGACCTGGATGGTTTAGAAAGTTTGTATTCTTTGCGGATACATGATCTTACAATGTGTGTACATTTTGAGAAGAATGCCTTCACTTCTGTCAGTAATCTAGCAGGGTTGAAAGCATATGGATGCCCTGGACTGGGATACTGTGATGTGTCTGGCATCCTTCTAATCTGCCAGCATTAGAGAAATTGGACAAGAGCTTGAAGTTGCAGCTGTGAGTGGAGCACTGACAGAACCTGACACAATCTGGTCTGTACCTCCAAGCAGAGACAAGCCTTCATCCAATAGCAAACCTGGCACAGGAACTGCCAACAAAGCAGGTCCAGCTGCAGGACTGCGAAGCTGGAATAAAGATGACACCCTCATCATCAGTATTAATATTGTTGGTGGTGTGGTTGCCTTCGTAGCATTTCTCATCATAGTAATCTGCACTATTATGGAGCTAATCACCATTACTCAGTAGAGGGGTGGTCCACTTGCAACACCTGGTGCCCTCTCAGCTGGAGGACATGCTTCCTAAGCAGTTCTGCAGGTTCAAGCTGTACGTGTGTGAAATCTTGAATGGGGCTGCCTATGTATATGGAAACTTATGGACCCAGGTATGCTGCCACTCTACCTCCACAGCTGACACCACCTATATAAGTGTCCCCACAACCTCCATATTCAACAATGGGAAGGCAAACATTTATCAGAATTCTTCATACTGCAACACTGAAAAGAAGGAGCATTGGTAAATGGTGGAACTTCTGTACACCCTTCAGATTCCTACTGGTGGCCATTGTCTTCCTATGCAAATCTCAGACACTGAGTTTTGAAAATGCAGAAAATATCAAAACTATTTCTACCTCCTGCAAGGGATCAGTGAATTAAAAAAATTCGACCTTCGGCATGCTGTTTCAGCTTGTAAATGTTTATATGCAATAGGGATGGATAAAAAGAGTGAATTTTGTAAAAACATGAACCTGGAAGCAAAAGGTGTTAGTCACCTTACTTTTAATGTAGGGCTTAGGATCATATCTAGCACTCTGTTTTTAAAATTCTTAACACTTCCCATTCTGTATTATTACATGAACTACTGCTATTATTTTTATTCCAGCTATGTTTAAATTCAGTCCCCATATTAAAGACAAAGAATTCTGTCTAGCAGCAAGGCAACATAAAGTGTGTTTTTCTTCAACATAAGCAGTGTCAAGTCAGTGTTGTAAAAGGCTAGTCCTATTTTCCCGGTGACTAAGGCCTATGCAACATTCGTGTACATAGTTCCTATCAATTTCTCACGTAGCATGGAAGATTTTCTTTTGAAAACAGTTTTTTAAGTCAACTGAAAGTTAGTGGTTGACATGAACGTATGAGTGATAATCCAGATATGCTCCCAGAGAAGAAGACAAAATGGTTTATTTTTGCATGTGACTACAAGGAGCCTAGTAAGTTTCACATTTGGACAAGAGCTTTAAACAACTACCTCTCAGTGACAAATGCTTTGGTCACACTAATGCTGTATTACCAGGTCACAAAACTGGATGCATTAAAAAAAAGTTTTCTATTCTCCAGGGTATTAATGCTGTAGTGTTTTGCTCTGAATAAGCTGTAGACATTGTATAGTGTGAATGCCACACAATATCTCAGCTATTTAACCACTAGCACAGGGAAACAGGCATATTTACAAATCAATTACAGATTACAAACTGTGCTTTGCACATAAATCACCAATACACCAAATGGTCCCATCAGTACTGCTAGTCAAGCTGTTGAATTTTCACTGGATTTGACTTCTAGACTAGAATTCACCACTGCTCTGCAACGGAATCTGGCAACTTTCTGCAGCATTTTGTATTTTGCCATAAGACCATTATTGCTTTGTGGTATTTAAATTATTAGTTACAGATTTAATGGATACTTTGAATGAGTGATTGTGGCTGTTGATATGTATGTTTCTCATTATAGAATTATTGAGGAAACACTCATAATACACTCAACTGCATGCCAATTCAGCAAAAGGTTAGAATGTGTGAATTAATAATCAGAAATGCTGTGAGAACACTGTTTATTCTTTTCCGACTATGTAGAATAATGACCATTTTTACTAGTATAATTTCCCATTCCATCTTATTGAGTTATTTTTTTCCTTCCCATTGTATATTTCTAAGCTTTATTTTACCAGGTAATAAGTTACTACTGGGCTTAAGATTAAGACAGCAACTGCTTAACTCAGACATTCCTAGTTTGAATTGATTTTTAGCAATATAAATGTAAGTTTTGTATGAAAATTGTTAAGTTCCCCATTGTGTAATTTTCTGTATCCTCATATTGCAAGTAGTAAAATTTACAACAAACAGTTCTTCACAGTATCCATTAATTAAGCACTGGCTATGACAAACACTAAGTAGAAGAGTGCAAATACGGAATTCCTTTGTTTGCAAATTGATAACTACCTGAACTGGAAGCATCATATGGATTGATTCTGAAATTATGTGCAGCTTGTTATGTAATTACATGTATGTTTCACATCATGCAATTTATTTTGCTTACTGTCACTCCATAATCAAATATAGAATAATTTTTGCCTTTCAGTAAAAAGATATTAATTCTTAAAAAAAAAACTGTTAAATGTATGGTTGGTGCAAAACCTAAAACTTCATGTAGAGGTCTGTTTAGGAAATTATATAGATTTCATTTGTTCCAAGTTAAATATCTTTGTTAATTAACTTTATTGTAAATAATGAAGAAAAAATTGATAAAATATAGCTGTATGAGGTATTAAGACAAGTAATGAATGCCATTTTCATTGTCCAGTTGTCAAACTTCCATGTTTCAAAAAGCGTGTACTATGCTAGCATCAGAATTTTCAAGTTTATCATGTAGACCCATCAGTCTGATGAATGACAAGGCTCATTTTAAAGCAGCATTAAAATTTTATGTAACTATGCATATTTAAAAATGGCTGACAATCTTACCAACAGCTATATATAATAAATTTTGTATAATTTTTTTTAATTTTGATACTGTGCATATTTGTACTTTAATATTTTTTATTGTACCAAAAAACACACACACACACACTCACACCCACACGCACACACACACACAGAGACGGAGACGGAGACTGAGAAAGAGACTGAGACAGAGAGGGACAGAGACAGAAACAGAGAGAGGGAGAGACAGAGATACACAGAGACAGACAGAGCGAGAGACACAGAGACAGTGAGACACAGAGAGAGAGAGAGGCAGAGACAAGAGAGAGAGAGACAGAGATGAGAGAGAGAGAGAGAGAGACAGAGATGAGAGAGAGAGAGACATAGATGAGAGAGAGAGAGACAGAGATGAGAGAGAGAGAGACAGAGACGAGAGAGAGAGACAAGAGTGAGACGAGAGAGACAGAGATGAGAGAGAGAGAAGAGAGACAGAGAGAGAGATACGAGAGAGACAGAGACACAGAGACAGACACAGACAGAGACAGACACACACAGACAGAGAGACACACACACACACACACACACACACACACACACACACACACAGTACAAAATTATATTACAAATGCTGCTGCGTGTTTCGATGTCTCTGCACCATCTTCAGGTAGCTTATATATTTATCTGATAAAATTATAAAATATTAAAATTATATAAAGTAGTAGGTTGTTGTATGGTAAAATCTGTATTGGTGATAAAACTGTGGTAGTGGCTGCATATGCAGCATTCCTTATAATGCTACATTTCCATAATTATACTTTACATCAATTTATTACAGTCTTTTGAATTGCATATGCAGCCACTACCACAATTTTATCAACAATACAGATTTTACCATACAATAACCTACTGATTTATACAGTTTTAATAATATTAATATTTTATAACTTTAGCAAACACAATATATAAGTTCCCTGAAGATGGTGCAGAGGCACCGAAACATGTAGGAGCATTTGTAATATAATTTTGCACTATATATATATGTGTGTGCCTTTGTTGGGACAATAATAAATATTTGTATAAAATTTCAATACTGTGTGTAAAATACTTACAATATTCTTGTGTTGCGTATGTTTATTGCATGAGTTATTCCACATCCTGCCATCATTTTCACTAAATTTTGGATCCATGCATAACTGTATGGATATATATGAACAAGTAACAGGGTACAGCCACTTCCACATCCCATCCATTTACTCATAAATAATCCTGTCACTGCATAATATACAATGGGATAATGGAATTGTTACTAATTAAACCAAGCACAAATGAAGCAGAACTGGCTGGGTTGTATGACAAGGACCAGAGTCTTTTTAAACTTGTCAATGGCTCTGGTGGCCAAAAAATTCTGGGCCTTCTATGGTAATTGAACACACTGAAAGCAGTATAATCCACCCCATTTCCTGAATATATATTAAAAATGATAGCTAATTTAAGTACTTCATAAATATTGTATGGTCAATGGAGTGTAACTTGTCGCCTTTAAACTCCATCCACATAGAGATTATTCTAACACAACATTTTATTGTTATTTTCAAATGCTACATGTTTCAATCAAAAATGATAATAGGGCGTTTTTCTACAAAATATTAGAAACTGAGAAAAATGGTTTTATTTGGGAGGTGTCTCAAATACTAGAACACACATATATATATAAAACAACAATACTGTTGTTTTTGATGGTATGACATGTAAGCAGACTGTTGTGTAATTACCATGATTGAGATCTGTGCTCTGCTTGGACATTATGCGGTGTAATATCCCAAAATAAGAGCACAGATCTCATCTACTTTGCAGCGGAAGCCTGAAATTACTCAGACGTTTTTAAAATTTTTTTAGTGCTGATTTCTTGAAAGGCAGTTAAAGATTGAAAATTATACTTAAAATCTGATGGGTAAATGTCCATATATTGGTTTGTTTAATTGGCTGGCCACACCGGTCTTGGCTACTGATTTTTCCTGTTGTGTAATGCAGGTTAGTCGAGCATATGTTATGGTGAATTTACTTAATTGATTTGCTGCTTAGATTTTTATACATGTTTTGTTAAACTGATTTACACTCCAGTCCCATTTCAGAATTTATGAAAACACCCAGGGCATAATTTGAGGACTACAGAGTAATGTTGTTTGTAGCGTGGACGAGGTGGTGGGAGTGATGGGTTCTTCCAGGTGTAGTGGAAGCTGCATCACTGAAGTGTTATCTTCTATTCCCATGTGAAAAGCACATCAAGAAGAGTGAGCAGCACACCATCAAATCAGCAACACATCTGTTCCTGGTGACAATAGGGAGTTCTGTTTTATGAGAGAGATCAAATTTGGTGTTACTTTATACCCAGTATAACCTTCAGCTTTAAGCCCAAAGCCCATCGACTGGATGTCACTCTAAACTGCCACAACCTTTTTACCTCATCCAGTTCAATGTTCTTGGGATCTAGTGCCATGTCTACCAAACTATACAGTATTACATTGCAGAAGTCCACAAACTTGATACAACCTTGTGAACTTCAACCCTCAGTTGTGGTCTTTGTGTGTATTACTATGTTTCTCACTGAAAGTCATGTGTCCTGTTCACACCCACAATAACAGAACTGCACCAACTTGTTTTTTAACCCAAAGACCCAGTAATGCTGAAACTAACATTGGGTGCCCTATATACGTATGCTCATTATGTAGTACCGCAATCTTACACATATATTCATTCTTACATTACATTACTGGAGATATTTTATGTCCACACTTTTGACTAATGCCTACACAGACAAGATTCATCCACAGTTCAGGACTCAGCAGCCCTAGAAGCTGGAGAAATGAGTCATAGAGCTCAGTCCCGACCAGTACTTTATCAGAACTACCAGTACCATGTGAGTGTTAAATTCACTAAGTAGTAGTATTGTAGGTAATTTCACATTGTGTGTTTGTCTCTTAACACTCCCCAGTACATATTCTGGTGCCACTTTTGTACATACTGGATGTCAGAACACCTCAGTCTAATGTGGGATTTGAGGCTCTCACATCAGTGTTGTATGTGTCATTGCCCCAAAACCTCGCCCAGCAACACAACACAACATATAACCCGCAAGACTTGAATGCTTCATTGCAGACTTACGTAAAAGCAATAATACTTCGTTACGTACGTCCGTTTTGCTTGCTATGTTATGAGAGTAAGAGATAAGGGTTGTGATGTCAGGTTTGTAAATACAGTGCCACAGCAAAATGTGAGTTTATAAGCTTTCACAGCGGTACAGTTTCTGGTATTTGCGCCGCGTCACTGTATGATTGATGCTGGACATTCCAGACAGAGTAGTATCTTCAGTGGTCGCCTCCACTAACGATGAGGCCACTACGCTGTCTCAAAACGTTTGGCACTAATTCACTGACAAGATGCCACATCCCAGAAGAATGACCACTTCAACTGCAATACTACAGTTGAGACATACACTACAGAACTAACTGCAATACTGCTGTTGAATGTGATACTCCCACCATCCGATGAGCCATGGTGCTGCTGTGTAGACGTCAAAAATAGCACAGTTTGCTGAACGTTACACTAATGCACAATTTACCAGGGAGTTCTGTACGTTGGTATGTGATTGAACATTGTGTGGATAAGAAATTAAACAGATAACCTTAGAATTACAAGCGCGAGACCAAGGCAAGGCGACCCAAAAGAGAGAATTTTTCTATCAAATATCTGTGGCCTTACACTTCAACAGGAAGTTCGAAAATCATTTATTTCAACAAGAACCTTGTGGTCTAGTGGATAAGGCACTGGACTGGCAAACCCTATTATCAGCAGCAGTTCGAGTTCGAGAATGGCAAGCAGCAAGGACTTGTATAGAAAATTTTCTGCTTAACTTCCTTACCTCAGAACTTATCAGGAAGTTAAAAAATCGTTTATCTCGACAAGAACCTTGTGGTCTAGTGGATAAAGCAGTGGTCTGGCAAATTTATATGAAAAGCTCTAGTTCAAGACCGGCAAGCAGCATGGGCTTGGAGTACAAAAAATTTTCTACTCAACTTCCTTGGCCTCGCAACTTATCAGAAAGGTTCACAATTGTTTCAACAAGAACTTCGTGGCCTAGTGGATAAGACACTGACCCAGCAATCCAAGATTCAGCAGTTTCATTCCAGGATCCATGAAAGGCAACATGACATCTGGCAGCAACTCCAAGAAGTGCGGAATACAAAAGTTAGAAGCCAGAAGGGCGAAGTGAGGGGAGAAAAAAACTATCTTTTTGCATGGGAAAAGTTTTTTGCACAGAAAATCCTTTAGTAACACACCCCATATGTATTAAAACCAATAATTTTCTGATGGTGATGCTGCACTGGGCTAGAAAAATTTTACTGGCCTGCCGCCGGTTTCGTCTCCAGATTCGCAGCTCTCGCATTTTCGACCAATGGCTCCCCACTCACACTTCCTACCCCAGCTTTCCTGTGCCTGTGCACTCATACTACCCTCAAAGAACATCTAATCACTTATAGAACGGTGACACTTTATACTTATTCCATCTTGCATAAAGCAAAATTCACAATTACTGGTACAAATTATGACCACTGGATGGAATGCACATTAAGGACCACACCCACCCTGCAAAAAGGAAAGCAATTTGTATTAAATATGGAGGAATTTGACGCTACCTGTGCATGATTTCAGGCCTCCACCTACAGTAGATGAGAACTGCACTCACTGCATAATAACCCAGAAGAGCACAATTCTTTTGACAATACCTAGCTCCCAAATATCAGTATTACAAGAACTACAAGAACCAGAACCCAATTGCAGCAAATGCCATCACATGGTAATTTTGGTACCAAAATGAACCTCAGTTTGGCCATGCTGTCTTACAGGTACTTAAAAAAAAAGTCGCTTTTAGCCATAAGTCGCTCCATTGTCATCAACATTGTAGAAGGCACCACATATATTCTGCTAGGAAATACCAAAACTCCGAAATAAAAAAAAACACCCAAAACTTAAATGGGTGCAGACTAATAAACTCAATATTACTCTACACATTGCTTTTCTCATGCTTCATCATTTTCTTGAAAAATGCTAGTAAACTGACAACACACAATTTAGAACACAACACCAGACACTGGGCTAATTAGGGACAAAATGAAATTTTTTGAATCTAGTGCATACCATCTAGTTGAACCCTAACAGCTAGTTTTCGAGTGAAACATATGAACATGGGCTGGGTAGCTCAGTCAGTATAGCGACTGACTACGGGCTGGACAGTCCGGGATCGAATCCCAGTGGGGATGAGATCTTCCGCCTGTCCAGACCGACCCTGGGGCCCACCCAGCCTCCTGTACAATGGGTACCAGGTCTTTCCCGGGGGTAAAGTGCAGCCGGGGCATGCTGCTGACCACTCACCCCCTTCTAGTGCCACAGTCATGGAGGAGTAGAGCTATACCTCCACTCTCTCTATACAACACCGGACCTATAATGGGTTCACGTTATATGAACTAACATTTATGGCACAATATCATAAACATGTAAGAAAACATGACCAATCAAAACAGGATAACAAGAAGAGCAAAGTAAAGAAAATCAGCATGTGAGGAAACTAAGAAAAAATACACAAGAGACAAACTAAGTTCACAAATTGTTACAAACCTTAATTTGTACATTACATAATTATCTGGACTTAGCCATGGAGGGGATTTATGGTGTTCTAATCTCTGTGACCCACTTGATACATAAACAGAGGAGTTTCTACTCATTCATAATATTAATGCCATTGCAACACAAGTTTCTGTAAGTGAATGGGTTTGACTACAGCCTGTTCAAAAAGGAATGAAAAAATATTCCTCTTTACAGCAAATCTGATGGTTAATTTGACAAATTATGAGCTTTGTTCTCCTGTTGCCCAAGGAGGTGTGAGGGGATGATACACCAGGATTTCAGCACAACACCTGAGTGCCCCAAAAAGTCGCTCGAAGAAGTTGGTCTAACACAGTAAAGAGCATTCAGTCACTTCCTGATGAAAAATTTGAATACACACAACTTAACAATAATTAAGGAAATTAGTATTAATTAAATAAATAATGCAGTGTTAGTACTTCTTTACAAAACTTGTACAAATTTACAGGAAAACACCTGCTTCTTGAACTGATTAAAACAATTTGAACATGCTGCACGACAGAAATATTTCTAGAAATAAAATTAGTGTAAAGAGAAATTCATGAAGTGCTAACATCATGTCAGTATATTTGTAAATTACAATAAAAACTGATTATGATAACAAACTTCCACATAAAAATCAAATGAAATCATTCTACAGCACACATATTTTAATGACTGTACACAAAAGTGGTGAAGAAAGATATTTACAGAAAACCCATAAACACACAGGTCTACACTATGTATCTAATTGTCCCAAAGAATAGAAATTTGGCCAGTATGCAACACAGATAAACAGAGGGAATACAAAACCACAAATGGGGAGGGGAAGTAAAGTGCATCCTGTAACAGGCCATAGAGGCTCACAGAAGTACAGGTATAGCACTTCTCTTTCTACTGTTTCTTCAGTCTCTGCGCTAGATGTGGGTGGGTGGTCAAAGCTATGCACTGGCCACTTAGCCCCGGCAAATAGACCCAGCATCTACTTACTGTACAGGAGGCTGGGTGGTCTACAGGGCCAGTCTAGATGGGTACAGAAAATTTTGCCCACCAAACCGGATTCATTTCCAAGACTGTTCAGCCCGTAATGAGTCCCTGTACTGAATATGCTATCCCAGGCTACCAAAACCACTACTACAGCAATAAATAATGGATATACTATATACTAACAGAATTATAAAGTTCATAATACTACAAACCCAAAAATTTTCAAATGTATCCCCATAGAAAATGGTAGAAAATCTAAAACAGTGAAATTTTAACATGTCAAGCCACAGTTTGAGGAGTTAAAAACTGTTCACGGATACTAGGAAGAAAGCCACTTCTAAAACAAATTATTCTTTGGAAAGATTATTAAAAACCATACACAAACTGTAATATTAAGTATACACAGTAGTTTCAAAAAATGAGATCACAAACTTTGATGCCAAGAACTTTATTCTCTATGTCATCACCACTGACATTTACATATTTGTCCCACACAGACGGAATCCAAATGATAGCCTGCTTCATATAAGTGTCTGTTGCAAATCACTTGCCAGCCAGGTGCTTCTTAAGGTGTCAAAAGATATGAAAACTGTGTGCAAGATCGGGACTCTAGGACTGCTACTCAATATCCCCTGAGCAAGTGCCATAACCACTCACAAGACTGGTCGACAGTAAGAGACCTGCTGTTATGCCTTGTGCAGAATGCACGCAATCTCAGATAAATGGGCATGCCAAAGTGCAGTATGCTACTGTTGGTGTAAATAAATCAAACTTTGATGGAGAAATAGAGGCTATCTCCCTGGCTCTACAACATCTCCTACACAGACTTCAAGCATTTGAAACAGTGGCCATCGTAGTGGATTCAAAAGCAGCTATTCAAGCAGTTTCTTCTAAGTCAGTCACAAAGAAGATAAATGACATAGGCCCTCAGACATCTCCAGGCTTTCATGAAAATAGTCATATTCTAGTGGGTTCCCTCAAATGTTGGACTAGAAGGTGAGATAGCAAACAAACCAGCCAAAAAGGGTACTACATAACATACTAATGAAACACCACCACAAGATGACTCACTAAATAAATTCTTGAACTGCAAAATAGCTATGGAGTAAAAACTAGAAGCCAACAAGCTGGCTGCAACAAAAAAATGGAGAGATATCCACAAATTCTGGGCAGAATACAAAGGTAAACCTAAAAAGGAAGCAGCAGCAAATTTTAGAATCAAGACAACACAACTGTCTAGCAGCTCATTTAGGAAAAATTGGCATATATTAATCTAGTGAGTGCACAATATGCCAAATGCCAAACTCCACCATGGATGAGGATCATCTACTACATTGCCCTAAACTCGATACTGACCAACAAGTGATCAAGAACACCATTATACTCTACTGGGATGTCAGAACAATGATGAAATGACTTCTCCCCCATCTGCCATAGGAACAACAACAACAACATTCACATTATATCACGTTCTACATCCTTGTACTACAAAGAATGTATGAAATGTAAATAAATTCTATTCTATTAGCCAGCCCACTAACATTGCAAAACATACACATTTATTTATAGCCAGTGACATAGTTATGTTGTTTGGTCTCTGGGGTGAGTAATCACAATGACCTTCCTTCTAAAGCCCTTATAAACTTCAAATAAATCACAATTATTCATTAAACTTCCTATAATTGGCTCAATAATTTCAAATTTGTTAAGCATAGAAAGTCAAATTTTTTCACTTCCAATATTCATATTGTTACCCCTTGGACTCTGCTGCATAACAAGTTTGCACTTCACATGCCCTCACCCTACCTCCAGTCTAGGATCTTGTGAAACAAAATACCTTCAGTACAATTCTGCATGTGTCTATTAAATAGATTCACATCGTACTAGCATGCTTCCATGTCTATGTGGTGATCCTCATTAGTCACCTTTGAACAATATGTCACGCAGGGTTACGTGGATTAAAATTGGTGTTTTATAAGGACAGAGATGCAGTAAGGGAAAAAGTTAATGACTAAATTAATTTCATATATATATAAAACAGCCCATCATTCTGCCACAGAACATAGGGCTTCCACAAGAATCCTCCATCTCACTCTATTCTTGACATCAGTTTTGATCTCCATCCAGGCCTTAATTCTTTTGGCCTCTTCAAGCACCGTTCTTTGCCATGTATTCCTCAGTCTTCCCCTGCCCCATTTACCTTGGGGGTTCCACTCTAGGACTTGCCTGGCTGTATTGTCGGACGGTTTTCACACTGTATGGCCCAGCCATCCCCACTTGCGTTTCCTGATCTGCAAATCTATTCTATGTTGCTTCGTGCGTTTCCACAACTCTTCATTTGTTACCTGGTCCCGCCAGAAAAATCTCAATATTTTCCTGAGGCATTTATTAATAAAGACTCAGAGCTTGGCTGCTATACACTTTGAATTTTTCCAGGTCTCATAACTGTAGAGTAGGACTGCTTTCACATTGGTATAAACTAATTTCATATACTGTATATATTACTAAGTTTTAACATCACATTATATAATAAATATCAAAGTTTAAATACTCATAGGTGAAACAGTTTACCACAACATATCTACTGAAGGACTGTCACACTTTACACTACAGTTTCTTAAAAAATTATAAGTAGCCGAATTTGGGTGATTGGGTCCCATTTACCAAATATGACTACCATAATTTATAGGGCCAATTAATTTAAAAAAAATATAGGTAGCAATTAAAAATTAAAAAAATGACCAAGCAAAGTTCTCAACGTGCAACATGTAACATGTGTAAAGACAAAGTTTGAAAATTTGCAGTTATATCCTAAAGCACTAAAAAGCAAACACTTCCCATCAACCACAAAAAGAAAAGTAAACAACATCTGAGTACGAGGATTGCCTAACATCCATAAACACAAAGTAGTTAAAAATGATACACAGCTTTTCATCCATGTAAAATCAATGAACGTCTAATCGTAAGGCATGATTATGCACACAATCACAGAATATTTTTCCTCCTTCTTCTACCCAAGCACTAACATACAATAGGAAATGCATTTACTTCCCATCTATATTGCCAATTATTTGTTCTACATTACACTTCGAAAGGCAAAAGCACACGCTTATGTAACCAGAATATATACTTTGTTTCTACCGCACTTACTTTGTTAGTTCCTAGTTAACTAGCACAAAAGATTACACCTTTCACGAAGAAGAATCTAGAGTTTTAACAAAACAACTTACAAGCTGCCTGTTGTTATAGCTGTGAATGCATTGCTATTATGTGAGATGACACACAACAGAACAAAATTACTAGATACATATTACCGCCATTAACTCTGAATTAATAATTCACATACTCAGCACTTCAAAACGCAGGAATTCTGTATTCTTTACAGAACATAAATGCCACTCTGGTCAATAGCCCACCATTTTTTGAGTTACATACCTATCATACATACCATGGATCAGAGGTAGCCAATCACACCGCACGTCTTGGGACCCCAAAATCACGCATACAGTATCACTGGCTGTTTCATCTTCAGGCCATAGCCAAGAGTATGCTATTTCATTTTTCACTCCTTATTCCTTGTTCTGAAACATGGTGGGGGGAATACTGTGGATAAAATACATTATAAATATTAAAGTACATTTGTTCGTTAATTATACATTTTTGGACCTGATTAATGCACAGAAGACAGAACCTATTCAAATATGGAATTTTAATATTCTCTATAGGTGCAAGTCTTACCTCTTCCAGAACATCCACCTGACAATCTCTGCTATTCACTAGCATAGGTGAACTGTGCTACCATGCAAATATGGAGCAATTATAACCAATCGGAGTACTGAATGACAGAGAAACCGGATTCGGGGTAACAAACAATGGAGAATTTAAAGAAGCCTACTGCTAAGCATAATTTAAATTCAAATATTTTCAAAAGTATTCGTAAAAGCACTAACTTACTTGGCACAGTGAGGAAATAATTAGCGTAAATACGAAGTCCTCTTCTCAAATCTGGAGACAGAATCCTAACTGATATCTTGTTCACGTGCTAACATTCCCATTCCTTACTGAAATGCAACTGTGGACAGTTACATCCTGACCCTAAAATACAAACTTCATACAACCTAATTATTTTTTACTTAATAAGGTACAATAAATTTAAGCTTAAATTTAGGTCTCTATACTGTGGGAATTGAGAAAAATATACTGACCCTCATGTACTGAATAGAAAACAGGTTCAATAAGACACACATAATACATTTTAAAAAATCATTCCCGTCTGCGTTTTGTGTTTGCCTACCCTGTGTTTATGCTCAAATTATAAAGCCTTACATGGATTTGTAATGTGTATTGAAGCTGTATTAGCACACAGACAGCAATGGGACATGAACTTTTAACCTCATTGCGAAACACAGATGAGCAACTGAACATTGCAGGCATGATGTTAATATCCCTGACACATGCACACGGAGTCCACAGGATTCAGACCTTGGTTTGGATAAATACAATTGGTGGGACTGCAGTCTGTGCCCCAGAATGACATAGAATGTACATATACATATCTACCCACCAAGCACAGAATCCAAGTTTTTAGTCACTGTTATAACCAAGTATATAGGGTTGCCTTAAGGTGGTGCAATTGTGGGTTTGTATAGAGTGTGTCCTTTTGCACCTCTGTTACAGGCATATGAGAAGTACTATGTTCAGGTACTCTGTTTGAGGCATGTAGAAAACATGGTCTTTAAAGACTCTATTGTAGGTATTTACATATAATGGACTGTTTTTAGACTGTTACAGGTATAGATTTTAGGGGCAACTAATACACACATTATAAATGATGTTCTCACAGACTGTGCTATAGGTATGTATGAGGGGTTGTAGTGTGTGTTGCCAGGTAGAGGTCTCTGCGATGAGCTGAGCACTCATCCAGAGGAGTGCTACCGACTGTAGTGCGTTGTTGTGTGTGACTGAGAAACTTCAAAAATGAGGAGGGCATGGCCCGCATTGGGCCGCAGTGCCACCGGGGGGGTGGGGGGGGGGAGAGACCATATTCACTAATTAGACCACATTCAGGATAGCCACTTACAGGCTGAGACTGAAATATGCAACCTCTATACCATGAAAGTAATCAGCATCGATTTTGTTATACGGCTGTCAAAATTTAATTGCCTGAAACAAGTAAATTTACATGTTTTGTTGAAACATACTGTGTCACCTTTGAAACACAGAACACAATATGTATGGGGGATGGAGCCAAACCTCCATGGACTCTTTTAAACATCAGTCTCATTCACTGACTGTCGTTATCCATGATGAGTAACATCTTGTGGTATCTGGACTGTCAGCTGTACAGAAGCTGTGAATAAGTTCGCAAAGTGACTGTACCTTGCATTGAAACTCAGGGATCCAGTCTGCATCCATCACATCCTGGCAACAGCAGCAGTTACTGTAGCCACAATGAAGCACTTGTAGTCTACTTCATCTGTGAAATCAGTCAAGAATGACAGAATGTTGTCTAGAGATACTTAAAATTAATGTAAAACTGATAAACATGTATTTTATTCAATCAATACATTTGATGACAGTAACAACTCTAAGACATGCTGCTGAAAGTTCAGCTGTATGACATGGAAAGGCCTGTGAAGTGAACTCCTTTTATTTCTGTGAACAAAAAATGGTGGTACATGAGTAATTTGTAAGTTAAAACTTTCACAGTGACTGAATTCAATAAAGCATTCTCGGACTTGCAGCCAGGTCAGCTCCCTGATGAGGAGGAAAGGAACAGTGTCTGAAATGTTGGTTTAATTACCATTCCAACACCTGACATGGCTGTTAGCCTGAGAATATTTTATTGGACAAGAGTAATTGTTTATTTAAAAATATCTTGGGTTGTATTCCATTATAACCATGTTTCTAGCACTCCTCCGCAATCATAACAGGTGTGCATCCACAACTTTGCATTTGGCAGGGAGGCTGACCTTGAGGCTATATGAACTGCTAAAAAAATCATGTCTTACATATGACTGTAACATAACACAATTTGCAACTGCATTCAGGTACATACAAATATAACTACATGTTCCATGACTTATAATTTAAATTACACAATCTAATTTTTTTTTTGTGTAATTTCATCTAAGACATTCTGTGACCGTGATGTAAGTAGGTATGTAGGTGACACATAAATGCAAGAAAATACCTGAATGAGTTTCAGTCACATTAACATTAATTCAGTTTTTTCAAAACATTAATCTGTGTACACCATGTTTAGTGAATACAAAATTTCCATACTAATTAGTTATCATACAGAATAACTCCTTTATGTAATTTCCAGTTAAGTATCAGAAAAGACACAAATTTTACACAGGATACCGCAGGGAGAGACTGCTAAGAGAAACCTATCTGTTGATGCAACTTAATAATTAAAGTGCACGTACTGAGCGAATGTGTCCGCTTGTGTTGCTAGCTGCCGGCAGCACAGTGTACATGTATAAAACTTCCCTGATTCATGATTCTGCATTTTTGGTATGAAGACTACTCTCGTAACAACTTTCAGAATATAGTTATGACCAGGAGGTGAAGCCGTATATATCAGTACCACAAAGTGATACAAATAAAAGTGATACAGAAATCAAGAAATGGCAGTCCTACAAACATTTTTGAGTTAGAAGTATGATAAGGTGATCAAGTTCAACTCAATATAGATACTAGAATAAACCAAAAGCACTTACTTATATGCTGCCAAAATTGGCATGAGCATGAACTGGACTGATCTGGTTCAGAATACTGACAATTGGCAGGCTATGGTAAACACAGTGGTGTACCTTCCATCCCCATAAAATGTAGAAATTGTGACTAGCTGAGAAACTATCAGCTTCTCAAGAAAGACCCTGTTCCACAGTGCTCATTAGTTAGCTGTGCTAGCATGGGGAAGTCATTTTGCCTTGAGCATTTTTCCCAATTGGTCAGTCACCATGAAAATAAAATCCATACTCTTATTTCAGCTCTGTCCATTATTCTAGATCTTTACATAATAACCATAAAATTTTGGAAATGGGTCATGCTTCAATCTTCAGGTGGAGAGGTATGAAACATTCCTGTTACACTGGAGCTTTACTGAATATGAAATGCGCAATATTATAATGTCAAAACAGGAAAATCAAGCATTTCAAGCAATTCTTTTGCATTCAATACAGAGGAGTTCACTCAGTAACCAATATGACAGATGGTAAATATCCCAAGCAAGTACTGTATGAAATGCATGAGTGGAGAAGAACTTGGAAATTAACCTTCCAGAACTGGGAATGATATTCTGTTACTTCAAGTTTGAAACAAATTGAATGAAAAGGAACCTGGGAAAGCTGTTTAAAATTTTGACGCAAAACACATTAAAGAGTGAAAAATTCCAAGTGTCACAAAAAATTTCATTCTTCCCAGGCAAGAAATTGTTTTAAGTGGAAAATGTAGTAAAGGACAATGCATATGTTAATACATTGGGAAATTCCGGTACTAAATTATTGCAACATACGAGGTGGAAAAACATCTGTAGCAGAGCCAACTTCATCAGATTTCATTATACTCTGAACTGCATAGTCGAAATGTACACCTTGTTTCATGTCACCAAATCAAATTAGTATGCTCATAAGCAGAGCACAAATGTTCAAATGGTGAGACCAACAGATATTGATATATGACATGCATGGGGTTCAAATAAGCAAGCAACTTAGTTCAGAATTCTCATTTATAATGGCAAGTCTGGAAAGTTACTTATTTTTAAAAATCAATAAGTATTAAGTATATACAATACATTAACATTTAGCTCACTGCAAACAATAATGTTTTTATGCTAACTGGTCTTCATTACAAGGTCCCATTCTTCCAAAATGCTGCCTCTGAAAAATGGACAATCACCTGTCTATATATGCCATACAGGAGCACAGATTTCTGAAGTGCAAAACAGTTCACAGATGGTGAAGCTTAATTCACTGGCTTATGTGGGTTAGCACATACAATCTACTTTTCACTGGTTGTTACATGTCCACACAGAACATTACATCTGGTATGGAAATTCCAAAATTATAGAAGGAAAATATGGTGTGGAATATGACCAACAACTTAGTTCTTACAATTTTAATCTCATATAATGAATATTAAGTTGAAAGATATAGACGATGGTAGTCATTAGCACCAAATGCTGCATTGCACTTTGGACACTTCCTTTGCCTGGTTTCATACCGAGTACGCAAACAGTCCCAGCAAAACACATGAAAACACTTGCTCAGAACAGCGTCTTTACGTTTAACTTTACACGATGGGCATGTCAAAGTTTCTTTGTATTCACGAATCTCTTCCATCATCACTTCATCTAAGGTTCCTGCCATCTCTATCTTCTTCATTCGTTCTGCCTTGCGACGCAGTTGGGCTATTTCTTCCTGCAGACACAGAAAAGGGAGTTAAGAACATAAAGTTTATATAATGATTAGGGCTACCTTTTACACATATTAACCCACTTGCTGGCTTGCACAAATGAAGCAGGATCAATTCCCCTGTGATTTCAGATAAAAACAGAATTATTTATTAAAAAAGATAGTACTTCACAGTAAACTATATCATACCTATAACGTTGTTATCTCCAGCTTACAAGCTAGTTTTGAAAGATAAGGTCAGCAGGATACTTACTGGTCTTGGCCTGAAAAAGCAGCCATAAATCCTGTCTGGTTCAGATCAATACACAGTCATTTCTAGAACAGTGGATGTGTCTATGCACATGAATAAATTGTATGGCGTTGTGTTGCAAAATCACATGACCTAAGCAAGCGAAGGGAGTTTTATATACATGATATTTTAAAGTGTACATTATGGAGGAAATTGTGAAGTAAGCTTCAAAGAAAATCTCCTAAAATGCAATACAAGAAGTGTCTTTACACAATCTGAAAGTCACAGCAAGGTGCACAATTGTCATATTTTCTCAAATGCAAGAAGAGGTTTTGTTGTTTAAATGTGGTGCTTGAATATGTAAGGTCATCTTCAATTCTTGCATGAAGTGCCGAACTGGACCATGCCAAAGTGCATCGCTCTGAACCAGACCATGTGGAGCCAAACCCAGGCCTGTATAAACAAATCATGTGAGGTCTGCACTCTTCTCAGATATTATGCAGCAATGAGTGGTAATTCCATGCTGACATTTAGGGACAACCTATCAGTCCTAGCTTCAAGAATTAAGAAATACAAAAGAGAGAACAGAGCACATGGGAAATTAAATGACACAATCTTTGTATGCCTTTATCCATCGTCTAACTTCTTAAAGGCACACAACCTTTTGGCAGCTGGCTCTGTTTCCGGTTTAAAGCAAGCATCACCTGACATGGTTGGACCCCTTAGATTGAGTTATTCTCAATCACTGGGCAACACAGAAACAGTAACGTGTCAAGACACGTACCTGAGAACAGATCTAGTCCAAGGGAATAACAGGAAAATGGTTATTTATTTATTTGTTTATTATAAATTAACTACAAGGCTCAAAAATAAAATCTGGACCACTCCACAAATTAAACATCATAAAAAGAGCCATGTACTCAGACTGATCAGACAACATGCTTGACACAAAAATCTAGAACACATGCATTCAGATTCTTAACACCACTAACACCATCTGTGAAAATAATGCGAATCATCATGTATTCAAGAATGTTTATAAACCGAGAAGTATAAATGTATATTAAGTTAATGTGGAACGTAACAGCATGGCAGAGCATCTCACCAGAAGTGACTGCGAAGGGTTTCAAGACATGCTTGATGTAGCAGATAAGTGTTGATAATACGGTGTGGAATGGCAATGAAGAGGATGGGAGTGTAGGGAGCAAGAGTAAGATGAAGGCACTGAGTGTGAAGATGGAGACAGTGACACTGATTGGTAGAGGTAGATAGAATATACATCTTTTGTGTATTAAGTGTATGAAATTAACAGCAAAATATTTTTTCTTAGCAGACATTTTATTTTTGGGAGTCGTCTTAGATAACAGTCGTCTTGTATTTGGGTAAATATGGTAACTGGCGCTGGGAGAATAATATGATCAATTTATTTCGACAACACAATATAATGCAAACACTATGTAAGATTCTGCAAACACTATGTAAGATTCTGACAAGTTTTAATCAACTGACAGAAGGTGAAATAAATGTATTGGTCTTCCATCAACGACTACACTACAACCCACAGAGCCACCACTGCTGCTGCTGCTGCTGCTGCTGCAATCAATGATAATTATGACGACGACGACAACAACAATAATTCTAAATCAATGTGTTAGCTAGGTTTGAGAAACTTGCTGCCTCCATCTTTGGGGCTGAAAAATTAATACATTCTACCATGCTTTTCTCTTCCACCAACAAACACATTTTTATCACACAAACACTGATTTACGTCATCTGTTTTAGTGCATATGCAACATTTTTCGCATATGAGACCAACTCTGTCAAATATACATCTTCAACAACCTTGTGACAAACACGAAGATTTATAATTAATATTTAAACATGGGTGGGGGGCTGAGCACTGAAAATGCATTCAAGTAACCACCTGTGAAAATTAGATACTGTTAAATTTTCCAATATTTGAAATACTATGAAAACTCAATATCCATAAAATAAAATAATACCTAATTTTATAAAAACAACATGAGTTAGGTGAACTGTTATTTCACTCTGCAAGAATGCATTTGTAGTTGAAAGGTACAGAGCCTGTAAGTGAATTCCACAACGACAGAAACTGCAGAAAGAAGAAAAATTAATGTCCAGTAAATGCCAAATGTACAGCAACCAGTATTTTTCAATGTCATAAAACATGTGTAAAAGTCAGAATGCCTACAAACTTAAGTCAACTGTAATATGCCAAAATCACCATACTCTGGATAAACACTAAACATATGTACTAAGAGAAAGGGTTACACACTGTTCAAGCACTTTTCAGACTGATGAATGTGATACCTCACATCAGGACATCATGAAAATGATTTACATGGTTTCAAACTTTGTTACTTTCCTTGGCTGAACAGTATAATAACCATGCCACAAGATGCAAAAACTCCACTAACATGGCATTCAGAAGACCGAATTTTTACCTTATTATTTATGAGGACGAAATACTGCAACAACAGAAAACTGTTTCACCGTCAAATATTTTTTACCTGAAGTCTTTTTGTTTTGTAAGCTTCCGCTTCTAATGCACTCGTCTTCTCGGCTACAACTTGTTGTGCCTCTTTCATCTGAGCATGGTACTTCTCTGCAATAAAACCTTGACATTAGTGCTAAATGGACATCAACAGAATAGGTTTTGTCAGTAGTTCCTATTGAGACAACAAGACTTATTTGGACAGACACAATTACTTAAGTCAGTACTTCACACTTTTGTAATTGTGAATTGCCAGTAGTGGTGTTACTGGAACCTTGCAGCTCCATTCTGCTTTAGAACAATTGCATTTCTTGACATAAGGCTTGAACCAGGACACATTCTCAAATAAAAATAAGGACAAAAATACTTCAGCACTTTCCGTCTATTCCCTATTTTCTACGTCTCCATGTAAGCTATATGAATCCTGGGCATGACTTGTCACTGACTGCAATTATTGTTTTTATGTGGATCATATATAAATCTTGTTTACATAACCACACACAAATTACTGTACAGGCAATGATCTTACCAAGATGTAATTTCAAATCTGCTGCAGACTGCGCACTTTCAATTGCTTTTCGTTTGTGCATCTCCATGGCCTGCTGACGTAATGCTAACTCCTTTTCAACAGTTGCTAGAGAGTTTTGTAAAATTCGTTCTTTCTCCTCCAACTTGCGCACCACTACATTAGTTGCTTCTACTTGTGTTGTAAGGGTGGCCACCTGATGTGTGAAATTAACAACACTAAATCAACATCAAAAACAGAGTAATCAATCCAAGTTTTACAGTTGCAGCAAGTAAAAAGACTTCATGAGAAAGCTACAGTCACTTAAAAAATCCAATGTATGCACTTAAAGTTTGAAGTTCTAAATGGTTTCAAATTTCTCAAGGAAGACTGCTTCCTGATGTCATATACAACACAGTATACACATTGCTGGACACTAGAGACAACATGTTAAATTTAAAGTGTCAAGTGATTCTTGTGCCACCCTGTTCACTAACAGTTGTTCATTCATTCATTCATCACTTTTATTAGAACTTGACACTGTCGCACTTACAAGGGCCTGAAACTGGTCCCTATCCTGGGCCAGGATAGGGACCATCTAATTTATGATCCAATTTAATATTATCTTCCCATCTACACATTAGGTGTTCCCAGTGGTCTCTCCCCTTCAAGTTTGTATTATAAAAATTTTGTACACATGGTAGATGTTCCACGCATCTCATCCTCAATCAACCTAATAACATACTGTGAAGAGTACAAATCACAAAGTTCCTTTTTATACAATTTATCTGCAGCCAAATGTAATTTCCTCCCCCTTAGTTTCACATATTCTCCTCAGTACCTTGTTCATACTGTTAGCATCTGTTAATTAATTCTTAACAGAGTTTATTTACATATTCATTTTTGTTCTCTTCAACACTACTGCTTCAGTCTCTGACAAGCAATTATAATTATTTTATCTCTTAATCACACTGTTACTTGAAAAACAAGTCATTTAATTCAACATGTGAAATGAACTTTTTCACACAAGTCCTAAAATAACATACATCAAACGGAGGGATATACTGTCCTCCCACTTAACCCAATCCCCTAACAATATCTTTACTTGAACTACTATCTCTACTACTCAATAAGCTACTTTACCTGCTCTTTAAGAACATCTTTCTCCTCCCGGGCCAGCTTATGTAACTGATTGGACTTGATACGTTCAGTCATCAATTTGAAGTTTGCGTCATCTTTCTCACGTAACTGCTGAATCAGCCTTGAGTTTTGCTCCTGCATATCCTCAAATGCCTGTCCTGTCACTTCCATCTCATTCAGCAAAGCTTCCTCTTCCTAAAATCATATCCAGATTTATGTAAGCATTCCTAAGAGAATGCAAGTAAGAGGCATATATTAGGCTACCAGAAAGATGGAAACCAGAAACATTGTTCTTTCTCTGTGTCATGCTATCATGAAACTAAAAAACTGTGCATTTGTTAACCTGTTCTTCCTTCCTAATGAGTCCAAGATCCGTCAAACATCATTCTTTGTTTTTGTTCCAGTCTGTAATGCTGTATAGCGCACTTTTATACTTGTATAACTTCCAAAATTTCAAAGCCGAATAAAGAAATAATAATATAAATCAGTCACTAACACATCACAAACACCCTGTCTCACTCTTTCAACAGAAAAACCACTAAACACAGTAACTTTAACAGAAATGTAATATATAAAAAATTAACTGAATAAAACCTGATGGCCATTTTGGGATTCAATTTCCATATGCTATGTACTAGTACCAGCCCAATAAAATGTAAAATGATAACCACTGCATTTTTGCACAGTGTTACTTAATTTAAGTCTGTGCAAAAAGAAACTGTGTTAAAGTCATGGTGTCAAAGAAGTGCTAGGAGAAATATATCCTTATGTAACTACAAGAATCAGTCAGTAGGCAAAATCACAACACTGAATTTGAAGTATTAAACAGAATATTTCAGGTTATACACTTTGTTGAACAAAGCATTCTTTTGTATTGCTTTCTGTGGTCCCACAACACTAGTACTTTGGTGCCATCTTGTCACAAAATACTCACCACAGATCATGAAGCAGCCCTTGATCTCAGTGACAGAACTAAGTTGCTGACTTAAGCAAAATAAACTTTCCTTTAAATATGTGAAATTCACAGCTGTCTGCTTACTGAGTGATCCTCATAATACACAGATTCGACCAGCACTTAAATTCTCAGTATTTGTTTCTGTGACTACTCTGAAGGACACAGAAATCTTCAAAAGGGGATAGTTCAATCACATAAAAGCTTCTCCTTATTTATTTTTGTGCCTCCACTGGTAGCACCAATATTGTGTAAACTACCATTTACGTCAAAAGAACCCACGAAGATGGAAGACAATGCAGAGCCGGGCAGTACAGTGGTATTATGGCATTTGACCTTATGGATTAAAGGTGGTAACATAAAAGAGCCACCGATGTAACAATAATGCCACAGTACAAGTAATACTGACATGAGACATCTGAAATCTCAATTTCATATTCTCTCTCCTGAATGAGTTAGATATTCCTGAGTTCATCACTGTTGACAGATAATGTTCAAGTCCCAGACTCTATGACTGACAAACTGAACACAATAGTTACCACAGAGTACTAACTTCACTGCAGTTGATGCACAGAATTACAGAAATGCGTGTTGTTGAGGAAGAGGAGAAGATGAAGCACCACAAACTTTATGTAGCTTAGAACAGACTGTGATGTGCACATAAAGTGAAACCTGAGATCAAGGAAACACAGCTATGATATTTGGAACACAGATGTTTCCACCGTCATACAATATAAAAATACATAGTTAACAACCGTACCCTGCCTCTCCACTTGATAAAATGTATTACAAAGTTATCATTAACTAAAATGTACAAATGTATACATCATATTAAAAAGATATATAAGTTTAAAATTTTCATACTCATATATTCAGTTTACATAGAACAATTACAAAAATTCCACCAAGGGAAAAGGAAATTAGAAACAAGGTAGCATTAATGGTGGGCATTCACATGTCATTAAATTTGCCTAATGTATCTTGTATAGGACCACAAAGCTAATTGTAATATTCAAAATAATTGCATATTAATAACACAACTTGAACGTAATATCACACACCTTCCAATGAATGAGTGATGTGAAGATATGATGCATTCCAACTTCTGGCACACTTTATACCATACACAAGTTATTCCCACGTTTTGAATGACATGTAGCCACCTTCAGGAGTAAACACAAAGGTACAGAGTGTTCATCGAATGGATACACACCTTTGCTGTTGTATACAGAACTTACTACTAATATTGTAGAGAAGATGCTTGGATGGGTGGGTGGTGGAGGGGGAAAACCTCAGCCTTTACTAATTTTCTGTTATCTTTTATATCATACTCTATTGCATAAGAACACACTGTAATTAACATTGAAATGTACATATTACTCTACTCTTCAACAATGTTGTACATTTTTAACCAAACATGACATTTTGTGTGTCCCTGAAGATAACTACATATGTTAACCGAAAAATGCTGGAATAATTATACATAGTTTAAAGCGTGCACTAAGTACGAATAAATTTTATCCGAGAATTTGAACAAACTGCTCCAGTTATACACTTCTTTTAGAAACAATTATGAATGTACAAAGCATTCAGTTACATGTACAACTACATTGCAATCTATAACCTATCTTCAACGTGACAAAAACGACGAAATGCCTAATTGTGGTACCATTCAAGGATAAAATCATTATAGACTGAAAACATGTAGGAAAATATGCGTACAGAGCTTTTTTTGGATTTGAAGTATCCAAGGATTACAACAGAGTTGCACTGTATGCAGTATTTATCAAAACTGTACCAAAAACCCAGCTTAGAAAACAAAAATGTATGCAGTCACAAGAACTAGTAAGATCTTCCAACTCAGTACCCAGAAAAGTGCAAAGGAGAAATACCTGTCCAACAACATTACTTAAGGGGTCATAGAAGTTTACAGCAGATATTTTGAGTATGAATGTTCATGCAGTAAGTACACTCTTCTTTGTGTTCCCACAACCCTAACAAATATAAAGGGAGAAGCACTGTATGTAATAATGACCTACAGAAATATGGAGAGCATGTTTATGGTGGTTTACACTACAATGATGATAGTATATAGTATGGGACATGCAGTGGTGCAGTTGGTTGACACACTGTGCTATAAGCCGGAAAGTCATGGGTTCAATTCTCGATGGTGTCATTGGAACTTTTCACTGACATAATCCTTCCAGCCGCATTGTGGCCTTGGGGTCGACTCAGCCTCTAACTGAAATGAGTACCATGAGTATTTCCTGGGGCGTAAAGATGATCAGTGCATAGGGCTGACAACCCTACCACCTTCATGTGCTAAATGTCTTGAAATTGGGGAACCTCCAACCTCCTGGAACCCTCAAGGCCTGTCCAGGCCCCAACAGGGATTGCTTTGTTTTTTTACTATATAGTACTACATAGCATACCAACAGTACAATTACATGAACCATAAAATAATTTAACTCCCTGATTTGATTGAGGGCAGATACATGCCCAAAATACGGTAAGTTAGAACCCACAAAAACTGTCATGCCTATCAAGGGTAGAAAACATGAATCCCTGTTTGACATACGTTCATTAAATGCATATTGCGGTAAGCAAAACAAAACAAACCAATTTTACAAGTTTCATATCATCTGCTGAAATGATCATGATTCATAATCAATTAATTTCCATTTGTCAGCATTAATAACATATAAGTTTTACTTCCAACCACTGCAAATAGCAATCTTTATGCACCTGTGTGTTTCAGCTACATAATGTAGCCATTATCAGCAAGCCACACTACTACAAAGACATAAGCAGCGAATCGTATGCCAGTACGGTAAGTATACATACATTAGCTTTTTACAATGCTTAACCTTTAGGCACCATGCATCCTATATATAGGACAGGCGTACTGCTACTCCTCAGAGTAAACTTTTTATATATTTAGTCAACAAGTAAATTTAATTTTTTTTTAGATATTCTCTCGCCATCTTCGTTTATTCCTCCACAAAATGTCTTGTATTTCCTAATGTTACTCTTCTTGGTTCATAAAATATTCACATTTTACATAAATGGTGTGCTAAACTGTAAATGTCCAGCTC